>Ga0182027_10003205_pt1 | contig 26130 bp, 23 predicted proteins | sample 712E1DmetaG_FD_121300 | JGI IMG/M metagenome (GOLD analysis project Ga0182027, IMG submission 121300) | Permafrost microbial communities from Stordalen Mire, Sweden - 712E1D metaG (Illumina Assembly) | ecosystem: Environmental > Terrestrial > Soil > Wetlands > Permafrost | place: Sweden...
ATCGCCGATGGCGGATTGCGGATTGCGGATTGCGGATTGCGGATTGCCGATTGCGGATTGGGAAACGGCGCTTTCGCCGTCAGCGCCGCCCTTCGTTCCATTTTGGAGTTCCGGCGGCGCGGCGGCAGGCACCCGGTAAGTGGGCAGCTTGGTTGGGTCTTCGATTCCGTCCACCAGAAATTGTTCCCCCTCGGTGCGGGCGTGAATGGTGTAGCGGAAGCGCAACCCTTCCACCAGCCATTGGCGCAGGAACGCCTCGCGGCTGGTGTTTTCCGGCGGATGAAAAAGCGGATAATGCAGCTTGTCGAACTCGATCTCCACGTTGCACTTTTCCGCCACCTCCAGGGTGTTGAGCACCGCCTCCGGCACCTCGGCGAACCGCGCCTTCATTTCCCCGGCGGATCGCAAATAGAACTGCTCCGGCTCATAGCGCATCCGCTTGGTCTCGCTCAACAGCGCCTGCGTGCCGATGCAGATCAGGCAATCGTGCGCGTGCGAATCTTCCTTGCCGATGTAATGCACGTCGTTGGTCGCCACCAGTTTCAAGCCGAATTCCCCGGCCCAGGCAATCAACTGGCGGTTGACCTTCGCCTGGTCGTTGAGGCCGTGATTTTGCAGTTCCAGATAGAAATTTTCCGCCCCCACCGTTTGTTTGAACCAATCAATCGTGTCGCGCGCCCGGTCCAGTTGGTCTTGGACGATCAATTCGGGAATTTCGCTGGCCAGGCAGCCGGAGAGGAAAATCAGCCCCTCCTTGTGCGCCGCCAGGAGCTGCTTGTCCACCCGCGGCTTGTAATAATAGCCCTCCAAATGCGCGGCGGTCACCAGCTTGACCAGATTGCGGTAGCCCGTCTCATCCTGGGCCAGAGCGCCCAAATGATGATAGGCATCCCGGCCGCCGCCGCCGGATTTTTTTTCCAGGCGGCTGCCCGGCGCGACATACAACTCGCAGCCGAGGATCGGTTTGATCCCTTTTTCCCGCGCCGCCTTGTAAAAATCAATCGCCCCGTAAAGCACGCCATGATCGGTGATGGCCAGCGAGTGGAATTTCAGTTCGTGCGCCTTGTCCATTAGCCGGTCCAGGCGGCAGGCCCCATCGAGCAGCGAGTACTCGGTGTGCAAATGCAGATGAACAAAATCGGCGTGCGCCATGCCCGCCATTTAACCCCGCGCCGCCCTCTTCGGCAAGCCCAAGGAGACCCTGCCGAAAACTGTGAAAAATGTGAAAATGGGCGCTTGACGAACTGCTGTGTCTGCTTCACATTGCGACCATGTCCAATCGAACGGCCCATTTGCTCCCAGACGGAGCGGTCGTGCATTGTGATGACGTGTCAAAATCATTAAACCGTGAAGCCAATGGCAGGGCCGCGCGCCTTTGGATGGCGGGCCAGTCGTCCCGTCCCTGCCCAACTTAACAAACAAACAAAAACAGGCATCTGAATGACCAACATGAAACTCACCAAAAACCATCTCATCGGCGCAGCGGCTCTTGGCCTGCTGGCGCTGGTGCCCAACACTCAATATGCCGCGGATGCGAGTGCGGCCACCCCTGCTGAAATCAATCCATATTCCATAGGCGTGGAAGCCGGCACCACGGGCATCGGCGGCAACCTGGGGTGGCGTTTCTCGGATTATCTGGGGGTTGAAACCGGTTTCGATTATTTCAACTATATTACAATGGCTCCATCAAGGACAACAACTACCACGCGACATTCCGCCTCATGTCCGAACCGCTGAACCTCGAGTTGTTCCCCTGGAAAAGGAGTTCCTTCCATGTCAGCCTCGGCATGCTTTTTAATGAGGAGCGCCTCAATGGCACCGCCACCGGAAACTTGACTCTGAACAACAATAAATATCCCGGAAATATAAACTTGGTCTACAAACCAGAAGTCGTGGACCCGTATTTGGGGATTGGCGGGAATCTTTACCTGGGCAAAGCTCATCACTGGTCTATCATGGGCGCGCTGGGCGTGGCTTACGCGGGCGATGGCAGTGTGAGCCTGACCGGCACAACCACCCCGCCCAGCCCGACTTTCCAACACGATCTGCAAGTGGAAAAGTCAAAGGTGAAGAGTTACGCAAGGGACTTGGAATTCTGGCCCGTGATCAAACTGGGCGTGACCTACTCTTTTTAACCGATCGCCCCGCGAAAGCGGCGCGACCCCGCCCTGCCGGACAAAGGATGTGAATCTCAGGCGTCGTGCAGGCTGCGGAGTTCCACATTGGTGCGGCGCAGGCGCACAGCCAGCGCCGCCGCCATCCGCCCCAGAACCGTTTCGTTGAGAAGCGGACGCTCCTTGCAGAGGTCATCAAAGTGGCTTCTCCGCAGCACAAATAATTCGGTTGGGGCGGTGGCAACGGCGCTGGCGGATCGCGCGCGGCGATCCAGGAAACCCATCTCTCCAAAAAAGTTGCCGCGCCCGAAGTAAGCCAGCGTGCGATGGCGGCCCTCGCCGACGGGCAGTTCAATGCGCACCTCGCCGCGGCGGATCAGGAATAATTCGTCGCCGCGATCTCCCGTTTGAAAGATCGTTTCCCCCGCCGCCACCGAGCGCCCGGCGGCGCAGGTCTGGATCGCGGCCAGGCTTTCCCGCGGCTCGATGCCGTGGAACAGTTCAATTTCCGCCAATTCCAGCGGCATCTCCGCGTGTTCATCCTGCAGGAAATGGTGTTCGTCCAGGAGGCGGTCCTCGGCCCAGGCCATCGCTTCATCCAGTTCGGCAAACAACTTTACGTTCGCCTGCCGGCCCGTGACGCCGACCTTGTGGAAATAGGCTTCCAGATTCTCCCGGCCCGGAAGAACTGCCGGCATGTGGCTGAACAGGAGGAACGCGTCGCGATCCTGGAGCAGCGCCTCGATCAACTCCAGCATGTGCGCCGCCGTGAAATCCACCGATTGCACCCGCCGCATGTCCAGGATCACAAACCGGCATCGCTTCAGGTCGGCCTCCAGTTCCACATACAGCTTGTCCGCGGTGCCGAAGAACAGCGTCCCTTGCAACTCGCAAATCACCGTCTCGCTGCCATAGGCCTCCAGCGCCCGCGACTCGGCGGGCAGGCGGTTTTTCTTGGACGAGATTTGGTTCCCGTAGATTTTCCGGTGCAGCACCGGGCTGCGAATCTGGTCCCGCAGGAAGATGATCACGGCCAGGGCCACCCCCGTGCCCGAGGCGGCAATCAGGCTGAATCGCGCGGCGGTGAGGATGACGGCCCAGATCACCACGAAGTCCAGAAGAGTGCTGCGGCTGCGGAGCAGTTGGAAGCTCGTCCAGTCAAACATCTTGCACGCCACGACCATGAGCACGCCCGCCAGCGCCGCCAGCGGAAGCCAGCCGGCCAAATTGCCCAACAAGACAAACGCCAGCAGCACAAAGCCGCCCTCGAACAACCCGGAGCGCTTGGTCTGGCTGCCGCTGTTCAGGCTGACCACCGTCGCCCCCATCGTTCCCGAACCGGGCATTCCGCCGAGCAACGCGGAGGCGGCGTTCCCAACGCCCTGCCCGAGGAGCGTGCGGTTGGAATCGTGGCGCGAGCGCGTCAGCGCATCCACCACCACGCACGTTTTCAGCGTGTCTATGGAAAGCAGCGCGGAGAGCGTGAGCGCCGGAACCAGGAGCAGCTTCCAATCGGAAGGCTGGAGGGCGCCCAGGCTTTTCCACTCCTCCGCCCAGTGCGGCCAGAAGGCCCCCATCCCGCCGCCCACCGGCCCGAGCACCAGCTTGTTTCCCGTTTGGCTCAACATTTCCGGAAAGGCCAAACCAAGCCCAAAATAGGCGAGCAATCCCGCCCCCAATCCGAGAATGGGCGCCGGCACGGCTTTGGTCAGCCTGGGCGCGGCCAGGATCCCCGCCACGGTTGTCAAGCCGACGGCGATGCCCTGCCATTTCCAGTGCTCCGGCGCCGAGAGTCCCGCCACCAGGCCGGCGCCGGGCGAAAAGCCCAGGAAACCGGGGATTTGGCTGGCAAAAATCAGCGCCCCAACCCCGCTCAAATAGCCCGCGACGACCGGATAGGGGATGAACTTGATCAATTTGCCGCCGCCAATCGCGCCGTAAAGGAACTGCAGCGCCCCGGAAGCCAGCGCGACCGCGATCATCAGCGCCGCAACCCGCGCCGCCGGCATCGCTTCGCCGGCCCCGTGCGCGGACATCATTTCCGCGGCGAAGGCCGACAACACCGCGGCCGCCGGTCCGCACGGGGCGGAAATCAGGCGGGGAGAGCCGCCCAGGGGGGAGGAAAGCAGGCCGGTGACAATCGCGCCGAAGATGCCCGCCAGCGCGCCGCTGGAAACATAGTCCTTGCCCAACGGGGCGTAGGCCGCCACTCCGAAAGCAATCGAAGAGGGCAGCACCACCAGCATCGCGGCGAAGCCGCCCCACAAATCGCTGGTAATCGGCCTGGAAACTGTTGTCGGTGTGTCCACCACTCAGAGCAAACGCTCCAGGGCATCGCAAAAGGTCTTTAAAATCTGCACCCTCGCGAAGTTTTTGTCGTTTCCGGCCACCACGGTCCACGGCGCGAATTCCGTGCTGGTACGGGCGACCATCTCGTTGATGGCTTGCTTGTAGGCATCCCATTTCTTGCGGTTGCGCCAGTCTTCGTCGGTGATTTTGTAGCGTTTGAACTGGATGTCCTGGCGTTCCTTGAAGCGCCTCAATTGTTCTTCCTTGCTGATGTGAACCCAGAACTTTGCCAGCGCGATGTGCCGGTTCGCCAATTGCTCCTCAAAATCGTTGATTTCCAGATAGGCCCGTTTCCACTCGTTTTCGGAGGCGAATTTCTCCACCCGCTCGACCAAGACCCGCCCGTACCAGGAACGGTCGAAAATCGTCACATAGCCCGCCTGGGGAAGATGACGCCAGAAGCGCCAGAAATAATGGTGCGCCCGTTCCTCATCCGTCGGCGCGGCGATGGGAACGATCCGGTAGAGCCGCGGATCAATCGCCGCCGTCACCCGGCGGATTGCGCTGCCCTTGCCCGCCGCGTCCCAGCCCTCGAAGAGGGCCACCGTGGAAATCTTCCTGGCATTTGCCACCCACGTCAGCCGCGTCAGGCGGCCCTGGTATTTTTCCAATTCCTCCCGATACCGCCGGTCGGTGAGCTTCTGCGAAAGGTCCACATGGTCCAGCACGGTCTGGCTGGACTTGGCGCGCACCTGCTGCGCCGGCGGCTCGGCGGCGGGGGCTGGGGCCTTTCCCGCCCCGTCATCCTTGAGGCGCGCTTGCAGCGATTCCAGGAGGATGCGCCCGGCGGTCAATTCGCGGTAACGCCGGTCGGTGGCCTCAATCAGGTGCCAGGGGCACTGAGCCGTATCGGTGCGGCGGATGGCGCGCTCGCTGGTCCTGATAAACCTCTCATAGAGTTTGAGATTCTTGAGATCCGATGGTCGGACGCGGCCCCGGGTGTGGGGATCGCGTTGAAGATGTTTGAGCCGCCGCGCCTGCTCCTTCCTGCTCAGATGAAACCAAAGCTTGATGATCAGCGCGCCATCGTCGGCCAGCATCTTTTCAAAGAAGGCAATGCGATCCAGTTCGCCATCCAATTGACTGCCTTTGATCTCGCGGTAAGCCCGCCGCACCAGCGGGTCCGAATACCAGGAGCCGAAAAAAATCCCGATCCGTCCGCGCGCGGGCAGGGCGCGCCAGAACCGCCAGAACGGGGGCCGGGCCAGTTCCTCGTCCGAGCTTTGCCAGAACGCGTACGTATCCACCCCGCGCGGGTCCAGCCACTCATTGAGGCGATGGACCACCTCCCCCTTGCCGGCGCAGTCCGCGCCGGAGACGATGATAAGGACGGGGAATTTGCGGCCTTTGAGGGCAAACTGCGCCTCCAACAGTTCGGACCGCAGGGCCGGCACCGCTTCGTCGAATTCCTGCCTTGAGACTTTGCGCCCCAATTCAGCAACTTCAAACATAGCGCCGGGCATCTTACCCCCTGAACCCGGCCCAGCGCCAGACTTTTTTTTGCCCTGGTTGCGCCAGGCGGCGCTTCCCATATTTTTGGGTTCCCCTCTTAATCTTACTCCTAATCTTAATCTTAATCTCGTCTGCCTCCTGCGTTTGGATTAAGAGCAAGATTAAGATCCGGAAAGAAAACCCAAAAATGTGGAATGCTCCCTTGGCCAGGGTCAATCGGGGATCCAGTTGCCGATCACATTGGTGCCGCCCAGTCCGTCTTTTCCGTTGGAGTAGAGATCGTAGCCCGCCGGGTTGTGTCGGCCCGGAATTTCATACACATAAGGCCGCTTCCAGGGGTCGAGCGGAACTTTGTTCTTCTGCAAATAGGGGCCTTTCCAAGTGTCCTGCGCTTCGCGCGGTTTTATCACCAGAGACTGCAAACCGTCGCGGCCTTTGGGAAGATACCCGTTGTCCACTTCAAAAATGGAGAGCGCCGTGCCGAGATTGGCAACTTGCGTTTGGGCCGCGATGACCCGGGCCTGCTCGGCACGATCTGCCAGCCTCGGAATCACGATGCTGGCGAGAATCGCCAGAATGGTCAAAACCAGCAGGAGTTCCACCAGGGTAAAGCCGCGCCGGCGCCCCAAATTCGTCCGGCCTGTATTTGACTTGTCGTTTTTCATGTTCATAAGATGGCCTTTCGGTTGTATAGTTGACGCAGTTCTGTAGATTGAATGTTTCCCATAGGCCCATGCTGAATTCCTTTAATGCATTTGGCGTGCCAACCGGGGGGAAGGCCGTCTTGCCAGCAGAACATAGGCGTTTTTGCTGAACGCTCTGATGTGGAAGCGCAAACTTTGCGCGAGGTTGCGCAAACCTTGCGCGGCACTCACCGGGCGGAGGTGGAATGGAGCGGAGTGGAGGTTAACCCGGATATTTCATGCTGCGCACGAAATGCCAACAGTCCGGAGCGCCGACTTGTAGTCGGCTTTGTGGTCGCGAAGACGTTGAAAGCCGATTGAAAATCGGCGCTCCGAACCCGGAGGTATGAAATGTCCGGGTTAAGCGTTGCCGGGGCGGCTATCTGACTCCACTTTGTCTTCTCGGTAGGAATAGCGCAACAAGCTCGGAGCGCCTCGGAGCAGGTACAGGCCAACTAACATCATGATGCCGCCCAGAACGATGAAATAAACAGCCATGCTGTCCGACCGAGGTTGAGGCAAGATGCCGGCGGCGACCGCTCCAACAAAGTAAAACAGGCTTGCCAAAACAAGGAGCAGCCCAAATGCGCGAACGACCACCCCGAAACATTCTCTTGGTTTCATAACGAAGAGCACTACGCCACGCCTATTTGGTGATGTCAACGGCGAAATCGCGCCCGGTGCGGCTCAAGGTTTGACCAGGGAGAGTTTGACAGTGGGGAATTCAAGGCGCGCCTGCCAGACATTGGAATTGTAAGGCGTGGCATTGGCGGGCGGGGGAAAGAGCGTGGCGGACAGAAACCAGCTTTTATTGGTAGCGGTACAACTGGACGCGCAGGATGTTATGCTGGCTGTGAGCGTCAATACGATGGAACGCCGCCGGCAACAGCAAGGGAGCGTCGTTGGCCCCTGTGCGGTGGTCCACATAGCTCATTCCCTGGACCCAGCGGCCATTGACAAAGCTGCCCTCATCCACCCTGCCCACTTCCACCAGCGGCGGCCCCGGCGTGTTCGGGGTGAATGTCACGGCCATTTGCACATCATTGCTGGCAATGACATAGAATTCGTCCGGCCCTATCGGAACGAAGAGCGCCCCCGCGTGCCGCACGGAGGCCGGAGGCGCGGGCGCGGAGCCGCCGGGCCGGCGGTCGCGGCCAAACCCAACCGACATCGTGTAGTCGCCCAGCCGGGCCTTTTCCACCTGGCCGTTTTCATAGAGCAGCACACTGGCCATCGTGCCCTTGCCCTCGCACGCCACGATCTGGGGCATGAGTTGCGCAATGGCCTTATAGACCCTGCCCAACTCGTTGGCGGGATCGTTGCGCATCAGATTGAACTCGACCCCGTACACCGAAGTGCCGAGGGCGTCGTGTCCGATGGCGTAGAGCAAGCTGGGGGCGCCTCCCGGCCCGCCGCTGGATTCGGCGATGAACAGCGGATTTTCAGACCGGCTGTACCTCGCGCACGTCGCCGCGAAGCTGTTGGCGCCATAGACGTCGGGCGAAAGCATGTCAATGGCCGGCGCCCCGGCTCTCCAGACATCCAGCAGGTCGTCCATGGGGCCGCCCCGGGCGAAAATCCCCGGCGCTCCCGCGGATTCGCGCGGCTTCCCGGCGGTGGCGGCGATGGAGGCGGATCGGAACAGCGCCGCGTTGACGTACATCGGCAGCGGGTATTCGGCTTTGCCCGCCGCGGCCACCCGGCCAGCGTAGCGCGCACAATTCCAAGCCATGAAGATTTCATCCGTCGCCGCGTTTTGGCCGAACACCTCTTCCCAGGTGCCGGCAGTTTTGAAGCCGTTGGTGGCCCAGACCTGGCGAAATTCCGGCACCAGGGTGTCCTTGTGCTGTTGAAGGTAGTCCATTAACTCCTTCGGCACCGGCCCGGCGAAGGCCCTGTTGGCCACGGGCGAGAAGTCGCGGGAATCCAGCGACATTCCCATTTCGTTCTCAACCTGGAGCATGATGACGGTGTGCTTCCGGCTGTCCACTTGCTTGATGTGGCGCATCAGGACGGCAAAGGCGCGGGCATCGGCATCCCGCGTCGCGTCGCCGTAGCCCTCGATGGAGGAGAAGAACTCCGCAGCCGTGCCGGTTCGGGTCTGGGCGCGCGGAAACCGCTGGAAGTCCTTCTTCGCCCAGATGGGAGCGTAGAGGGACAGGCCGTTCTTCCAGCTTGCGAACCAGACGAAAGCGATGCGCTGATGATTGCGCCTGGCTTCCTGGATCGCCCCGTCCACCAGCGTGAAGTCGAACTTGCCCTCCTCCGGCTCGAACAGCCCCCAATAGACGACAGGCGACACGGTGTTGAGGTTCATCTGGACCAGCGCCGGCCAGATCCGCCGCAAGTTGGCCAGACTGGTGGAAGTGGAATCCTCCAGTTCTCCCGCCAGCGCCACGAACGGTTTGCCGTCCACGATCAGTTGGGTGGCGGTCCCCTGCCGGCGCAAGTGAGGGATGTCCGAATCAGGGGCGGCTGAGGCCGGGCTGCCGCCCGCCACCAAGGCGAGAGAGCACAGAAGAGAGGAGCAAAGCACGGAGGGAAGTTTCATAATGATGACCTATGTAGTTTGGATTTTGGATTATGGATGTTGCGCAAGTTATGCCTTCCCAAACCGGACCAGTCAAGCTTCCCGGTTAAGGGAAAAGCGAAGGTGGAAAAATGACGCGTCTTGGGGTAATCTGGCACGGCCATGAGTCCGAAGGAACCAAACGCAGAGCCTGCCTTGACGCGTGAAGCAATTCTCGCGGCCTTGCGCGCCTTGTCGGAGGAACTGCGATAGATATGAGACCGAAAAGCCTGTCTGAAGTCGCGCAGCTCGTGGCCGCCGGGGAGTCCTTCGATCTGTGCCTGGCCAACTTTCTGGACGAATTCTACTGCGCGCCGAAGGCGGCGGCGTTGTCGGCTGCGCCCGTTTTGCTCTGGCCTGCCGCCGGCGAACTGGGACGCGTTCAAGACGCCTATTTGGCGGCCACTGCGGAGGAGTTGGCCCGCGGTTACGGATTGGCGGCGCCCGCCTGGATCGAAGACGAGGCGCGCAAACTGCACCGGCCCTGGTTCGCCTCGCCGCTGGCGGCGTTGCGGGCGGTGCTGTTGCTGGAGAGTCCCCCGGGCTTTCGCGCCCGCAATTTATTTGTCAGCCAAAACGCCCTATCCCGCGCGTGACGGGCGCCGGCGGCGCAGTCCGCCCCGGCCGGCCTTTTTTCCGGGCTTGTCGCGCGCGCGCAAAGGCGGTAGTTTTCCACCATGAGTTTAACTCTGACGGTCATCATCATGGCTTCTCACAAAGGGGTTGCGCCGAAGCAATAGACGTTGCCGTCGTCACAGCCGATCACGATTCTATTCCCGGCCACGGCGGGGGAGCTGGTCACCGGCTGCCCGGTGTCGTAGGACCAGAGTTGGCGGCCGTCCTGCAAGGAAAGCAAATAAACCCTCCCATCGTTGGAGCCGAAAACCACTTTGTCGCCGGCGACGACCGGGGAGCTTTCGATTCTTCCCTGCGAAGCGAAACTCCAGACGCTCTTGCCGTCCGCCCGGTTGAGACAATGCAGCGTTTTGTCGTACCCGCCGAAAAGGACGCGGTCGTCCGTCACGGCGGCGGAAGACATGAAGGGGAATTCCTGATCGCGAAAATGCCAGACGATGTTGGTGCGGACCAGATCCACGCAGAGGAATTCATCTTCATAGTCGCCAAAGTAGGCGCAGTTTCCCGCTAGGGCGACGGACGCGCCGATATAAGCGCCCGCCTCGATCTGGCCGGTCTCCTTGCCGTCCTCGACTTGCAGAATATGCACCATGGAATCGCAGCCGCCAAAAACGGCCCGGCCATCGGCGATGGCGCAGGCCCCGTTGATGTAGTTGGCGCTTTCAAACAGCCAGTTCGTCGCGCCCTTCTCCGCGTCCAGGCAGCGCAATTTGAAATCGTAGCTCCCGAAAAGAATGCGCGCCGGGCCGTCCCGGCGGGAAACGACGCTGGCCGAAGCCAGGATTTTGCCGTCGCTTTGCGCCTTCCAAATCAGGGCGCCCGTGCCGGCATCGAGGGCGTAAAACAATCCCTCCACCGAACCGGCAAACACGGAATTACTCACCAGCAGCGGCGGAGCCTCCACCGCGGAATCGGCTTTGAAGGCCCAAACCTGCTTCCCATCGGCAAAATTCACGGCATACAATTTGCCGTCATCGGACCCGATGAAGACCTTGCCCGCTCCGATGACCGCTGATGACTTGACCGGGCCGCCCGTCTTGAAGGTCCAGAGCAGGCCGGGTTTTTGGGGCAAGGTGTCGCCGGCCACGCCGGTCAGGGCGGGATTGCCGCGGAACACCGGCCAACTGGGCGAAGCCGGCGCGGCCGGCATGGACGGGGCCAGGGCGGGCGCATGGCCCGGAGCCTGGGCGGGAGCTTCATCCGGGGAACAGGCCGGCAGGCACGACAGAAGGAGAATGCCAGCCAGGAGGCGGCCGGGCACGAACGCGAGGCGACCGGCGGGGAAATGCCGTCCACGATTGAAGTTGTCTGCTTTCATCCGCATCGTTCTGCGATGACGACTTGGCATACCATCGTGGAACCAACGCCGTTTGGCAATGAAATAGTGCCTGAAATAGTGCCTGGTCATGCGATGCGCCCCTGCGCAACCCTCATTGACGAGATGCTTGAGGACTCGCTGGAGAAGGCGGGTCAGTTTGCAAGTGAGGATTGCGTCGGCGGGACGCCGACGGCGGCAGTCGAGACGACCGCGCTCCCGAAGAAATCGCGGAGGATTTCATCCGTGCCATCCATGCTCTCCGTGGTAAGCTCCCCGCGAAAATGAATGATTCGGTCCTAGTTCATATTGCAGTCCCAAAGGCGGATTCAGTCTGCCTTTACTCCACTATTCCATCACTCCAGCCACCCTCTTCCACGCAATGAACCTCGCCCACGCCTTCTTTGAATCCGCCCGGCGGGATTGGCGCAAGACCGCGCTTCTCTGGGGCGACGCCAGCTTCTCTTACGGCGAACTCTGGTCGCGCTCCTTGTGGGTGGCGGACCGCCTCACGCGGGATTTCGGTGTGGCGCACGGGGATCGAGTCGGAATCTGGCTGAAGAACTGCCCGGAATTCATTCCGGCTCTCTTTGGCATCCTTCAAGCCGGCGCTATGGCCGTCCCCATCAACAACTTCCTCAAACCCAACGAAGTCCAATTCATCCTCTCCGACGCCGGCATTGACGCGCTGATAACCGATGCCGCCATGCCGGACGCGCTCGGCGCGCTCCACGCCGCCCGCCCGCAACTGAGAACGCTGCTCGCCGAGGAAATTACGGCTGCCCCGCTGGCTTCGCCCTCCTTCGCCGAGCCGCCCTGGCGGGAAGGTGGCTGCGGCGTCCCGCCGCAGAATTCAGAGCCGGGACGGCTCTGCCACCCTGCCGTCTTTGGCAATCCGCAATCCGCTCTGGCAGTCATCATATACACCTCGGGCACGACGGGGCATCCCAAAGGCGCAATGTTGTCGCACGCCAATCTGCTGGCCAACCTGGAAAGCTGCCGCATCGCCCTGGAAGCGGTTGGGGCGGACCGCTTCGCCGTTCTCCTTCCCATGTTCCACTCCTTCATGCTGACGGTGGGGATTCTGCTGCCGCTCTGCGTAGGCGGTTCCATTGTCCTGGTCAAATCGCTGCATCCGGCCAAAAACATTTTGCAGGAAATCATCCGCCATCGCGCGACGATTCTGCCGTCCGTTCCGCAATTCTTCCGCACCCTGGCCCGCGCGGCCCTGCCCGCCGATTTGCCCTTGCGCATTTGCATCAGCGGGGCCGCACCGTTGCCGGCGGAGATCTTGAGGGAATTCGCCGCGCGCTTTCCCTTCCCACTCCTGGAAGGGTACGGTTTGAGCGAAGCCAGCCCGGTGGTTTCCTTCAATCCCATTCGCGGCCCCTGGAAAGCCGGTTCCATCGGACTGCCGATTTCCGGGGTGGAAGTGACTGTCCAGGACGACGCCGGGACGATTCTCGGCCCGGACCAAACGGGGGAAATCTGTGTGCGCGGGGGCAACGTCATGCTCGGCTATTGGAACCAGCCCCAGGAAACCGCCCGCGCATTTCGACACGCGTGGCTGCTCACGGGCGACAGCGGGCATTGCGACCGCGACGGATATTTCTACATCACCGATCGCAAGAAAGACATGCTCCTGGTCAACGGGCTGAATGTCTATCCGCGCGAGATCGAAGAAGTTCTCTATCAGTTCCCCGGCGTGCGCGAGGCCGCCGTCATCGGCGTATCCGACGCGCGCAAGGGCGAACAACCGCTGGCCGTGGTTTCCGCCGGCGAGGGCATCACATTGGACGCGCCCGCCCTGCTGCAATTTCTGCGCGAGCGCCTGGCGGATTACAAATTGCCGCGCCAGGTCATTATGCTCGCCGACCTCCCGCGCAACGCCACCGGGAAAATTCTCAAGACCCGATTGCGCGAAATGCTCGCCGCCAGCCAGCTCCCCGGCGGCGCTCCCACGGCCTCAAAATGACCTGTTCCCGGCCATTTTTGCCCCGCAAGTTGATGTTTTATCTGCTTGAGTATAAACAGGTTGTGAATGATGGGCCGTTTACGAGTTGACGCTGCCGGCCTGCCGCTTGTAACCTTCGAGCACTGCGGTATTACGCCAGAAGCGTCTGCCCAGACCATTTTTATGCCTGAAGGATATTGTGTAAAATGCAAAGCCAAAAAAGAAATTGCCGAGGCAGTGGAAGAAACCATGAAGAACGGACGCAAAGCGATCAAGGGCAAATGCCCGACCTGCGGCGTCGTGATGTTTAAAATCCTGGGGGGCAAGGCGGCCGTCGCCACTCCCCCTGCTGCGAAAACCACGGAGGGGCCAGCCTCCAATCCACCCGCCAAGCCGGCGGCGCCAGCCGGATAATTCAACCGCGGCCATACTCCAAAATCAAACGAAGCTGCACGACAAAAAAGAAAATGTAATGGCCTCGGACACCGGCATTGAGAACCTGACCAAGAACCTGGATTTCGTAAAACAACTGTGCCAAGATTTGATGGTCATTCTGCCGGAGTTCGACATCACAGATGAAAAGATTTTGCCTTATGGGTTAAAACCGCATACCCGTTCTGTAAGTTGGATTGTTGAACAGGTCATTGTGCAACAAATGAAATTCAACGGCCAGAAGCTCGGACTGTCGGACGTGGATTTCAGCATGCCTGACACCTGCTTGCATGATTGCGTTGTCGCGACAACCAAAGGAAGATACCATATAAATGTAAAAATCAGCAATGCGGGCTCGACCAAGAAAAGCAAGAACGACATAGCGGCAGTGGAAAAACTATTCATGCAATATACTGCGAACCCCAACTACAATCTAATATACGCGTGTTTCGGGATTCGATTTAGAAACGTTCACATTTCGTTCGAGCCTGACTATCTAAAAGTTTTTTCTCCGCAATTCCTGGATATTTACGTCAATCCAAGAAACGACAAGATTCAGGCTTTATACGATCACGAGCCGCAACTTCGCACGAGAAAAGAGTTTTTGCGCCTTCTCCGCACCAGCTCCAGGAGCATCGCCCTGTGAAAAACCCTTTGGTCAACCAAATCTATAACGAGGATTCGCTGACAGGAATGGCCAGAATTCCTGACGGGACGGTTGATCTGATTGTCGCCGACCCTCCGTACCGGCTCGGTAAGGACTACGGGAACGATTCCGACAAGCTCGAGCTTGAGGATTACCTGGCATGGTCCAAACGCTGGATTGATATCGCGATTCCCAAGCTAAAGGCGGATGGCAGCTTTTACATCTTCCTGACTTGGAGGCATTCCCCGGAGATTTTTTGCCACATGAAGCGGCAGATGATCATGCTGAACGAGATCATTTGGGACAGAAAAGTCCCCAGCATGGGTGGAAGCACCCGTCGTTTTTCTTCCGTGCATGATACCATCGGTTTCTTTGCCAAATCCAAGGATTATTATTTCGACATTGATTCCATTCGCATTCCCTACGATGCGGAAACGAAGAAAGCCCGCAGCCGTTCGATCTTCGTCGGCAAGAAGTGGCTTGAAGTCGGCTATAACCCGAAGGATGTCTGGAGCATTTCCCGGCTTCACGCCATACACTCGGAACGGGAAGCGCACCCGACACAGAAGCCGCTTGAAGTCATCGAGCGCATGCTGAAGGCGAGTTGCCCCGTCAATGGCCTTGTGCTGGATCCTTTCATGGGCAGCGGTACGACGGCGGTGGCGGCCAAACGTTTGGGCAGGCGATTTGTCGGTTTTGAGATCAACGCGGATTACTTTGGCGGGATAGAAAAGCGGCTTCTTACTGAAACCACTCTGTTTGAAACGCAGGCCGCCCCTGTGGATTCGGCAACCAATGAACAACTAGCCTTGGACAACTGTCTTTCAGGCGCATAATCACGACTTTCTTATGGCGCAACAACTGGCGTACGTCCTCATCACCCCCTACACCCTCCACAAGTCGCGCACCGGCGGGATTATTGCGCGGCTGATCACGCGCACCGGGCTGGAGCTGGCGGCCGCGCGCATGTTCGCCCCGCCCCGCGAATTGGTGGAGCGCTATTCCGAGGCGATTGTCTCCGCCGCCGATCCGCAAGACCGGCGCATCCAGGAATTGATCCGCGATTACATCCTGGCCAATCTCAGCCCGGATCTGAAAACCGGGCGGCGGCGGCGCGTGATGATGCTGCTGTTCGCGGGCGAGGAAGCGGTGCGCAAAATCCGCTCCGTCATCGGCAACATCAGCGCCGACCGCCGCGGCGGCGAAACGATTCGCGACACCTACGGCGACTTGATATTGGATGACCGCGACCAGGTGCGCTATTTCGAGCCGGCGGTTTTGGCCTCGCCCAGCGCGGAGGAAGCGGCGCAAAAACTCAAACTCTGGGCCCATTACTCCGACAGCGACGGCGGCATTGTCAAAGACACCCTTTCCTATCCGCCTGGCGAAATTCCCCAGCGCACGCTGGTGCTGATCAAGCCGGACAACTTTCGCTTCGCCACCGGGCGCCCCGGCAACGTGATAGATTTTCTGTCGCGCACCGGGCTGTACATTGTGGGGATCAAGGTCCACCGCATGAGCGTGGCGCAGGCGTCCGATTTTTACGGGCCGGTCCGGGAAGTTCTGCGCACGCGGCTCAAAGACATCGTCGGGGCCCGGGCCCGGGCGGCCTTGGAAAAGGAGTTCGGTTTCAAGGTGCCCGCCGCCTCGGAACAGCAACTGGGCGACCTCCTCGGCCCGATTTCCGGCGACAACCAATTTGACAACATTGTCAAGTTTATGTCCGGCCGCACGCCGGGCGAATGCGACACCGCCCAGCTTCACCAGCCCGGCACCGAGAAGTGCATCGCGCTGATTTACGAAGGCGTGTCGGCCATCCGCAAGATCCGCGACGTCCTGGGCCCCACCGATCCGTCCAAGGCGCCCCCCGGCTCGATCCGGCGCGAATTTGGGCAGAGCATCATGGTCAATGCCGCCCATGCCAGCGATTCGGAAGAAAACGCCGCCCGCGAAATGGCCATCGTCAACGTCGCCGAGAACAACCTCCGCGCCGTCGTCGAGGAGGCCTGCGGAAAAGCATGACCGGGCGCGATGCGAGACCCAACACTCCCCTTCGTCTTCCTCAACATCGCCATGACGGCCGACGGCAAGATCGCCCCGGCCCACGGCCGTTTTGTCCCCTTCGGCAGCCCGCGTGACCGGCGACATCTGCTGGAATTGCGCGCCACCGCCGACGCCGTCATGGCCGGTGCGCGCACCGTGGATTCGTTTCCTGTCAACCTGGGGCCAGGCCCCGCGAAATATCGGCGCCTGCGCCTCCGGCGCGGCCTGGCGGAATACAATTTGCGCGTCATCGTCAGCGGAACCGGCACTGTGGACCCCGGCGCCGAGATTTTCCGGCGGCGCTTTTCCCCGATCCTTATTCTTACCACCGGCCGCATCTCCCCGGCCAGACTGCGCCGCCTTCGCGCGGTGGCCGATGAAGTCAAAGTTTTCGGACGGCGCAAACTCAACCTCCGCGCCGCCTTGCGCTGGCTGAGAAAAGAGCGGGGAGTCAAAAGGCTGCTTTGCGAAGGCGGTGGCGAACTCAATGCCGCGCTCTTCCGGGCCGGCCTCGTCCGGGAAATCCGCCTCACCCTCTGTCCGGTCATTTTCGGCGGGCGGACCGCGCCCACTCTGGCCGGAGGCGCGGGAGTCGAGCTTCTGGCCCGGGCCGCGCGACTGCGCCTGGTATCCATGAAACGCGCGGGCGCGGAGTTGTTTCTGGTCTTCGCCGCCGCGAAACCAGGAATGTCGGGCCGCCGAAATCGCAGGAACTCAGCGCCAAGCCCGGATATTTCATGCTCCGCACGAAATGCCAACAGTCCGGAGCGCCGACTTGCAGTCGGCTTTATGTTCGCGAAGACGTTGAAAGCCGATTGAAAATCGGCGCTCCGAACCCGGATGTATGAAATGTCCGGGCAAGAGCCGCCGGTTCGGCGATGGGAATGCGTGAAAAGAGCGCACAATGCGTGAAAAGCGCGGCTTGGGTGCCTGCCAAAAGAGGCATTTCTGTTGCGCCTGGTGTTGTTTCCGGCGTATTTGACGACACCGGCTCGGATTGCCAGGCGGTTATTCATCTTGGCACAGATTAGGCTGTCGAAATGAGATAGATAGAGAGGTTGTTTGGAACGGAAGAGCCAAAAACGCCGAGGAGACATCAGTGAGTGGGCCAGGAGGGGGGTGGGGACCCAATTTACGTGACCGAACAGGCCGCTCTTCCGCCAGACGGCCTCTCTTTCTTTATGAAGACGAGCGCAGGCGGGCCAGAAATAGTGCGTGGTGAAAATGCGGATTCTTCATCGCCATTCACCATCCCAGCCCCACTATTCTTTGATGGACATGGACCGAGGCGCGCTTATAGGATAAACTTTTCAGGTCGGAAGCCGACCGAACCAAAGGCAAATCGTGGCCGCAAAAGACGACTATTTAATTGATTTATTGGTGGAGATGGGGCTGGTCAGCGCCGAGCAATTAGGCCCGTGGCGCGAAGAAGCCGCCGCCAAGTCCGAAGGGGTTGTGGACCTGCTGCTGGCCAACAAGCTCATCTCGCAGGCCGATGTCGCCCGGGCCAGGGCCTCCCATTTCGGCTACGAATACGTCAATTTGGGCACCCTGCGCATGTCCGATGAGGTGATTGCCGCCGTGCCGCGTCATGTGGCCAAGCGATACCGGGCCGTGCCGGTTTCCAAACACGAAAACACCGTGGTCGTGGCGGTGTCCGACCCGTCCGATTTGGACGCCATTGACAGCCTGCAACGGTTGATCAACGCCGAGGTGGAGTTGCGCGTGGCCACCGATGAAGACATCGAAGCCGCGCTCAACAAGTACTACGGGGCGGGGGACGAGTCGGTTTCCAGCATGCTTCAGGAAATCACGGAAGGCGAAGTGGATGTTTCGACCGTCGCCAAGCAGGCGGGCGATGATGGGGCCGTCCTGGAAGCCGACGCCCCGATCATCAAGCTGGTCAACATGCTCATCGTGGAAGCCTTCAGGGCCAGGGCGTCGGACATTCATCTGGAACCGCTTTCCAAGACTTTCCGGATCCGGTACCGCATTGACGGCATGCTGCATGAGATGAAAAGCCCGCCCAAACGGTTGCAGGCGGCCGTCATCAGCCGGATCAAAATCCAGTCCGCCATGTCCATCGCGGAACGGCGCGTCCCCCAGGACGGGCGCATTCAGACCTCGGTGGGCGGCAAGCTCATTGACTTGCGCGTCTCGTGCATTCCGACCAACCACGGGGAAAGCATCGTCATGCGTATTTTGGACAAGGAAGGATTGCGGCTGGGACTGCCGGAACTGGGATTTTTCACCGATGACCAGCAGACGTTCGAGCGGTTGATCGGCCTGCCCGACGGCATCCTGCTGGTGACCGGCCCCACCGGATCGGGCAAGACCACCACGCTCTATTCCTGTTTGAATTTCATCAACCGTCCGGACCGCAAGATCATCACCGTGGAGGATCCGGTGGAGTATTTGCTCTCCGGGATCAACCAGGTGCAGGTCAACGAAACCGTCGGCCTGACCTTCGCCATGGCCCTGCGCGCCATGTTGCGCCAGGCCCCCAACGTCATCATGCTGGGGGAAATTCGCGACGTGGAAACCGCCACCATCGCCATCAATGCCTCCCTGACCGGCCACCTGGTGTTCTCGACCCTCCATACCAATGACGCTCCCAGCGCCGTGACCCGCTTGATTGACATTGGCGTCAAGCCCTTCCTGGTCGCCTCCTCGGTCCGCGCCTTGATGGCCCAACGGCTGGTGCGAAAGGTCTGCAAACGTTGCGCCGCCCCCTATACGCCCACCGACACCGAGTTGCGGGCGCTGAACCTGGAGTCGGGCCAATTGGCCGGCGCCAACTGCATGCAGGGCAACGGTTGCAGCGATTGCAACAAGACCACCTATCGCGGCCGCTTTGGAATTTTTGAGATTTTCGTCCTGGATGACGAGGCCCGCAAATTGGTCTATGACCGGGTTGCCTCGTCCGTCTTGCGCGCCCGCGCGCGGGAGATGGGCATGCGCACTTTGCGCGAAGACGGCGCCCGCAAGGTGCTGGCCGGGCTGACTACCGCCGATGAGGTTGTCCGCGCCACCACAGGCGATGCCGATTAAAGACAGAGAGCAATAAGAAACATGTAGAAATCACCAAGAGCTGGATCCGGTATGTATACAATGGCTGATTTATTGCAGTTGGTCGTGCAGGAGGGCGCCTCCGATCTGCACATCCGCACCTATGTGGCCCCGGTCATCCGGGTTCATGGCACGCTCCACCGCGTGGACGGGCCGCCGCTGCGGCCGGAAGACACCGAAGAGTTGATGCGCAGCATTACTTCCGAAGACCACCTCCAGGTGGTGCGCGAGAAGGGCACGACCGATTTCGGCTTCGCCTTCGGGGAAGTCGCCCGCTTTCGCGTCAGCGTTTTCAAGGCCAAGGGGGATTTCGGCATTGTCTTGCGCCAGATTCCCACCTTGCTCCTGACGTTGGAGCAAATCGGCCTGCCGCCGCACACCATCCGGGGCCTGTTGCGCAAGCCGCGCGGACTGATCCTGGTCACCGGCCCGACCGGTTCGGGCAAAACCACCACGCTGGCTTCGATGATCAACATCATCAACGAGGAGCGCGACGATGTCCACATCATCACCGTGGAAGACCCCATTGAGTATTACCACAAACATAAAAAGGCTCTCGTCACCCAGCGCGAGGTGCATACGGATGTTCCCGGCTTCTACGATGCACTGCGCCTGGCCTTGCGGCAGGACCCGGACGTGATTCTGGTGGGCGAGTTGCGCGATTTGGAAACCATAGGAGCGGCCATCACGGCGGCGGAGACCGGCCACCTGGTCTTCGGCACCTTGCACACCACCGGCGCGGCCAAGACGATTGACCGTATTGTCAACGCCTTCCCCATGCAACAACAGGAAACCATCCGCATCCAACTTTCCACCGTGTTGCAGGCGGTCATCTCCCAATTGCTCCTCGCGCGCTGCGACAAGCCGGGGCGCGTCGCCGCCTACGAAATCATGGTCAATACTCCCGCCATCTCGGCACTGATCCGGGACAACAAGACCTTCCGCATCCAATCGGACATTCAGACTGGCGGCAAGTACGGCATGGTCACCCTGGACGGATACCTCATGGAACTGCACATGAAGGGCCTGATCTCCCGCGACGAGGTTGTCACCAAATCCCAGGACCCTGCCACCGTCGTTCAGAAGCTGGCCGAGTGGGAAGCCGCCCAGGCGGAAGCCGCCGCCCAGCGCCAAGGATCCTAGCCATGAATCCCAAGTCCGAATCCATTTCCAGCCCGCTCCTGAATCTCATCAAGCACAACCACTTGCTGGACGATCTGCAATTGGACGAAGTCAGGGAGGAGCACAATCGCACCGGCAAGCCCATCGAGGAGATTTTGAATGATTTCAGCCTGATTGACACGCCTACGCAACTCCAGATTATCGCCAACCACCTGGGCACTGAAGTGGTGGACGTCGCCGGCAAAGAACTGCCCCCGGAAATCCTCTCCGCCATCCCGGCTGAAACCGCCCGGAATTACAAATGCCTGCCGTTGGCGGTGTTTGATTCCAGCATCCAACTCGCCCTGGCGGATCCGCTCAACCAACCGCTGGTGGATGAATTGGGCTATTTAATCCACAAGGAGATCATTCCCCTGGTGGCCAATCCCAAGGACATCGAGGCGGCCATCACCCGCTTCTACGGCGACGCGGATAGCGATGTCGGCGAAGTCCTCAAGGAGTTGGGCAAGAACCAGGAGATCGCCCGCGAGGTGGCCGCCGCCGAAGCCGCCGGCAGCGCGCAGGAACTGGCCGATCTGGCCAGCGCAACGCCCATCATCAAGTTCGTCAGCCTGGTGCTCTCTCAAGCCGTGGCCGACCGCGCCAGCGACATTCATTTCGAGCCGTTTGAGGACGAATTCAAAATCCGCTACCGCGTGGACGGCGCGCTCTACGAGATGTCGCCCCCGCCCAAAGCCCTGGCCCTTCCGGTCATCTCTCGCTTGAAGGTCATGGCCAACCTGGATATTTCCGAGCGCCGCCTGCCCCAGGACGGTCGCATCGCCATCACCATCAATGGCAGGAAAATTGATTTGCGCGTTTCTACTCTGCCCACCCAGTTTGGTGAATCCGTCGTATTGCGCGTGCTGGATCGCACGGCGATCAATCTGGACATCAAATCCCTCGGTCTGCCCAAGGCCGTTTTGGATTATCTGGCGGAAGCCCTCCTTCGGCCCAATGGCATCATCGTCGTCACGGGGCCAACCGGTTGCGGCAAGACCACCACCCTCTATTCCTGCCTCAACCAGATTAATGCCTTGGACTCCAAACTGCTAACCGTGGAGGACCCGGTGGAATATGACATGGAAGGCATCATGCAAGTGCCGGTCAATGAAGCGGTGGGCATGACTTTCAGCCGCGCCTTGCGCTCCTTCCTCCGCCAGGACCCCGACATCATCATGCTGGGCGAAATGCGCGATTTGGAGACTTCTCAAATCGCCATCCAGGCCTCCCTGACCGGCCACATGGTCTTGACCACCCTCCATACCAACGACGCCCCCGGAGCGGTGACCCGCTTGATTGATATGGGCGTGGAACCGTTCCTGATTTCCTCCACCATGGTGGCCGTGCTGGCACAGCGCCTGGTGCGGACCATCTGCAAGAAATGCCGCACGCCCTTTGAGCCGACGGAAACCCAACTTTCCCTACTCAACCTTTCGCCACACGACATTGGCGACAAGGTGTTTTACTACGGCCGCGGCTGCGCCGCCTGCAATGACACCGGCTACCGAGGCCGGCGCGGCATCTTTGAATTGCTCGAGGTGGGCGAACCCATCCGATTGCTCATCAACGAGCGGGCGCCCACCGTCGTCATCCGTCAGAAGGCCGTCGAACTGGGCATGGTCACGTTGCGCGAGGACGGCTTGCGCAACATCTTCGACGGGGATACAACTATTGAAGAAGTCGTCAAATACACCTGATCTTATGCCAAAGTATAATTACGATGCCATGGACGCGCGGGGCAAGAAGACCAGAGGCACCCTGGAGGTCGGCAGCCAGAATGAGGCCATCGGCCGCATCCGCGACATGGGCTTGTTCCCCACCAATGTTGTCGAGGACAAAGGAGGCGGCAAGGTGGCTGACCCCGCTTCCAAGAAGCCCGCCAAGAAAGGCGGCAAGAAGTCCGGCGGCGCCATGAATTTCCAGATCAAGATCCCCGGCCTGAGCGGACGGGTCAAGTCCAAGGTGCTGACCACCTTCACGCGGCAGTTGGCCACTCTGGTGCAAGCCGGCTTGCCGCTCCTGCGCGGGCTGCGCGTGCTGGAAAAGCAGGAAAAAAGCGCCAACCTCAAGGGAATCCTGGGCGAGCTGGGGGTCGCCATCGAAGGCGGCAGCACTTTCTCCGAGGCCTTGGCCCAGCACCCCAAGGTTTTCAACCGCCTCTTCGTCAACATGGTCAAAGCCGGTGAAATCGGCGGCGTCCTCGAAGTCGTTCTCCGCCGGCTTTCCGAATTCATGGAAAAGGCCCAGAAGATCAAGGGCAAAGTCATCGCCGCCATGTTTTATCCCTGCGCCGTTTTGGCTGTGGCCACGGTCATCATGGGCGTTCTCCTGGTGCTGGTCATTCCCAAGTTCAAGGAGGTCTTCTCCACCGGACTGGGTGGAGGAAAGGACCTGCCGCCATTCACCCAGCTTGTTATGGATATCAGCGATGCCGTCCGGTTGCACATTGGCTGGACCGCGCTCGGCGCTTTGGGCGTTTTCATCGTTTTTCAAATCATCGTCCACACCAAACCCGGCCGCCGCATTTTCGACCTCGTGAAGCTGAAAATGCCGGTCTTTGGTCCCGTCGTCAGCAAAGTGGCCATTTCCCGCTTTACCCGCACCCTGGGCACCCTGGTCAGCAGCGGCGTGCCGATTCTCCAAGCCCTGACCATCGTCAAGGAGACTTCCGGCAATGTCATCATCTCCAAGGCCGTTTCCGATGTGCATGAAAGCGTCAAGGAAGGCGAAACCATCACCGCCCCGCTGGAAGCTTCCCGCGTCTTCCCCCCCATGGTTATCAGCATGGTGGATGTCGGCGAACAAACCGGCGCCCTGCCCGAAATGTTGATGAAGATTGCCGACAACTACGATGAAGAGGTGGACAACGCCGTCGCCTCCATGACTTCCCTCTTGGAACCGATTATGATCATCTTCCTCGCTGTCATCGTCGGGAGCATCGTCATCGCCATGTTCCTGCCTCTCATTGATCTTATGAACACCGTCGGCAGCGGCGAGGAATCCAGTGGTAGTGGTGGTGGTATGAAAGGCGTCGGAGAGATGCCGTCGAATTAGCCGGTGATGCGCTGATTCCTACTTTTTTGCCATCGAACTCTTGACTTTCTTCCAAAGACATTGTAAATACATTGTAGTTACATTGCATGGCCATTTGATTTACATTTATGGAGTTTGATTGGAACAATCCGCCGTTCAATTTGGATCCCTCGCTGTCCTTGGGACTCATCGAAGAATCTTTTGAAGACCCCTTTGCCGTCCGCCTGCTCCCCGACTCCCCCAGATTCGAGGTGCAGGCGCGATTCTTTAATCTTGGCGTCGCCGCCAGCGGCCTGGGGATCTTCACCGTCTATCGCACCAATGGAAAGCTCGCCCGCGTGATCTACGCGCGCCCCTTCGAGCCGGAGGAAAAGTTTCTCTACCAGCGCAGGCTTTCCCGCGTTCTGGCCCAATAAACCATGAATGCCATCGCCAACTGGGAAGATGTCCCCCTCTTCGACCGCGAGGAAGCCGAGGCGGCCTTTTGGGCGCACAACCGCATTGAGGTCCGGCTTATGGAGCGCTCCGTGATGGACCCCAGCGAGATGGCCGATTCGGTCACCATCACCCTGCGCATGGACCCCCGCATGTTGACCCGGATCAAGCGCGTCGCCCGCTCCCGCTATCTCAATTATCAAAGCATGATGAAACAGTGGATCAGCGAAAGAATGGAACAGGAAATGCGGGAGCAACGGCCTGAGGCCCGCTCCGAAAGCGGAATGCCATGAGAACGACGAACACGAAATGGAGTGATGGAGTGATGGAGTATGGGTTCACGCTCATCGAATTGCTGGTGGTCATCGCCATCATCGGCATCATCGCCGCCATGGTCGCCGGTCTCAGTTCCCTGGCCGCCCGCAAGAAACATGACGCCGTCGTCACGGCCATGAAGAACAGACTCGTCCTCTTCATTTCCAGCTACCAATCCAAAATGGGCTTCTTTCCGCCGGACAACGCCGCCAACGCCACCAATGCCCCCGGAACCCAGCAATACGAACAATCCACCGGCCAGAACTCCTTGATCTACGAACTGACCGGTTCGCCCATGACCACGAACAACAGCTTTCTGCCTTACGATGGCTTGCCCCCCATTTCCGGCGCCATTTTCAGCAATTTCTGCGGTCGCGGCGGCATCGCCAATTCCCTGCCGGACGAAATCCATGTTTTCTTCCAGCCGCTCCCCAGCCCCAGGGATTACGTGACGAACTACTTTCAGCATACTCCAATCAAACAATTGGTCGTGCCCGTCTCTATGACGGGCGCGCTGAACGAAACCAATTTGTGGCATTACGACTGTTCCAATCCCAACCGCCACAACTCCTCCGGCTTCGATTTGTGGGCCGAATACTCCGCCGGATCGGACAAATCGGGCAACCCCATCCTTGTTACCAACGGCAACTGGAATCTCCAATGACCATCACGCCCCTCCATTCCCAGCCCGGCCCAAGACACTTGCGCGTCCTTTGGCGCGACCACGTCTGGACCCCGGCCGCCGTCTGCTCCTCGACGCCCCCGGCGCCTTTCGGGTCCGGAGCGCCGGCATTTTGCCGGCTTCCACCTTCCGAACGTCCTAAGCCGGCAACATGCCGGCGCTCCGGCCTGCCGGCATTTCGTGCGAAGCGTGAAATATCCGGCCTGGGTTGCCGGCGCGGGAAACACCGCCCGGCCTTCACCATTCAAAATTCAGAATTCAAAATTCCCAATTGGCGGCGTGCTTTCACGGTTTTGGAAATGCTCGTCGTTCTCACCATCATCGGCTTTTTGGCCGCCCTCGCCCTGCCGCATCTGCCGGGCATGACGCGCGCCAATTCCATGACCGCCGCCGTCCAGCAACTGCTGTCCGACTGCGCCCTGGCCCGCCAACTGGCCATGTCGCACCGCAGCCCGGTTTATATGGTTTTTGTGCCGCCTTATGCGTTGTGGCCCGGCGCTCCCGTCAACGAGCAGGGCAGCTACACCAACCTGCTGACCCACCAATACAGCGCCTACGCGCTGGTCAGCCTGCGCAGCGTGGGGGACCAGCCGGGCCAGGCCAATCCGCAATACTTGACAGAATGGAAGCCGCTGCCCGACGGCGTGTTCATCGCCCCGTGGATGTTTGCCGGTCCGAACCCCGGCCCTGTGTACTCCATCAACACCCTGTCGAAAACGACCAACACATTCAACATAAACCCGTTCCTGAACAACCTCAGTTTTCCGTTTCCGGCCGTGGATGCGACCGACTCATCGGGAGCCACTTTTTCCATGCCATTGCCTTACATAGGCTTCAGCCCACTGGGCCAGTTGACCACCAATGGCGATCAATTCATCCCCTTGGATCGCGGGCGCGTGCTCTACACGACCGACACCCTGGCAGCGACGCCCATGGAAGCCCCGCCCGGCAACGCCACCAACAATTGCAACCTCATCCATCTGGATTGGCTGACCGCCCGCGCCAAAATCGAACGCAACCAGCAGCAATGAGAACTCGTCGCGCCAATTCCCAAAGCACCATCGCCGCCGCGCCTCCGCCTTCCCATTCGTCCTATTCGTCCTATAGGTCCCATCCGTCCCATTCCCCGGCCGCCTTCACGATGATCGAAATCGCCATCGCCCTGGGCATCATTGGTTTTGCCTTGGTGGCCATCATCGGGGTTTTGCCGGCCGGGATGAATGTGCAGCGGGAGACGCA
>Ga0182027_10003206_pt1 | contig 26124 bp, 16 predicted proteins | sample 712E1DmetaG_FD_121300 | JGI IMG/M metagenome (GOLD analysis project Ga0182027, IMG submission 121300) | Permafrost microbial communities from Stordalen Mire, Sweden - 712E1D metaG (Illumina Assembly) | ecosystem: Environmental > Terrestrial > Soil > Wetlands > Permafrost | place: Sweden...
CAATCTTTTAGTCTTGTTACAAGACTGGGCTTATTGTCTAGATAATAAGCCATAGATCGGACTAGATCGGACACTTTTGGCCTTTTTGAAGGGATGGTGGGGCGAAATTACGGCTATTTTGGGCGATGAATTTGTTTACGTGGGTAGTGGCTGTGACGCTCTCTCTCCGAACGCAATATGCTCGGAAATACTAAGATGGATATAGGCCTCCGGGCGATTTTGAGAGGCATACTCACAATTGCGAGTTTTTGAGCTTGTTGGATTCTCACTGTCTCAAATCCTCCCAAGAGATTGGAATAGCTCGTGACTTCTCCATAAAAGCCACTCAAGAGGCGCCCCGTTATTTCCGGTGATTTGCCTAGCGAAAACAGTCTGGGCAGTTTTTCCGCAGAGTTCTTGTTTTTGCGCTTACATACCAGAGGATTTGGCTGTATGCGTTACTCGATATTGGGAGATATAATCAGCCTGTGCTTACAACCGACTACGATCTCAAGCAATCTGAACTTCAGCAAATTGCCAACGCAGATGCAATGGTGGGATTATTCACCGCACTCGGTTATGACACCAGCCAACGGATTGTACAAACACCCGAAGCAATGGGATTCCCGGAAGGACTGGCGCGGGAAGTTATTCGTATGGAGCGCGTTGCCAGCCACGATGATAATGCCCTGCAAGTCTACCTCGTTGAATTGAAGCATCTGACAGTTGCGCTGACGCAGGCGATAGCACGCGTACTAAAAAGCCGTGCGGGCCTGTTTCTCTTTGCATTAACCACTCGAGATTACGAAGAGATCGACTTTGTTTTATTTGAAAACATCGCCCCTGAACATAAAGGAAATAAACTCTCATCCCCACAGGTTGTGATTCGTCCACGGATTTTAAGCGTGGACAGGCGCAACCCGGGGACGGTGAGTTTGCGAGTGTTACGCCGTTTTTCATACACGGAAATTGACGCGTATTATCAATGGGATAAATTGCGTTCGGCGTACAGCGTGGCGGAATGGTCAGAGCCGTTATTCAACAATCGCGCCTTGTTCTCGGATTATTATCTAACCGATAGATTGCCTCAGATGGATGAATGGAAAGAAGAACCGCGCCCGGCTTATAAGTCAATCAATGAATTGCTTGTGGATGTGCGGCAGAAATTCTCTGGTTTCGATGAAGCCAAGGTGCGCGCTGAATTGTTGGAGCCGATCTTCAAGACATTGGGTTGGGCTTTTGAGAAAAACAAAGATTCAATGGATGCCGGCAGAAAACCTGATTACATGTTGATCACGCCCAACGGCAAGAATGTTCCTTGTTTAGCTTATGTGTGGGATAGATCGCTGGATGGTATGGATGAGCAGCGCGACAAAGATACACCCACTGAGAACCCTGCACAAAGTGTGGTGAGTATTCTTGAAAACTCACAAAGTGAAGCAAAGTGGGCGATTGTAACAAATGGCAAGATTTGGAGGCTTTACTCCGCACATGGGCAGGTCAACAGTTACTATGAAATGGATTTGGAAGAGACGCTTGCCAGCATTGATTCCGGAATTGCTTTTCGCTATTTCTGGTTGATGTTCCGTGCGAAAGCGTTTAGCGATGAGCCTTCTTTTGTGGATGTGCTTCTAACCGAATCGGCTTCTTATGCCAAAGGATTGGGTGAGCGCCTAAAGGATAAAGTTTTTGAAGAAGTGTTCCCGCAATTTGCTGAAGGCTTTGTGAAAGCCTATGGCAAGCCTGCGGTGCAATTGACCGATGATGAGTTGAATGAAATCTTCCATGCAACGTTAACATTCCTATATCGCCTGTTATTTTTGCTCTACGCCGAGTCACGCGATCTGTTGCCTGTGAAAGAAACGCGTGGCTATTGGGAAATTTCTTTGACGCGCATGAAAAAGGAAATCGCTGAGAAAACCGGCGAGATTGACGATGAAGTTTACGAAAAAATTAAGAAGGCATATTCAGCCAGTGAAACAGGATTGTATGACCGATTGAGCGAACTCTTTGCCGTAATTGACAAAGGCAAAGGCGAGTTGAACGTGCCTGTCTATAACGGTGGACTATTCATTACTTTCAGTGGCAAACAGACTAAAGTCGAGGATGAAACGGAAGAGATTCATGTGGCGCACTTTTTGTCGAGTCACAAAATCCCAGACCGCTATCTCGCCTTCGGGTTGGATTTTCTGGCACGCGATATTGATGACAAAACCCAGGCGCTGGTGATGATTGATTACAAGTCGCTGGGTGTAAGGCAATTGGGTTCCATTTACGAAGGTTTGCTGGAATTCAAACTGCGCGTGGCAAGGGAAAAAATGGCTGTGGTAATGGCGAAGAAAGGTGACGCCATTGTCCCGTATGCAGATGTGGAAAAGGAAGGCTTGAAGATCCGCACGCTGGGCAGGGGTGCAGAGCGCGAGGAATTCATCTATCGCAAGGGCGAGGTCTATCTCGAAAATGACAACCACGAGCGCAAGGCTTCTGGTTCGTATTACACGCCAGATTACATTGTGAAGTACATCGTCCAAAACACGGTGGGACCCGCGCTCGAGGCGCGCTGCGAATCGTTGCGTCCCAAATTGCGCGAGGCAGAGAAGGCATATCACGATGCGCGCAAACGACAGGAACAATTTGAAAAGATCGGCAAAACGGGTGATGATCCCGAAAAGACCGCCTACACCTACCGCGATGTGGTCAATGAGTTGTTCGATCTGCGCGTGCTCGACCCTGCGATGGGCAGTGGGCATTTTCTAGTCGAAGCGGTGGATTTCATCACCCGCCGCCTACTGGATTTTTTGAATGCCTTCCCCTGGAACCCTGTGCGCGCCTCGCTTCGTCAGACGCGTGAAAGCATTCTCGATGAAATGCAAAAGCAGGGCGTTAGCGTTGACCCTGCCCGACTAACAGACATCAACCTGCTCAAACGCTTTGTGTTGAAGCGTTGCATTTATGGCGTGGACTTGAACCTGATGGCGGTGGAACTGGCGAAGGTCAGCTTGTGGCTGGATTGCTTTACACTCGGCGCCCCGCTTTCCTTCCTTGACCATCACCTGCGTTGTGGCAATTCGCTGATCGGTACGAATGTCAAGACAGTGGAAGAATCGATTCGTATTACCAAGGAAGGACAACTCTCTTTGTACGCAGGGCCCTTTGCAGGCTTGCTTGACCTAACCAGCCTGATGGTGGAAGTGGTGGAACGTTCAGATGCAACTGTTTCCGATGTTCATTCCAGCGCCGAACAATTCGGACAGTTCCGCAAAATGCTTGAACCTTATAAAGAAGTACTGGACTTATGGACAAGCCAGTATTTTGAAAACAAACGCGCTAGAGAGTTCGTCACGCTTTTCGGCGATCTAGTAATGCCTGCTCTGAAAGGCGAGATGAAGGTTGCAAAGGAATTCAAGGAAACGATTGCAAGATCGCGCGAGAATGCAAAAGAAAAACGATTCTTTCATTGGGATTTGGAATTTCCTGAAATCTTTGTGGATTTACATAAGAGGGATTGGAAGCAAAACCCTGGATTTGATGCTGTAATTGGAAATCCACCATACGTTCGCGCGGAAAATGCCGACAAGGAACAACGCAACTATTTGCTTGAGTCAACAACCTACAAAACTCTATATGGTCGCTTTGATATCTTTGCCGCTTTTGCTGAAAGTGGAATTTCCATTGCCAAACAAAATGGTTGGTATGGAATTATTATTCCACGATCCTTCCTTACAATAAATTATTGCGAGCCTCTCAGGAAATTTATTCTTTCTCAATTACATTTACATAAATTATTAGATTTCGGGGACGAACAAGTATTTGAAGGTGTTGGAATAACATGTTGTATTCCAATAATTCACAAGAAGTTGCCAAATGAAGATGGATTGACGTTAATTGAAAACGGAAAAGATGGTGAAATATTTGAAATAAGAAAAATTAAGCAGGCAACCCTTTTAAGTCTACCAAATAGTTCCATTAGAACTAGCAACCTCGAAGAACAAGATGCGGCAAAGAAACAAATTGAGCAAGTTTCATTGCCGCTTGGGACATGGTGCTATGCGATCACAGGAGTCGTAGCGCATGACCCACGGACTGGTGCAAGCAAAGATAGGCTTATTAGCAATTCACCTGATTATCCAGAGTCGCTCAGATATATTGAGGCGAAAGAATGGGATGGAAGGTACAGTTCTGTCCTTGAAACTCGGTTTATTCGGTATTTGCCTGAAGTAATGCACCGACCTAAATTTAAAGAATTGTTTGAATCGCCAAAATTGCTTATTCCAGGGATTTCTGCTGGTGGCGTAATTCCAGCATCTTTTGATACAACGGGCGTATGGTGTAATCACTCTTTAAATTGTTGTGTAAAACTAGAGAATGTAGTTCATCTAGGATCCAAACTTCATATTGATTGGAAAACGCAAATAGATGAAAAAATCAATCTTTCCTATGTGCTTGCTTGCATCACTTCGCGATTGATTGGTTGGTATCACTTTTCTTTTCTTTCCGATTCGTTGGGAATATCGCCTGAAACTATTAGGTTGCTTCCAATTCGTAAAATAGAATTTCTTACGCCATCCAATCGCCGATTAGAACTTCTGACTCGTGCCCAAGACCTACTAGGCAAGATGGACTCAACAGGATTGCTAGACTTTGCCGCAGCACGCTTGACCGCGATACCCGGGGAAGCAGACGTCGTCCATGACCTTCTGGTGTATCTTGCCAAGCAAATGATTGATTTGAACAAGCAGAAACAAAGTGAGATGAAACGCTTTTTGGGTTGGTTGGAAGGCATACTTAAACTCGACGTGGATGAAATGACGGGCAGGTCCAAACTCAGGAATTACATCGGTGATTACCAGAAGGGCGAGTCCGAAGTCACATATGCCGAACTGGAAGATATTCTCTACAAGAATAAAAACAAACTTGGCATTTCGCTCAACGATGCGCGTCCTATGGCGAAGATTCGTGACGAATATGAGAAGTCGCTGGCGGTCTTGCGTCCGCTCAAGTCAAAGCTGGCGTGGACGGATGGTCTAATTGATCAGATCGTCTACCGGCTGTATGGGCTGACCGAGGAAGAGATTAGGATTGTGGAAGGGAAGTCAGAGTAAAATAGGAAGCAAAGGTAGTTACTTATGAAAAAGCCACTGGATCGGATCACTATTAAAGGTTTCAAGTCCATTCGTGAGTTAGAAGATTTTCCACTCACGTCATTAAACGTATTGATTGGTGCAAATGGCTCTGGCAAGACGAATTTCATTTCCGCTTTTAAACTGCTTAACCAGATCATAGAGGAAAACCTACAAGTGTTTATAAGTCAACAGGGTGGAGCAGATACATTACTCTATTTCGGGCAGAAGAGAACGGAGAAAATCGTACTGGAATTGGAATTTGGGAATAACGGCTACAACTGTAGTTTAATTCCAGCTGTTGGAGACACTCTCATCTTCGAATCCGAAAACGTCATGTTCCATGACAAAGCACGATTCCCCCAGCCTTATGTGGAAGGATTTGGAGGGGGCCAACGGGAAACAAGATTACTAGACATTTCAAGAACCAACCGTGGAATGACAATAGCCGATCATGTATTAGGGGCGATCCGAAGTTGGCGAGTCTATCACTTCCACGACACTAGCGCGGGAGCAAAAGTAAAACAAAAAGGCGACTTGAACGACAACGAAGTTTTGCGTGCTGATGCTTCCAATCTTGCCGCATTTCTGTTTCTTCTTAGCAAAACAAAGAAAGCGTACTACCAAAAGATCGTATCAACCATTCGTCTAGTCGCACCATTCTTCGATGACTTCAACTTACGTCCTGACCCTCACAACCGTGAAAAGATTCAACTGGAGTGGCGCGAAATAGGTTCCGATTCCTACTTTAACGCGAACGTATTATCCGATGGTACATTGCGTTTTATGTGCCTTGCTACATTATTACTTCAACCCAATTTGCCATCTACCATCCTGATTGATGAACCTGAATTAGGCCTGCACCCGTACGCGATTACGGTGCTTGCTTCTTTACTTCGAAGCGCATCCAAGGATACTCAGGTAATTGTTTCCACCCAATCGGTTCCGCTAGTCAACCAGTTTCAGCCTGATGACATCATCGTTGTTGACCGGAAAGATAACCAGTCGACCTTTTCACGGTTAGAGAAAAAAGATTTGGAAAGTTGGCTTGACGATTATCGAATGGGTGATCTTTGGGAAATGAATTTATTGGGAGGCAGACCGGCATGAATTTCGTGCTTATTTCTGTGGAGGGACAGACAGAAGAAACCTTTGTGCGTGACGTTCTACGAAAACATTTATGGGACTTCAATGTTGATTTGCAGCCTGTTCTTATCGCTACCCACCAAGTAAAACAGGGCCCCGATTTTAAGGGCGGATTATTGTCTTATGGAAAAACGCAGAATCAGATTCGTTACTTACTAAACAATAGCAACGCAACCGCGGTTACAACTATGTACGATTTGTATCACTTACCGAAGGATTTTCCTGGCCAAACCAATCTTCCAAAAGCAAATGGACATTCCAAAGCATTACACTTGGAAAACGCCTTTAAGCAAAATATCAATTCTTCAAAATTTCATCCGTACTTACAAGTTCATGAGTTTGAGGCGTTTCTATTTGTAAACCCTGTGCTTACCGCCAGTTTAATGACTGGGAGAAACAATCTTTCAACGCAATTACAGGCAATTCGGCAGGGTTTTCCAACCCCCGAAGACATAAACGATGATCCGATCACAGCCCCTTCCAAACGTATTCTTTCACTTTACCCAAGATATGAAAAACTGCTTGATGGTCCGATCATTACGCTTAATGTAGGTCTTGATGCTATTCGAGCAGAATGCCCACATTTTGCTGACTGGGTAACCTGGCTTGAGGGCTTGGGGTAAAACATGCGTCTTCCGTATGTTATTGACAATCAGAGCCACAAACTTGCCGATGTCCTGAATGACGTCATGCAAGACGGCGCGGGTCATTCGCTGGATATTGCCTCCGCCTATTTCAGTATTAGCGGGTTTAAGTTGTTAAAGGAAAGCCTGAAGAATCTAAGAAGCTTCAGGCTTTTACTTGGTTTCCAGCCAATAGAAGCCAAAGATGTGGGCATGAATCCGAATGCTTCCACATTAAAGAAAGCATTGCGAGGCGATCTCAATACAGAGTTATACACTGAAGAGACCTTGCGGCTAGTTGAAGAATTAATTGCTTATCTTCGGCGAGATGAAGTTGCCGTTAAATTGTATGAGGACGGTTTTCTCCATGCAAAAGCTTATTTATTTTATGGAGATAAAGGTCAACAGGTTTCCTTGTTTGACCGTTTCCTGCCCTTGATTGGCATAGTCGGCTCATCCAATTTCACAGGGCCTGGGCTATCAACCAATAAGGAATTAAATCTTGCTCATAAAACGATCATTGAGCCGGAAGAAATTAACGATATCCAGGCACGCGCCGCCGCGGAAAGATTGGCAAGTGAAAGCGCCAGCAAATCCATTTCTGATACAAACCGCAGAATTCTAAAAAGCGAGGTTGGCGCACGCGCCATCATTGACCTTGTGGATTGGTACGACAACCAATGGAATCAAGCCCGTGATTTCAAAGAAGAATTGATTGAATTATTAAATGCGTCAAAGTTCGGGGAATTTGAATATACCCCTTACGATATTTATCTAAAGGCCATTTATACTTATTTTAAAGACGATCTCGATGTTTCAGAAATGCCGAATGTCCGCTCGGCGGTGGAACTCTCAGAGTTTCAGGAGGATGCCGTCAAGAAAGCGCGCCGAATACTTGCCAAGTATGATGGCGTTCTGATTGGCGACTCCGTGGGCATGGGCAAAACCTGGATTGGCAAAAAACTCCTTGAAGATTACGCGTATCACCAACGTATGAAAGCGCTGGTAGTTTGCCCTGCTTCCCTGCGCGACATGTGGGAAAATGAACTGCACTCAGCAACCATAGCCGCTGAAGTCATTACACAGGAGTCGCTTGGCCAGATTGACGGGCATCTGGATATTAACAATTATTCTGATGTAGATGTTATTCTGGTGGACGAATCGCATAATTTTCGTAATCATGGATCACAGAGATATAGTAGTTTAGAGCAAATCATTGCCGCCAACCGGGGACGGGGGCGCAGCGGAATGCGAACCAAGGTTATTTTGCTAACCGCCACACCCATCAATAACAATATCTTTGACCTCTATAACCAAATAACCCTATTCACGCAGAACGACCGCGGCTACTTTGCAGGTGTGGGCATTGGCGACCTATACCGTTACTTCATGTCGGCACGTCAACAAATGCATGAACATCAAGCAGGCATTGCGCTCTTTAATTTACTGGAAGAAGTAGCCATTCGCCGTACACGTCCCTTTATCCGCAAGGCCTATCCCAACGCTACGATTTTGGGTAAGCCCGTCAAATGGCCTGAGAGAAAATTACAGACGGTTCACTATGACCTTGAAGTCACGTATGACAAAATCTATGAAAAAATAGTCAGCGGAATTGATAAATTAAATCTGGCGACGTACAACCTTGAGTCGTTTAAGAAAGACATTTCTCAACGCGATCAATGGGAAGAAGGCCGCGAACAGGCATTGGTGGGCATTTTCAAAACCCGCTACCTGAAAAGACTCGAATCGAGTGTGGACGCCTTCCGGATTAGTATTCGTCGTGCACTTGCTTTCACCAAAACCTTTGAAGATTACGTTTTAGGTAGTCGCGTATTGGACAGTCAATCCTTCCAGAAAGCGATGCAGTTTCTGTCTCGCGAGGATGAAGAAGATGATGCTATGCTCCCAACTTCCCTCGCGGATGAATTCGATGCAAACACGGAAGCCAAGGAATTTCTTGAAGCCCTGCCTACGTTGGACCCAAGTCAATTCGATTTGCGAAAACTCCATAAAGCCATACAAAACGATGTAGAAATTCTGACCGAGATCTGGCATTTGATTAAAGATATCACTCCTGAAAAGGACGCCAAATTAAAACGTCTGAAGGATTTGTTGGCCGATCAACTAAAAGGCAAGAAGGTTTTGTTATTCACTTATTACAAGGATACTGCCCGCTACCTTTACCGGGAATTGGGACAAGACAAAGGAAAAAAGTGGCGTGAATCGATCGGTAATCCCAATATCCGTAGGATGGATAGCGGCGAACCAACCAAAGAACGCCAGAAGTTGATCCAGTCTTTTTCACCAGTCTCTAATGGGAAGCCTGAAATTGCAGGCAGTGAAAGCGAAGTGGATATTATGATTTCCACGGACGTGCTTTCCGAAGGTCAAAACTTGCAGGATTGCGGAACCCTTCTGAATTATGATCTGCACTGGAATCCGACCAGGATGGTCCAGCGTGCCGGTCGTATTGATCGGATAGGCTCGAATTATGATGAAATCCTTATTCACAACCTGTTCCCCGATGCGGGCCTGGAGCGTTTGCTCAAATTAGTTGAAAGCTTGAGTCTAAAGATTGCTCAGATTGACGCAACAGGCTTTCTGGATGCCAGCGTATTGGGCGAAACTGTTCACCCCCAGAACTTCAATACCTTGCGCCGAATCAAAGAGGAAGATGGGACTGTGATTGAAGAACAGGAAGAATTCATGGAACTTGCAAGCAGCGAATCAATGCTTCAACAATTGAAGTCCCTGCTTGCCAGTGGATTGAATGAAAAGCTGGAAAACCTGCCCGATGGAATCCATTCAGGAATTCATCGAAACGGATATCGTGGCCTGTTCTTTTACTTTACCGCTCCTGACCCAAACAACATCAACACAAAACAACACTTCTGGCGGTATTATGACGTTCAGACACAAAAGATTACTGATAATCGCTATACGATTGCCAACTTGATTACCTGCGCCGCAGATACTCCGCGCTTTTTAGGCGAAGCAAATGTGTTTGAGATTCAGGAAAAAGTAAAGGCAGATATATTAAAATCAATTCAAACGCAGACAGCAATGGAGGCAGCTCCGAAGATCATTGATGGCATTCAACAGACTGTTTCTTCCGTTCTCCAAGCAAATCTAAATAATCCAGCACTGAACAGAAGCCAAACCCTTCAAGCGTTAAAAATCCTTCGTCAACCCATGATTCAATCTCACATCCGTTCATTGAAGTCGGCTTATGAGCATTACCAGGTTAGTAGAAGAGAGGAAGAACTTCTTAAGAGGGTTCTTGAAATAAGTAAAGAGCCTGATGAACCCATCGAAACAAAAATTGCTGCTCCGCAAATTTCAGCAGATGATCTATATCTTATTTGCTGGGAATATATTTGGAGTTAGGAAATTGATCAATTGGAAAATTAAGTGAATATGGCTGTCTGTAATCTACATATGAGAAGAATTAAAGGGCATGGAATATCAGCATGTTCTTTGGCAGGTACATCAGAAATAGGATTGTTTGGTGGACAAAGGAGCATATTTCATGGGAATTGTAATCAATAGCGATCGGGGACATAAAGCGGCCCAGCTGCTATTCAAAGCTTTTTCAACGACGGGCATTCATGGTCGTACTGATATGCCCGAAGATGTAATACCGTCCAATGTGGCACATGGTTCACTTAAACATATTCTTTTTATCACGTTGACGGTTTCAATCGATTACCAGCGTGATGCAGCTGCCTTATGGGAAAGTTCGCGACTCACTTTCGATGATCCGGCGACTTCATATTTGTTTGATCCCCAAATTCTTCACGAAACCCCTCTATCCACCATTGTTCATGATATGCAGAAACATGCCTTATCCAGGAAGCCGCAAAAGGACGCCGGTATCTGGTCTAATGTAGGTATATCCTTTTACAAAAAATGGCAGGGTGATCCCAGAAACTTCTTGGAAGGCAGCAACTGGGACGCTCTAAAAATTTTAGACCATTTGAAAAATGACATCCATCTATCTGATGGGCGTCAAGTCTCAGATTTTCCTTATCTACGCGGGGATAAGATCGGTCCGCTCTGGCTTCGGATGTTAAGGGATAATGCTGGTATTGAAAATATTCGGAACCTGGACCGAGTGCCTATACCCGTTGACATCCATGTTGGCAGGGCAACCCTGGCATTGGGGATAGTTCAGGGTAGGTATGCGGGAGGATTTAGTAATCTATTTGATACCATCCGGTCAGCTTGGTTCGAAAGCGTTCGCGGTCTCCAGGTAGGTGGTCGAGATATGATCGCACTGGATGTCGATGAGGCGCTTTGGCATCTTTCACGTTTCGGATGCACATCGCGTGATAAGCAAAGCGGTGAATGTCCCCTGATTGAAAGTTGCGAGGCAAGATCTCTTTGCATCAGAGGGAAAGTCGATATTCGCAATAGCAGCACTATCGAGCTAGATACATGAAAACGCTCTGTATCGTTCCCTGTGGAAAGCAAAAAATCTGGAAGAAGAATCCGGCTGCCGGCCCAACGCTGGCAAAAGAAGTCTACACTGGATCGTTTGCCCGAAAATGCCAGGAATACGCCTCTCTCTTCTATCCAACCGATTATGTAATTCTTTCAGCAAAATATGGATTTCTTTGGCCCAACGATGTGATCCCCGGAGACTATAGTGTCACCTTCAATGACCTGAGAACGCACCCAATCACCATATCAGAATTGGAAAAGAGTGCTCGATCAAAAGACCTCTACGCCTATGACCAAATTGTGGTTGTTGCTGGAAAGAATTACGTTGATATGGCCAAGAAAGTCTTCCCGGGAAAACACATCCATGATCCCCTGAAGGGTTGTACCAGAAATGGGTTTATGATGCAACGGTTGAAACAGGCGATTCTTAAGAAGCTTCCTATAGAGGTTTAGTTCTTATAGTGGAATTTCTAATTTTGAGATTTATTGGCAATTTACCTGGCAGGCAGCTTGGTTATAGGTTGCGATAAAGGCGCTTCCAAGGCAACAGAGGATAGCCAAAATAATCACGGCTATCACGATTTTGACTGACTTCTCTTGCTTGGTAAACCAGTCTATAAAGGCTACCAAGCAGACCATAATTACTAAGATGCCTGCACCGGCTCCGATCCCATATGGATCTTTGTTTTGTGGCTGTGGTGCTCGATGGGGATAGGGCGGTCGGTGGTTCATGTTTGTCTCCTTTCTCCATTTTTATGGGATTACATAATGACTGTTTCAACGCATTTTCTGTGACTTGACGAAAGAACACTTGTTCTACTATAATCCCGGCCATGTCTATCTGGCAGAGATTGTTGTACCTGATAGGCTTGCGTCCCCAACCCGACTCCCGCACGTACGAAATTAGCGAAAGTCTGCAAGTCTCGCTTAGTACGATCGCCAGGCACGAGAGCCGCCCTGAACACGAAATCATCCAAGACATGCTGGCCGCCGGCCTTACCCAATACCGTTCCGTTGATGAACTGTGGCCCAAGTGGGAAACCCTCTCCTCGCGCGAACGGGATGTAACGGCGTTAACCTGTTTGGGGCTCACCAACCGCCAGATTGCAGCACGTCTCTCGCTTTCCCCGGAAACCATCAAAACCCATATCCGCAACATCCTGTTCAAGTTTGGCATCAACAGCAAAGCCGAACTACGCCATATCTTGGCAAGCTGGGATTTCAGCGCCTGGCTATAGCTCCCCCTGTGGGTTAATCTCTCCTTCCCCCCGTAATCCCCCGTTGAAGGGATAGCCATCCTATCGTTATGCCCTTATCTTGGAAGGATGAACATTCTTCCTTCCCTGCAAAGAGGCAAACTGATCGTTGCCTGTTCCCCCAACGCTGCCGCAGATTATCTGTCCCTGCTCCTAGCCGAACTCTCCCTGCGTAGCGAGGTTACGATTGTGGATGGTGGTCACCGGCTGCGACCTTATCGCATTACATACCTGCTGGCAAAAAAGAAGGCCGATGTAAACCTTACGTCCAAGCGATTTCATATCCGGCTAGCGTCCACCTGCTACCAGATGCAAGCGGTCCTGAAGGGTACACCTGCCCTGCCTCAACCTTATGTGTTTATCGACCTGCTGGCTACCTTCTACGATGATCATGTTCTCACTCGTGAAGCCTCCCGCCTGCTAACCTCCTGTCTCGATGAGATAAACAGACTCCGGCATACCGCTCCGGTTCTAGTCACCCTTGCCCCGCCGCTGGTGGAAGAACGAGCTTTCCTCGTGCAGAGGGTCAAAGACCAGGCGGATGAGCTCTTTGAATCCGAAATCATAGTCCCTGCAATCGTTCAGCCGGCACTCTTTTAACCATGGGTAATCTGGTTCCCACCTCTGCACAACAACTCACCGAGACCGAAGCCCAGCTCTCGAAGTTCCGCCATACCCTGCGGGCCAGTGACCGCTATGTCTTCGATGGTCTGTTTGCCATGGCACGCAGACATATCGCCGCCATGAGTCAAAGCGAAGCCCTGCTGCCGTTTGAGTCTGCTTTGCTGGCCATTGTTCTCGAACAGGCCAAACAGATCGCCGTCCTGCAGCAGAAAATCGAAGTCCTAGAGGCACGATCCCTCCATGGAAACCAAGACCGGCTGGCTCCTTGACCTGTACGAAGATCCCAAGGGGGAAGTGATCCTGTGGCTGCTCGCCGATGGTGGTGAGCGGCTTTGTCTTCACATGGAATTGCCAATCACCTTCTATGCTGCGGGGGACTTTGCCATCCTGCATCGGGCATGGAAAACCCTGCAAAGCAAAGATGTCCTCCTGGCTCGCACGATTGGCCGTGACCTCTTTACCGGTGAGCGGGATGTGATGTCCATCACTGCGGCCAATCCCGTCCTGTCCACAACCTTGTTTCGTGAACTCTCCAATCAATTCCCTGAACTGGATTACTACAATGCCGATATCCCTATCAGCCTGAGATTTATTGCTCATACGGGCATTCACCTGCTCGGACGCTGCAAACTGAATATTGAAGGCTCCAAGGTGATTGGCTTTGAGCCACTCACCTCACCCTGGAAGATGGCGGTAGCCTCGATGCCTCTGTGCATCATGGAGCTTTCCCTCGATGAAGATCCCGCCTATGCTCCGCCCAAAAACCTTCGCATTCAATCTGGCCGCATGGATTACACCATCCCGCTGAGTAATCCTCGCCTGCTCCTGATCCTGCTGAGCGCCGAACTTCGCAAGCTTGATCCAGACCTGATCCTCACCGACTACGGAGATACCTGGCTCTTTCCCAAATTGACTCAGTGGGCTGCTGACCTAAACTTTGAGTTCAACCCCAATCGGGATGCCTCTCAGACGCTCCAGATGAAACGGGAAGATAGTTACTTTGCCTATGGCCGGGTGGTGTACCGTGGCAGACAGGCCCTACTCTATGGCCGCTGGCATATCGACTCGCATAACTCCATGATTATGGGTGAGAGTGGGCTTGAAGGCGTATTCGAGCAGGTACGTGTTACGGGATTGCGGGTGCAGGATGTGGCCCGCAAGTCCCCGGGTGCAGGCATTACAGCCATGCAAATGCTCAAGGCGCTCCAAACCGGTGTCATGGTGCCCTTCCAAAAACAACAAGCGGGGAATCCCAAGACTCTTGCCGAACTCATCCGTGCCGACCGGGGCGGATTGGTGTACCAGCCCATTACCGGCATCCATCGCAATGTGGCACAGATCGATTTCTCCTCCATGTATCCGGCCATCATGGTGAATCACAACATCTCGCCGGAAACCACCGGCAAGCCGGATGCACCCGAAGGACTGATTCCTCAAACCCTGCGGCCTTTGCTTGAAAAGCGCTTGGCGATGAAAAAGCTCTTAACCGAGTTGTCCCCGAACGACTGCCGGCGTAAGGTGCTCAAGGAACGGGCTGCAGCGTTGAAGTGGCTGCTGGTGGTCTGCTTTGGCTACCTGGGTTACAAGAACGCCCGTTTTGGCAAGTTGGAATCTCATGAAGCAGTGACTGCCGATAGCCGAGATTTGTTGCTGATGGCCAAGGATATAGCCGAGGAAATGGGTTTTTCCGTTCTGCATATGTATGTGGACAGTCTCTTTGTCCAAAAAGATGGGCTGCAGGCTCCGCAGGATTTTGCACCTTTGCTGGAAGCGATCCAACAGCAAACGGGACTACAAATCGCACTGGATGGCGTCTACCGCTGGGTGGCTTTTTTGCCATCCAAGCGAGATCCACGAGCACCGGTAGCCAATCGTTACTTTGGCGTCTTTCAAGATGGGGAGATCAAGGTACGAGGGATTGCAACACGTAAGCACAATACGCCGCAGTTCATTTCAGAAACTCAGTTGGGCCTGCTCGCTATTCTGGCACAGGCGGATGAGCCTGCCGACAAAATCCCCGAAGCGCAAGCCTATCTCCACAAACAGATGGAACGGCTGAAACAAGGGAAAGTGCCTTTACAGGACCTGGTGGTTTCTCAAACTCTTTCCCGTGATCCGACGGCTTATCGTGTAAAAAGTGCCATGGCTCGTGCTGCCTTACAGTTCGTCCAGATGGGGCGAGATGTCCGGCCCGGGATGCGAATGCGGTTTATTTATGTGCGGGGAGAGGAGAGGGTGAGAGCTTGGGGAATGCCCGGAGATACCCATGTAGATGTGGGGCAGTATATTCTTCTGCTCCAAAGGGCTGCAGATGAGGTTTTGGATATTGTGCAAGGGGAAAACCGATTGGAGCTGCTTCCGATGGATAGGGCGCTCCGTTTGCTTTGTGAACTGGGACCGACATAGGGATCTGTGGTTCATTTTGTTCTCCTATCCCTATTAATATGGAATTGTATGACAATGCTCATTTCTCTCAATTGAGAGAATGTTCCCTCCCCAATTCTTTGTTTTGAATTATTTGCGGATGGAATAGAAAGTCCAACAAATCCTCCTAAGAAGAGGATCGTCAAACCTCCTTAAACTTCGGCATTACTACGCCGAATGATCTCCTAATAAAACTGACACTTGTAGCGTAGGAAATAGATTGTATAATCTAGCACAAGTGCTCTCCTTGGATATCAAATCGATGACCATTCCTATACAATTGTTGTTCGGTTAGGTTGGACCAAGAGGAAAAGAAGTGCGATATGGACGATGATGTACTAAAACGGGCAACGAAATGGTCTCAGAAGACTGATTAGGAAACCGAAGGTGGCAAGATGTATTCTAACAATTCTTCTTGGATTAGCTTACTGTGTTTCGCCAGCTTGCTAGGACTAATTCCTGCGGCTATAGCGCAGAACAAAGGTCATAGTTTTTTTGAGTGGTGGTTTTTTGGTGCAGCTCTTTTTATTATTGCCTTACCAATGGCAATCCTGCTTAAACCCAATATCCGGGAACTTGAAAACTCGGCTATCTCAACCGGTGGCCGAAAATGTCCATATTGTGCCGAAATAATAAAACGGGAGGCAAAAGTTTGTCGTTTCTGCGGACGTGACCTTGAGCCTTTAGTCGCAATTGACCCAAATGACTTATCTGTTCTTTTCCAACAAGTTGATCTGCTACAACTAGACCAAAGCGATGAATATTATTACAAGCAGGGATTGAAATTCATGCAACAGCGTCTGTATGATAAGGCAAGGTTAGAGTTTGCAAAGACTGTTCGGCGTTCATCGCCAAGCAGCAAATGGTTTTCTTCGGCTCAAGCACGACTATTGGAAATAAAAAGCATACAGCCGTTTTTATATTATCAAACAAATAGCCCAAAAACATCCGAGGCCGCTAAATCCGTTGCTTATAATCCGACTAACATACCCAAACAAGCGAACTTACCTAACCCTAATATGCTCCAATCCCCTCAACAGTCATCTGTTCGATTTTGCCCAAAATGTGGTGTGCTTATGGAAATTAAAGTAGTAACAACTGAAGGTGCATACAAGGGTAAAAGTTTTTATGTTTGTCCTAATTACAAACAATGTCAGCAGGTTTTCCCTGTTCAATAGCGGAAAATATGTGAAACAATTGAATTGATAGTCTTGGTATGACTGAAACGGGTGCCCTAGGGAAAGGTTTGTATAATCTAGCACAAGTGCTTCCCCGCGTATCAATCTATAACCAATCCTATAGGGTTGTGGTTCGGATAGTTTGAACCAAAAGGAAAGGAAATAGCGTTATGAATGATGATGTTCTAAAACAGGCAATGGGACTAATAATAGAGGGAAACCAAAAGGCTGCGGGCGAACTTCTTGCGGGGGTTGTTAGAAGCGATCCAATGAACGAAATGGCCTGGTTATATCTATCTTATTGTGTTGAACTTCCCGATCAAAAAGAATACTGCCTCAAGAAAACACTTGAAATCAATCCAAACAATCAACAGGCTAAGCAAGTTTTGTTGGAAATGACGGTTGGCGGCCAAGCGTCAAACAAGACTAATGTATTTCAGCAGCAGCCCCCGATGCGGAGCCAGGTAAATCAACAGATGATGCCGACACCCCCGGCAAGAATGAAAAAATGTCCGTATTGTGCTGAGGATATTCTAGAAGAATCAGTGTTTTGCACATTTTGTGGCAAAAGCTTGACCAAGAGTAGAAATCCACGACCTATTGCAAATGGCTTCGACATAATAAGTCTTGCCGCCACCCTCATTCTTGGAATTGCTGTCTTCTTCTTACCGATTTGGCCTGATCCTGTAATGGATATCATACGTATTGTGCTTGGGGATGGTGCTACTGTTGATGAAGCGGCGGCGATTGTTCCCTCGGAATACCTTCTAGGTCAATTGCAGTCTCATCCGATTCACATACTGATTGTTTACTATACAAGATTCTTAATTCCTATAGTTGCGATTGCATCCATAGTGTTGATAATCTTCACCTTCCTTAAGATAATGCAGGGCAAGAACACATCTGGAATTTGGCTGATAGTCCTCGGAGTAGTATTGATAATTAGACCTCTTATCTACTTAACCTCCGATGAAGGAAGCATAACTTCTATCTGGATCATTCTAGTTTTGGCGGTAGTATTAATATTTATTGTCGCTGGATTTGGAAAGATATTCATGGGTGAAAGTCCAATCAACCCTAATGCCTTATCTACTCTTCCGGAGCAAATCTTACCAAAACCCTCCCGTAAAAAATCAAATAATTTGGTGCCAGTTTTGGTTGTTGGTTCTGTGTTATTTATCGGCTTAGCAGGGTTGCTAGTGGTAGTATTTTTAATTCTAAGTAAAACTGGACTATCCGGGCAACTACAGCAACTAACTATAATCGCACCTCAACCAACGATGATAGTAACTGTGTCTCCCGGGAAGAGTTATTCAGACCAAATGGTTCCAATATTATCCCAGCTAAGATCAGAATCCACCGCTTGGGTTCAATTTGGAGCTATATTGACATCGACTGACCCCGCAGGTACAGGACTAACCTATGTTAATGAATTACCTTCCCTTGGACAGATGAAGCCCGAAACTGTTGCGTATGTAGAAAATACTCTCCTGCCATTAGCGCATAAGACGGCTAGCGATGGTGGTAATCTCTTAAAAGATTGGAATTCAATTTCTCCTCCGCCGGAGCTGGAAATACCACATCAGGAGATAGCAGCTTGTATTCAATTTCAAATTGATAGTTCCAATGACGTTATTGCATTAATCACACAAAGCCAACTTCCTAAGGCCGTGGATTCAAATGCCTGTTCCAAAATGCAGGGTGCTTTGTCCGCCATCCAAACCTATGTAAACAATAACCGATGAACGTTATGTCACTTATTGCAGGAACTGCACTATCTAAATATTTACTCATGTTATTGCGGAGATATCTCAGAGAAATTACAACCATGGGAGATTGAATAATGAGGAAAATATTCTTTGCATTGACCTGCGCTATATTTGCCACTATTGCTTGTGGAACAGTTAGCATACCTCCAACTAGTGATCCAAACGTCTTGCAAACAGCAATCGTATCCACTGCTTTGGCAGCACAAGATCAAACACAAGCCGCCGGTGCGCCGAGTAGCACTCCAACACCTACTAATACCATGCTGCCTACTATTACTCCACAACCAACTGAAACCTTTTTGGCCCCAGTATCTTATACTTATAATGGCACTTCTCTTTCATGTAATATAGTTTCCCATACTACGCTTTGTGTGTCTAATCCATCATTTACTGTAAAATTAACAATTGATCCCCAAGGAAATGTCACCGGCATATTTGAACAATATACCTACTTTTGGCCTGCTGTATCACTTACAGGAACAAAGACCAATATCGTTGGTTCAGTTGAAAATATTAATAAGGGATATAAAGGAGACTTCATGGATTTTACGGGAAGTTTAACTGAAGACTTAAAGACACTCAATGTTACCCTAATATTCAGAGGTCCTAATAACGTTGGGAAACGAGTAATACTGTTTTCTAGGGAATAATCAATTTTCAACCCAAGCGGACAGAACAAAGAAGATTGCATTAGGCCAAGAGCGAGTCACACTTTGAAGTCTGTCTAATGGCTTTTAGTCTGATCAGCGATTTTTCTACCATGATTTTTACTGCAACCTTACTGCAACCAGAATAAAAGTAATGGAAAACATAGACACTATGCACATATTTACCCCTAAATATGCTACCAAATGGACGGAATAGAGGTATAAATACTAGGTGCACATTCCCGCTTGGAACTTCGAATCAGTAGGTTGAGAGTTCGAGCCTCTCCGGGGGCACACAAGATTTAGTATGTTTAGCTTCAAAATTGCCCATATTTGGGTCAAAAAAGAGTCTCCATTGTCCGGAGGCTCTTTTTTACTGTAGCTAATCGATTCAATCATGGATTGTTTTCGGTCAAGCGCATTAGAGCGGAAAGCGTGATATTCGCTCATTGGCCTGATGCTGCAATGCTTTTATCAACCGGAAAGGAATGATTAAATACGCCAATAGGTTTTCAGTTGGGTCTCTTAGATTATTCTCTAATGTCATATCCTGAAAACTCGGGGTTATGAATACGAAAGTCGATAATAACCTTACCAATGATATATGATCCTGATTAATGAGATAGTACAAACTTTGGCAGCAATATCAGTTCTTACTGAATATATATGTCATCCATAGAAGCCGAATTAGCAAATTCGTGAAAAGATAAATGTCAGTTATAGAACATGACATATGTTACTCGAAAAAAGATTCGATAACCATCATAATATAATGAATGACATATCAATCCACGCCTTAAAGCTAGGTTAAAAAGGCACAGAGAGCTATAAGGTTAAAGCATATCCTCGCAAGTACCTGTAGAACTCTACAAATTCCGTGAGTTTCTTCTTAAGCGAAACAGCGTCAAATCAAAAGGCTGGCGAAATTAAGAAAGAAGAGGTGTCGAATGTCATTGCAAGAGAAGGAAACTAATTCTGAGAGGCTAGAGGATCTTTTTGCTCGATTGGAAAACGCATTCATTGAGTCATATCTGAGGGGCAAAGGTATAACATTATCAGAATTGAGTAATCTGCCAGAGAGCGATGCCAAATCGTTAATGAGGGAGGCGTCAATTTACGCATCAGGCAAAATGGCTGAGATTGATCTCAAGTCGCATTTCATTAATATATTACATGTCGACCAAAAAATCTAGGCTAGGCGATATGCTCTGACTATAGTGACTAGAAAGATTGGAAGAGCATGCAACATAGAGGAGGAAGGCAATGAATAGCAAGAACACTTTTATCAATCTTGTACTAGCCATGCTTGTCATAGGAACGCCAGCGGCTTACTATTTCGTGTTTCGTGCAACAAATAGTTATGCAGACGCTATATTGGCTATTCTTTTGTATGTTATAACCGTGGCAACTTCGAGTTTGGTTGCGGAGTTGTGGAGGGTCGTAAAGGAGGGACTTTCGCTTCAATTCTCTAAATGGTTTCAAGAGCAGCTCCTTTTCTCATATTCCAGATTCCGGCTAGACTACATAGATCATGTAATAGCTACGAACCGATATCTAGATACCAGGCGAATCTTCGGCCAAGATATCCCTCATTATTTGGAATTGAGCGACATAGTTGTTCCTTTGACACTCCATTCCTTTTATCCTGGTAATGGCGTTGATGCAGGATTGTTTAATCTCATCAAAACAGATAAGAATGGCTTTGGAACAAGCATAGTTATACTGGGCAAGCCTGGTAGTGGCAAAACAACGATGATACAGCAAGTAGCCCTAGCGCTTGCCATAAATCAGAAAAAGATATTCAAGGCTAAAGATCTTCCGAATAAAATTCCTATTGTCTTGAAGATTGAAGAATATTCTGAGAAGATTCAAGATAGCGGCGAGATTGGTATTTCTGCCCTTGTTTGCAACGATTATTCATCTAGAGCAGGCATAACAATACCGCTAAGTTGGCTCGAATCGCAATTGAAGCGCGGAAAGTGCGTTGTCTTGATAGATGGCCTCGATCAAGTCGCTAATGCCACAATACGAGGAAAAGTTGCTGATTGGGTTCAATCTCAAATCAGGCGATATTCAAATTCACATTTCATCATAACCTCAAGACCCAATGGTTATCTAAGTAATCCTCTTAACGGAGTATTAGTACTAGAAGTTAAAGATTTCACCCCCAACCAGGTTGAAAACTTCATCAATAATTGGTATTACGCTAATGAGATATGGATGTCTAAACCGACAGAAGAAAAGAGAGCAATCCGCACTCGAGCCCATGAAGGAGCTGCCAAATTAGTAACTAGGCTTCGAGAGAATGATGACCTACAGGGCCTGGCTACCAATCCTCTTCTACTAACGATGATAGCCATCGTATTCAGCGCATTTGAAAACCTCCCGGGGCGCAGAGTTGAACTTTACGAAAAAATGACAGAGATAAGCCTAGAACAGCGTTGGAGGAAGATCGTCGAATTAGATGATCCCCTTTCGAGATTACAAAAAGAACATGTACTGCGTTTATTGGCTTATCAGATGATGGAAAGGCATGTGCTACGAATTAGCGAGAGAGAGCTATTTGAATTAATTGAAGCGCCTTTGGCCGCTGTTAGTGAGCTCATTACAAAAGAGACTTTTTTGAAACTGTCAACAGATGTTTACGGATTGCTCATTGAGGCGGAAAGCCATGAATACGAATTTGCTCACAAAACGTTTCAGGAGTACTTAGCGTCCACCTATATCAAGCTCGAAGGTGAACCGGCCAAACTGTATTCACGCCTTGAAGACGACTGGTGGGAAGAGACTATAAGGCTTTATTCGGCACAAACCAATGCGACACCGATCATTGAGAAATGTTTAGCCCAAGCTCAAATATCAGTACAGATATTTAGGTTGGTGATTCATATTCTAGCAGAAGCGCTGGAAATAAATCCACAGTTACGGGCCGATGTAGAGAATATGATTAGGAGACTTGCGTTCAATGAAACCGCCGAGTACAGAGGACTCTCTGCCCTAGCAAAATTATCAGCGAGACTGCGCTTTATTAAGAGGAACGAGGTATCTCGTCACACATATATTGATACTTCTCTAATTACTAATCAAGAGTATGAACTGTTTCTTAGTGACATGAGAAGAACCAAAGGTGAAATGTATTACCCAGATCATTGGACCAAATTAAGTTCAGATGGGCAACAAGCATTTGAACCAGCCACTGGTGTTAGACCCTCGGATCTGCTCGAGTTCTTCCGGTGGGTTGCGAAATTTGATACGGGGCCAACCAAGTATCGTCCACCCTTCAAAGAAGAGGCTGAAATGGTCATGCTGAACGAAGAATCCGCCTTTACTTACTTTCTTGGCGCTGAGAATAGCACCTTGGTCTACTTTTCACCCCAAAAGCAATTTCACCTGTATAAGAGTAGAGAAGAAACTCTAAAACTCATGGAAGATGATATAAAGGATGTGAAGCGTCTGATTTCAGCAATTGAACTCCGAAGCCGTAAAGTGCCAACTTCAAAGGAGATATTGGATAGGGCAACACCTGTACTTCAGGGAGGGGGAAACTGGTTTAGCAGAAAAGATGCAATTGGTATTGTAGGACTGTTTGGAGCAGAACTTGATGAAATAAGAGAGAACAAAGCCTTACTGGAAGACTATGAGGTTTTAGGAAAGCTCCTGGATTTGAATGTTGTCAACGATTTGGGAATACTTTACAACATTCTATACAGTGACAAAAAGGGGTTTACAAGAAAACATGATTGGCTCAAAGACGAAATTAGGTATAGTCAAATCCCCTTTGATATCTCCGAGGAATGTAAGCGGACCACGTCATTCATTAGCTCAAAGGAGATACAGGCGGCTCTCGATTCTGAAAGTCGCTTTTTGTGTTCCGAGCTATTAATTGCTCTGAGACACATCCGGACTCGCGACTGGTTAAAACTATATTCGGACACAAATTCTGATATTAGAAAACCATACGGCTTCTTACGATGGTTTGTGCGAATATCTACCTATTCGCTCCTTCAAAAGTCACAGGAAAAGCAAAGTAAGTTCGAGTCATTTGCAGTTCAGGAAAGTCTAATTAGAGAGATGCGAGAGTTGCTCTTTGGTTTCTTTACTTTAGAGGATAGAATACGAGGCAGCGAAATTCCCAAAGAAGGAATAAGACTTATTAAGGAAGAGAAAAGGATTTGAGGTTCCTCTTGGATACATATAAATGCTGATAGTGTTGCAAAGCCGCGGATTCTTCTACAGTAAATACTGTAATTCCACCTTTCTAAGATTTTCCTTGATATATTGTCAATGAATTCTAAAGGATTGAAATAAATAAAACAACGATTACTTCATTGAGGCGATCCGGCTTGCAGAACCGATCCGTCTCTTAAGGTAGTTTTGTAAGGTTGCCCTATGTTTTATTCTTTGGGCTTGTAAACTGATTATTTGGTCTTCCTGAAAATCAGATGTCCAATTCTCGACCTCTCAAAGACTTTTCTCTTTTGCATCACAAGACAAACTGACGGTATATGAACTTTATCACCGCCTCCTTGCCGAAAAATGGATAGATGTTTGGTTTGATGTAGAAAAACTTCTTCCTGGGCAGGAGTGGAACCTTGAAATTAAGAATAGATGATCGATATTATTCACTACAGCAAATCTACAGCAATCGTAAAAGATATCATGGAAACGATAGACAAAATTGTTATAATTATGCCCAAATCTGCTACAACAGAGACAGTGTGGACCCAGCTGTACTGCGTGGATAACTATCCCTTGAACTTCGAATCAGTAGGTTGAGAGTTCGAGCCTCTCCGGGGGCACAAAAGATACCGATTAATTTCGGTATTCTTATTTATTTAAGCCGTAGCAGGCAAGGTTGTTCCCGCGGCCATAGGTTCTAATGGAGCTCGTCCCTCGCACGCCGCTACCGCTCTTGAACGCGCTCTAGTTTGCGCAATTGAAAGAAGTGCGAATTCAATCCTGTAACCAAACAATAGATATTGTTATGTTTGGATACATGCCTTAAGACCTTTTTATTCAGTGTCAGATAATTACTTATTTTGTCGCGGGGCCAAAATCAGGGTATACTCCGAAATATCGTTTATAAATGGGTTTCGGAAATTAGACAGCCATCCTTAGAGTAATTAAGCCGTCCGTATAATCACGAGTTGAGCTTATACTTTCCTAACATTAGGCCGTCATTATGAAACGAGAAGCCAAGATACTTTTAGAAAAGTCCACCGACTCAATGCTTATAGCAATTGAGCACTTCAATCGCCCCTGGGATCGAGGAAGACGCGAGTCTGTTCTTGTTATGCTAGACAGGTCTTTCGAGTTACTTCTTAAGGCGATAATTGTTTACAGAGGTGGAAACATTCGTGAACCAAGAGCCAAAGAGACAATTGGATTTGATACATGTGTAAGAAAGTGTTTAAGTGATGCTAAGATTAAGTGCTTCACTGGGGAAGAAGCAATAACCATTCAAATAATTAATAGCCTTAGAGATGCTGCTCAGCATTATATAGTTGATATTTCCGAGCAACAACTTTATATCTATACACAATCTGGTTTAACGCTCTTTGACAAACTCTTACACGATATTTTTGATAAGAAACTTATAGATTACTTACCGGATCGTATCTTACCGGTATCATCAAATCCTCCAATGGATTTTGGATCATTGATGGAGATCGAGTTCGAAGATATTAAACGACTAGTTGCTCCTAGATCGCGTAAAAGATTTCAGGAAAGGGCTAAACTTCGATCCTTTGCAATTGTAGAAGCTTCCTTGAGTGGAAACAGATTACAGCCTGGAGAAAATGATCTCGGGAAATTGGAAACAAAAGTAAGAAATGGGGAAACGTGGCAAACAATATTCCCTGCCATTAATCGACTTACAATTGATACGGACGACAACGGGATGCACGTTTCTTTACGGGTTAGTAAGGCCAAGGGTCAACCAGTTCAACTCGTGCCAGAGGGAACGCCTGCGCTACGGTGGTTGCCGTACGACGGGTAGACGAATTAGGCTTTTATTCTCTTAATCTAACTGAAATTTCAAAGAAGCTTGCCCTTACAACTCCAAAGACATTGGCAGTGGTAAGGGAATTGAAATTGCAGCAAGATTCTGAGTATTTCAAAGAAATTACTATTGGTGCAAACCATTTTAAAAGATATAGTCCAAGGGCACTTGAACGAATCAGACAAGAGTTACCTAAACTCGATCTTGACGAAGTATGGTCGCGAAATAAACCATCAGGTCGTAAAAAGTAGTAATAGGCCCTACACGCGCCTTAGCCGCCAGCCATCTATGAAATACAAGTGCAAAATAAATTAGAGTCGCCTTTCCTTATCGGGTGCAACCGGGTGCAACCGCTGTAAAATACCGTAGAGACTATTGACACTATAGATTGATTTTCGCTTACTTTTTCAATTTTATGATCGTTTTATCACCATATGCCAACTTGGCTACTGGTATAATCTTGGAGGGAAGGTCAATTTCACCAACAAGCCCGGTGTGATCCCCAACTTGACACTCTTAGCAAGTTCACATTTCCCCACTCCATCATACACATCATGAATGGTTTGCAGATTTTCTTTGTAATCCTGACTACGGCTGCAGGCTCATTTTTCCAGGGGATGACCGGTTTGGGCCTAAACCTTTTCGCATCGCCTCTATTGATGATGATCCAACCGAGTTTTATCCCTGGTCCAATCATGGTGGGAGCCTTGCTTTTGGTAATTCTGATGGCCCTGCGAGATCACTCTGGTATGGATCTTCGTGCGTTGGCTTGGATGGTATTCGGGATGCTGCCAGGAACAACCCTGGCAAGCATTTTACTGCCAGTGATCCCAGTAAAAGCCCTGTCTTTGCTTTTGGGGATTCTGGTGTTGATGGGAGTGGCACTCAGCCTTTCAGGATTGCATTTTCAGCGA
>Ga0182027_10003207_pt1 | contig 26122 bp, 23 predicted proteins | sample 712E1DmetaG_FD_121300 | JGI IMG/M metagenome (GOLD analysis project Ga0182027, IMG submission 121300) | Permafrost microbial communities from Stordalen Mire, Sweden - 712E1D metaG (Illumina Assembly) | ecosystem: Environmental > Terrestrial > Soil > Wetlands > Permafrost | place: Sweden...
CCAAAACCAGTTTTCCAGACAACATATACTGGGCCAGCCACCGTTTGTTCCGTTTCTAACTGCTTAAATGGCAGGCACTTGCGCTGGGCCAACAAACATCCAACCGAATTTCGTTATCATAGACGTGGATTTACTCGTCGCCGCCGACGCGGAGAACGAGGCGAAAATCTTTTCCGCGCTTTCCACCTTGCCCGACAATGCCGTCCGCGAACTGCTCCCCGGCGAACTGCTCATATACAACGTCATCCGCGTGGCCGATGAATTCCTCGTGGACTTGATGCGCTCGGCAGGCGGCATTGACTATGACGAGGCGGCGAAAGATGTGGTTGTGCGTGAAGTGGACGGGGTGCCCATTCCGTTCGCCTCGCCGCGTTTGCTTTGGCGGATGAAGGCGGTCACGCACCGGGAAAAAGACGCCGGCGACCTGGTTTTTCTCCGCCAATGGTTTGCCGGACGGGGTGAAGAGCCGCCGCGCGCTTGAGCGGTGGCGCAACGGGGCGCTCCAAAGGGGCGGATGCGTGCCGCAGGTTTCCAAACCCGCGCCACGCAACCCCGGCAGCTTTGCGCTCAACATTGAGGCTGGCAAAGAGGCCGGGAGTATGCCATGTTAAAGGGAGATATGCCCTGTTGCGCTGACATTCTGGAAAGTCGGGGAGCGTCCGGAAGATGTGACTTGAAGAGCGGGTCATTGTTCTTGTTGACTTGGCGTCGGATGCGGGCGGTTGTGGTGTGTTCGGGGACCGTCCTTTTGGCGGCCACCGCCCGGCCGGCGGAAATGCAGGCGCTGCGGGGTCATGTGCCCGAAGCGGTGGCCCGGGGTTTGACGCCGGCGGGCCGGCTCCCCGCCTCGCAGCAGATGCGTCTGGCCATCGGCCTGCCGTTGCGCAATCCGCAGGGCTTGACCAGCCTTGTCCAGCAACTTTATGATCCGGCCAGCCCGCTCTATCATCACTACCTGACGCCGGAACAGTTCACCGCCACCTACGGGCCGGAGGAAAAGGATTATCTGGCTGTGCGCCGTTTCGCCGAGTCCCACGGCTTGACGGTGACGGAGACTCATTCCAGCCGGATGCTGCTGGATGTGACGGGAGCGGTGGCGGATGTGGAGAATGCCTTTCATGTGCATATCGGGGTGTACCGGCACCCGGCCGAGGCGCGGGATTTTTATTCGCCGGACGTGGAGCCGTCGGTGGATGCCAGCCTTGCGATTGCGGACATCAGCGGATTGAACAACTACGGCTTGCCGCATCCGAAAAGCCTGAAAATGAGCGCATCCTCTACTGAAGGCGACCTGACGCCCAAATCAGGTTCCAGCCCCTCCGGCTCCTACATGGGCAATGATTTCCCCGCCGCTTATGCGCCCGGAGTCACCTTGACCGGTACGGGCCAAGTGCTCGGGTTGGTGGAGTTCGACGGTTTTTACATGGGTGACATACTGGCATACGAGAACCTGACGGGATTGCCGGCGGTGCCGATTGAAACGAATATGCTGGACGGCTACAACGGCAAACCGACTTCGAGCGGCAACCCGGAAGTTTCCCTGGACATCGAGGTGGCGATTGCCATGGCGCCGGGGCTTTCCAAGATCGTCGTTTTTGAGGCGGGGCCTACTGGACAGCAGAATCACGTTTTGAATGCCCTGGCCGACGACAGTCAAATCGCGCAAATCAGTTGTTCTTGGGGTTGGGACGGCGGTCCCAGCACGACAACCGACAATTACTTCATCAAGATGGCCGCTCAAGGGCAGTCCTTCTTCGATGCTTCCGGGGACACTGACGCTTTCACGACCGGAGTCACTTCCGCCAACGGCGTTGACAACCCCTCGCAGTACAACGCGCCATCCAGTTGTCCCTTTATCACGGTCGTGGGTGGAACGACGCTGTCAACCACCGGCCCCGGCGGGTCGTGGGCTTCGGAAGCCGTCTGGAACCGGGGATCGGGCGTGGGCAGTTCCGGCGGCATAAGTTCCTACTATTCCATTCCGATCTGGCAGTCAGGCGTGAGCATGGCCTCCAATGGAGGGTCCGCGAATTATCGAAACACCCCGGACGTGGCTCTCACCGCTGAAAGTGTTTATGTTCAATACGGCAACGGGCAATACGGCAATTTTGGCGGGACCAGTTGCGCGGCCCCGCTGTGGGCCGCGTTCACGGCCTTGGTCAACCAGCAGAATGCGAGCCTGGGACGGCCGCCGGCGGGGTTTCTCAACCCGGCGCTTTATGAGATTGGCCGCGGCACCAATTACAGCGCCTGCTTCCATGACGTTACCACGGGGAACAACACCTGGTCGGGCAGTCCAAACAATTTTTATGCGGTCCCCGGTTACGACCTCTGCACGGGCTGGGGCACACCCGCCGGCAGCAACCTGATCAACGCCCTAACCACTCCGGCGGGGATTCTCCTGATCATCCCGCCGGCCAACTTCTCCGCCAGCGCGGTGGCGGGCAGTCCCATTGAACTGGAGCCGGCAAGTGTGGTTTTGACGAATCTGGGGACGGCGGCGTTGGAGTGGACACTGAGCAACCCGGTGGACTGGCTCAACGCTTCAGCCAGCGGAGGCACACTCCCCACCAACGGATTTGCCAATGTTACTCTGACCGTCAATACCAACATAGCCGACACCCTGCCGGAGGGCGTTTATACCGCAACTACCTGGTTCACCAACCTGGCCGATGGAGTGGCTGAGGGTTTTCAGTTCACGCTGAACTTGATTGGTGCTGATGCTCAATTGGTCCAAAATGGCACATTCGGGACGGGTTCTTTTGCCGGTTGGACCCTGACAGGAACCGGGGGCACGACCAATTTTGTGGGCAACTCCAAATCGCTGGCTGTTACTACCGGGACCCGGCGCCATACCACGACCACCAACTACGGCCCTTACTATCTTCTCACCACCAACACATACGCCGCTTTTTTAGGCCAGGACGGTGGGTTGGCCTACTTGAGCCAAACCCTGACAACCGTGCCCGGCCGGCCTTACTTGCTCTCCTTTTGGGTGGCTAACCCGGGGAAAGTCGCCGCCGCGGATGGCATGTCGGTTATCCCGAACGATTTCATGGTTTCATGGAATGGAAGCACCCTTTTCAATCAAACCAACAAGGGAGTCTTCAGCTATACCAACATGCAATTTGTGGTTTGGGCAACCAATTCGGTCACGACCCTTGCGTTTGGCGCACGAAATGACTCGGATTACTTCGGCCTCGATGGGGTTTCGGTGACGCTCATTCCGTCTCCGATTTTCCAATCGGCTGCCACTGCCGGCGGCTCCATCGCATTGACCTGGGGGGCCGCGACAGGCGCGTCCTATCAACTTCAGTACACCACCAGCCTGAACCCGGCCAACTGGATCAACCTCGGAACCCCGATTACCGCGAGCAACGGCGCCATCGCCACTTCCGATGACCAGCCCACGGATCCGCAACGCTTTTATCGCGTGGTGCTGGCACCCTAGAAAAAAACCCCATGCGCAAATATCTGCACGCCTTCATGATCGGCGTTTCCATTCTGGCCGCCGGCCCGGCTCTCGCCGGCGGCAGCGCCGTGGCTTCCGCCAACGCCGCCCTGTTGCAGCCCCTCCCGGCTCCCGTCCGCCGAACCGTGCTGGCCGAAATCTCCACCGGAATCCTCGACTCCATCAGCCGCACCAACGGCGACGATGGCGAGGTCATTTACGACGTGGACTTCACCCTCCTGGGCAAACCGCGCAACCTGACGGTGGCATTGGACGGTCGGTTGCTTGACACGCGGGTCTATCCCGACGAAATACCCGTGCCCGCGCAGACTGCCATCCGCAGCCTCAGCGCGGGCGGCAAACTGGGTGAGATCACCAAAAACATCAGCGATAATGACACCTGTTCTTACGAGGTGGAAATTACCCGCGACGGGGCAACGCGCACGGTGACCGTGGACGACCACGGCGTGTTGCTCGAAATGCAGGTTCTCCTCAGCGAGACGCCTTCGTCCGTCCAAAAAACCATCATCGCCAAGGTGGCCGGGGCCATTCCGGGCGAGATCAGGAAAATCATGGATGGCGCCGAGGTGAGCTACGATGTGCTCATGACCAAGGCGGACAGGAAGCGCAGCTTCACCGTCAGCACCAACGGAGAGTTGCTGGAAGAGCAGGTCTTCAGCGCGGAACTTCCCCCGGCGGTGCAAAACGCCCTCCAGGCCCAGGCCAAGCGCGGCCGCCTTGGCAAAATCAGCCAGTCAACCGAACAGGGCAAAGTGTATTACGAAGCGGCCCTTGCCATCGGCCTGGACGACTACCGGGTGACCTTCGACGCCGACGGCGCGCTGGATTCCGAGGAGGAAGACATCGCCTGGGCCGCCCTTCCCGCAAAGGTGAAAATTGTCCTCCATCCCTTTCAGGTCGCCGGGGAGGATGTGGACGATGTGGTGCGCACCACAAAAGGAACCAACACCACCTACGACGTTGTATTGCGCAATGGCAAGACGCGCCGAACACTCACCTTCGACAAAAACGGGCAGACTGTCCCGCCGTAAAAGGGGCGCATGAGAAGAATCTTCACCTCCCCGGCAGCGCAGAGTTGCCGCTCTGCCCTGAATTCCTTGGCGGCCGTCATGTCGTGTAGCGTCGGGCCTCTGGCCCGATGCATTTTCAATGTAGCGGCGGCCTGTGACCGCCGGATTATTCGCAGCGTCGGTCCTATGGCCCGCTCCATGTTCCACATCCTTTGCCTTGTCCTGTCCGTCGCATCTGCCCTGTCGGCCCTTGCGGGCGCGGCTCTGGCCGGAACCAACGACGCCGCCAACACGCCGCCCTTCCGCCCCGGCTACATCATCGGCGCGGACATTTCGGCGGTCCCGGCCGCCGAGGCGCGCGGAATCAAGTTCAGCGACAACGGGGTGCAAAAGGACATTCTGCAAATCCTCAAGGACCACGGCTTTAATTACATCCGGCTCCGGTTATTCGTGGAACCGGCCAATGAGGGCGGTTACAGCCGGCAGGGTTACTGCGGCCTGGCGCAAACCATCCCGATGGCCCGGCGCGTGAAGGCGGCCGGCATGGGCATCCTCCTGGATTTCCATTACAGCGACACCTGGGCCGATCCGGGCAAACAAACCAAGCCCCTGGCCTGGCGCGACCTGCCCCTGGATCAACTCATCAAAACCATGCACGACTACACCCGTGATGTCATCACCCGGCTCAAGACCGCCGGAGGCGGGCCGGACATGGTGCAAATCGGCAACGAAATCACTCCCGGCATGCTCCTCAACACCCTCCCCGGCGGACGCGGCGGCGCCGCGCAAAGAGTCTCCACCCAACCCGAGGGCAGCGCGCGCAATTGGGACATTCTTTCTTCGCTGCTCAAGGCCGGCAATGCCGGCGCCAGGGAGGCCGACCCCGGCATTCTCATCATGCTTCACATAGACAAGGGCGGCGACAATGCCGCTTCGCGCTCGTGGGTGGATGCCGCGCTGGCGCGTGGAGTTTCCTTCGACATCCTGGGAGAATCCTGTTACACGAAGTTCCAAGGCCCGCCCGCCGGCTGGAAGGCGAACTTCGACGACCTGGCCGCGCGCTACCCCAAACTCAAGTTCGTCGTTGCCGAAGTCGCTTACGAACCGGCCGAATCCAATGACATCATGCGCCGCCTGCCCGATCACCGCGGCCTCGGCACATTTATCTGGGAACCGACCCAGCGCGGCAACCAGCAACAGCTCTTTGACACCACCGGCGCAGTGCTTCCCGAAAAAATGGCCCCCTACGACAAGCTGATGAAGGAAAACGGAGTTCATCCTTAGGCCCCGTGCAAAAATAACTTCCGATTTTATCTGCGCCCTTTGGAACAAATCCGATTCGGAACGTATGAGAATTCGGAGGTTTTGATTGACAATTGGTCATTGAAAATTGGTCATTGGCAATCGAGTTTCGTTTCGCCAGCGGAGCGATTGCCATTTACAAATTCTCGATGACCAATTTTCAATTTCCTTCATCAGAGGGTTCGGAGGGGTTCAGTCAGAGGGGTCACCAAGTCAGGAGCCGGAAGTCGGCTCCCACAGTTGCAGTCGTTCAGAAGACTGGATGCAGCACGCCCGTTCTTGCCTGCGGGCGCTCAAGCCGGACGGGGCGCGGGGGGCTGGGGTTCCTCCCCTTTGTCCACGGGCGTTACCGGGTCAATCCACACCCAGCAGAGGCCGCCGATGGCGTAGATGGCGGCGGCAATGATGAGCGGGAGGGTCCAGTTGTGGTTCAGGTACTGGAGTATGTAGCCCACGGCCACCGGCCCGACGGCCCCGCCAATTTGGCCGGCCATGTTCATCGTGCCGGAGACGGTGCCGGCGTATTTGCCGCCGACATCCATCGCCGTGCGCCAGCAGACGGGCAAGGTCAGGTCGAGCGCGAAGCTGGCCAGTCCCATGACCACCATCGCCCAGACGGGGTCGGCGATGCGGGGGCAAAGCAGCAGCATGCCCGCAGCCCCCCAGTAGGCCACATAAGCCAGGCTCCGGCGGACGCGGGTGAGGGCAAAGCCGCGCCGCACCAGCCAGCCGGCCAGCCAGCCGGAAAGCATGCACGCAAAACCACCGAAGAAGAGCGGGATGCCCGACAGCAAAGCGCCTTTTTGCAGTTCCACGCCGCGCGCCTCTCTCACGTAGGTCGGCAGCCAGGTGACGTAAAAATACCAGCCGTAGCCGAAACAGAAGTACTGCACGAACAGGAGCCACACGGTTCGAGATCGCAGGATTTTCGACCAGGGAACTTTGACCTGGCCGGCCGCATTTTGCCGGTTTTCTTTCAGCAGTTCCAGTTCGGCGGCGTTGACCCCGGGGTGGTTGCGCGGATTGTCGCGGAACCACCAGTAGAAAATCGCGGCCCAGACAAGGCCGGGCAGGGCGAATACAATGAAAGCCCGCCGCCAGGAACCGACCAGGGAAACAACCCACACAAACAACAACGGCGTCGCCGCTCCCGCCCAGCGCGAGCATAACCACATGACGCTGACCGCCCGGTTCCGCTCGCGCGCGGGCAGCCAGTTGGTGAACGTCTTGGCCAGGTTGGGGAAAGCGCCGGATTCGCCCGCTCCAAACAGGCATTGAATGACCAGCAGCGACGCGTAATTCCAGGCCTGTCCCATTGCAGCCGTGAAGACGGACCAGACCACCACCACCTGCATGAGCACCTTGCGCGGCCCGATCTTATCACCGAGCCAGCCGCTGGGAATCGCGAAAAGCCCGTTGGCGAGAACAAATATGGCGAAGACATACCCCATTTGCGTATCACTCAAGCCCAGATCGGTTGCAATGTCATGTTTGGCCGACGACATGCAGACGCGGTCAATGTAAGTGATGGCCGCCAGCGCCGCCGCAAACACCAGCACCCAGTGGCGGGCGCCGGTCGGTTTCAGCGACGCCGCCTTCGCGGGCGGGGCGGCGGACAGGGATGCGGGATCGGGAGGGTTCATGTTCCGCGCGTTACGCTGGGAGCGGTTGGCCTGGGCAATCCATAAGCGATGGCCGGAGAATAGGGGCATTCCCGTCCGATGGCAACGCCATTTCTTGACACGCCATTTCTTCCTGCCATTTCTTCCTGTAAATTCCCGCATACGGCGCTTGACTTTCCACGGCCAAAGTCATAGAAGAGCCGCGATCCATATCATAAACGAAACAACTGACCAAAATTTTATGAACAACCGATTCAACTCGCCAAAAACCGCCGGATCACAACGTGAAGTCTCGCGCCGTCACTTTCTCGGCGCTTCCGCCCTCACCGCGTTGGCCGGGGCAACGCTGTTCAGCGATCCCGCCGAGATCGCCGCCCAATCCGTCGGCGTCAAACCCGGCGACCTGCCCGACCTGACCATCAAGGAGGTCAAAGTTTATGTTGCCAATCTCGGGGACATCCGCAAGATCAACAGCGGCGAGAGCGGCGAAATCGCTTCCATCGTGACTGCGGGCGGGATTGAAGGAAACATGACCCTCGGCAACCGCGTCCCCGGCACCGGATGGCTGGAATATGCCAAGAGCGTCTGTCTGGGCAAGAGCGTTATTGACGTGCTGCCGTCACTGCCGACGATGACTGGCGGACGTGGCGGCGGGGCCGGCGCTGCCCGTGGCGGCGGGGCCGGGGCAGGCCGTGGCGGCGCGCGGGGCGGAGCCGGACGCGGCGGTGGCGGCGGTGGCGGCGCTGCGCGGGCTGGCGGCGGCGCCGGCATCGCGACCACGCGCACTGCGTCAGGATTTATCGGCGGATTTGGATACCCCAATGGCATGAGAATGGGCAGCTCCGCCGAAGCCAATTATCACGGCGCCATCGTGGATGTCTGCCTCTGGGATATCCTGGGCAAGGCGGTCAACCGCCCCATTTACAAACTGCTCGGCGGGACCAAAGACCGCATGCTTGCTTACGCCAGTTCGCTGCACTTGGCGAACATCGAGGATTTCGCGCCCCAGGTTCTCGAGGCGCAAAAAGAGGGATTCCGCGGCTACAAGATTCATCCCGGCGGCGGTCAACACCCTTCAGGCCCGTTGATTCCCGCTTATGTCGGCCACATTGAGGAGATCAGATCGGTCCGCAAGGCGGTCGGCGACGAATTCACGATGCTGTTCGATCCCGTGCAACGCTACAACGTCTTCGAGGCGCTGAAGGTCGGCCATGTGCTGGAGGAATGTGGCTACGTTTCGTTCGAAGACCCTCTCCCGTCAACCGACATCGAGGGCCTCATCGAACTGCGGCAGAAATTATCTGTGCCGGTCGAGGTTGGGGAATTCCTTTTTGGGACTCAGGCTTTTGCCGAATACATCCGGCGCGGCGCGATGGACATCGTGCGATTGATCGGCGACAACGTGGGCGGCATCACCGGCTCGTTCCGGATTGCGCAGCTTGCGGATGCTTTCGGCATGCCCTGCACGCCGCACAACTGGGGCAATGCCTTCGACCTGGCCATGCACTTCCAGATAGAGCTGGCAATGCCCAACTGTTTCTGGTTCGAAATGCCGTACCCGCAGACACTGACGGACCGGCCTTATGTCAAGCAACAGTTCCGCGTTGACAAGGACAGTTGCATACTGGCCTCCAAAGAGCCGGGGCTGGGCATCGTGCTGGACCGCGACGCCCTGGACAAGATCACCACGCGAATTGACCGTTGATGCGCCCGCGCCGGCGGCTCGGCGGGAGACTCCAACTACCAAATGTGATTCATTGTGCCAAGGAACCCGCAACATATTGGAGGTTACCCGGAAGCCAGCTTTGGAAGCGTAGCGGCGCTCGGCAGAGCGCCGCACTATTCGGGTTTCACTCGCTTGGCCAGTGGTCGAAGGGCCAATGGCGGCTTTCTTCCGAAAGCCGCTACGAGGTTCCCTGAAAGCTTCGCCCTGTCGAGAGATAATTGAGTTTAACTTAACGAAAGAACAAATTATGAAGACGCATACGCCAGTGAAGGAACACACTGTGGAATTGCAGCGGCGGGAGTTTTTGCAATTGCTGGGCACCAGCGCGCTGGGACTGGCGCTGTCGGGCGCCGGTTACGCCGCCGAGCAGGGCGCAACCCCCAGGGCGGCTGCGGCGCCGCGCTCCGGGCCAAAACCATTGCGCGGCCTCTTCCCCATCGGCGAGACGCCGTACACAGCGGACGACAAGCTCGATACCGAGTCGCTGGCCAACGAGGTGACGTTCTGCAATCGCGCCCGCGTGCATGGATTCGCCTGGCCGCAGATTGCGAGCGGCTGGACCGCGCTCACCGAGGCGGAACGCATGGCCGGCGCGGAAGCGATTCTCGCGGCCGGCAAGGGCGGTCCCACCGCCTTGGTTATCGGCGTGCAATCAAAGACCGGTGACATGCAGGAGGTCGAACGATACGCCAAGCACGCCGCCAGCCACGGCGCCGATGCCATTGTCTCTCTGCCGCTTTCCGGTGTCTCCGATGAGAAGGTGCTGTTGGATTACTACCAAAAGGTTGGCAAGATGACCGATCTGCCGCTGTTCGTGCAGACACAGGAGAACATGAGCGTGGATTTGGTCGTCAATATCTTCAACACCGTCCCCACTGCCCGGAATGTGAAGGACGAAGCCAGTTCCGGCGGCGGCCCCTTGCAGCGCATCGCCGAAATCCGCAAGCGCACCGACGACCAGATGCTGGTCTTTTCCGGCAATGGTGTGCGGACGATGATCAATGAAATGGAACTCGGTTTCTCAGGCCATTGTCCCGTCGTTGCGCTCTCCGACGTCTATGCGCAGGCGTATGACCTCTGGCATGCTGGCAAACATCAGGAGGCCTTCGACATGTTCGGCCGCATCCTCGCCTTCAACAGCATGGGCGGCACCGGCAGAGAGAGCATCATGATCGTCCGCGGCATTTTCAAACACCCGGTCCGGTCGCGCAATGCGCCGGCCGCCGCGGGCGTTTCCTACACGCCTGAAGCCGGCGCCGGCGCCGGCGGCGGCGGACGCGCGGGACGTGGCGGAGGCGGGCGTGGCGCGGGCGCCGGCGGCGCAAGCAGCGGCCCGCAACTTGACGACAACGCAGTCCGCGCCGCGCTCGACAATTACCTGAAGCCATATCTGAGGGGCTGAAGGAGCTGCGGGCGCATGACTAATATCGTCAACTCCCTGGTAGGGCAGAGCTGCTGCTCTGCCCTGAATTCTTGGGCGGCTCCCGATTCAGAATCGGGACGCCCTACCGCATAATCTGCGTGAGAATTGACAGAATGTCCCGGTCGTGTTACAAAGGTTAATAAGAAAGGAACACAATATGAATAAGACATTCTGCATGTCACGCCGCCAATTCCTGCAATCCACCGCCGCCGGCCTCGCCGCTTCGTGCCTCCCTTCCACTGCCTGGGCGGAGTCCACCGTCGCCACCGGTCAATTCCGCCGGGGCGGAATGGTGTACCGTCCGCTGGGGAAGACCGGGCTGAATGTCTCGCTGCTGGCCTTTGGTTCGCACACCGATCACGCCTACAAGCTGCCCGGCGGCATCCGCAACATCCTCAGCGCCGAAGGCCAGGCGCGCCGCGACCGGCAGATTTCCAGGGCGATTGACCTGGGGGTCAACCTTATTGATGTGTATGAGCACGAGGGGCAATGGGAGCCTTTGGCCAAGCTGATCAAGGCCAAGCGCGACAAGCTGCTCATTGCCGGCGCGTACGACAATCCGGAGTTCATTGGGACCAACATTGACCGGCTGGCCAGGCTCTATGGCGGCTACATTGACCTCTATCGCGTCCGCAGCGAGTCGGTCACCTTCAACACCAGCAGTCTCCTGGACCAGTGGGACGTGGTGCGCCGGGCCAAGGAGTCGGGCAAGATCCGCGCCATTGGCATCGCCTGCCACCTGGAAGGTCCGATGGTGAGCGCGATTCAGGAACTCGAGGGCTTGGATTATCTGATGCTCCCTTACAATTTCATCCACTCCAAGGCGGACTACAGCCAGCTATTGCCCGCCGCCCTCCAGCACAACGTCGGGCTGATCGGCATCAAGGCGCTGGCGGCCGGATCGGTGGTCGGCCTGGATCCGCGCTTCAAATCGGACACCAACCCGGACATGTCCCGCTTCGTGCTCTTCAACTCCACTCCGGGCAGCCGGATGATCCTGCCCGCGGTGGTCGCCGAACTGTCCAAGTCCTTGAACCAACTCCCGGATGAAACTCTGTCCCAGGCCGCCATGCGCTACGCCTACTCCAGGCCCTTCCTGAGCTGCGCGATGGCCGGGATGTTCGATGACCAGTTCGTCGAGGACAACTATGCGGCCCTGACACGTTACGATCAAATGACCCGTGAAGAACACGCCGCTCTGGACGCGGCCAGGAAACTCACCCTTGCGACCGGCCCCGGCTGGCTGCCTCAAGATTACCAATGGTTGGAGGAACAATGGCGCGCTTAAAACTTTCGCTTTTCAACATTTCGTTTTTGACCTGGGGACTCTTCCTCATTACGCCGCTGGCGCTGCCGGCCCAACAAGCCCAGCGGCAGGAACTTGCCAACGCCGGCGTCTGCGCCAGGTGCCATGTCACCATGTCGCTCGAATGGGGCATTGCCAAGCACAGCACCATTACCAGCACCGATGGAGCGCGCGTGCCCGGTTGCACCGGCTGCCACGGCCCCAGCGCGGGGCATGTCATGGATGAGGAAAACGGCATCAAGCCGGATCGAATCCCGCGCGGCGAAGCCATCGCCACGCTCTGCATCGAATGTCATACCAAGGGATGCCCGCAGACGGGTCAAACGAAGGGATGCCAGGACTGCCACGATCCGCACGCGCTGGTGAATCCCGAATTCGATCCCGCCACGGTGCAGGCTCATGCCAAACAACTCGCGACACAGCAGGATGCTTACAAGGCGCGCCTGGCGGAAGGCGAACAATTGGCGCAAGCGCAGAAGTGGGACGCCGCCCGCGATGCCTTCCGTGCCGCGCTCAAGGAAAATCCCGCCAGCAGCCGCGCCAAGGCGGCGCTTCTGATGTGCGAGCGCCGGCTCAAGCCCGGGATTCCCGGATTCAAGATTGTGGGCGACAAATTCGACGCGCCCTCCGGCCTCCCTGGTGAAATAGTCTTGACCGGTTTGGACCTCGGCATGGTGCTGGTTCCGGCGGGCAGCTTCGACATGGGATCGGAGAAGGCTCCTGACACCCGGCCTGTTCACACCGTCAATATCGCGCCTTTCTATTTGGGCAAATTCGAGATGACCCAGGCGCAATGGAAAACTCTCATGGCCACCAATCCCAGCTTTTACCAGGGCGCGAAGTACCCGCAGGCCGACACTCAACCGGTCGAGCAAGTCTCGTGGGAGGACTGCCAGAAGATGCTTGCGGAGGTCAACAAGAAGACGCCCGGCGGCGGTTTCCGCCTGCCCACCGAGGCGGAATGGGAATATGCCGCGCGCGCGGGTTCGACCGCGCCATTGCCAACCAATCAACTGTTGCGCTTCGCCTGGTTGCGCGACAATTCAGAGCCGGTCCTGCCCGCGCCGCCTATTCGTTCGAGCATGTACCTCATCGGCTCGGGAGTCATCGCCATGCCCCATCCGGTCGGGACCCGCGAGCCAAACCAATGGGGCCTCTACGACATGATGGGCAACGTCTCGGTCTGGTGTTCCACTCTTTTCCAGCCCTATCCTTACTCCGCCGAGGACGGACGCGAAGCCGCCGCCGGCCAGGGACTGCGCGTCGTGCGCGGCGCCAATTTCGCCGACCCCGCCGATGCGGCGGATGCAGCCTTGCGCCATCCGGACCGTCCCGACCGGCGGTTCCGCTGGAACGGCGTGCGTTTGGCCTTCACCCCTCCCGCCCCGGAACAAAGCGCGGCGCCCCCTCAATAGAAATGACGGGAATTTGCTTTTCGCCTGCGCCGCCGGATTCTTGACGCTGCGCCCAATCCTCGCTGCTGGCGACCGCGAAAGATTCCGGGGAGCGAATGCGCCCCCGCATGTCGTGGCCGGCGCCCTCGCCGGCCACATCTTCGTCTATTATACCTTTGCTATTGAAAGCCCGAAATGCAGGCGTTTTGGGAGCGCGGTCGTCTCGACCGCCCCGTTCGGCGTCCCGCCGAACGCTCTTGAGGTGCGGCATCGCCGGCTTACGCGAGGATTTGGTAGCGCGTGAAAAGTTGAATGTCTCTCCGCATTGTTGTAGAATGAAATCGTGATGAAGAAAATCACCGCATTGAAGGTTCTGGATAATTACCGCGTCTGGTTGCGTTTCAACGACGGGGTTGAAGGCGAAGTGGATTTTTCCCAAAAACCGCGCACGGGGGTTTATGCCTCGTGGAACCGCTACGAGAATTTTCGCGCGGCCCGAATCGGCGACTGCGGGGAACTGATGTGGGACAGCCAGCTTGATTTCTGTCCCGATTCTCTTTGGTTGCAAGTGACCGGTCAAAAACCGGAAGCGTTGCTGAATCAGAACCCACAACCCGTCCATGCCTGAAATCAGCCGCTTTCTCGGCATCTCGATTCGGATGTATCGGGACGAACATCTGCCGCCCCATTTTCATGCAATTTACAACGAGTTCGCCGCGCAAATCTCCATCCGGCAACCGGTCCTCATCCAAGGCAAGCTGCCGCCGCGCGTGCTCGGCTATGTGATTGAATGGGCGTCCTTGCATGAAGCAGAACTCGCACACTGTTGGGAAGTCGCCCGCACCGATCGCCCCATCGGGAAAATTGAACCGTTGATTTGAATGCGAAGATGATGGCTGTCCCTTTGGCGTTTTCCGCGCGTTCACCCTAATAAGAAGAACTATGAAGACCAAGATGGAAGTCCGCTTTCAAGACTTGCCAAAGGACTACGCGGCCCTCTGCCGGGTGTTCCTGCCGCGCCCCATCCACGACGCGGTGGACTACGCGAACATTGTGGAAGTGGCTGACGCCATGGCCTTGTGGCGCGATGAATTCACGCTCGGCCAAGTGGATTATTTTGACCTGCTTTGCTCGCTCATCGAAGAGTACGATGCGAAGAACGTCAAGTGGCCGAAGGTGACGGGTGTGGATGCTCTGAAACACCTGCTGGGCGAACAAGGCCTTGCGGCGGCGGATATCTCGCGCCTTTTGGGCGGCAGTCGCAACTTGGGCGCGATGATTTTGCGCGGCGAACGCAAACTCACGCTGAATCATGTGCGGACGCTGGCGCGGCGCTTTGGCGTGTCTGCCGACTTGTTCTTGTCGTGAAGGTGCCGGCTCCGCGATGCCGTCAGCCTTCACCAGAGCCATGATTTCGTCTGCATTTCGCGCGTTCAATAGCTCGTTTTGTCGAGTTTCACTTTGCCGCGGAAGATCCAGTAGATGCTGACGGTGTAGGCCAGGATGATGGGCATGCCTATCAAGGCTATGGTGAGCATGATGCCGAGGGTCTTTTGGGAGGAGGCGGCGTTGCGGATGGTCAGGCTGTTGGCCACAGCGGGATTGCTGAGGACCAGGTTGGGATACATCTCCAGGCCAAACAGGCCCATCAACGCCAGCAAGAACACACAGGGTTGCGCCGCCACTTCAGGCCGTTCTGAAAACCAATTGACGATATGCCTATTCTGACATATTATTGGTTGTGAGCATGAGCGGAAAACCATTGCGATGGCTGCACGGCGAAGTGAAAACGCCGCCGATGAGTATTGAGGCACGAAGAGAGATGGGTATGTTGTTGCGAGAATTGCAGGACGGCGAACAGCCTGCCATGCCCCACTCGCGGCCCATGCCAGACCTCGGTCACCGATGCCACGAATTGCGCGTCAACGACCGGAACAAAGCATGGCGGCTGATCTATCGAACAGACCCGGATGCCATCGTGATTTTGGAAGTGTTTGAGAAGAAAACAAACCAGACGCCGCAGCATGTCGTGGAAAATTGCCGGCGGCGCTTGAGGCATTACCAAGAGAGCAATCTATGAAAAAGTTGAAAAATGGATGGGTGGAAGGTTCGGCTCAGGACTTCCTTCATTTGTCGGACGCCGATGTCGAGTACATTGAGCTGCGCCGCGCCTTGAGCCGGTTGCTGCGGGAAATGCGGCAGAAACTGCGCCTCACCCAGGTGGAGGTCGCTACGCGTCTCGAGACCAGCCAATCGCGTCTGGCGAAAATGGAAAATGCCGACCCCACGGTCTCATCCGACTTGTTGCTGAGGTCTCTTTTTCGGCTCGGCGTAACGCGGAAGGAATTGGCGGAGTCCATTTGAAGAACGCCCTGAGGACAGTTGCAGCCATCAGTAATAGCGCTCAATAATCACGGACGTTCTCCGGAACCCAAGCGCCAGGAGCGTTCGGCGGGACGCCGAACGCGGCAGGCGGGACGCCCGCCCTCCCTCACAACAACTGCATCCGGGTTCAATAGCTCATTTTGTCGAGCTTTACCTTGCCGCGGAAAATCCAGTAGATGCTGACGGTGTAGGCCAGGACGATGGGCATGCCTATCAAGGCTATGGTGAGCATGATGCCGAGGGTCTTTTGGGAGGAGGCGGCGTTGCGGATGGTCAGGCTGTTGGCCACGGCGGGATTGCTGAGGACCAGATTGGGGTACATCTCCAGGCCAAACAGGCCCATCAACGCAAGCATCGCGAGACAGGAGGACAGAAACGCCCGCCAGTCGCGCCCGCGGTGGATTTCGCGCGGGATGTTCGCTATGGCAAGCATGTTGGCCATCACGATGCTGAACAGCCACGGGTTGCCCCGCACGCGCGCCGCCATGTGCGGCACGTAAAGCAGCGTCGCCATTGTTGTGACCGCGTAGCAGATGATGAAGAAGATAATAGTGTTGTTAATCCAGCCGCGCAGTTTGTTATGGAGCGGCCCCTCGGTTTTCAGCAGCGCGTAGATCGCCCCGTGCATCATGAACAGCGCCACGGTCGTGATGCCGAGCAGGATCGGATAGGGTTTCAGCAAGGTCCAGAACGTGCCGGCATATTCGCCGCGCGCGTCAATCGGGACGCCCCACGCGATGTTGCCCATCGCCACGCCGATGAGAAAGCTGGACAACAAACTGCCGGCCGCAAATCCCGCGTCCCACATCCGCCGCCACCAGCGCATCGGCTGTTTGCCGCGGAACTCGATGGCCACGGCGCGGAATATCAGCGCCACGAGCAGCAGAACAAACGCCAGGTAAAAACCGGAGAACACCGTGGCATAGACATTGGGGAACGCCGCGAACAGCGCGCCGCCGCCCGTTACAAGCCAGACCTCGTTGCCGTCCCACACCGGCCCGATGGAATTCAGCATCATGCGCCGCTCTTCATCCTCCTGGGTGAACAGGTGCAGCAGGCCGACGCCGAGATCGAAGCCGTCGAGCATCGCATACCCGGTGAACAGCACGCCGATGAGGATGAACCAAGTCGTGTTGAGATCCAGCGAACCGAAGCTCATGGCTTGCTCCTTTCCGGCAGCGCCAGTTTTCCGGCCGGAACCAAGTCGCCTTCGTCCGGTCCGTGCTGGATTTTGTCGTTGAGCAAATAAGCGAACACGGCGAACAGCAGCACATACACAGCGCTGAACAACAGGATCGCGCTCAAAACCGTGTTCGCCTGGACCACGGCGGAACGCCCTTCGGACGTCCGCAGCAACCCCTGCACAATCCACGGCTGGCGTCCCACCTCGGCGGCGAACCAGCCGGCTTGATTGGCGATTTGCGGCCCGATCACCGACAGGACCAGCAGCCAGAGCAGCCAGCGTTTTTCAAACAGCGACCCGCGCCAGAAGTAAAGGAAACCCAGCGCGGCGACCGCAATCATGCCCAGTCCGATGACGACCATCAGGTGGAAAAGTTGAAACGTAATGTTGACAGACGGCCGGTCCCCGGGCGCGGGCGCGGCCTGGCGCAAGCCGGTGACACTCGCGCCGGTGCTGTCCTGCGCCAGGTAACTGAGCATCCCCGGCATTTTTGGCCCGATCACGGTTTCGTTCTTCTCGTCCACCCAACCGAACAGCGTCAAGGGCGCGTTGGTGGTGGTTTGATAAAGCCCCTCGAACGCCGCGAGCTTGACAGGCTGGTTTTTCGCCACACCCCGCGCGCTGGTATGGCCGCTGACCAATTGCAGCAGCGAAGCCGCCAGCCCGACGATCAGCCCCACGCGCAACGATGCCCGCGCGAACTCCTGGTGCTTCTTCTTCAACAGATACCACGCGCTCACGCTGACCACCAGGAAGGCGCCCGCCTGCCAGGCCCCGCACAAGGTGTGAAAGAGCCTGTCCGTGAACGAAGGATTGAACACCATCGCCCAGAAATCCGTGATCTCGGCGCGCGCGTTCATGCCCTCGCCCACGATGTGAAAGCCGGCCGGCGTCTGCATCCAGGAATTGGCGACCACGATCCAGATCGCGCTGAAATGCGCGCCGAAGCAGACCATGCAAGTGGCAAAGAAGTGCGTCGTCCGGCCCACTTTGTCCCAGCCGAACAACAGCACCGCGAGAAAACCGGATTCGAGAAAGAACGCGAAGATGCCCTCGGCCGCGAGCGCGCTGCCAAACACGTCCCCGACATAGCGCGAATAAGTGGCCCAGTTCGTCCCGAATTCAAATTCCATCACGATGCCCGTGGCCACTCCGATGGCGAACGTGAGCGCGAAAACCTTGGTCCAGAACCGGGCCATCTGATGGTAGACGGGCTTGCCGGTTCCCAGCCACAGACCTTCCATCAGCACTAGCATCACCCCAAGCCCGATGCTCAACGGCGGATAAATATAGTGGAACGACGCTGTCAGCGTGAACTGGAGTCGCGATAGCGTCAGGACATTCATCACAACGGATCATTGGCCTCCGCCGCGCGCGCCGCGTCCGCCCCGGGCGGAACCGGAATCGGGCGGGAGATTAAAACTCGACGGCAACGGCTCGGGATGCTTGGGATCAAAATTGCCGAAGTCGTCCACGATGTATTTTGCCAGCGGCAGTTTCGCCTGCTGGATGCCAAGGGCGATGCACTTGGATTGCAGATAGGCCCCATACTCAACGTGGTGTGTCACGTCGGCAAACTGTTTGCCGGCGTCCGCGCCCAGCGCCACGTTGAGGTCCACTCCCATCGAATTCAAGTCTATGGACGGCACGCCGATTTCCTGGGCGGCCGCCATGGCGGCGTCCGCGTAAGCCCCGAGCGAGGTCGGCTTCTTCGAGTCAGCGCGCCGGGCCGAGGGCGAAGCGATGATGGGGAAGCCGCCTTTCTTCTTTACATCCGCCGCGAACTGCTTGAGCAAATCCTTGTAAGCGGTGCCGGCCTCGACGTAAGTCTCGGCGAACATCTGGCCGGGATAGATGTTCTGCGGGCCGCTTTTCTTGGAATCGTTGCAGCCGAACTCAATGATGACATAGTCGCCCGCCTTGAGGGAATCGAGCACCTTATCCCAGCGGCGCTCCTTGAGAAAGCCCTTGAGCGTTTCGCCCGACTCGGCGTGATTGGCGACGGCGACCTCCGGTTTGAACCAGCGCGTGAACTCCTGTCCCCAACTGCCGCCCCCCGGCTGATCGGTCACGGTGGAATCACCGAGCACGAATACCGTGATGGCGTCGTCCACCTTCTTGATTTCCAGCGCCGCCACCGCAGGGTGGGAATCGCTGAACGCCAGCGTGAGCTTGTCGTCCCAACTGCGCGAGGTGGCTTCGTGCGTGGTGATATTCCACTCGCGGCTGTCAAGATTAACCGTGCCGCCGGTCGAGATATTGGGGGTGCGGACGTTGACGGTGAAGGTGCGCGTCTCGAATTTGCCCGCCGCGGTGCGGACGCGCTCCAGCATGAGCCGGCGCTGCTCCGCTTTCACCGTGGTGACCGCGTCCGCCTTCGGGTCGCCCAAGGTCACGGTCACGCGATAGTTGCCCTCCGGCACGGCGACCGAGAACGCGAACGGCTGGGCCGCCGTGAAGGCGCCCCTCTGTAGCGCGTCGCCCGTTTCCTGAGTGACGCTTGTGACGGCTGCGCCCGGCTCGAAACCATAGACGTTTTGTTTGGAATACTGGCGCGTTGCCGGAACGAGCGTGTAGCCGGGAGCGGCGCTTGCGGCGCCGAATTGGAATTTGAATTCCGTGGCAGGCGCGGCGGCGGGTGCGGCGGCTTGGAGCGGCGCGACCGCAACCAGTGCGAGCAACGCGGCGAGTGGATACTTGGGAGAGAAACGAGTCATCATAAAAGTGTGGCTGACAAATTGTCGGTTCAGAATTGTTGGACTAATACCAGTTCCAGTTTGCTTTTGCACTGTAGCGGCGGTCTGTGACCGCCGCCAATTTTCTCGGAAACAGTGCAACTTCGAACTGCACATGGCATAAAAAACATAATCAAGGCGTATGCGAAAATGGGGCGGAATGTCAATGGTTTTCGCTCTCTCTCCGGTGTTCAGGGCGCAGGACAGATTTCTTCGCCTTCCCGGTAGGGCAGAGCTGCTGCTCTGCCCTGAATTCTTGGGCGGCGCAGCAGCGCCGCCCTACCGAAGACACGAAGAATTTTGTCCTGCGCCCCGGTGTTCAGGGCGCAGGACAGATTTCTTCGGTTATCCGGTAGAGACTCCGTCGACACAAGCCAGGCTTGGTCTCCTGACGGAGCCTTGTCGTTTTTGAGACCAGTAGCGGCGGTCTATGACCGTCGCCAATTTCAGCAGGAAAAGGGCGATGTCTTCCCTTTCCTATTCACGATTGGCAATTCTCGCCTTCTTGCGCTTTTGTTTGACTGGCTTCGCGGCTGGCTTTGCGGCGGGTTTTGCCGGGGCGGGAGCGGCTTCCACGGGTTGGAGCGGCGTCTCCGGAGGCAGGTAGAGGTAACGGCCGCAAGTCTCGCACATTTGAATGTCCTGGCCGTGCATGAGGGTGTTGATGGCGCCGATGGGGATGCGCATGTGGCAGCCGGTGCAGACCTGATTGCGCACAATGGCGACGCCTTTCTTGCCCCGGACGACCAGGCGGTCGTAGTGCTCGAGGATGGGCGCCGGGATTTTTCGGCGCAATTGGGAAATCGCCGCTTCCGCAGTGCTGTCGCCGGGAGTGTCAAACTGAAGTTCCTGAAGCTTAAGCAGATTGCGGAAGAGATCTTTCATGGGGCTTTTGTCGGGCGGAGGAATTATTTTTGGCAGGGGGACTGCGGCCGGCAGCGCAAAAAAAGAACCGACGCCGGGTTCCTCCAACCGTTCGGCGCCGATTCGCGTGTTCATATTGTGTGGATTATATGAATTGGTTGGGAGCAAGTCAATGCTGTTTTCGACCCTGGCGTTTGGCGCCTTTTTGGGCTGCCGGCGCGGCGGGCGGCACGCTTGCGGATTGGGGTTGGGGTTGCTTCTGGGCTTCGCCACAGCCACAGGCGGCGGCTTTGCAGTCGCTGGCGGCGGGGGCGGCGGTCATGGGGGACGGAGTGTTTGCGGGTTCGCTCATAGTATGATATCGTTTTTGTTTGTTGGCTGCAATGGTACGCAGTCAGGAGGCCTTTTCGCAAGAGACATGCCACCCCGGTTTTCCGGGCGGAAAAGGAGGCAAGGCATTGCGTTGTAACCAGATGCGAAGAAGGGACAAAATCGCGCCCGGCCTGCGAGAGTTCGCAACTTGGCAATTCTCGAAGGCGAACTGCGAATTCTCGTCCTTTGCGTTCAATATCGCGGCCCAATGCAAGACCGATTGGCGGCGGTCGCAGACCGCCGCTACAGGGCAAAAAGCGCGGGCGCGGTGAGCAAGTCCGGCCAAGAGGTTGGCAACAAATGGTGAGTGTTGGGCTGTTGACGCGGTAGGGTTGGATGCATGATGGATGGTGGTGGAACCGCCGCAAAATATGATTAGACGTTGCCGACAGCGCCCGCGCCGGCAAAGCGCCAGCCGATGACCATGCAACAACTGGCGCCTGACTATGAACCGGAGTTCGATTCGTTGAGGGATCTCCTGCTGGAGATCGCCCCGGAGCGATCGGTGGAGCATCTGCTGCGCAAGGTCGTTCAACGGCTCGCGCAACGGCCTCATGCCGTGCTGGCGCGGCTCTGGTTGTTCGACAAAGGGGATCTTTGCGCCACCTGCCCGATGCGTCCCCGGTGCCCGGACCAAACGCGCTGCCTGCATCTGGTCGCCAGCGCCGAGTCTTCGGCGGGCGGGGCCGGCCAGGAGGCGCGGCAAACGGAGCGGGATCTGCGGCGGATTCCGGCCGGCGTGGGCGCGATTGGGCGCATTGCCGCGACCGGCCAGCCGATTGTCAGCGACAACCCCGACGCGGACGTGGACGGATTCGGGGAGCGCGGATGGGCGATGCGCCAGGGGATTCGCGGATTCGGGGCGCAGCCGATTATATTTCAGAACGAAGTCCTGGGCGTGATCGCGCAGTTCAACCGCATTCCGACCCCGGACCAGTCCCCCGCCTGGCTGCGGATATTCGCCGACCACATTGCCGCCGCCATTATCAACGCCCGCGCTTTTGAGGAAATCGAGCAACTCAAAGCGCAACTGGAAATGGAGAACACGTTTCTCCAGGAGGAGGTCCAGGAGGCCAGGGCGCTGGGCGAAATGGTCGGGCAAAGCGCGGCCTTGAAGCGCCTGCTGCGCCAAGTGGAAATGGTGGCGCGGACCGACGCCACAGTGCTCATCCTGGGCGAATCGGGCACGGGCAAGGAGTTGATCGCGCGCGAGATTCACAAGAACAGCCGGCGCAGCCAGCGACCCTTGATCCGCGTCAATTGCGCTTCCATTCCCAGGGAGCTTTACGAGAGCGAGTTTTTCGGGCACATCAAGGGCGCCTTTACCGGAGCGGTCAAGGATCGGGCCGGCCGTTTCGAGGCGGCGCACGGCGGGACTTTGTTTCTGGACGAAGTGGGCGAAATACCACTCGAATTGCAGAGCAAGTTGCTCCGGGTTTTGCAGGAAGGCCAATATGAGCGGGTCGGCGAAGAGCGGACCCGCACGGTGGACGTGCGCATCATTGCCGCCAGCAACCGCGATCTTCCCACGGATGTGGAAGCGGGGCGCTTTCGCCAGGACCTTTATTATCGCCTCAATGTGTTTCCAATGAAAGTGGCCCCGCTGCGCGAGCGCAAGGGGGACATCCCCCTGCTGGCGGCCCATTTCCTGGAGAAAGCCATTCGCAAACTCAAGCTGCCGCCGGCCCGGCTGACTCAGGCGCATATCGCCCGCTTCCAGAGCTATCATTGGCCGGGCAACGTGCGCGAATTGCAGAATAGCATCGAACGCGCCTTGATTCTCGCCCAGAATGGAGTGCTCTGGTTCGACCTTCCGGATCACCCGGAAAGCGCGGCGCCCGCGCCGTCCGGGCCGCCCGCCGGGGATGGCCCGGAGCCGGCCATCCTGAGCGACATCGAGTTGAGGCAGCGCGAGCGCGACAACACGCTTGCCGCCCTGAACCAGACCGGCTGGAAAATCCACGGGCCTGGCGGCACGGGCGAACTGCTGGGCCTCAAGCCCACGACCCTGATTTCCCGGATGAAGAAACTGGGACTCAAAAGGCCTTAACGGGCGTCCAATTTGAGTTCTGATTCCAGCGTCAGAGCCTTGCCGATCTGAAGTGTGCGCTGCCGAATCCTGCGAATGGCCGAATCCAGCTTGGACTCCATGTCCCAGAGGATCAGGTTCGCTATCGCCCTTTGCGCCAGGGGAAGTGTTTTTACGCTGAGTTTAAGGTTTTTCAGGTCCGTCCCGATCGCCTTGAATTGGAGGTTCAGGTCTTTGCAGGTTTGATGAGTATCCACATTCGGCCCGGCGGCGGGCGCCTGAACCGCGATCAGGGCAGTTTGAAGCTCCTTAAGTTTCAGCAAGTAGGATCCGGCGTCTGTCAAGGCGAAGATCGCCTGACCCAAGACATGGCTGACAGGCGAATTGGGGTCCTTTCCGTTAAGCTCCTTGGTGCGTTCCGTGCCGGCTTTCCGCATCAACCCGTCTGCTCTTTGAACGAGCTGATCTATGGCAAGGTTGGATTGATCGAGTCCCTTGTGATTCAGCTCCGACCCCGTGATACTATCCAGAATTTGGTCCAGTGAAGGACCTTTTTGAGTCTTTGGGGGATGATTGGTATCATTCGCTGATGCTCCAGCCTGGGCCACCCCCGCCGCGCCCCATAAGAGGAGAAGAATGGAAATCATGGGAATTTGCATTTTGACGCGACGCCGGGTTATGGACGCCATGCGGGCGAAGGAGAATGGCTTTGTCGCAATCATTCTGATTGTATGATGCCAGAGGGGGAGGAAGATGTCAAGGGTTGGCTTTTCCGGTTGGCTTTTCCGGGGGTTCATTTCACTGTTTTTGGGTATCCTCTCGTAATCTTAATCTTAATCTTAATCCTAATCTCTTCTTCTCTATAGGATGGAGATTAAGATTAAGATTAAGATTAAGATTAGGATTAAGATTAAGAACCGGAAACCACCACCTCAAAGTGAATCGCCCCCCCCTTTTCCGGGCATCTGGACCTGGTATTGCCGCAGGACGAGAAACCGCAGTCCGGTTGCGAGATGTTGCAACCTGCGAATCTTCGCAAACCCCCGGCCGACCGGCCGCCCTTGCGCATGGCCTTATCCGCCAGCGACTTAGCGATTCGCATTCTGTTGGCACGAGGATTGATTAACGGGGTGATATGATGCCAGCCGGCCATTGCCGTTGAGAACCCTGAACCCGTTATGTTGCGTCTGTATCCCGTCGAGCCAAATCAGATTGGCAAGGAATTGCAGGAAATGTTGGAGAGAGGCCGCCCGGGCCTTGAGGGAATCCCCAACTTCCTTAGAATTCTGGCCAACTCTCCCGCGGCGGCGCTGGCCTACTTGCGGGCCGAAGGCGCCCTCGCCCAGGGCCGGCTTTCGGGACGGCAGCGGGAACAGATCGCCCTGGCTGTGGCGGAAATCAATGGCTCCAAGTATTGCCTGCTGGCCCATGCGGCGGCCGGCGGGATTGCCGGGTTGAGCGGCGAGGAGATTCAGTCCGCGCGCCGGGCCGCCGCGCCGGATGCCAAAGCCGCCCGGATGTTGCGTTTCACCCAGTCCATCGTTCTGCAACGCGGGGAAATCAGCGATGACGACCTGTGCGACTTGCGCAAGGCGGGCTTTTCCGACGCGGAAGTGGTTGAGATCGTGGCGAACATTGCCCTGAATGTTTTCACCAACTATTTGAACATCCTCTCCAAGACCGAGGCGGATTCCCCCGCCATTGCGGACGGGTAACTATTCAGGCACCAAGCTGAGAAATATGCGGGGTAGCGGCCGCAATGGCTGCGCCGGGCGCGGGGGGGCGCAGGACAAAATCCTTCGTGTCTTCGGTAGGGCGGCGCTGCTGCGCCGCCCACGAATTCAGGGCAGAGCGGCAGCTCTGCCCTACCGGGAAGGCGAAGAAAACTGTCTTGCGCCCCAGGCGCGGACGATGCGGCAGCCGGTCTTGCAAATTGTTGTTTTGTATCTTATATTGCCTCCGCTTTGCAATACGTAAAAAAACGTTTCAAGAAGCTTCGCAATCCGTGCGTAACGGTCCTGCTGATTGGCTTGGTGTTGCTGTTGAACGGGATGGCGGCGGCGCCCGCGTTGCACCGGGCAATTCATCATGACGCCGACAACTCCGGACACGATTGCGCGATCACGATGTTCGCGCACGGAAACGTGGAGCCGGCGACTTGTGGCGTTTCCGTTGTCGCGCCGGCGATGGCGATCAAAACAGCGCCGCTTTTGGAATTCTCCGTTTTCAGCGCGGCCATTGAAAATCTCCCGTTTGGCCGCGGTCCTCCCTTGGTTGTTTCTCCCCAATTGTAAGTCGGCCGGCCGGCTTTGGCCGGTCGGATTTGTGTTTAGTGATTCCGTTTGAAATTGGCGTTCACGCTGGTCGTGCGCGCCGGATTGGAGAAGAAAATGAAACTGAAAAATATTATGGGGTGGTCTTCTGCCCTATTCCTGAGTGCGATTATCGCTCAGGCCCAGGAGACAAATGTGACAGAGAAGTTCAACAAGCAGTTGCAGGAATTGCAGGAAAAGTTTGAAAAACAGCAGGGCGACTTGCGCGAGAGTTTCGAGAAGCAACAGCGCGAGTTGCGGGAGAGCTTCGAGAAAATGAATCGGGAACAGCAGGCGCAAATCGAGTCGCTGAAAAAGCAGATTGCGGCGGGGCCAACCAATGCGCCACCGGGCGCCCCGGCTGGGACGGCGGATCAAATCCAGGAATTGAACGAAAAGGTGGACTCCGTGGTCGAGGCACAGACCAAGGCCCGTCCCAATGAATTCAATCCATCCATCGGAGTGGTCGGGGAAACGGTATTCTCTTATCGCAGTGGCGGGGCGGATACGACCGGGGCGAACCGACCGGGTGGTTTTGATGTGTTTCAGCGTTCGGTGGAATTGAACGTGGCGGCGTCCGTGGACCCCTTCGCCAAAGGCTACATCGTGGCCAATGCCTCGGCAGATTCCGCGGGGGAGGCCGCCTTTGGCATTGAGGAAGCGGCCTTGCAAACGACTTCGCTGCCGTGGAACTTGGAACTAAAGGCGGGTAGGTTCTTCGGCGAATTCGGGCGTCTCAGTTACATTCACGACCACGAGCTGCCGTTTGTCAACCGCCCGCTGGCGCTGGACCAATACGTCGGCGGCGAGTCCAGGACGGACGGCGCGCAACTCAATTGGCTGGTGCCCGTTCCGCACTATGTCAGCCTGACTGTGGGCGCGGGCAATGGATTCGGCGGCGACAGCCCTTTGAATAATCCCGGCACGTACCGCGCTTTGAGCGGACTCAATTATTTCGGACGCCTTTCGAGCTATTTTAATCTGACG
>Ga0182027_10003209_pt1 | contig 26113 bp, 19 predicted proteins | sample 712E1DmetaG_FD_121300 | JGI IMG/M metagenome (GOLD analysis project Ga0182027, IMG submission 121300) | Permafrost microbial communities from Stordalen Mire, Sweden - 712E1D metaG (Illumina Assembly) | ecosystem: Environmental > Terrestrial > Soil > Wetlands > Permafrost | place: Sweden...
CGCAATACCGAACTTCTTCTCCATAGTTGCAAGAACCTCGAGGAGCGCCATGGAATCGAGACCCATGTCGGTTATGAAATGCGCATCATCGGTGATCTTTGTTTCGTCTATTTCCATGTCCTCCGCGATTTCCGTGATCAGTTCCCGGATTGCTGCCCTGACATCGGCCGAATTCATCAGGTCTCCCTTACCATGGTAATTGTTCGTTATGTCGAAGTACGTTACGAGCCGCCGCCCTTGGTTGCCCGCAGCATTAAAGGCCTATTAATATAATTTGTTCCCTTGCCTATGTCCTGTTTTTGAGAACGATGCTTCCGCAATACCCGTCGCAGGAAAAGGCGTTTACGAGCGCATATTGCTTTGAAGCGACCGGGATGCTTTCGAATACGAGGTTTACATCACGGCGCAGGGGATATGCAGAGCCGAGCCCGGAAATGCGGCCCGCTTTCATGTCGGCAAGCGCGCACGCCATGGAAAGACAGGGAGAAGCTCCCATGCATTCGCCGGTTTTCGATTTGTACGCGGCAATCGGGATCTTCGGGAACAGATCGGAAAGTGCAAGGGCTTCCATGTCGTCTGCGGCAGCTACGCCGTTGGCGCTTGCGGCGACAAACCCTATTTCTTCAGGAGGAATGCCTGCATTGACGCAGGCCTGCTTCATGGCATGGCGCGCGCCGTGGCCGTCGGGGTCATAGCCCAACGGACCTCTCTTGGGATCGAAGCAGCTTGCAATGCCCGCGATCTCGGCGATAACCGTTGCTCCCCGTTCCTGCGCCGACGCCTCTGTCTCCACGCAGAAAACCGCGCAGCCTTCGCCCGGCAGGGTGCCGGCGGCTTCGCGGCTAAAAGGCAGCAGTGATCCGAAAGGCGACAAGAGCCCGGTTGCGGCCAATCCGGTGCACGCGTAATAACTTATTTCCTCAAGACCGCCCGCTATTAGACATCGGGCATGTCCCTGCCGCAGGAACATGACGGCGTAGGCCAGCGCGTCGAGCCCGGCGTTAAACGATGTGGAGACCGTTGAGCTCAAGATGCGGGACGCGTACCGGATGTTCGCATTGGACGTGGGCGAATTGATAACCGTGTTGGCGAATGCCTGAGGATTGACATTGTGCGACCCGTTGACAATTGCGTCCGACAGGAAGTCGCCGATGCTCGACACGCTGCCGAAGGCGGTGCCGATGGACAATCCGGGACGGCTTTCGTCGGAGGCGGATTCGAACTGGCTCTTGAAACCGAGTTCCAGCGCCGAGAGCAGCAGCTTGGTGGCGCGGTCTTTTGTGCGAAGACCCTTTTTCCCGAGGATCGCCTCCGGATCAAAATCGCGTACGGGGAAGCAGGGTTGGCTTGCTGGAAGCGAATGAAATTCGAAGTTCTGAACCGCGCCGATTCTGGGAGGCGTAAGCAGAGATGAGGCTATTTCGCCGAGGTTCGTCCCGAGACAACTTACCGCGCTCACATGAGTTATGACGATTGGTTGGTCCACGATTGCGCCTTATCCCCCGAATTTTCCGAGAACGAGCGTGGAATTGTTGCCGCCGAATGCATATGCGTTCGAAACGGCAACGCTGATGGCCGCGTTGCGAGCCGAGTTTGGAACGTAGTCGAGGTCGCACTCCGGGTCCGGTTCGGTGTAGTTGATTGTCGGCAAAATAACTCCCCGGTCGATCATGAGTACGCAAGCAACGGCCTCTATTGCCGAGGCGGCGCCCATTGTATGGCCGATCATCGACTTTATCGACGACACCGGGATAGACCGCGCCTTCTGGCCGAATACGGCTTTGATAATAAGGGTTTCGGTCTTGTCGTTTTCCTCGGTGCCGGTCCCGTGCGCGCTTATGTAATCGACCTGGTCGGGCGAGAGATGCGCATTGTCAAGGGCCCGTTGGAGGGCGAGGATGCCGCCGCTGCCCGAGGGGTCCGGAATGGTCATCTTAAACGCGTCGCATCCGAGACCGTACCCCAGCACTTCGGCCAGGATCGTCGCGCCGCGATTCGTCGCATGCGTCAATGATTCGAGCGCGAGCGCGCCGGCGCCTTCGCCCACGCACATGCCGTCGCGGTTCTTGTCGAACGGCCTGCACAATTCCTTGGCGGTCGCAAGCAGGCGGTTGAACCCGGTGAACGCTATCTTCGAGATAGGATCGCTGCCGCCGGCTACAACAAGGTCGGCGTCGCCCGTGCTTATGAGGTCGAAGGCATAGCCGATGGCATAATTTCCCGCTGCGCAGGCCGTGGGTATCATAATAACCGGACCGCATGCGCCGATGCTGCGCGCCACGTTCGCCGAGATAACGCCGCACGGATATTTGGCGGGCAGGTCTGCCGGTAGCCCGGAGGCGGAATTCCGGGCGCGGTAGATCATCTCGATCCCCTGTTCGAGGATTTGCGGTTCTCCCATGGTAGTGCCCAGGCTTACGCCGACGCGATACGGGTCCTGTTGCGTGATGTCGATGCCCGCCTGGGCAAGCGCCATTTTGGCAGCGCTCGCCGCGAGCTGGCTCGATCTTCCCATGGAGGAAATCTGGTCCGGGGACAAATACGCTTCAGGAGAAAAGCCTTTGACCTCGCCGCCCACGCTTGTGCGAAAGCCCGCCGTATCGAAAGCGGTGATCGGCGCGATCCCGTTAACGCCTTTGCAGGCGGCATTCCAGAAAGCATCGGCCCCGGTTCCGATAGGTGAAACGACTCCCAGTCCTGTAACGACAACCCTGTCTTTTTTCATGTAACCCGCATTGGTGGAACGTCGAACCGGACAAAAAACGGGCGTGGGCCCGAAGAAAAGCAAAACGCGAGGCTAAACTTGTAAAATAGTAAAATTGCCAGCCTGATTCAACACAAAGAATGATCAGGCGCTCAGACCTCCGTCAATGGTGAAAATGCTGCCCGTTATGTACCGCGCCTTGTCGGATATGAGAAATGACACCAAATCGGCCACCTCGCGCGCCGATCCCAGCCTGCCCAGCGGGACCGTTCGCTTGATTTCCTCGAGGTGTTTCTCGTTCATCTTTGCGGTCATGTCGGTCTCGATGAACCCTGGCGCCACGCACACGGCCCGAACGCCGGTCTTCGCCACTTCCCGTGCAAGCGCCTTTGTAAATCCGATGATGCCGGCCTTCGACGCGCAGTAGTTGGTCTGGCCGCCCACGCCGGTGAATCCGCCCACCGAGCTGATATTCACCACGCACCCCTTCTTGCTCTTCATAAAGTAACCGATGAGGGCGCGGGTCATGTTATAGTAGCCGGTGAGATTTGTGGCGATAACATCGTCCCAGTCTTCCTTGGGCATGATGAACAGGCTTTTGTCGCGGGTAATGCCGGCATTATTGACAAGCACGTCGATGTCGCCGAGCTTCGCTTTTGCAAACGAGATGAATTCCTCGACCTGCGCCGCGTCGGATACGTCGGCCTGAAACGCCCACACGAAGCTTCCCTCCTTGGACAGGCGGTCGGCGAGCTGGATCGATGCCTCTTTGCCGCTCTTGTAGCTGAATGCCACGCGGTTGCCTTCGGCCGCGAGCGTTTCCACGATGGCTTTTCCGATACCTTTTGACCCGCCCGTGACGACGATGTTTTTACCTGACATGCCCGGTCCTCCTAGAAAAGATTCACCACGGATACACAGAGTTCACAACTCCATTCGCATTCGCGCATACACGCTTCAGCGTCTCACCTTTCAACCATTCAACTTCTCAACTCTTCAACTTGTCCTTTTTTAGCCCTCTCGCCACCGCGTCTTTCACCTGCTGCGAATATTCCCTGGATTTCAAAATATTTTCCGCCTTCTGCCGAAACGAGGAAAGTGATTCTTCCATGTCCGCGGACGCGAAAAACTCCTTCCACAACCGCACGAAGCCCTGGCGCAAGGCGTCTTCGGAGATCAGCTTAGGCCGGAACACAACGTTCGCGCAGTTGTACTTCCGCCAGTCCCGGGGCGCGATAAACCGGCTTTCGGCCTCGATCCGCTTCCAGAAAGGCGTGCCGGGAAACGGGGTTGCAATAAAGAACTCCGCGGTCTTTACCCTGGCTTCTTCGCAAAAGGAAAGGATCGTGTCGAACTGGTCGTCTCCCATGGTGTCGAATCCCACGCCGAACGATCCGAAGAACCGGATGCCTCGGTCTTCGAGGGCCCGCACAAGGTCGAGCGCACGCTGCCATATCGCCGGGTCGCGACGGTAAAACCGCACGCTCACCGGATCGCTCGCAAACACCGTATACATGCTTGCCGCCCCGGCCGAAGCAAGGCCGTCGAGAAACGCGGGATCGTTGTGCATGGCCGGGGAGCAGGACAAAAACATGCGAACGCCGAAGCCTTTGATTCGTTCGCACATATCAAGCATATATCGCGTGATGCGCGGACGGTTGAGCATCACCATGTCGTCGGTGACATAGAACTCCTTGCCGCGCAGCGTCTCGATTTCGGCAACCACGGCGTCCATGGGGCGTAGGCGGATTCTGGAATCCTGGTACAACGGGATGTTGCACCATTCGCATCCGAACGGGCAGCCCCGCGTGATCGACACGAGCGAGGCGTGCCAGTCGTATTTGTCTTCGATATCGAATATCCCCGGCTTTGCGGAGGCAATCTGCTCCGGCGCGGGCACGGTTTCCGCTTTGTACAGTCTTGCGAGGTTGCCGGCCTTGAAATCGGCCACCATGCGGGGCCAGATCGTGTCCGCCTCGCCCACGCACAGGCTGGTGCAGTGCGCAGCCGCTTCCTCGGGCATCGTTGACGGATGCATGCCGCCTGCGATCACGGTTTTCCCGCGGCGCAAGAATTCGTCGCCGATTTTGTAGGCGAATGCCGCCTGCGGAGTGAAATAGCTGATTGCAATAAGGTCCGCGTCGTCGGCATAGTCGATTGCTTCGATGTTCTGGTCCACAACCCGCCACGAAACGTCGGCGGGCAGGAGGTTGACAAGAATGGGAATTCCCAGGGCGGGCGGCATGCGAAACGCCCACGTTGCCGCCACAGCCGGAAGTTCGGCGAGTTCGGGATAGGTGTCGAGGAATTTCTCGAATTTGGGATAGATGAAGGTGATTTTCATGAAGGGAAATATACAACGGGGAAAAGGGGCGAATGATGCATGCAGTTGCGCACGCCGGAGAAAAGTGGGGCATTGTCCCGCTATAACGTCTTTGCGATCAGATGTTGATAGTAATTCCACAATGTTACCGGCGTCAGCAGGGCATATTCCAACAGATCGCCCACGCTGGTGAACCGCGCCCGCGGGTTCATCGCGTGTGCCCAGAAATTCCTGTAGAAAGACTGCGGCCTGAATATTACCGGCGATTTTGTCGTTGACAAACAGAATACGGGCGTGCCGTCGAACCACGTGCCCATAGGCAGCAGCCGCTCTCCCTTTTCCAGCAGCAGGCTCCGCGCCTCCTCATTGCGCTCCAGGGCGCAGTCGGCGAGCGCATCAAAAATCCGGTAAATGCCGTATGAGTCCAGGGCATTCACGCCCGTTCCGTCGGCTTTTCCGAGCGGCACATTGTGATCAGCCTTCAGGCAGAACCCCTTTACTGAATCGCTGTACAATACCGCGTAGGTTTTCTGAGCTTCGGGGATGCCGATGCCCGAAAAAATGTCTCTTGCCATCCGGTGATCGTTGATTGCATCGTCGGCAAACACCTCCACGATCAAGAACGTGCTGCGGGGGAACGCGGCCAATTGCTTTTTCGAAATATTGTACGAATACCATGGCGCCATGATGTGCAGGAATGCTCCGCGTGTTCCCCAATGTTGTTCGACAAGAGCCTTGTAGGCAAGCGACGGAACGGCACCCCCGCCGAAGGAATGGCCCACGAAGCCGATTCTCGATGTGTCAAGGTATGGTCTCCAGGCGGCTGCGGCCACCGACGCCTGAATGCCGCACCACAGGATGTCGTAGGCTCTTCTTGGCGCCACGGATGCCGTAAGCGCGGGATACGGAGAATAGACAACCGCGAATCCTCTGCTCACCATGTGGTCGACAAGCGCCTCGTAGGCGGCCGGGGCTGCCTCGCCTATGCCGTGACAGAAAAAGATCACCGGCCATGCGCCGGATTCTGCTCTTGGGTGAAAAAGGTAGACAAACGCGCCTCTGAACGCCGGGTGGCGTATGCTGTCGATCGCGACAACGTACCTTCCGGGGGTGCCGTAGCCGGAGGCAAGGGGCGGCACGGGCGTGAAGCCGATGTCGGCGAGAACGGGGGCAAGCAATGCAGCGAGGATGATAAGCAACGATGGCATATGAATCGGACCCGCTTTTTCCAGAATCATGGGTACCCTCTTTGATAAGGTTTGATATCCTAACCCATGAACAGCGAGCGAGATGCCGAAACTTGGATATAGTTGTAAGTCGTTGAATCATAAATTTATTAACATGCCGCTTGGGTCGCCTGCCTGCCGCAAGGAGACGCATTTTTGCAACCCGCCGGATGTCTCGCCCTATGTCGCGACAATGTGCATCCCGGTATTTTGCGCCGCGGCAAGCAAAGTAAAGCAAGATTCAGGGGGGGCCGATTACAGAGTATGACCGGCAAACCTAATGGGTCTGGAATTGGTCCGGTTCTTATTGCCACAGGAAGTACGAACCTCAAAGGAATGAAAGTCTCAAACACCTATCAATAAGGAGTTCGTGTATGGACCTAACACAACTGTCAACCGCAAGCTCGACTTTGTCGAGCTCCGGAGTGCAGGGCAGCCAAGGGCACCACCATCATCATCGCAAGAGCATATCGGATCAGGTATCCGACATGTCGTCGGCAATTGACAATGCGGTAAAGGCGGGAACCCTTACCGGCGATCAGGCAACGGCCATGAAAAGCGAGCTGGCCGACATCACGAATACACTGAGCCAGGCTCAGGCATCCGCTTCGACGGCGCAAACCACATCCACAAGCCAAAGCGGCCTGTCGCAATTATCTGCCACCGATCGCCAGAAGGTGATGAAAGAGCTTCACGACGTGCGGAAGGAGCTTTTCCAGGCCACCAATTCTGAGGCATCGAATTCCACGGGCGGGACACAGGGCACCGATCAGATCAATTCCCTGTTCGGCGCCATGGATACCAACGGTGACGGAAGCGTGAGCAAGACAGAGCTTTCAAATTACATAAGCCAGTTGGCAAACAGCAATCAGAGTGCCACGGACCTCTTGATCGGATCCATGTACAATCCGCAGGGAACGCTCAGCCTTTCGTCAAGTTCGGCACAGGGTTCCTCGCTCAACGTCTTTGCCTGATCGAGTGATTTGCGCGGAGCTTTGCAAAGAACCGCTGCCGGTTGCAACCGGCAGCGGTTTGTTTTGGGACGGGCCAAACCGCGCCTGCCTATTTCCTCCCGACGGTAATCAGCACAAATCTCGACCACATTCTTTTCTGCTGGACAATCGAGAGTCCCGCGCCGGCAAAAAGCGCCGACAACTGTCGGGCGGTCTTTGCGTTTTCGCCGTGCAGGTTGGCAAGAATCGCGGTGTGATCCGCAAGGCAGAACCTTCCTTCCGGCCGCAGCACCCTCACGATTTCGACAAGGGCCTTTTTCTGATCGGCCCAATGGTGAAACGACAAGCTGCTCAACACCAGATCCACGGATTGATCGTCAATCGGCAGCGACTCGGCCATGGCGACCTTGAAGTCGGCCTGCGGGTTACGGCGCTGCGCGGCGGCAATCATCTGCGGGGCAGGATCGACGCCAGCGAATTTCGCCTCGGGCCATTGCGCCCTGGCTGCTGCCAGCAGCCGGCCGGTGCCGCAGCCGATGTCGAGTACAGCGCCGGGCGGGGAGCCTTGCTTGTCGCAAACGTCAAGCATCCGCGATTGGATAGGCCCAAAGAACAGCCGCTGCAGAAAGGACCGGTCGTAGGTTTTGGCCCATTCGTTGAAGCGTTTGATGTCGCGTTCGGATTGGGTGGGCATGGAATGTTCTCCTTGTTGATCAAAATGGGTTCTAATGTAAAGACGGGTATGCCTCGATTTTATTGCCCGGCTTCCTGGAAAAGGAAATGTGCCTTTACGGTTGCCTTCACATCCCGGAGCAAATATCCCGATTCTTTTTTAGTCGCCGCGCAGCTGCATACCACAGAGGTTGCGTTGCGAAGGGGCGACGCTTCGCGAGCGTTAAGCGAGCGACTTTGCGCGCCCCTTCGCAGGAGGGGGTGCGCCTTGTATGTAGAGGCGTAGTGCGCTACGCCTCTACATACAAGGCCAGGGGGAAACGCGAAGCGGTGCCCCCACCAGAATATCTTGTTCTTAGCTTACTTTTCTCTGAAACGTCAATAACGACGCCCCGAAGACCACACCGCCGATGGCAAGCATGGCCAGCCCCTGCGGCCACAACTCTGCAAACCCGCTGCCCTTGAGGAACATCTCCCGCAGGATGAACATGAAGTATCGAAGGGGGTTGATGTACGTGAGTTTCTGCACCCACGAGGGCATGTTTTCCAGCGCGAGAAAGAATCCCGACAGGAACAAAAAGAAAATGAGGATGAACCACAGCATGAACAAAACCTGCTGCGCGTTTCTCGCGATCGTCGACACAAGGATGCCGATACCGATGGACGAGGTCATATAGATGAGGCCGAACAGAAGTACTGTAAGGAAATTGCCTTTGAACGGCACACCGAACCACAAGGTGGCGGCCGCCAGCACCGCGCTCAACTCGAACAGCCCGATTACAACGTAGGGAATTATCTTGCCGAGCACCACATGGACGGGCGACAGCGGCGTCACCATGAGCTGTTCGAGCGTTCCCGCCTCCTTTTCTTTGACAATAGAGAAGCCGGTGAGCAGCGCGGTAATCATGGTGACGAGCACCACGGCCAACGCCGGCACCATGTACCAGGTGGACTTGAGCATGGGGTTGTACAGGATAACGGGGCGAGCTTCCACGGGAAGCACGTTGCGCAGGCGGAGGCCGCGGCTTTCGAGTTTCTTCTGGAGAAAGGACACGCTCCAGCCTGTGATGATGGAGTTGACATACCCGCTGGCGATGTTCGACGAATTCGCGTCCTGGCCGTCTATGATCAGCGAGACATTGGCGCCCTGCGGGCCGGAAAGATCGCGCGCGAAGGTCGCCGGGATGATGAGCGCCAGCCGGGCGTCGCCCCTGTCGAGACGCCTGCGGCAGTCCGATTCCGACTCGGCATAACCAGCGAAGGCGAACAGCGGGTTGCGTCTGATCGCCTGCACGAGCGACACACTTTCGGGAGTATTGCTTCTGTCAAGAAACGTGATCGTCGTGTTCTTCACCTCGGTGGTGAGCGCGTAGCCCAGCACGAACATCTGCAGTACCACGGGGAAGATAATGAGCCTGATGATAAGCGGGTCCGAGCGGATCTGCGTGAATTCCTTCCAGACGATAAGGCGAATGAAGTTCACGCTTTTACCCTGAACTTTCGCACCGAAACGGCGAGGAGAAACAGTCCCATGCTTCCGAGCACGAGCATGGGCCGCCACAACTCGGCAAGGCCGACGCCCTTGAGGATTATCCCTCGAATGATTTCGAGGAAATACGTCGCCGGGATCGCCATTGACAACAATTGTAGCCAGACCGGAAGGCTTGCAATGGGGAATATGAACCCGGACAGGAGCACGGTGGGCAGCACCGTCGCGGGCAATACGATGAGCATGGCGTGCTCCTGCTTTTTTGAAATTGTACTGATGAGCAGGCCCAGAGACAGGGCTGCAAAGATGTAGATAAGGCTCGCAACCGAAAGAAGCGTGAGGCTGCCGGATATCGAAACGCCGAATACAAAATATCCCACCAGTAGGATGAGCGCGCCGTCGATTGCAGCAAGAACAACGTAAGGCGCGATCTTGCCGATAAGGATCTCGGCGGGCCGGATGGGCGACACCAGCATCTGCTCCAGAGAGCCCTGTTCCTTTTCCCGTGTGATGGTGAGCGAGGTGAGCAGCGCGGAAATCATCATGAGAATGATCACCATGAGGCCGGGCACAAAGTACAGGGCGCTTTTCTGCTGCGGGTTGTACAGGATGGTCTGCCGCACGTCGATGGTGACGGGAACGGGCACGTTGAGAAGCGAAAGCGTCGTTTTTTGAAGAAACGGCTCGGTGACGTTGCGCAACACGGTGCCCAGGTTTTGGTCCGATCCGTCAATAAGGACCTGGATCGACGCCGGACTGCCCGGACGCAAAAGGTCGCGGGTGAACGAAGGCGAGAGCCGAAACAGCGCCTTGACATGGCGCTTCTTGAAGATGTCGTCCGGATTCCCGACCGAATTCACCACGCCCTTCACCTTGAATAGGCTGCTGTGGTCGATGGCGCGGATCAGCTGGGCGGTTTCCGGTGTGGGCGACGGGTCTTCGACCATGACCTCGACGTCGTTGATATTCACGTCGAGCGCGTAGCCGTACAGAAACATCATGAACACCGGCATTGCCAGCACGATGAGCAGCGTCTGCCAGTCGCGCATGATGTGCCACACTTCTTTCCGAATAAGCGCTCTGATGCGCGGGTTGGAGAACCTCGCGCCGGGCCGCGAGGCTGCTCCCGTCCCCAGGGAATTGTGAATACTCATAGTCGCTTGCCTCTGCTCGCTGTGGGGCTCACCGGTTGCCCCCTTCTACAATTGCCAGGAAGGCCTCGAGCAGGGTCTCGCAATTGTGCTTCTTCTTGAGCGCCTGCGGCGAGTCCATCGCCGCGATTTTCCCGCTTATCATGATTGAAATCCGGTGGCAGTACTCCGCTTCGTCCATGTGATGTGTGGTGACGAAGATAGTAGTGCCCTGCGCGGACAGCAGCTGGATAAGGTCCCAGAAATTGCGCCTGCTTACCGGGTCCACCGAACCGGTCGGCTCGTCGAGAAACAGAATTTGCGGTTTGTGAAGGTTGGCGCACGCCAGGCTCAGCCGCTGCTGCCATCCCCACGGAAGCGATCCGGTAATACGCGGCAAAAGGTCGGTGAGGCCCAGAAATGCCGACATCTCGTCCATGCGAGCGGCAAGGTCGCGTTTGTTAAGGCCATAGAGCGAGCCGAACAACTTGAGATTGTCCCGCACCACAAGGTCCGGATAGAGGCTGAACTTCTGTGACATATAGCCGATTCGCGTGCGGATCTTTGCCGTCTCCTTCATGATGTCGAAGCCGGCCACGTGGCCCGAGCCGCTGGTGGGCGTGAGCAGGCCGCACAGCATGCGGATCGCGGTCGTTTTTCCGGCGCCGTTTGCGCCAAGAAACCCGAAGATTTCGCCCGCCTGCACGCCCACGTTGATATGGTCGACCGCGGTATAGGGGCCGAATTTCTTGGTGAGGTCGTTGGTTTCGATGCTGTAATTCATGATAAAGATCTACGTTGATTTTCTGGAGGGGAAAGGCCTTCGGCCTCTCCCCTGGGGTGCAGCTTCCTCCCGCCGGAAAAGAGCGAGAGGCGATCTGCACCCACACCCCTCTCAGCGGAAACACGCACGATACGCGCCGCTTGCGCGACGCGTGTGTCGTGTTTCCGCAACGCCTTCAATGCGGAAGTGGGCAATAATTAAGCTCACTGCTTTGGGCTGCTTTCCGCATCATTTTGTTCCGAAAGCAAATAAATGAACAGATCCTCAATCTTAGGTTTGGTTCGCTGGGCCCGGGTCGCGCCGGGAACCACAGTCTTAACAAGCGATAATACCTCCGTGGCCGGACGCTCTTCTCCCGCAATCGCCGCATGGATTGCCCCGCCTTCGGGGTACAGGAGCGCAACGCCGTGCGGCAGCGTCACGCTCTGCGACACCGTGAGAAGCTTTTCGTCGCTCCATACGGTATACAATGCCAGGGGATAGGAGGCCAGCAGCGCGTCGGGCCTGCCCTGTCGGACCACCTTTCCCTGATGCAGAAACAGCAGCTCGTCGCACAGGTGAGCCTCGTCCATGTACGGGGTGGAGACCACGATCGTGATCCCCTGCGCCCGTAATTCCGAAAGGATCGCCCAGAACTCCTTGCGCGAGACCGGGTCCACGCCCGTCGTGGGCTCGTCGAGAAACAAAACCTCGGGCGTGTGGATAAGCGTGCACGACAGGGCGAGTTTCTGCTTCATGCCGCCCGACAGGTTCCTGGCCCGCCTATTGACAAAAGGAGCAAGCCTGGAGAATTCGAGCAGGCGGGTCATGCGTTCCTCGCGTTCTTTGGGCTTCACGCCGAACAGGTCGGCAAAAAACTGCATGTTTTCGCGCACGCTCAGGTCCTGGTACAGGGAAAATTTCTGCGGCATGTATCCGATTCTGGAACGGATGGCCTGAAAATCCTTTGCCGCGTCAAGGCCGCATATCCGGGCCGTGCCCCTATCGGCCGAGACAAGCGTCGTGCAGATCCGCAATAATGTCGATTTGCCTGCGCCGTCGGCGCCGACAAGGCCGTAGAGGCAGCCTTTGGGAACGGACAGCGACACGCCCGCCAAGGCGTGCTCGCCACTGTAGTTCTTGTAAAGATCAGATATAATAATGTTATCAGGCACGGTATCAACTAAGAATTAGGAAACGTATCCCCTTTGTCGGGCCAGCAATTTCTTTTTGTTTCATTTCACTGCTCTTCGTGGGTGCCCCTTAGCAGAAGCTTATTTCTCGCCGCAAGACTCACTTGGGGTGCACCCAGGAGGGCATGCGCCCGCCCAACAGCAAGGGCGGAAAGCGCCGGAAGACCGCGCGTCTGCGCGGGCTGGAGCGAGGGGGAAACTTCCCCCAACAAGAAATAACATAGTATTAGTTATCTCCATACTTCCACCGGCAACCCTCTTTTGAGTAATCCATTCTGATTCGCCGCAAGAGCCCTGATCTTGAACACCAACTCGTTTCTACTTTCTCTCGTTTGTATGTTCTTTGGCGAGAATTCCGCGTCGCTGCTGATCCACGACACCATTGCCGGGCAGTACACAGGCGTTTCCTTGCCGCCGGGCGTTTCGTTGTCGAGCCGCAGGCGCACGGTCTGGCCGAGCCTGAACGACGGCAGCATGGGTTGGGTCACGTAAAAATCAACCTGCATGGTGTCGTATTTGCCAAGTTCAAAAAATGGATTGCCCGGGAGCGCTACTTCGCCGACGTTCTTGTACTTGGTGAGCACGGTGCCGGACACGGGCGCGTGTACGTAGCAGCGCGACAGCTGGTCCATGAGTTCGGCCTTCTGGGCATTGATGGAGTTGATTTTTGCCTGTAAACTTGATAAAACAGATTGGTTCGACCTCACGCGAAGCGACGAGGACTGCACCTGGGTTTCCAAATTGTCTTTTTGCTGTGACGGCGCCGACCCCTGGGACACGAGCGTGGCGATCCGCTTGTACTCGCGCTCCACGCCCTGCACATCCGATTCCTGCGAGGAAATCTCGAGCTTCTTGGAGGAGATGGTGTTGCCTAGTTCGGCGAGCGCGGAAAAGACCTCGTTGAGCTTGAGCACGAGCGGCACGGTGTCGACAAGCGCCACGAGTTCGCCTTTGGTGACCTGCTGGCCTTCGTCTTTGTACAGCGCGGCAATGGTACCTTGCGCGGTTGTAGAGATCTGGTAGGTCTGCGCTTCAACGACTGCCGAGCCGACAAAGTCTTTGCTGTTGGTGGGGGTGCACGCAAAGAAAAGCGCCGGCAGGCCGGCCAGAGCGATGCACGCAATTCGATTAGTCTTCATAAAGCCCTCTCTTCTGAAAGTCGTCTGACCATGTCCCGCGGCCGGTATTCAACGGCCGCCGTCCTTAACTGTCAACTTTGAACTTTCAACTTGCGCTAGAATTTGAGTTCTCTTCCCGCGGCAAAATACAACTGCAATATTGCCATGTTCTTCATAAAAGCCGCCTGCCGCACGGACAGGTCGGCCCTTGCCCGCGCCGTGATTGCATTGAGATAATCGGTCTGGGTTATTGTGCCGGCCGCAAGGCCGTTCTTCGCGTCGGCAACGACGGCCTCGGCCGCGGTGAGCGCTGCCTGCGCGGCATCGTGCTGCCGCATGGCGCGCGTCACCTGGAGCTTGGCGTTCTTGATGGCATTGTTCCAGGAGTCGATCATCTGCTGTTTCTGGTATTTGGCGATTTCAATCTGATACGAAGTCTGCTTCTGTTGGTTGGACGGGCCGGACCAGCCGAAAAGAGACGTGGTGCTCCACTTGAGCTGCAGGCCCGCCTGGCCGTATCCCATGAAGTCGGAGCCGCCCATCTTGAGCCCGGGATTGGCATAACGGTAACCTACCGAGGCAACGAGATTGGGATATTTCTGCCCGCCAATGATGTCGCTGAGCGCCGCCTGCTGTGAGATAAAAAGGTCCGTGGCCGCCAGCTCCGGACGGGCAGTGTTGAGGTTGACGGTATCCAGCGACGCTGCCGCCGCGGAATCCAGGCCGAACGAGTAACTTTCCGGCAAAAGCGCTGAGTCCCTGCACTGGGTGAAATTGACAAGCTCAAGCCTGAGGGAATCCGACTGGTTCTGGGCGGTTACAAGGTCGGCCTGTTCGCTTGCCAGACGCGCGAGCGCATCGAGCACTTTTGATGACGAGGCCAGTCCGCCGGTAGCGAGATTGCGCGCCTGCGCGGCCTGATTGGTAAGCTGCTGCACAAGGGTCTGGTGTACTTCCACTTGGCTGTACGAGAGCGCCCAGGCGAAATACAGGGCGCCCAACCGGAAGGACAGTTGGTTCTTGAGCCCGGCGGTCTGGGCGTCCTTGCTGCGGAGCCCCAGTCGCCGGTAGCGCACGTTGTAAATGTTGACAAGCGCAGTGGTGAGCGGATAGGAGAGGTCGAGCCCGGCTTCGGCGCGGTAATAGTTGCCCATGGCAAGAGCCTTGCCGCCCAGTGCCGACAGAGGCGGGGGGAGATCGGCGGGAAATTCAATCGAATTCTTTTCTGTAAAGTAATTGTAATTTCCCACAACGTCCAGCGACGGGTACCATATCGCTTTTGCCTCCGCCTCCTCATAAGATTTCTTGCAATAGTCCTGGTACGCCATGACAATGTCGAGGTTGTTGTTGAGCAGCGATTCCTGCGCTTGCCTCAGGCTCAGGCCGAACGATGGGGCCGGAACCAGAGCCGCGATGAGCAGGCAGGTGGCCGGTATGCCGAAGAGTTTCATGACGCGCGCTCCTTGATGGCTATGCCGTCGAACACCATGTCGGTGATGAAATCTATTCTTGCTTTGTAGAATTTCTCGTCGTAGGTGATACCGAACCCTGTTTCCTGTTTGACAATTTCGGCGATAGGCTGGCTCAAGAATGTTACGATTACCATGCCCATAATATTCATTATGAGCTGCACCGGGTCCACCTTTTTTATCCGGCCCGATTTTGCTTCCCTGGCAAAGGCGGTAAATATGCGGCCGGGCGCGTCGCCTATCTCGGCGATAATGCTGCGCGCGATGACCCGGACGTTTTTGTCGCGGGTGAGCAATTGCCGGACAAGAATGAGGGGAATTTCCGGGTGCTGGGACATCATCGAAATGTAGCTTGACACAAGGGACCGCACCACCGAGCGCAGGTCGGGGGCCTTCGGCTGCGCTTTGAGATCCGCGTGAATCAGGCGCCAGATGGCGCTCACCAGGTCGCGGATGATAATCTCGAACAGCTTGTCTTTGGACCGAAAATAGTAATGGAGCAGAGCTTTGTTGACGCCGGCCCTGTTTGCAATCGCCTGCATGCGCGCGCCGTCCATGCCGCGCTCGGAGAATTCCTGCCGTGCCGCGGCAAGGATCTTCTGCTCGGTGGAAAGGTCGGGAGCATGAGCGGATTTGGGCAAGCGACGTTTATCCATGTGGTTTAACCGTATGGTTAAATATAGGGCAGTTGGATGGGGAAGTCAAGAAAGAAAGACGCCCCCGGAGAATTTCGGGGGCGCGGGAAAGAAGCATCAACAGCGGAGGTTAGAAGATGGCCTTGTAAATTCCGGCAGTGGAAATAAGATACAGGTTGTTGCTTGCATCTATGAGACAAGATGCGCAAGATTGATTTGGGTAAGGAACCTGGGTGCACGAATAATATCGCGGGTTTGCAAGGCTGGATATAGAAGTAATGTTGGAACCGCTTTGCCAAAACACTTTGCTCTTGCAAGGCACAAGAGTATTTCCAAAAGCGGAAGATGAATAGGATTGGGAAAAGGTTGGCGTGTCAAAATAGGAAACGCTGCTTGAATTCTTGACTCCCAACCAGAGATTCATAAACGCATCGATTCCTGCAGTTACGAGAGTATCGCCTACCTGGGCAAAATCAATCACGAATCCCCGCATTTGATAATTGGATGCTGTGTCCCATGTGACGGCATCTGTTGACGAAAGTATCATTTGAGATCCCGAATAGGTATAAAAGTACTGTTGAAGAAGAAGGCGGGCCCCGTCGACGAAAAGCGACGGTGGCATTAAAGTACCCGGGATTGGTGTCGCGGCTCCTTGATACAAAACGACCGTGTTACATATTGGCTTGCTTGAAGCTTTGCTCCATGAAGCGGCATCCGCCGACGTCCAAAGATATCCAGAATCATCGACCATACATATTCGATTATTGAAGATCACGGGATTGCTTGGATATACATCCGAAGGAATTGGAATAGAATCTGCTACCTTGGACCACATCTGTCCATCGGGACTCTGCCACGCGGAAATTTTATTTTTCCGGCCAACCTGCTCATATGTTTCACAAAAGGTGATGAATTTAGTGCCGAGAAGAACGGGACACATGCCACCTATGCTCGAAGAGTCCGCAAACGCATTTGCCACCTTCTGCCACCCGAACCGCGTGGCAAACCTCGCCGTGTCAATGGCAAACATTTTGTTGTCGACCAGTACTCTTATTATGCACTCGTAGTCCGGCGTCAGGGTGTCGGGCAGCACAATCGTCGTCTCTGGATTTGCGCTCGGAACCAACACTCCCTTGTTCCCGATGTCCCACGCATAGGAAACATGGGCTCCCGTATAGCCGCTCACATTTGCGTGCAGGACAAACGGAACACCCAGCATTGCGGCAGTATCGTTTGTCGGCGTAAAATTGAATCCCTGAATTAGGGTTACCTGTGCATTTGCATACGTCGCCCCATAACTCAAATCCTTCGCCCTCACCGCAACCCGGTAAATCACCGTAGTCGCCTGGGTCACATGAATCGTGTCTGAATAACTGCAATCAGCGGAATTGCCGATCGGCATCGTGGATGGAGTGATCACAGGCGCGTTGTCACGGTAAATCAGGAAATCATTAAATGCCGGATAGTCAATTGTATCCCAAGTCAACTTGACAATGCCCCAAACGGTGTCGTAGTCTGCCCTGATTGATCGGACCGCCGGGATGCCGGTGTAGATCATGTTGATTGTGTCACGCACCGTGTCTTTTGCTGTTGTTGGAATGGTAAGCCCGGTATAGGTTGGCGTATAATCCGGCAATGTCGTCACCGATCTGAGATTGTACCTGCCGGGCGCAAGATTTGCCATTGTGAATACTCCGCTGCTTGTGACATTTGAGTAAAGGTCGGTACCGAGTATCTGCACCGTTGCGGTACGCGGGTCGTGATTCGGCTGCATCACCAGCAGCCCCTGCAGTGCAACTGCCCGCGCAAGGGTGTCGTTGGCGAGCGTGGAATACGTGGTCTGGAAAATCACCGAATCCTGAAATGCGGCAAGCGTATCACGCGCAGCAAGCACATTATACACTCCGTTGCCGACGTTGAGACTATACTTTCCATCGCTTCCCGTGGTGGTTTCGTACACTGGAATCCGCGATGTGTCGCTCACGGCAAATACCTTTATCGATGCGTTGGCTGCCGGGGTGCGATCCGGATTGTACAGGGTTGCGGTGTTGGTTGTTTCGGTACTGCCGCCGGCGATGTTCTTGACACAGCCAATAAACGAAACACAGAGACAGAGAGCGGCAAGGGCAAGTCTGGAATACATGAGTTATCCTTTCTTCGGCAATGTCGACAAGGGGAATATCTGGAAGTTAATCTGGTACACACGGTCGGCAGGTTCGTCCTTTTCGATGAGGCTGGCAAGGTGTCTTCTGAATGCGGCAACTTCTTCACGTATTCGCTGGAATCCTGCCGCGGAAATTCCGGCCGTCAATGTTGAAATGTCCCGATGCTCGCGATTGAACCGGTCAATGGCCTCGGCTGCAAGGCGAAGGTTCTCTTTTTGAAAGGAAGCCACGGCGATCGACCTAACCATGTCGCCTGTTGTGATGGATTTGTCCGTCTGCATATACCGCCCGGCCGCATTGCATTTTATCAAACCTAGATTGAGCAGCAGCCGAACTGCGTTTTTGGCCTGGACCGTTGTGATGGGCGGGTGGAGGGCTCGGGCAAGGACTTTGTAATCGTTTTTGAAATCCAGAAACGCGAGCACTTCGCGCAGGGCCGGGTAATACCACTTGGAAAAATAGGTGAACTGATCCTGCCGGATCTGTGCGCAGGAATGATGTTTACCGAAGCCTTGCAGGTGTCCAAAGTAGAACTCGCGCTCCCGCTCCGTTTTTGCCTGGGTGAAGTGTACCATTGCTTCAAAGTAGTCGGTTTCTTTCTTCCTGAGACCTATCGCCTGGGCTACGGAAAAAATCGAAGCCCGGGATAGGGCTTTCTGACCGTCGATCACTTTGTAAATAAACGTCTTTGATTTGAGCCCAGCTTTGTTTGCAAAGTACTGGTAGGAGAAAAAGGGATGAGTCTTTTTCTGCTCGTCATAGTAATCCCTGAGGAACAAGCGGCTGTCGGTATATGCGAAAATGTCGGGCATGGAAACCTCCTTGACTCAACCATAAATTTACTGCTTCAAAGACGGATGGTCAACAGAATCGTGTAAGAAGGGTTGCCTTTTGGGGAACGACATAATGGGCATCTGGTGTGATGTCCCCTCAATTCCCTCCCTATATCCTGCTGCTGTCATGCCCGTGAAAACGGGCATCCAGTGATAAACAAAGGCTGGATTGGCAAGAGCCTCTGCTCCATTAGTGCTGTATGCTGGTGAAGTCGCGGCCCCGCTTTCGCGGGAATGACATTTGTGTAGGTATTTCCGGGACATCACACCAGGGGAGCTGCAGAAATGCTCATGTCGAGAAAGCGTTTATTCCATGGCGAAATTGGTTGACGGAAAAGTCAAAAGCCATACGGAATCGTTGTCCGTGAACCGGCGAAAAGGGAGGGCGAAGCAGGATTCATGATCCGTCCACAACGAGCGCGGGAGAAACCTGCGAACTAAAACAGCCCCCTTGCAGAGCCGTGTGATTCCGCAAGGGGGTTCAAAAAGGTTATGTCGAAGTGCAAGCCAACTACTTGACCGTAACGTGAACCGGTTGTGACGATTGAGTGCTGCCGCCAAAGGTCGTCTCGCTGGCCCACAGCGTGTGAGGGCCCTTGGCAGCCCCGATCCACGAATACGCATAAGGAACCAGGCTGTCCACACGCAGCAACGCTGAATCGGCATAGAAAGACACACGTGCGACCGAATGGCTTGTGTCCGCCACTGTTGCCAGCAACGGAATCGTGTCTGTGCTCAGAAATGTTGAGCTGTCGCGCGGACCGGTGAGCGAAATCGCCGGAGCCTGCGGTTGACTTCCGGAAACGGTGACAAAGATGCTTGCGCTTGCAAAGGACAGACCGGATTTTGTCACGGCAATCGCGTTGAAGAAGTGATAGCCGGGCGCCAGGCCCGAAATCGTGGTTGAATAGGGTGACGCGGAATCGACGGCAAGAACCTCCTGCGAGTCCATGACAAACCGCACGAATGACACCGAGTCGATGTCTTTCACCGACGCGCTCACAACGATCAGGTCGGTTTGAGCATACGTCGAGCCGCTGGCTGGGCTCGTAAGGGAAATCTGCGGCAGTTTGGAAACCACGGTTATCGTGACCGTGTTGGATGTTCCTGCCGAGCCCTTTGGCGTGGCCGCAACCGCATAAAACGAGTACGTGCCGACGGGTGTCGTTTTGAGCGATATCGCGTACACAAACGGCTGAGCAGTCTTTGTTGCAATGAGCTTCCCGTTTTCATAATATTTGACAGATGCTACTGCCGAGCCGGTACTGTCTTGGAGGTACGGATACAGAACAAGTGAATCGCTCTGCAGGAAAATGCCCGTGGATCCGCTTGATTCGCCGGAGGCCGAGAGGTAGATGGACGGCGGCATGGCTTTGACGACGACAGTCGCAGCATTGGACGTGTCGACTCTGCCCTTTGTGTCGGTAGCAACAGCCATCATCCGGTAGGTGCCGTTTGCGGCATTCTGCCACATGTATTGAAATGGGGCCTTGGTGAAAGCGGCCAGAAGCTTGTTGTTCCGGTACAGTTTGACGTTCTTGACCGTATGATATTTCGCCTCCACGGCAGACGCGCTCACTGTTATGGCGGATCCGGTCTCGAAAATCTGACCGTCGCCGGGAGCGGTAAGTACGATGAAACCGTCCGTGCGCGTGACGGTTACCGAATCGGAGTAGCCGGTGTCTCCGCCGTTGTCAACGGCTTTTGCCGTGAGGGTGAATGTGCCCAGGGTCGTGTCGTACCACGGGAAACTGAATGTTCTCGTGGAATCGGAGCGTTTGGCTACGGTTCCCAGGCGCTTTCCGTTTTTGTAAAACGAGACGCTGGAAACGGAGCCATCGCTGTCGGAAGCCGATGCCGAAATCAGTACCGTGTCCCCCTTGAAAAACACGGCTCCATTTGCGGGGCTGTAAAGGTAAACGGACGGTGGTACATTAAAGACGGTCACATTTACCTTTGCGCTGTCGAGCCTGCCCTTTGTGTCGTGAGCAACCACTTTCAGGACATAGGAACCCTTTGCCGCATTGTTCCACATATATGAGTACGGCGCGCGCCATACTGATCCCAGAAAAGAGCCATTCCGGTAGAAATCGACGCCGGCCACGGTATGCCTGGCAGTTGCGATCGGCGTTGCAAGAATCTGGATGGATGCGCCCGGTGGGAACACCTGGCCGTTGTAAGGCGAGGAAATGGAAATAAAGGCGTCTCGAACGGTTACGGTGACCGTGTCACTGGCGATTGCCGTTCCACCCGAAAATGCTTCTGCAACCAGAACGTTCTGCCCGAGGGCCGATGCCTTCCAGACGCATGCATAGGGCGGCATGGAATCGGTTGCTATGAGGACATTGTTCCTATAGAACGAAACCGCACCATGCCAGGCCGAGGAAGAATCAGAAAGAGTATCCCCGACTGTTGCCTGAAAGAAAACACTGTCGCCAACGGCAAAAGTCTCGCCGCTATACGGGGAAATAATCCTGAGAACCGGACTCTGGCCCGACGCGGCCGCAAACGCCTGCGAGTTTGCGTGAGCGGCAAACGGAGCGTCCTTTGAACAGGACGACAGCATCAACAGGCAGATGCCTGCCAGTGCGGACAAAGCGATAGAGATTCTTTTCATACCGGAACTCATCGTTCCCTCCTTAGGTAGTGTATTGGTGAGTGGTGAATTTGGTTCATTGGCTGATGAGCGAATGCTTGGCTGCTATTGTCGGATGATACGCGAAACAAAATACGCTTGTGTAAGTCAATTTTCTGCTGTTTCGGGAAAAAGTGGTTTCTGCCAGAAAACACCTTCCGGTGAAGGACCTCTGAGACGATGCCTGGATTCGGTTTGAATGGGCTTGCGGAGCGGCGAGGGTTCCGTAAGCCCATTCAAAAGAATGATTCTTAATATTGTGCCTTGTAAATGCCAGCGGTGGACACGAGATACAGGACGTTGTTAAGGACGGCAAGGGAAGAAATTGAGCTTATATACATGTATGGCGCCAATGCGGGCCCTTGAGCGCAGGCAAACCAATGCGGGCTCGGGCCTGTGACGAGCGCCCAGATGTTTTGTGAAAGCGCTCGATGAGTGAACAACGCCGTACCCTTGTAGGTTGCAAGGCTGTACTCGTAGGGACTGGAACTTGCGGCGCTGTCGGTGCCGGGAATTGAATAGGACAGCCCGCTTGAATTCTTGAGGGCGAACCAGGTGTTCATCGTACCCCAGTCAAAACCGGTAACGACCAGCGTTCCATTTTGTCCCGTAAAGTCGTTCACAAAACTCCTCATCTGATATCCCGGGGTGCTGTCCCATGTGACAAGATCGGATGACGAGAGGATGGTCTGCGAGCCCGTTCCCGGAAACGGCTGCAGGAGAATTCTTGAACCATCAACAAACAGCGCAGGAGGACAGACGGATCCCGGAGCAGGAAGGGTGGCGCCTCCCGCCAACTCAATTGTGTTGCACACGGGCGCGGTGGAAGCCTTTGACCACGCAACAGCATCGGCGGATGTCCAAACGTACCCGGAGTCGTCTACAAGGCAGGTTTTGTTCAAGAAAACAACCGGTTTGGTTGTAGACATCGAAAAGGAAGCCGGAAGGGTATCGGATATTTTAGCCCAAGTTTGCCCGTCGGAGCTTTGCCAAAGCGAGAACTGATGCGGCATGACGGCTATGATATGAACAAAGGCAAAGATCTTGCCGCCCATCACAAACGTACAAATTTCTTGCGTCATGGCCGAATCGGCGAAAGGCTCCGCAACCTTCTGCCACCCGAACTGCGTGGCAAATTTCGCCGTGTCCACGGCAAAAGTTTTGTTGTCGATCAGAACTTTTATCGCGCACTCGTAGTCGGGCGTCAGGGTATCGTGCAGCACAATCGTCGTCTCCGGGCTCGTGCTCGGAACAAAGACTCCCCTATTTCCGATGTCCCATGCAAAGCTCAACCGGGGTCCGGAGTAGCCGCTCACGTTAGCCTGCAGTGTGAACGGAGTTCCCAGCGTTATGGTGGACATGCGCATCGTATCGTTGACAACAAGCGGAGGAACCACGGTAACCTCCACATCGGTGAATGTCTTGCCGATGCTCAGGTCTTTAGCACGCACGGCAACGCGGTACGCTATGGCATTGGAACCGCCGTAGGCTATGTCGGCAATATGATCGTCGAAGCGGCACACCGCCGAGGTGCCGATAGGCTGGGTGGACGGGGTGAGCAGATTGGCCGGATCCCGGTAAATAACGAAATCGCGCAGCGAAGGATAGTCAACGGTGTCCCAGGAAAGGTGAACGATTCCGGCAAGCGTGTCATAGGTGGCGGCAATGGATTTTACAGCGGGAATTCCCGTGTAGATCATTCCTATTGTGTCGCGCACCGTGTCTGCCGCCGAGGCTCCAATGGTGAGCCAGGTATACGTGGCCGTGTATTCAGTCAAAGTTGTGACCGACCTGAGCGCATATCTGCCGGGCGGCAGTCCGCCGATGGTAAAAGACCCGCCGGCCGAAACGTTTGAATACAGGTTGGTTCCCAGGATTTGAACCGTTACCGTCTGCGGATCATCCATGGGCTGCATTACCACCAGCCCGGCCAATTCCACCGGCTTTGAAAGTGTGTCATTTGTCAGCGTCGTATAGGTGCTTCTGAACACCACCGAATCCTGAAACGCGGCGAGCGCGTCTTTCCCCGCAAGAATGTTGTACATACCGTTGTCCACGGTAACTTCATATTTGCCGGAGGCGTCGGTGTTTGTCTGGAATGCGGGAATCCTGGTTGTGTCGTTGACCGCGAAAACCTTGATGGTTGCATTAGCAGCCGGAGAATGGTCGGGATTGTACACCTTGGCCGAAATCACGGTTTCGTCGGTAGTGCCGGTGATCTTGCTTGTCGTGCAGGAAAACAGCATCGCCGCCGCAAGCGCGAGGCATAGAATAGGGCGGAAGTGCGACATGGGAACTCCTATTTTGAAAGTGGATAAATCACGATGCCGATATTGAAGACCCGCGCGGCACGGTTCTCGTCTTTGTGAACGAGCGAGCGTACCTGGTCCTGGAATTTTCTGGTGAGGGCAAGCAGCCGCTTAAGTCCTTGCTCGGAAATGCTCACGGTATTTGTCGACGAATAGGGAACCGTGCCCGGTTGCTGCGCAAGAACCGTCTGCGCAAGGCTCAGGAACCTGAGCTGGTACTGGCGGAGAAGGTCGTCACGCATGTTCTCGGGCGCCGCGATTGATTTTTCGGCCGGCTTGTACACACCCGATGCGTTCTTCGCGACGATGCCGAGCCTGATCATGAGATCGACGGCCTTTTTCGCCTCCCGCGGCGTAATCGGGGGGCTCAGCCGTTTTGCGAGACGGGCATAGTCGCCGTCGAACCGGTGAATCTCCAGCAGCGCGCGCAGTACGCTGTGGTACCATTTACTGTAGTACACGAGGATGTCTTTGTCAAGAATGTGTTTCGGGGTCCGGTTGAGGGCGATAAGGTGTTCGAAAAACAGCTCCCGCTCTTCGCTGTTGCCTGCCTGGTTGAACCGCACGAGCGTTCTGAAGAATTGCGCCTCGTGCTTGTCGAATCCCACCGAAGCGATTATCCGTTCCACAAAAGTCTCCGACACTTTTTTGCCGCGCAGAACATCATTGAGGTAGCTTCGCGTGTTGGGCAGCAAAAGCGACCGGGAGAACTGGCTCTTGGAAAATGTCGGCTCGATTTTCTGCCGGGCGGACTGGTAATCGACAAGGAACCGTCTGAAGTCGTTGTAGGCGTAGATGCTGGGGATCTTTTCCCTCGTTTTCATAGTACACCCTTAGGGGTTTGATGATGGTGCCTGCCTGGTGACGTTATGATTATACATTGGACTTCCCGGCACAATCGTACATTTTTTGTAGTACACCGGCACCCCGAACGCGGGCCGCGGCCGGCGCATGGGCGCACCCATGCTATCCCGCTGACAAATCGCGTCTGAAATGGTATAATGTATAATTCCATCCGTAATCACGGTTCGCAGACATCTTCCGGAAGCATCATGGCGTATCTCGAATTCATCGAAGGCGACGGTAGGGGCAAAACGGTCCGGCTTGGTTCCGAGGTCGTTATCGGCCGCAATGCTGAGAACTCGCTGTGTATTCCCGACTCAAGCGTGAGCCGGCAGCACGCGGTGATCCGTCAAAAGGAGACCTACTTCGTTATCGTGGATCTGGGCTCATCCAATGGAACATTTGTCAACAATCGCGGCTTGCACCGGCACGTGCCTCAGCCGCTGTACGAAGGTGACGAGGTGGTTGTGGGGCCGGCGCGGCTGGTGTTCCGGTCCGAAGGACAGGACCCGCTCGGTGCAAAGAAAAAGGACAAGGCGCCCTCCATTACCATCGCCGATCCTGCCAAAAAAGGGCGCCTCGCTGGCATGTCCATGGTCCTTACGTCGGAAACGCGCGCGCCCTCGGTGAGCGCAACCATGGATGCTTCGCTGTCGTCTCTCGTCGTGCGCGAGGAAGAAAAGGGCTCGCATCAGGGATTACTTGACGCAGTACGGCGTTTGCAGGCCATGGTCAAGGTCTCGCAGGACCTGGGCGCCCTGGAAAAGCCCGGCGCGTTGCTCGACAAGATAATGAGCAGCATCTTCGACATGTTCCCCCATGCCGACCGCGCGTTCATCATGCTGCGAGACAAGGCGTCGGGCGAGCTCGCCCCGGCCCTCGGCCGCACGCGCGACGCCGCAAAGACCGACGGTGAATTTCCGGTGAGCCGCACTATAATCAAGACCGTGGTAGACAACAAACAGTCGATCCTCTCGTCGGACGCGCAGAAGGACGGCCGGTTTGTGTCGCAACAATCTATTGTCAATTTGTCAATCCGCTCCCTCATGTGCGCGCCGTTCGTGTGCAAAGAGGAGCTCTTGGGGGTCATCAGCGTCGATACGATGTCGAGCAGGCACGCCTTTGGTACCGACGATCTCTCCATGCTCACGAGCATCGCGGGACAGGCCGCAATCGCCATCAAGAACGCGGAGCTGTACACGGCGGTCGAAAAAGAGACGCAGATGCGTACCCAGTTGTCGCGCTATCTGTCGCCCGATGTGGTGGAAGGCGTTCTCGACGGCTCGGTTCCGCTTACCCTGGGCGGCCAGCGAAAGCGGGGTACCGTGTTCTTCTGCGACATCGTGGGGTTTACCGCGCTGTCGGAGACCATGGGCGCCCTCGAGGTGGTGGAGCTGCTCAACCGGTATTTTCGCGTTACCACCGAAATCATCACGCGCAACCGCGGCACGCTGCACAAATTCGGCGGCGACATGATCATGGCGTTCTGGAACGTGATGTTCGCAGACGACAACGCCCAGGAGAACGCGTTGCGCGCCAGCGTGGAAATGCAGGCCGCGGTCTGGAAGTTCGGCTGCGAGCTTGCCGTCGCCGGCCAGCCGCAGATCCACATAGGCATCGGGTGCAACACCGGCGAATTCGCGGGCGGCAACA
>Ga0182027_10003210_pt1 | contig 26102 bp, 22 predicted proteins | sample 712E1DmetaG_FD_121300 | JGI IMG/M metagenome (GOLD analysis project Ga0182027, IMG submission 121300) | Permafrost microbial communities from Stordalen Mire, Sweden - 712E1D metaG (Illumina Assembly) | ecosystem: Environmental > Terrestrial > Soil > Wetlands > Permafrost | place: Sweden...
GGCGACGCCACTCGGAAAGCGAGGCGTTTGACGCCTTCGGCGAGGATCGGGCTCGGGCAACCCCCTGGAAAGAGTGGCGCGCCCGGAGGGATTCGAACCCCCGACCATCTGATCCGAAGTCCGGTTCCCGTCAGGGTGAGCAGCGAGAGTCGATTCGTGCTTGGAACGGCCATCGCGAGGACGCCGTTTTCGTCGATTCCGGGGTGAGTCAGGATCCCGCTCCGGAGAGAGTCTTGATCCCATCGCGTAAACCTGAAAGAGTCCGATGCCCTCGCCGGGATCGTCCTGTTTCAACTGCCCACGACGAGACTCAGGATTATACGCCTCGATAGTGACGCCTTCGCAGCCCTGACCATTCTGCCAGACGTCTCTATCTTCCCCAGCTTGGGCTCAGAGGCGCAGGATGACACCAGCGCGCTCATGCCAGTCCCTCTCATGCGGTCCCCTCAGGAATCGGTCTTCCTCGCCAACGCAAGATCCTCATAGTTAGGGACGATCAGAGCTTCCTTGCACCACAAGATGAGGGGGGCCGCGATGGACCCGGCAACGAGACAAGTGCTCGTGCAGCGACGAGACGGGCTCATGGCGCAAAACAACCGTCTGCGCGCTGACATCAGGGCGCGCGAACACACAGTCATATCTGACACGAATTTCGATCCAACGAGCCGCTGCATGGATGACCACTTGGCTCGCCTTCTCAGGAGTCAGGACGAACTCATAGGCCATATTCAGGAGATCGATCGCCAGTTGAGTCGCTGAATGCGGGCTCGTATGGCGCCAGCAAGAGGTCCGAGTAGCGAAGGTCGTCGGTCAGACTTCTTACGGAGCAGGGCACATCGGGAGAGGCGAGCAGTGAACCAATACTCCGAGGGGCAACGAGTGTTGAGTCGTCACGGGTGGGGCGTCCTGATCGTGGCCCGGGCGGATCCTTACGGTGTCTTCGCCCTCGCCTCCACTGATGGTCGGATGCCAGGAAGTCCCGGCGGCTCCTTCTGGTGCCACCACGCGAATCCCCAGGTCGGCTATTACGAGTACCTCGGCGGTGAGAATGAGGGAGCCCGCGGCGTGATCGACCGCGGTCGGGGTCGGGAGTGCGGCCGGCCGATCGAGCTGTGGGACCGGGCCGGGCGGCATTCGGATGGCTCGGGCGACGATTGGGATCCTGCAGATTGGTTGTGAGTGAGGCGATTGCGCCAGCGGATACGGACCTAGTCACACGGACCAAGCCGGCTGCGCGGCTCCGCTTCAAGGGTCAAGTCCCAAACAGCGCATCCTCGCGTCTGATCTTCTAGCGCACCATCAGTAACGCCGGGCAAAGTTCGTTTCCTTCGATGAACCTGAAAGAGTCCGATGCCCTTGTCAGAATCTCATCTTCAAATGCCCACGACGAGACTCAGGATTGAATTCATACCGAGAGCAGGTAAGAGCGAGCTCACGAGGATCTGCCCCAGCCGATTGGTCGGATCGTTGAGGGGTGCCGCCCATTCGTCACCCAGTCGCAGCGGCTACAGGCAGGCCGTCCGTGCCACCCACAGTCGAGTCGGATGATGTCTCCGCAGCGTGCGCAGTAAACCACCTCGATGGACTGCCCTGAGTCCTTCTGCAGGTGGGGATACACGACAGCCGACCTGCCGTCTGCAAGCCCAGCTGGACCGCACTGGGGGCATAACCCCTCGCACTGGTAGTCGTTGATGGTTGGCAGCATCGGCCGCCACCCGAACCCCTCCTTCTGATCGCGGAGCATCGCAAGCATGAGCGTGAAGCGCTCGGGATGATCCTTCCGCCAGTGCTGGACCCGATCGGGCTCCGAGTAGTTCTTTCGCTTTCCCGGTGGGCACAGGTCGCAGATGTCGTCGTACCGGTAGGGCGCCATTTCTCGCCTCGTCTACCTGCTGGTGGAGATCACTTAGCCCAGAAAACTGCCCATAGGACGGGCGTCTGGGCCTCACACGCCGCCGCTCCGCACGGCATTGCGGGCAGGGCCAGACCTCCTTCCCGCGTAGCAGCCGATCACGACCGCGTCGTGGCGGGTTGGTACTCTTTGCACCCGCATGCAGCCTCTGTCACAGCCGAAGCCGCCACCGCGAGTCCAGTCGCGGGACCGTCGGCCCACACTTCCTCTGCCGGACTTCACAAACGCTTCGCGTGTGTCGCCACAAGGCCTCAGATCCGCAGCACCGCGTCACTCGAGCGACTCAGGCAGTTGCAAGCGCAGCTGCAGCGGCAGACACACACTGACGAACAGTTCACACACACCGCCGCTCGCATCGCGAGATCACTGGGCTCTTGCGATACGGAGCCGAGTCTTCCCAACACGGCGACCTCTGCATCGGTGGTGGGGACAATGATCCTAATTCGATTCGGGGCTTCCGACATTCTCTCCGCTCCTGACAATGGTCTTCTCGTACAAATCCCAGACCAGCCACTCCAAAATGGTCTTCGTATGGACACAGAAGTTCGAGTCAATCTCCCAAATATCACCAGCCTTCAGGTCAGCATTGTAGGCGCACCCACCGCCGCATATTCCTATGGCATAACACGATTGGCACTTTGAAATGTTGAGTGGTGAGCGTCTACTCCACTCAGCAAAGACGGCGTCATCAAATGGATCAAAACCTTGATTGTCAACGTGTCCCGGCCAGTATCTATCGCTACTCATGAAGCCATGACAAGGGCCAATTCTTCCATTTGGGGTTACCACAATTTGGTTTCCATAACCCCCGCAATCCGTCAAATACAAAGACTTCGTAATGAAGGCCTTGACTTTGCGCATGATTCGCTCTTCGTAGATACCGTTCTCTCGCGCAATTTGATAGCACGCGATAATTCCATCGGTTGCCTTCTTTGCGTACCCTTCATTCGATTGGGCAAATCCTGGCAAATCGACGAGCATGTTGAATCCGAGGCCCGTTATCTTAAGCTCAGAAACCATCCATTGGAAGACTTCTGGGAGGGTATCAACATTCCAGGGGTTGATGGTGCAGGAGACACTCGGATTGATGCCAGCTTCTTGCAGACGCCGGAAGTTCTTCACAACCTCTTCAGACGTGCCCCTGTTGTTCGTGAATACTCTGTTCGCGTCATGAATTTCTTGCGGGCCATCTATAGACACACCCACAGAAACACTGTTGCCTGATATCGCTTCCAATAGATCGTCATCTACGACAGTCGCATTGGTGATGAGAGACACTGAAGTAGCAGCGGGCAGTTGACCCAACGCCTTCAATCTACTCACTTCGCGTAACGCCGCGAGGAATACCTTCCTGTTTAGTAGTGGTTCTCCGCCATAACAGATTATCGTAGGGTCTTCCACGTCCGTTTCGGGAGGATTCCTTCTAAGACACTCGGCAAAGAGACCAATCCCTCGGATTGCTGTTTCAATGCTCATTGTCGAAAACACGTGACCATTTGGCATGGCCCCTTCGACAAAGCAGTACTTGCATCTGAGATTGCATGAATCAGTCAGCAGCAGATACAGAATTCCAAATGCCGGTTTCCCCAAGAAGTGGCTTCTTACTTCTTCGAGGATTCTGTCTTCGTCATAGTTCTGAGAAACCAAGAACCCTAGTCTTGCTAGGTCTTCGATCGTACGCGCGATATCGGAGAGGTTGTCGTTCTCTTCGACCTTCTTCTCTAGCTCTCGGTAATCGTCAGCTGGCAGGAACAACACTTGGTGAGTTAGCGAATGGTAGAGTCCAGCCACACCGTCTCTCTGGAATTGATGGCTGAACCTGGAGAATCGCACAGGCGGAAGGGGTCCTTCCGCGCCACTGACTATGTGGAATAGGGAATTGTCGAAGACGTTTACTTTCATGTTCGAGCCAACCACCAACATCCTTCTGGAGGGCTGCGGTTTAGGGACTAGCAGCCAATGAGGTCGCGATAGCTGTATTTGGCCCTGCTCGCGCCGCCAGCCACGCGGCGCGCTCTCCGTCGTCCGTCAAAGACCCAGTCGGGCTGGCGTCGCGCTAACTCGCCATGCCGCCCGACCCTGGCAGTCCAACGCCCGACCGTTGACGCCAGCCCAGCCGAGCTGGTGCGGACTTGTCGGATATTCATCAGCTTCACTGGTGGGGGATCTTGATCAGCACCGATTCGGGCACAAACGAAGTATCGCGAGGGGTCCCTTCCCATCTGACCTCGACGTACCCAACGTGGACGAAGCCGGATTCGTAAGGATCGATGGACACCGCGCGGCCGAGATTGCCCCCGGGATCGTCTTGCAGCTTTACTCGATCGCCGACCTGAAAATCGCTGCGACGCGGTTTGGTAGAAGGATCCATACCCTCGCCTCCAGCACCATCCGATTGTCGATTCTTGGCGGTCTTAGTGTGGTCCGCCGCCACGAAAGAATTCCGGCGGATAAGGTCGGTGGGCGGGGTGGTTCTGTGCGTTGCTCCTTGGCGAACGCTGCTAGCCGCCAAGGTGGAAGTGCTAGCGGCCGGCGCTCCGCTCGGCCAAGGTTCCGGTCCTTCCGCTCCGGCGATCTAGCCGGCGGCGGATGGCGTCAGCGCGACAGTGTCCGGGCGACCAGAAAACTACATGCGACCGACGAACGCAACGGCCTGGGGAGCGCCCTCGCCCTGCGGACTATTCCCACAAGGGCATCTTCCGCTGCGGCATACGCTCGGAGGCATGCACACCTGACCACAGATGGCCGCCATCATGCCGGCACGACTTTGGCTATCGTGAAGAAGGTTTCCCAAAATCGCGCTCTCGGCATCAGCGGTTGGGACAACGATCTTGATTTCAACTGAACTCAAGGACATCTTCCCCACTCCTTGCCTGAGTCTGTTGCACAAAACCCAAATTCCAAACGGAAATTGTACTGTCTACCGCCATGAACTCAGGCTGACTAGTAGCGTAGCTTTCTGATGAGCTATCGTCAAAGAGTAGATGGTGCCGCCGCCCGGCTTGATGGGCTGCGGATTCACGACTGGCCGGGCTCGGGCGCCAACGGGTTCCTCGGCGGAACGGGTCTGTTGAACATCAAAGAACCTCCTGGTGCGCCGCCAGCCGGGCGACGGCCGGAGTCACGACCAACCCAAAGCTGCATCGCCGCGAGTCCAGGGTATGGCTCCGCCCGTAAGATTCGGCGAGTTTGGCCCGATTTGGACCGACGGCCGTCGGGAACCTGCAGCCGCGGCCGACGGCTGGCCGATAAACTGGACCGAGAGTTGGCATTTGGGCATCAGCAGGGAGAATGGCCGTGGTCGGGTACCGGCACGAGCATGAATCGGGACCGCGCGTACCTGCCCCGCCGCAAGTCGCAACGGACCTGCCGGACTGGCTCGTTGCAATGGTCTTCGGTTCCACGCCGAGATCAGGCGTCGCGTCCGCGCCCGAGTCGCAGAGGGTCGACAAGAAGAGCTGTCGTCCGTGGTCGCGGCGGGGTCCGGCGACGTTTCGGACGGGATCGATATTCCCGCCTTTGATGTAGGTTCGTTCGGTGTCGATGCACTTGAAAGGGCCGGCGAGGTCTTGCTTGCAGAGGCGAATCCTCGCTCCGGCCGACCTTGGCAACCCACGATCCGGGCAAGGTTCGCTCTCGGTGGCCGCCAAGTGCTCGGCCGAACTTACGCCGCCGGGCCATTCAGTCTTCGCGAACACGGCCCGCAAAGCAGCTTGAATTTCGCCGGCGTGCTTGCACCACCCCTTGAGGCTGGGACAAGGCGGCCAAGAACCAGGTTGCGATCATCGCCGCAGAGCACACATTTCCCTTTGTCACGCTGCCACACCAGTTCCTTCACCGCTTCCGGAACTAACTCAGATTGACTTGTTGTGTCATCAATGAGACCAGTCGGAACGTCTGGTGTGGCCTGCGAGGTGGTTCCTCTTTCTGCCCAGAACTCGTGCCGACAGAAGCGGCAAATCCTCGCCTCCTGTTTGATTCTCTCAGCACAGTCGGGGCAAACCTTTGTGCTGGCTAGGTCCTGTTCCACCACCGGCGCTACGATCCGCTGCGGAGCGTTTCGGAGGGCGATCGCTTCCATCAGCGCGGCAGCGAGCGTCTCCGCATCGTCTCTTGATCGCATCGTTGGCGCCCAGCCGCCGTTGAGTCCGCCGCCAACTCGCATCGGGATGAAGACTTGCCAGCGGGGAATCACAGACCCCGCTTCTCTCTGAATCGAGGGCGTCGCCATTTCTGCAATGTCCGCGATGGAGGTACTGCCGGGACCTAGGATGCCGCCTTTGCCGGTGATGCGAAGCTGAGTCCGTGTCACAGTCGCAACGCCGCCGCCGTGGAGTCTTATCGAGAGGATCTCGGCTTCCCCCATTGATTCTCCTTGCCCAATAGCAACTGGGTAAATCGACGGACCTCGTGAGCTGGCGCGACCACCCGAGTGCCTGTAATCCTAAGGGCTGGTTGCGATCGCACGACGGACTGCCCTCCGTCTCTGCTTGATCCGCTTCATGCGCTCCTCGATCGGCGTATAGGACTGTTCTCTGCGGGCGCTGGGGCTGCGTCCACTGTATCGGCCGTGCGAATTGTCGCCCCGAACTCCAACGCCTACGCGGAGCGGTGGTCGAGATCCTCCGGTCCGAGTGTCTGCACTGGTCGCTCATCCTCGGTCGCGGCCATCTCGATCGGACGCTCGCGAGGTTAGGCCGCCCACCCCATGGAACTGGTCGGAGGAACGCCTCCTCCACGGGTTCATGAGGCGTTGTGCAAAGAGAGACTCGTCGATGTGCTGCTCCGGCTCGTGTGAGAGGTTTTGCGAGCAGTTAGTCAGCTATGGACGGACCCCAGTCCCTTGGCATTCTCGACAAACGAGTTGGCCTGTTCCGTGACAATACTCGCAAGTCACTACCTGCCAACCCCCGTACGTAAGGCATCCGGGTTGACCGTCCTGAGGCGATGCTTCAGGAACGGAGGCGAAGTCATGGCTGCCACGCGGCCTTCACCGTCGCAGCCTGCACATTCCGACCCGCCGTGGCCCCAGCAGGTATCACACTTCGCCACCGTTTCCCCCCCTTGCCTTAACCCTCGGGATGATGCTTCCGCCAGTGCTGGACCCGGTCGGGCTCCGAGTAGGTCTTCCGTCTACCCGGTGCGCACAGGTTGCAGACGTCGTTGTACCGGTAGGGCGGTTCCATGTTTCCTCTCGTCTACCTTCTGGCGTAGATCCTTCGACCTCAGAGTGCTCGCAATGAGCGCCTCCGCCACACTACCATTCTCGATTCGGTTGTCGATAGGCGAGACCCGTGGATAGCGTCCACAGGCGCAAGCCACCGCCGGGCCAGATCCAGTGAGAGGATTTCGGGTTGGCTGGCCGCTCCGCGAGTGCAGACCTTCTGCTGTCGGCGCGGACGTCAAGGCGGCTACCCCAAACCTGGCCCCCGGGATGGGCGGCCAATCTCTCGCCAGATGGCAAGGGCATTCCCTAAGCGTCCCGGCTGTCTTGCAGGGTTTGGCGCCCGCCGGCCTCGCGCCACAAGGTGTGTAGAACGACACTTCTGGGCGGATCGTCGAGAGTAACATCTCCCCCAGGCGCGGCTTAGCTGGGCGTCTCCTGCTGGCGGTGCTTCGGATAGGGCCTTCGGATGTCGGTCGAATTCGTTCGGCCGTGGCGCGCACTGATGCCTGATGCCTGATGCCTGATGCCTGATGCCTGATGCCTGATGCCTAAGGGATGATGGGCGCACCAGGCAATTCGAGATCTTCTCTGGTCGTCCCTGAATTTCCTGCAAGCGGAGTGCCGAAGGAGAGTTTCTGATGGGGTTCTTCAGCCGTCGTCCATCGCAGGTGCTGAGTTACCGCGGCAGCGTGATACCAGGGAGCGATCTCCCTGAGGCACTGTTGGATCTCAGTGAGGCACCAGTTGGCTGGTCGCTGAGCGCGCCATCGTGGAAGTTCAACAAGAACGACTCCTCCAAGCTCCGGCCGGGCGGTGTCGCCGTACCATTCTGGCCAGTCGCCACTGAAGTTGCTCTGCGGGGTTTCGAAGTGGTGCCCAACGATCTGCCGGCCATGACCTGCGAGGTCATGCGTTACGAGGGCGGCAAGGCCGGCGAACTGATCGAACTGTGGGACCGGACTCTCCGGTCCCATCCTGACTGGAATCAGCGACAGCTCGGCACCTACAACGCTCGCTGTCACGTCTGCCCATCGTGCGCCGCTGGCTTGTCGCGATTGGCGCACTTAGCGACCGGCCACTCGTCCCGGGCAGCATCGCGACGCGTTCGTACGATCCGGGCCTTCGGCTCTTGGCTAGGTGCCGCGAATGAACTGCTCTGGGATGCGCGTAATTCGGCTGTTCAACCACGGCGACTGGCGACAGCCGCCATACGCTCGGCGAGCCGGGTGGCTAGCCTTGCTAACAGTGCCGCGTCTGGGACCTCTCCGACCTGTGCCATCTGGAGCGAATCGAGCCAATAGGTCGCCGACTCGGATGTAGATCTCATCGGTAATGATCCTGCCCTGCTCTCCGCGCGCACTTGCCTCCATAGTGATGCGCCAAGCGCTGGTTCGGTCTCCAAGGCTCGGAAACGCAAGCGGAGCGGCGTAGCCTCCGCGAAGCTGACGTCCGGGCGCTACTTGCGGTGATCGATGACGGGTCCGAGCGGCCCGAGCGCGATCGAGCGATCGTCCTGCTAATCATCGATATTGGAATCCGGCTCGACGAGACCGCCGGTCTATTAGCCGGAGACATCGATCTCTCGAGAGCCGCCGCCGCCGGGTGATGGGCAAGGGCGCTGACGGAACGCGTCGTGCCGATTCGGGCTTCTTCTAGCTCATCGGCCCGATCGAACGCGCCACTCCGGTCATCGCCGGAGCCCTCGATCGGGCGCTCTTGCTAGATCCCTCAACCTGCGACGCAGGTCAGGCGCATGATGGCAAACGTGTTCGAGAAAAGAGGATCACGACAGCCCAGTGGACCTAGACGTGGCTTCGTCCGCCGATACGAGACACAGATGTTGGCTAGAACCGTGACATGGGATTCCGGACTGGTGTCGATAACGTGAACGGTGGGGCCGACACCATTGCCCAGCTGACCACGTGGTTCGCCTCTTACGGCCCGCCGCTCTTTTTCGTGCTCCTCGCTCTCGAGAACGTCGTATTCACGAGCATGATCGTTCCGGGGCTCTTCGTCGTCATCTTCGGTGGGTACTACGCCGGTGTCGGCGGCGTCCCGGCGCAGGTTCCGCTCCTGCTCTGCATCGCCGGTCTCTGGACCGGAGATCTCACGAACTACACGCTGGGACGCCTGTTCTGGGGGCGACTCGTCCGGCGGACACGAATCGAGCGGCTGGTGGAGCGGGTCCGGCCCGCGTTACAGGCCCGATCATCCTGGTTCTTCGTTATCTACCACTTCGAGCCGATGTCAAGGATGGTCGGGGCTCTGGCAGCCGGAGTGGTACGAGTGCCCGTCCGACGCTGGCTGCCCTTTGACTTCCTCGGAGGCGCGATCTGGGTCACCTTCTACTGGACGATAGGATTCCTGATCGGGCGCTTCGGCGGCAATCTGGGCGAGTGGGCGACTCTGCCGCCAATCGAGGCGATCGCCCTTGTCTTGATCACGGCGTGGCTACTGGTCATCACCCTTGCCGTACGGCGATCGCTGCGTCTGCCAGAGCCGAAGACCGGAGCCGACGAAGACGAGAAGCCGGGGCCCGCGGACGGCTGAAAAGGCTCGACGGCGAGCAGCGCTGTTGTGTAGCATGCAATACGCCTCGGCATCAGCGGCAGTGCGGTTTCGCAATGTATCGTGGTCGCTCCCGTCATCCAACGCTGGACGAGCCGAGGAAGAGGGATGCTCCTTGAGCGCGCTCGACTGCCGTGAATGACCCCGTTGCCGTTCCTGGGTCTGGGCTGGACCCCGGCTTCGCCGCGGACGCCCCACCGCCCACTCAAGCGGACTCGCCGACCGATATCACCCCCATCTCGCCGCCTGCGGTCGTAAGCGGTTCCGGCTTGGCCGCCCCTGCCGCCGTCAACTCCTCCGACCCCGCCGCAGCCGAGGCAGGGACAGCACAAGCAACCCTGGAGGCCACCTCACCGGCAGACGCCCAGCAGGGCAGCGCGGCCGAGACGGGCGATCAGACGGAATGGGCCGCGCCAGTCGCCCCGACCGCAGAGCCGGTCACATACGTGGTCTTCGAGCAAGCGGTCCTCGAGGAGGTCCGTGCACTGGCGCGTGACTTCGCGCTCAAGTTCAAGTTCGACGCGAGCCGCGACCGAACGATCGAGGATCTCAGCCAGGAGCTCAGGGGCTATCGGCAGGGCCTCCACGCCACGCTAATGCGGCCGATCGCTAAAGATCTGATCTCAATCTACGACGAGTTGACGTCGTTAGCCCGCTATCACGCCCGAAGCGAGGAGCCCGGATCCGCGCTACTGGCCCGAACACTTGAAGGATTCGCCACGACCGTCGAGGAGACGCTCGCACGCAACGGTTTCGAACCCTTCGAGACTATCGAAGCCGCTTTCGTCGGCGGCCGACAGCGTGCTGATTCGACGGAACTTACGGGCGACACCTCACTCGACGGCCTAGTCGCGGCCAGAATAGCGAAGGGATTCGAGTACGGTGGCCACGTCTTCCGACCCGAGCGAGTTGTGACGTATCGATACAGCCCGCAGGCAACAACGGTCGGCACGCCAGCGGCGGCAACCGTCGAGTCGCCCTCGGCAAGCGATGTGGGCATTCACCCAATTCAAGAGGATCAGTGACAGATGAGCGAGACTGAGATCCACGTCTTCGGGATCGACCTCGGAACGACCTACTCATGCATCGCTCGGGTGGATCCGACCGGACGTCCAGAGGTGATCTACAACTTCGAGGGAGACGCGATTACCCCTTCGGTCGTCTTCTTCGACGGTGACAAGCGCGTAGTCGGCGAGGAAGCGAGGAACCACGCGATCGTGAGCCCGTTCCAGGTCGTCGAGATGGTCAAGACACAAATGGGCAGCGACTGGCGTTTCGAGTACGACGGCACGAGCTATTCACCCGAGGAGATCTCCTCTTTCATCCTCCGCAAGGTCGTCCAGGACGCCGAAGCTCAACTTGGTTTCCCCGTCAAGGACGTCGTGATCACCTGCCCCGCCTATTTCGGAGTCAGGGAAAAGACGGCCACAAAGAATGCCGGCGAGATCGCGGGCCTGAACGTCCTTTCGATCATCACCGAGCCGATCGCGGCGGCCATCGCCAACGGCCTCCAGGACGACCGTGACCGGGTGATCGTCGTCTATGACCTCGGGGGCGGGACGTTCGACACTACGCTCATCGAAGTCAAGGGCGGCGCACTGACCGTGATCACGACCGATGGCGACCATCACCTTGGTGGGCGCCAGTGGGACGAGGTCCTGGTGAGCTACTGCGCGGACCAGTGGATGCAGACCACCGGGATGAGCGACAACCCTCTGGACGACCCCGAAGTTACCCAGGAACTCTTTCAGAACGCCGAGAAGGGCAAGAAGGCCCTGACTGCGCGCGTCAAGACGGACGTCGCGGTCGCCCACATGGGCAAGCGGGAACTCGTATCGGTCACTCGGGAGACGTTCGACGGGCTCACCAAGCACCTGCTCGAGCAGACCGTCGATCTGACGCGGAAGATGTTGGCTGCCGCTGCCGCCCCGGAAAAGGGTCACTCCACATTCGACGAGATCCTCCTGGTTGGCGGTTCCACTCGAATGCCGCAAGTCAAAGAGCGCCTCGAAGCTGAATTTCCCGGCTCCCCCATTAAGAGCTTCGACCCGGACCTGGCGGTCGCCAAAGGAGCGGCTATCTACGCGTGGAAACTGTCACTGGACAGGATGTACGCGGAAAGGTTCCCGGATGCACCGGCCGATGCGGGCGTGGTCCAGCAGCGAATGACTGAGCTCGCCGCCGAAACTGGTGTCGCCCCGGATCAGTCCGGGAAGCTCATGAACGCTCGGACGACGATCGTGACACCCCGCAGTTTCGGCACGGACGCCTATCACGACGTGGACGGTCGGCAAGTCCTGATGGTCGCCAACCTCATCAAGGTCAACGATCAGTTGCCCAGAGAGAAGACCATGCGCTTCTACACCATGGACGCGAACCAGGAGGCCGTCGACTGCCGGTTCTTCGAGACTCTCTCATCGGCCGATTCAGTGGATCTGGTCGAATGCCAGGAGATCGGCGGGGCTCTTCTGGAGTTGCCCGCGAACCTCCCGGGCCGCGCGCCGATCGATGTCACGTTCAAACTTGATGAGCAGGGACTTCTTGAGGTCACGGCGCGAGAGCCCAGCGGCGGCAAGTTCGTTGAGACCCAGATCACGACCGAAGGCGGAATCTCCGCCGACGAGCTAACAGCCGCTGCGCAACGCTCCAGGAGACTCGTCATCTCCTGACGCAAGGGCGTATGTAGTAAGGGGTAAGAGGCCATCGTCACGCCGATCGGCATCGATCTCGGCACAACCTTCTCCGTCGTGGCCAGCCTCGGGCCCGACGGTCGACCGCGTGTGATCCCGAACCGGGATGGTCGCCAGATCACCCCGTCGATGGTCGCGTTCGACGGCGACCAGGTGATCGTTGGGGAAGAAGCCCGCGAGCGTCAGGCCAATGGCGATCAGCGGGTCGCTTCCTTCTTCAAGCGCGCCATGGGCGACGCGACCTTCCAGCTGACGTTCGAAGGCCGCACCTACGACGCCCCTCGCCTGTCATCGTTCGTCCTCGCGCATCTTCGGGACCAGGCGTCCGACGCGCTCGGTGAGCGGGTGACCGACGCGGTCATTACAGTCCCCGCCTACTTCAACAACCCGCGGCGCGAGGCAACGCTCGAGGCCGGGCGGCTCTCCGGGCTCAATGTGCTGTCGATCATCAGCGAGCCGACGGCCGCGGCGCTCGCTTACGGCCTCAGGCCCGAAGGCGCCGGGGAGCGGACCTTCCTCGTCTATGACCTGGGGGGCGGGACATTCGATGTCTCACTGGTTCGGATGACCGATGCCGAACTGCGCGTCATCGGGACCGATGGCGACCACAACCTTGGCGGCAAGGATTGGGACGACCGTCTCACGACGGAGATCGAGCGCCGGTTCGAAGGTCAATTCGGCAAGGGCCTTCCGGCCGACTCTCTCGATGAGCTCCAGGTTCGAGTCGAAACCCTGAAGCGCAGTCTTTCCGTTCGTGAGGCTGCCGAGGTTACGGTGGCAGCCGCAGGCGCGCGGGCAACATACGAGGTCAGCCGCGGCCAGTTCGAAGCAATGACACGCGACTTGGTCGAGCAGACAAGGGCCCTGAGCGAAGCCGTCCTCGCGGAGGCACACCTTTCATGGGGCGGCATCGCCGGGGTCGTCCCCGTTGGGGGCTCAACTCGGCTCCCGATGATCCGCCGGCTCCTCGAAGAGATGTCCGGTCGGCCACCCCTGGCGGGCGTTCAGCCGGACGAGGCCGTCGCGCTCGGGGCGGCCGTCCAGGCCGCGCTCGACCTCGAGGCGAAGCAACCGGCCGCCCCGATGTACTTCCTGCCGAGCCGTCGGACGGTCGTCGACGTGATGAGTCACAGCCTCGGGATGATCGCCGCCAGCCCCGACGAGAGCCGCTACGTCAACAGCATCCTGGTGAAGCGGAACCAGCCGATCCCCGCTCGGGAGACACGGACCTACCGTCTGCGGGTCGGCACCCACGGTGATAACCGGCTCGAAGTCTTCCTCACCCAGGGCGAGGGAACCGACCCGCAGGAGTGCGTCTACCTGGGCAAGTACGTCTTCACGGGAATCCCCGCCGGCGCGGGCCGGTCCGTCGAACTTGACGTCAGGTACGGCTATACCCAGGGCGGCACGGTCGAGGTCTCGGCGCACGACAAGGCGAGCGGAACCCCGCTCATTCTGTCGGTGGAGCCGCTCCCGGACGACGTTCCGACTCGATTCCTGGACTCGCCCGCGAGCATCCGTCTTGCCCAGACCGCGACCGTCTACTTGGTGTTCGATCTTTCGGGCAGCATGTCCGGGGAGCCGCTCGCGGCGGCCAAGAAGGCTGCCCGGGCCTTCCTGGCTGGCTCGGACCTCTCGACAATGGCAATCGGAATTGCCGCCGTCGCCGACAGGGCCAGGACGCTCCTGGCCGCCAGCCAGAACGCCGCCGAAGTGACGAAGGCGATCGAAAGCCTACAGATGGGCCTGGTCGGCGGTGGAAACGGGGCACATCCCTTCGACATGCTCTTCGAGCAGATGCACTCGCTGACCGGGCCTCGGATTGCCGTCGTGCTCGCAGACGGCGTCTGGTCACACCAGAAGCGGGCGATCGAGGCTGCTCGGCGGTGTCACGCTGAGGGCATCGAGATCATCTCCGTCGGCTTCGGGTCTGCCGATCGCGGGTTTCTGACGAAGATCTCCTCGTCCGACGAGAGCCGCTTCACCGACCTCCGCGGGCTCTCGGAGACGTTCAGTTCGATCGCCATCGAACTCACCGACCCCTCGCGCGACCGAGGCGCGCTGACGGCGGCAAGGACCAAAGGATGAGAGCGCCGCAGGCGGAACTCAACTTCTACGACCTCCTTGGGCTCAGTCCCGACGACCCGTGGGACAGGACGACCTTCGAGAAGGCTCTGGCCGGCAAGAGGTCCCGCTGGAACAAGGACAAAGTCTCCGGGGTGGGGACGCGGAAGGGCGATGCCGAGACGAGGCTCACTTGGGCCAGCGCTCACGAGCGGGACATGCTCGAGAATCCGGCCTTTCGGAAGGCCCAGGCAGATGCAATCCGGACTGCCCAGGCCGCCGATTCGGTCGATCAAGCGGCGCAACTCGACGCCGCAATCACGCTCTTGAGCGCCAAGGGCTACGTCCTCGAAACGGAGGTGGCCGGCCTCGTCTCCACCTACAAATCGATCATCGGCGAGGGAGAGTTGCGCAAGCGCATCGGCGCTTCGCGGATCCGGCCCGACGCCGCTCCGTCCGTCGCTCCGCAGGAGAAGCTGGAGCCGGCGACCTGGAAGTCGATCACGGCCCTGTTGGCCAAGGTCGGAGCCCGGGATCTGTACGAGTTCGTCCAGCGCTTCGGCTGGGAGGGAGGCATTGCCCCCGCCAGCGGTCTTTCGCGAGTCAGGAGCGAAGAACTCGTCGCGGCGGCCAACGACATCCGCGAACGCTACCTGCGCAAAGGGAGCATGAACCGGACGGCCGAGAACGACGCGGTCAAGGAATTGGCCGGCTATTGCCTCTCAATATTCCGGGTGCCGGCAGACCGCGCGAAGTACGACGCGAGCCTGGCCGATGCCCACTTCGCCGGCCTGCTAGACAGAGTCGATCTCGCCGCTCAGGGGCCGCGGGCCATCAATCGCGCCGCGCTCGACGCCCTCCTTAGGATGGCCGGCCAGGAGTTCGGGCTAGACCTGGCCGACTCCGAGGAACGTATCAGGGCCCGCGCCGCCGAGAAGGGCTGGTTCGTCGCCGAGCGGGAGACGGGTGCGGGAGTCAGCCTGTGGCAATGCGGACAGTGCCGAGCCGTCAATGCGAGCGCGGATCAGTTCTGCTGCGACTGTGGTTCGGCGGCCACATACCCGTGTCCTCGATGCGCCGGAAAGTTGCCTTCGGCAAATCGATCCTGCGGCGGCTGCGGCTTTCCGGTCGGCAACGAACCATGGGTCCGCATGTTCCTGGCGAAGAGCCGCCAGCTGGCTGCGACCGATCCGGGTGCCGCAATTGCGCAGCTCGAGGAGGCGGCGAGCGGATGGCCCGCGACCGCAGGACCGCTCGGCGGCGAGATCGCCTCGGTTCGGCGGGAGCTGGCAGCGGCAGTCCGCAAGCAGGCAGAGACGATGGCGGAAATCCGCCGTCTCGTCGAAGCGCGCAGCTACTACGCCGCTCGCGCAACCCTGGCCACGCTCGCCGTGGCGGCATCGGCGGAAGACCCCGAACTCACCACGGTGCGCGCCCAGATCGAACGCTCGATCATAGAGGCAGAGCGGCTGCTGGGGGCGGCCCGCGCTTGTGGAGGCTCGGGTGAGGAGGTTGTCAGCGCCTACCAGGAGGTCCTCCGAATCTGTCGCGATTGCGAGCCCGCACGCGCAGCTCTCACGCGAACGCCGCCGCTTCCTCCCGAGTCGCTGACCGCGACGGTCCGCGGCCACGCGGTCGCCCTGGAGTGGAGCCCCAGCCCGTCCCGCGGCATCCAATACGCCGTCGTCCGCAAGACCGGCACTCGCCCATCCGGCTTCGAGGACGGCATCGGGATCGGGATTGTGCCTGCCACCCGGATCGACGATGCCTCGCCGGAAATCGGCGCCCCGCTCTACTACGCCGTTTTCGCGGACCGTGAAGGGATCCGATCGTCGAACGCGGCGCACGCAAGCGGGTCGGTCCTGGTCGTCCAGGAGGTCGACGCCCTCGTCGCGCAAGTTGGAGAGCGGCGGGTTCATCTCCGGTGGCGGCCCCCGGCGAACGCGCGGCGGGTGTTCGCGGTCCGCTCCTCCAGCGGGCGGCCACCGTCGGGCCCCCCGGACGGCATGCGCCTCGACTCGGCGGACCGGACACAGGTGGTGGACACGGGCCTCGACAACGGGCGCCCCTACTACTACGCGGTGTACGTTGAGTTCGACGGCGTGACGGGTCCCGTCTTGAGTCGCGGAGCCTCGATCACTGCGACGCCGCAGACACCGCCAACGCCAATCGACGATCTGAAGATTGAGGGCGTCGCCAACGGCTCATCGAAAGCTGTGCGGGTTTCATGGGATCCACCCAGGGTCGGAGAGGTCCGAATCCTCAAGTCCGCGCAGCCCCTTGCGTTCGCGGTCTCCGTGATTCCAGCGGATGAACTGGCGCGGTACGGCGAGTCTCTGGTAAGCCTGCCACCCCTGATCGACTCTTGGGTTCCGATGCAGGTCGTCCACTACACCGCTGCCGTCGTGCTCGGTGGGACCGCCTATCTGGGCCGGTCGAATCGCTTCGTCGGACTCGAGGACGTAACCGGTCTGCGGGCAGACAACTACGGGGCGGCAATCTTGCTCACCTGGGACTGGCCTAAGGGCTGTGGCAGCGTTCGCGTCTCCTACTCCACACGTGCCTGGCCTTCCACGGCCGACACCCGCGACAGACCACTCGGCGCGGACGAGACAGTCAGAACGGTGACCCGGGCGGAGTACGACCGGGCGGGTGCGTTCGAAGTTACGAGCCCTGCCCGGGTAGATCACTTCTTCGTCGTACAGGCAGCGACCGTCGCGGACCAGGGGACTACCGTCCTCTCGCCGGGGACTTCGGCCGGTGCAAGAATTGTGCTCCGTCTGGCCAGCCAGGTGAAGGTCGAGTACGAGATCCGCCGACCTCGCTTCGGCGGCGTGCCGCAACTCGTACTGAGGACGGACAAAGAGGCGGACATCCCCGCGTTCATGTTCGTGCGCAAAGCGGGCCCCCTTCCACCTCTGAATCGCAACGATGGCGAGTGCGTCCTCCGGACCGAGGAGACCTCTCATGTCGCACGCGAGCTTTCGTTCACGCTGCCGGAGATGGCAGAGGTCCGCGAGGCCTACGGCAAGTTGTTCCTTCGGGACGATGTCGGCTACACCGCAGTGCGGGTCCTGCATCCGCCCACGCTCGATCGTGTGAGGCTCTGAGACGTGAAGGGGCTGGGCTCGTTCCGGAATGGCAGCAGACGAATCACATGCCCGCTGTGCTTCGGGTCCTTCGCCGGGCGTGAGGTGCTATTCCGTTGCCAGGACCCGCGCTGTCCCCAGAAGGCGGTCCCCGACCTCGTCTACCAGGAGAGGATCGGCCGTACCGCACCACCGGGCCACGTGTTCGGTCTGCCGCTGAGCGTCAAAGGTGACACCCCGCAAGGCGCACCATGCGACGCCTGCCGCAAGGAGACCCGGAAGCGCCTGTGTCCCCTGTGCCATTTCGATCTGGCCCACGACGCCGGCCTAGTCGACGACCGGGTGATCGCCATCATCGGCGGACGCGGGACCGGCAAGAGCCACTACATCGTCGCACTCGTGAATCGGCTGGAGCACGAGGTCGGGAGAAATTTCAACTTCGGGATCCACATGGTCGGAGACCCGACCCGCGAACGCTTCGAGAACGATTTCCGTGCCCCCTTGTTCGACCGCAGAACCGTTCTTGCCAAGACCCAGTCGGCGCAGGTGGACATGAAAGTCAAGACGCCGCTGGTGTTCCGCCTCACGATCGAGGTGGGAGGCAGGCAGCGGGCGTTGGATCTGAGCTTCTTCGATACGGCGGGCGAGGATCTGAGGGCGCTCGACATCATGTCGACCGAGGCCCGCTACATCACTTCGGCGGCAGCAATCATCTTCCTGCTCGACCCGCTGCAGATGAAGGCGGTCCGAAGTCAGCTGCCGAACGAAGGCCTTCCGATGCACGACCCCGTGGCCGACCCGACGAACATCGTCGAGCGGCTTCGGGAGTTCTTCGAAGCCGAGTCGATCGTGTCGCCGACCGAAAAGGTGCAAGTCCCGATCGCGTTCACGCTTGCCAAGATGGATGCGCTCTTCCCGATCATCGAGGCGGGCTCACTCCTTCGGCGGCCGAGCGAGCACTTCGGTACGTTCGTCGATTCGGAGTCGCTTTCTGTCCACAACGAGATTCGGAGCTACCTGGAGGCCTGGGCGGGCCCGGGGTTCCCCGGCCGGGTGGACAAGGGCTTCGCCCGGTACCGCTACTTCGGAGTCTCCTCGCTCGGTCGCCCGCCGTCCCCGGACGGCCGCGTCGAGGCAGTCTCGTCGCTGCGTATCGAGGAGCCGTTCCTCTGGATCCTCCACGAACTTGAGCTAATCAAGGGTACAAGGTAAGGCGGGCGCGACAATGCCGTTTTATCAGCACTACTACACGTCGTTCGTGAATCCGGCGACCAGGGAGGGCGGCTTCCGGACCATGGCCGAATCGCCGGGATTGGACCCGGCCGCGGAGACCGCGCTCAAGCGACTCGTCGCCTATCGGGTCCCGCCATCATGCGACGATCGAGACCTCCAGGGCCACCCGGTCGCCCTCCGCTACATGACCCTTGGCCCGGACGCGCGGGTTCTGCTGTGTGCTCGATCCTCCGGGACCGACGAGAACGGGCGGCCGGGGAACTTCTTCTGCCATTCGCTGGTCTTCCGCACGGGAGACCTCGGGAGCGCGGCGCCGGTCGACTTCTGGCGTGATCCGCTCTGGCGGATGGAGGGATCGCCGGGCATTACCACCCTGCCCGTCTTTCCCGGGCTCGATCCTCCGGGGGCCTCCCCTCTGGATGCGGTGTGGCAGTTCCTCGATAGTGACCCGAGGCGTCGAGAGTGGTTTCTCCATCTGCTCGCGGCCGTCGTCGAAAGTTCGAGCGAGAACCGGCGCATCGTGATCCTCGATGCCGCCGACGACGTCGCCTGCTGGGTCGCTGCGCTCAGCCGCGCTCTCCCCCCGTCCCTCGTGGCGAGCCTCACATTCAGTACCTACGACTACGACCCATACCAGGCCCCATACCTGATAACAGGCACCACTCGCGACTCGCTCTTCCGGTTCTCGCCGCTCGAGTTCCAGCAGTACTTCCTCCTCGATGCCGAGCAGGGGCGGATCTCCGAAAACAAGCCGGGGCCGTACGCGACCTTCGTAGCGGAGCGTTTCACGCTGGCGCGGTACTCAGACGAACTCCAGCCGTTCTTCGACTTCTGCGGCCGACGCCTCGCCGGCGACGCGGCCATCAGTCGCCGGCTCGACACGCTGGCGACGCTCTTCGGCGTCCTAGCACGCGACGACTGGTCGATCGTTACGGCCGACGAGGTTGCGGCGCTGCGAACAGCTCTCTCATGGTTTGAGGCGACGCCCCCGCAAGGCGACGACGACGTCGCGGATCTGACCCTCGTGGTCGGTTGCCTGAAAACGGCGCTCGCCGGCATGCCGGTCGCCGCTCACGTGCTCGACTTGCGGCGGGCGCTCGACCTCGGACGGCGGTACGACCCCTCGTTTGCACTCGGCCTCCATGGAGATCTGGAGGTCGTTGCGGGCTTCCTCGCCGCGGCTCACCAAACGGAGGCCACCGAGACACTCACGATCCTCGATGAGGCCTACGGCGCCGAACGAGTCTCTGAAGCCATGAGCGAATCCTCATACCTTGCGGAACTCGCCGGCCGCGTCCGAGGCGACACCGACGCCATTTCGGCGGCGTGGGGCGCAATCGGCGGACACCTTCGATGGGGGCCGGGGCCTAATCCCCTCCTCGACGAGACGCTTTCCGCGCTGGAGGCACGCGCGGCCGATCCGTCACAGCGGGACTCGGCCGGCAGGCTTCTTGGCGTTCTCGCCTCATTGCGCAGTCTCGAGTGGCGGGAGGGCCTTCTGGCGTCGGCCGTGGCCGCCCGCGCGGGCGCTCCGTCCACTCAGCCGCTCTCGTGGGTGTACTACGCGCTGGTCCACGACCTGCGGCCGGCCGGCCGCTCGCCGCTCCGATCGATCGTCAGGCCTGCCCTGCCGGAAGTCGAGATCTTCGAGATGGAGGAGGATCTCAATTCGGCCGACCTGGCCTCGTCGCTCAGGATCATCCGGGAGTGGCTCCCCCTGCTCCACGGTCGCCCACTCCTGGAGATCGCGGCATTGAGTCGCGTAGTCCGAGCGCTGTTCGATCGAACGCCACAGAGTGCTCGGCGAGAACTTGCCCTGGGGGTGCTCCGTGAACCCGATGTCGCGATGTGCCTGGATACCGAGACTGAAGCAGCATTAGTCGAGGTCGGATTCTCACGGATACGTGTGCACGCTCTGACCGAGGACGAACTCAAAGTATTCACGCGATTCCTCGGTCATCCGAGTCTCGATGCAGATACGCAGGGTCGGATGCGGGTCTGCATCGCGCTGGCTAAGGGAGACCTCGATCGCTCCTCGATCGGCTTCCTTAGCCGTCGTCTCGCCGCCCTGGCCCCAGAGGAGTACCGAGCCGAGATAGATCTGCTCTTTGGTCGGCTACTGCCTGTGGATGTCCACTCCAACGTCTACGCCGATGTTGTTCTCGCGACATACTCGGTCGGCCACCACGCGGCCTTCTGGGAGGTCCACTGGCGCTGGTTCGACGAACTCCTCGGCGGGGATGAGCATGCCCACCAAGCCGGTCGCCTCGGCCTCGGTCGGGCACGGCCCAACGACAAACGCATAGACATCTCCGCAGCGTGGCTCGTCGACTTCCTGACCTTCTGGTTTGAGGAGGCGCCCCAGAGGCTCAGCGAACGTCCGTACCTGATCCAGGGGTTCTTCTTGACCCTGCCCGAGGCCCTGAAAGCCGCCGGCCAGACCCCAGCATGGAACGATCTCATGCGTCGGCTGGAGCAACAGGCGGGCAGCGCTCGCTGGTACCCTGTGTTCGCGTCAATAGCGCCCCGGAGGGGCGGCACCTCAAGATTGCCGCGAAGGTAGGAGAGGTCCGTGGACGAGGCAGGTGGGGAACTCATTGGTCTGCTGGTCGCTGCTGCGATCGTCATAGCGATCGTGGTGATGGTCATAGCAGCGATCATCTTTGTCGGCATCTTCTTGCTGGCTGGGATAGCCATATTCGGCACTGCCTCTGGATTGTTCATCGGGACCCGGAACTTTTCGGCAGTCCTGAAAGAGGCCCATAGAGATGTGCCACGATCACGACCCTCCACGGCTCAGAATGCGTCTACGGTCACCGGCGCCACCGACGAACAACCCGCGTATCTCCTCTACCCAAGGGATCGTGGCTGGCGCGTCATGACCTACGTTCGGTCGAATCTATTCGCCCGGACGGCGAATGAGGCGAAAGGCTGGTTCACGCGCGGGGCTGCGCTCCGTGCGCAGTCGAGCGCCGCCACTGAGAACGTCCAGCAGTATTGGTTGCTATCTGCGGCCGGTGGCTTCTATCTCGCAGGCCTAGCTCAGTTCCTGGCAGCCCAGATTATCGTTGCGGTGTTCATGGTCGTCCATGTCGCGATCCTCGCGATCTGGTACGCAGTCAGCACGGCCGGCATCTTCTTCATCGGACTCTACACGAAGGCCTACGGGGACTGGTACAAAGCCCACTACCGCTGTCCCGGTTGTCATGAATCGATGGAAATCCCGGTCTTCATCTGTCCGACGTGCGCGACAGACCACACGAGACTCTGGCCCAGCGAGTACGGCGTGTTGCATCACACGTGTAGCAAGTGCGGGACAACGGAACTCCCCACGACCGATCGAAACGGTCGAAAGGAACTCGCCCGCAAATGCCCCTATTGCTCACGGCCGCTCAACGCGGATATCGGTCTGCTAACCAACGTTCACATCCCCATCGTGGGCGGCCCGTCGTCGGGCAAGTCGAACCTGATCGTCATGGCCACCAACGAGTTGATGCACTCGTCCAAGGCGCTCGGAGGCGCGACGTTCACTTTCCCCGACCCTGTTGACGAGCGAGAGTTTCAGGCGAGCCTGCAGCGGCTTCAGGGCGGTCTGGAGCTGGTGAAGACTCCAAACGTCGTACCCCAGGCCTTCAACCTCTCGGTCAAGCGCCCTCGCGATCGCGTCGGCAAGGTCGTCTATTTCTACGACGCCGCCGGCGAGGCGTATGGAGACGAGGCGAGTGCTCTGGCGCAGACGTACTACGAGTACGTCCACGGGCTTCTCTTCGTGATCGACCCGTTCGGCATCCCCTCAGTGCGGGCCGAGTTCGACAAGAGGCTCGACGACGTCCGGACGTCCCTCCGTCCGAGCCCAATCGCGGTCATGGATTCCTACGAAAGGATGCTCACCGTCCTCGAGGCGAGCGTGGGCCTCAAGCGCGGCCAGCAATTCCCGCACCCACTCGCCGTGATCCTTACCAAGGTGGATGCCTTTGACCTGGAATCGAAGGTCGGAGCGCCCGCTGCTCGCAGCCTCCGGGCCAGCGATCCGAAGTACAAGAGCGAGGAAGACGCCATCGACTTCCTGGTCCGGCAATTCCTCGGGGAGCATCGCCTTGACCACTTCGTCCGGGATGCGGAGCACCAGTTCGAAAAGGTCCGCTTCTTCTCATGCTCTGCACTCGGCCGCATGCCAAACCCCGCCAACACGGCGCCGTTCACACCGGTTCGGGTGCTCGAACCTCTGGCATGGGTACTCGAGGAGCTTGACGTTCTGAGCGCGATCAGTGTCGGCGCGCCGGCAGCCGCGCCCGTCCAAGTCGCGACCGCGACCGCTTAGGCAGATCGGCGCCAAATACCACCAAAGGCAGACGACGGTGGAGATCTTCGAGTCGGCGGATATCCCGGAACCGAGGCATCAGCATCCGGACTTCGAGCGGATCGAGTCGCGAGAAGTCGGGGACGAGGTTGAGGCGCAACGTGAAGGCGACGTAATCGGGCACCCCGACCAGCTCGCCGACTACTGGCAAAGACAGCAAGGTCCCAACGAGTGTGCGATAGCGGCCCAAGGGATGATCGTAGAAGCGTCCGGAAGGAGTTATGACCGCGACGCCGTGATCGCCAACGAGCAAGCCAACGGGAGCTACGACCTTGATACGGGGACCAGGGGCGACGACATCGGCCACGTTCTCGAGAGCCAGGGCATACCTGTCGATCAAGACGGTGGATTCGACAATCCAGTCGGGCGAGATGAGGCCTGGAGCCGGCTGGCCGACGACGTGAGCGGCGGCAAGGGGGTCATCGTAGGCCTCGACGCACGGCCGATCTGGAGTCAGGACAGCAATCTCGAATCATCCAACGTCGAGGGTCACGCGGTCTGGGTCACGGGCCTGGAGCACGACGGGGCGGCCATAACCGGGGTCATGTGCAACGACAGCGGCAGGGAGGACGGTCAAGCCATCAGATACGACGCCGCCCTGTTCGACAAGGCCTGGTCCAGGTTTGGCTACCTCAACGTCTCGACCCGCAATCCCATTATCTGAGGAGTTGGCGGCGATGCAGTTTCGCGCTCCGATGTCCGACCCTTCCTCCCTCGGATTGACATGGTGGACACAGGTCCGCACGTGGTCCCTGAGTCAGAAGAAGATGCCGATCACATCGGCACTCAGTTACCCGATTCCCGGGGAAGGCAAACTGTTCCTGTTCCATACGTTTCCGTTCACCCGCGCGGATGCGAATGGCTGGCAGGTGATCAGCCGGATCACGGCCCGGATTCCGGACCTTGAAGTGGTCGAATTCCTCACGCCAGGCGACGGAGACCTATTCCCCGGGCTTCCAGCGGAAGTGGTCGGAGAGCCCGCGGCATATGACCTTAAGACAGAAGAGGCGCTGCTCCAGGTGCTTCCACTGGTCTCCGGGCGCTACGCTGAAGGAGCCGCCGCCGGGGCGCTCGGGACGCAGTTCCTGGAGTCTCTGGAGATGTTGGCCCCCAAGGCGCTCATGCCCTACTACGAAGCGCTGAATTCTGGGTTCTTCGCGTGGTGCAGAGGTCAATGAGTCGATACCGCCAGCCCAAGTACCTCATTCCCCGCACGGCGAGGCTTGCTGACAGATGAGGATCTGCCCCAACCCCGAGTGCGGCAAGAGGAGCTTCTCGGACGGCCCGACGTGCCCGCATTGCTTGGGGCGGATGGACCGCGCGGTCGTCGGGCGAGGGCCTGCCCCTGCCAGACGGGTCGCTCCTGCATCTCAGCCGGATCGGTCGCCCCGATCGCCGGCCCTGGCCTCGCATCCGAGCCTACGGCCGCCATTACCCGTCGTGCCGCGATTCAATCCCCTGCCACCCCGGCCGGCACCGCCACCTCCCACGCCGGTGCGGAGTCCAAGCGCCGGTTCTTCGCGCGCCCCGACGCGACCAGCCGCACCTGCCCCTCCCACGCCGCCGGTCACGAGGCCAGGTCCGCCACACGCCATGGCTCCCGTGCCTGGCCCCGGCCGCGCAGCGAACCCCGTTCCATTTTCGTCGCCGTCGGCCCTTGTTCCCTGGACCGCACAGTTCCCGCCCACGCCGGTCGGCCCTCGCTCGCCTCTGCCGGTGGAGCTGGCCCGGTACGGACGACCCCAGCTCGAAGGGGAGGTTGAGGACATCAGAGAGACGACCGTCGTCCTGCCACAGGGTCTGATGTCGAAGTTCAAAGGACCTATCTCGTTGTTGCTTCTCCCGTTCAAGCCGACCATGGTGCTGGGTGCCTGGCTCTTCCGCGGGAACACTCCGAAGGAGCGCGCAACTGACGTGGTCGTGTCGGTCCTGCGTGGTGACGGAACGGTCCTACAGGCACGTCTCGAGGGAGAGTTGTGCGGAGCTGTACCGCGTCTCGGCGACTACGTCAGCATGTGGGGAGGCGAACGGCACGGGGTCCTGATCATGGGCCTTGGATTCAACCACTCGGTTAACGCCGAGATCCGGATCCAGAAGCGGTGATCGACTTCTCCGACCTCATCGCCCAGTACGAGCGGCGCAACCTTGACACTCTGCACCCGCCGCCAATCGACCTGGCTGCGACACTCGATGGCCTCGAGTTCGTCCGAGTCCGCTCGATAGCCGCCTTCTGGCGGACGTGTCCGGAAGGAGAGTCGCCGCCGAGCGGATCGGACCTGGTCTTGAGCGCCAGCTCGTACGCCACCTGGTTCGCACTGGTCCTTTGCGGCAGCGCCGAGGGGCTGGGTGTCCACGTTGCGCTTGAGGCGCCGGGGACAATTTCGCGCTTGGCCGAGAGCGCTTACCCGGGCCTGATCGTCGATCCCAAGCCGAACCCAAATCTGGGCTCCTCGCTGCGAGCCAATTTCAAGTATGCAGGTATGCTGGCCGGGGTACCGACCCTAGGACGCGAGTCGGCCGATAGACGGAGCCCCGATCGCGTTTCGACCGTCCTCTCGCGCGTCGTTCGGGGAATGCGCGGTTCGACATGGTCTCTCGCTATCCGGGCCCACCCGTACGATGCCGCGCGTACGATCGAAGAGCGCAGGCTCGTTCTGGACCAGCTCACCGCGGTCGCGTCGGCCGCCAGGCACAACGTCCAGACGACGCTTCAGGAATCGCGACCCCGAACGGACCACGTGTCTCGTTCTGTCTCAGAGGTCCTCGGCGGCGAGATGGTCGACCGCACGGCGGAGTATCTGGTCGAACTCCTCGAGAATCAGCTAGATCGTCTTGACGAGGCAATGGCGGTGGGACGCTGGCAGGTTGCAGTGAACTACGGCGCGAGCGACCCCGAGAGTGCCCGCCGGCTCGGCGGGCTCCTGGCCGGTACGTTGTCGGGCCCTGACTCTAGGCCGGAACGGATCCGGACCAGGAGCAGCGCCCTCGGAGCCAGGACGGACGAGTCGGACTTCCACAC
>Ga0182027_10003211_pt1 | contig 26094 bp, 27 predicted proteins | sample 712E1DmetaG_FD_121300 | JGI IMG/M metagenome (GOLD analysis project Ga0182027, IMG submission 121300) | Permafrost microbial communities from Stordalen Mire, Sweden - 712E1D metaG (Illumina Assembly) | ecosystem: Environmental > Terrestrial > Soil > Wetlands > Permafrost | place: Sweden...
AACGTCAGGCCGATGTTTTCCAAATGACGGGCGAAGTGATCCCGTTTTCAATGCGCACACCGGCCTCGGAGATAATCACGGTGTTGACCGCCGCCCCGTCTCCAGCCACGGCTTGGGCGATTTGCAGTTTCGCCCATTCATGGAACGGGCTGTCCATGTCGCGCGCATCAATGACAACACTGGTATCAAAGAGGGTCATCTCACTTCCTTCTTCAGAACTTCCCAGTTGCACTTGAACCGGATTGGGCATTCTTCGATGGCAGCCAGCACTTCGGCTTGGGTCATGTGACGGCGCGGGGGTGGCACCTTTTGCAGCAAAATGGAGTTTTCCCCTATGGGTTCCGGGACGTAATAATCACCCGGGGCGAGCATCGGCAGGCGGACGCGGCGGGTTTCATCAACCTTAACAGCATTCATGCTTGGGAATTTCCCACACGATCGCGGATTGTCAACGTTTTTCCGGCGCACTTCATAGCCAAAACACTGAAAGTTGAAAGTTGAAACCTGAAACTTGAAAGCGGAAAGCTGAGGGAGGAAAGCTGAGGGCGGAGAGTTGGAAGGAGAAAGCTGAGAACTGAAACTTGAAACTTGAGAGTTGAAATCTATTTCTGCTTTCCCATTTCCGCTTTCTGCTTTCCGCTTTGACCCGGAGTTGCCCGCAGAACACGCGGATTGACGCAGATAAAGGCGGACAGGATGAACTGGATTTACAGGATAAGGGCGTTCGACTTTTCGCAATTTCACATATTAATCACGGTCAGCCGATGCTCCTTTTTCTCTCAATCCAGTATTCAGGGCGTCGGCGCCCATGAGCAATGGCCAAAATCCAAATGGTGTCCGCCCAAATGTCGCAGGCGACATAATAGCCAAATACCTTTAAGTTCACGCGACGGTAGCCCGCGGGCCGGAGTCGCGGCAATTCAGGGTTGCGGACAATCCACTGAATAGCGGCACGGACCTCCTCTTTCAGTCGGGACCCAAGGCCGAATTCGATTTCCTGATAGTACGCCACGGCTTGGCTGAGTTCATCTTCCGCCTCCTGCAGAATTTGAACTTTCATGTTGGAAAGTGGCGGTCCAAATCAGCGAAAACCTGATCAAAGCCCCTGGAACGCGCCTTGCCCGCGCGCACGGCGATCATGCGCCGCGAGATTTCTTCATCCCAGGCGGCCTCGACTTGCGGGGAAAAGTCTCCATCACCCTCCGACAATTCCATGAGGATGCGGGCCAGTGTCAGACGCTGAAGAGGCGGCAATTCCAAGGCGTCCTTTGCCAATTCTGAAAGCACTTTCATAGAGACCAAATTACCACTTGGCGGCTAATTGTCGAAGAGGAAAGCGGGGTGAGGGGCGACGGGACTGGGAACGGAGACTGGAATTGCCCGCAGAACACGCAGATTGACGCAGGTAAAGGCGGACAGGATGAACAGGATTTACAGGATAAGGCTCGGACCAAGCCGTCATCGTTCTGTTCTTTCGGAATCTTGTCCATCCTGTTCATCCTGTCAATGTCTTTCCGAAAGTGAATGATTCTGACGGATTGCAGTACGGATTTCACGGATAAAGACTCCGCGCTCTGCCTTCTGCATTACCATCCGTGCCATCCGGTGCGCAAAAATCTTCGCGAAACGGAGCGACTTTGACAGTTTGCAGCGCAAAAGGCTCAAGGGGGGCAGCAGCAAACGGATCGGGGAATTTTGCCCGCAGAACACGCGGATTGACGCAGATCAAAGACTGTAATTGGAAAGCAGAGGGCGGAGGTCAGCGGGCGGCAGCCGTTTCCCGACGGCTCCGGATTTGCGCACGGCAACGCTCACCAACACCCTGCAAATAAGCCAGCCGGCGTTCAGCGGTCATAGCGTCCAGTCTGTGACTGGCGGCCTCCCGCCATTTGCGGGATTCGGCAACGGCATCAAACACTTTCTTCTTTGTCTCCATAGATCAATTCCAATGGATTAACGATACGCAAGGAGGAATAACCTTGCAAGAGGTTTATTGCATTAAAACCCTTTTCCCGCTCCACATTAACCAAATGACGGAAGTTCCAACTGACCAGATAATCAATTTTGGCGACAGTACAGACAGCGACATGGCGGGCGTCATCGCTGTACTTCGGGGTGAGAATGGCCTGGGTCATGTAAGCGGCGGCAAGATGTTCCATCTCCTCAGTAACCTCAAGAATGTTCTCTGGGGCAAAGGCCGTGGTGAGGAGTTCTCGTACGCGCTCAGGCGCCTCGTTCAGTTCGTCTACCGTGACGAGTGAAGTAAAAAACTGGAAACGGCGTTGCTCCATCTGCCGCCAAAGTTCCCTCGTGGCATCCTTAAACTCGTCGTCGAAATAGCCGCCCAGCACGGAAGTGTCAAGGTAAAGCGTTGGGGTTCTCATAGTCGCGGGTGGAAATCAGAAGGCAAAAACTGAAAAGCTGCCCAGCGAAATAGGCAACGCCATTTCACAGGCCAAGAAAAACCGAAATGGAATTGCCGCAATAAGGCGCAAAAGGCTCAAGGGGGGCAGCAGCAAACGGATCGGGGAATTTTGCCCGCAGAACACGCGGATTCACGCAGAACAAGAGCTGAAATTTCACGATTTCACGGATTATGAATTCTCCAGCTGCGCTGCCCCGGAAAAAAACTCCCACACAAGCAAACGGAGGCAACGAAGACGAATTCTTCCTCCGCGGCCTCTTGTTCCAAATTCTTCGTCTGCGTCCATCTGGAGTTTAATTTTTTCCACCTTTATTTACCTTTATTCACCTTTATTGGCTTGCCCGACTTCGGCCCCTGTCCGTTGTCTCGCAGTCCGTTGTCCGTAGTCAGTACCCCATTTCTCCTTTCTGCTTACTGCTTTTGGCCCTCAATGCTGCTCAATGATCGGCCAACTGGCCCGCAGCGGATCCTCGTAGGGTCCGATTTTCTCCAGCGGGATCGGCTGGAAACCCAGCTTGAACGCCGGTGAATCGTCGCGCAAACGGTAGTCGTCCCGAGCGGGATCAACGAATAACGGATCGGCGACAATCGAATGTTCGTCAAGTTTCTTTGCCTCTGCTTCCAACCAAGCCGGACTTCCGCACCGGCTCCACGTTGGCTGACCAAAATGAAATAACAGGTTGAAGTCGGATTCCGTCTGATCAAAGGGGGGATTCTGAAAAGAAAAGAGCGCGGCGTTCGTGCCATGGTAATAGACGATGTTCCGCAAAAACTTATTGCCCGCCATTTGCCAGGCAGTCTCGAGATCAAAATGAGCGAGGGCGGGATATTTTTTCTGGTAGGCCAGGTTGTTCAGAAATGGCTTGCTGTTCTCTCCAATCACCGGAATAAGATGTTCCGTCGGGCCATAGCCGCTGCAAGTCGTCTGCTGCGAAGCACCGTCAATGAACATGTTGTTTTCGATGACGTTGTCGCGTCCGCCGTGAATGTGAACTCCGCCCAAAGGCGCCCGCACCACGATATTGCCAAAGACATGCGTGCCGCATGTCCCGTCGTCCAAATAAATGCCGCAGGCGAGAGAAGGAGAAACCCACCGGCCATCCTTCTGCCCATAACCCAAAACGTCGTGAATATAGTTGTGGCGAATCTCCGTCCCCCGCTTCGCCCAGCTCACGTTCCAGGACTCAATGGCACCGGTGTCGTCCGTTTCGAGGTTGACGTGATGGATGTGGTTGAATTCGATGACGTGATCACTGCCGGAGAACTCAATACCGTAACGCGGCTCATCGTAAATGAGGTTGTGCGACGCCCTGTTGCCGACCCCGTTGAGCGTGATGCCCGCGCCTTGCTTATAGCAGACTCCGGTTTGGTGAATGCAGTTGTTGTCCGCGTAATTCTCCCCGGGCGCCAGCGTCTGGAAGTCTCCGCCGTCCAGGAAAATGCCCCGGCTGCCAATCGCATAAACATCATTGCCGATGACTCCATTGGCGAGGCCGCCCTCAATCGAAATGCCAATGCCGCTATAATCTCCGACGTTGCGGATCGTGCTGGCGGCAATCAGACAATTGGTTGTCCGTACGAGCCGGATGGCCGTGCCTTCACAGCACTCGAAGGCGAAACCCTGAAAGGTGACGTGTGCCGTCCCAGCGGCAAGCTCAAGGATGGTGCGCAGCACGGGCGCATATACCGCTTTGCCATCCATCGCTGCCGGTGGCCAGAAATAAAGAGTATGATCCCGCCGATCCAGATACCACTCGCCCGGCGCGTCCAATTCCTCGAAGAGGTTTTGCACATAGTACCGGTCGCCGGGACGAATCGGATATGCCGCATTCCCGGTCAGCGTGACGAGCCGCTGGTCCCTGTCAATGGTCTTTATGGGAACGATATTGTTCCACCAGTTGTAGCGCGGGAAGACGAATACCTCGCCCTCCTCCGGTCGCGACCAATTGCGGCTGTCCTGTTCCTTGTAGTGAAACTGGTTCGTCGGCTCACCGAGAACGTTCTGATACATCGGCAGAGATTTGCCATCCACGTAGGCCCAGCCTCCCCGGTAAGGATTGTTGGTATCAAAATTCGGATAGCGCGCCAACGGCTGGCGTTGGCCGTCAAAGATCAGTTGGCGGAAGTAATTCGTAACCCCCTGACCGCCCGCGTCAGCCTTGAAAATCCGGTCTTTGTAGGGAACAAAACCGGTCAATGCCCGACCGCCCATGAGCGTCGGATGTTCCCCGGGGTAAGCCTTATAAGTGATGGGGGCATCCGCCGTTCCGGAATCCTGCGGGCCGAGTTGGAAGGTTTCAGCCAGGCAATAGATTCCACTATGCACCAGGACGGTGACTGGCTCGCGCAATGCGCCGCCAGCCTTCCGCCGCCGGATTTCGTCGCGCGCCCGCTTCAAAGTTTGAAACGGCGATTCCGCACTGCCATTTGCCGAATCCTTTCCATCAGCCGCCACATGCAACTCCACACCGGCGCCGAACGTGGCGCGACAGGCCAGAAGCAGGAGCCAGGCAAAGACGAATCTCTTCATAATTCTTTTGCGGAGTTAATTTGCATCTGTTCTTGCCTCTGACTTCTGTCCTCTGTCCTCTGTCCTCTGTTTTCAGCTTTTCAGCGTTTAAAAAAACGGGTTCGCTTTTTGGGTGCGAATTTGACTCAAATGGCTGCGCCTATCAACTGCAAGTGATATATTTGCAATCACTTACGCACTGTTCGTGACATCCCAAAGTCTGGGTTCGTTTTGCAAAAAAGCCCTTTCTGCTTTCCGCTTTCTGCTTTCAGCTTTGACCCCCAGTTGCCCGCAGAACACGCGGATTTACGCAGATAAAGGGAAATCTGGCCTATCAGGGATGAATTGGCCAATGTCCCACGGGGAAGCGGAAATCATCGTTTTGGGCGTCTTCGATTCTGCCGGAGGAAAAGATCATCAAAATGGCTTCCGGGTTCAGGTGCATACTGGCCGTGGCATGACCCGGCGGGACATGAAGCACCTGCGGAATGGCCGCTGAAAGGGTGAAACGCTCCACAGCCAAATCCCGACGCGGGCACTGCCAATTGTCAGGCCGGACCACAGCCACCATCACTTTCCCGAGAATAACGGCAAACCACTTATGCTCCCGCTGATGCCCCACCCAGCCGCGAGCAGCCTCCGCATGACCAGCGTGAACCCAATAGAAGCGATCCACCCCCTTGAAATCGAAGCCATTAACAAACGACACGCTGCCGCGATCATCCGTGTGGCGGCCACCCTGGATCAGGTGAGGAAACATAAACAAGCAAAAGCGGAAAGCAGAGACCTGAAACCTGAAGGCTGAAGGCGGAGGGCGGAGGGCGGAGGGCAGCTCAAAACCAAAGCAGAAATGCTGAAAACTGAAAGCTGAAATCACAAATCAAAAGCGGAGATGCTGACACGCTGAAAAACTGAAATTGGGAAAGCTGAAATCACAAATCAAAAGCGGACATGCTGAAAATCTGACAGGCTGAAATTATTTCAGCTTTTCAAAATTTCAGCTTTCAGCTTTTGTCTGACGTTGCTCTTGCGGAATGAGGACTCGCAAAAGGCGAAGAAAGCCAGCCATACCAGGATAACCACGGCGATCAGCCCCACCCGCGCTGGCACAGCGGCGTGAAGGTAAAGCACCATCAACCCCAACACCACGCCCTGCAATGCCATCTCCCAGCCTGTCACGAACGTGTGGCTCTTGCCCGCACGGATAAGCCGCTGATAGAAATGCTCGCGGTGCGGTTCATACCAGCGTTCCCCCCTGAGTATTCGCCGCACGAGGGTGATGCCGGTATCAAGCACGAAATTGGCATGGAGCAGGGCCAGCGGGATCAGCAACCATGCCCCAACATCCAATGCCAGCCAAAGAACAAGCACCGCCAGCAGAAACCCAAGCGGCGCACTGCCGACATCCCCCATGAACATGCGGGCTTGTGGGAAGTTGTGGGGCAGAAAACCAAGTGCCGCGCTGCCAATCGCCAGGCTCCAAAGCACGGGAGCATCATGGTAACCATGCAGCGCCAGGCCTCCCAGCAATGCCATGCCAAACCCCGTCACGATGGCCTGCCCTGCGGCAATGCCATTGATCCCGTCCATAAAGTTGAAGGCGTTGGTATAGCCGACAACCCAAAGAAAAGCCAGCAGCCACACGAGCGCCACGACAGACCACGGCAAACCGCCTGAAGCGCCCCCCCACCTGAGATTGGAGACCTTCAGCGCCACCATCGCCGCAATGGCCGCCGCAGAATGACAGCCGAACCTGATGGCTGCACCTACCGACTTGATGTCATCAAAGAAGGAAACCACTCCAATCGCCAGCGCGGCTGAGAGCAATACATACGTGACTCCCCACTGTAACGGCAATCCACAAAACAGCAGCAAAAAAGCGCCCCCAGCCATTGCCATACCCCCTCCCCGCACGACCGGAATCGAATGGCTTGATCGCGCGTTCGGGTTGTCCATCGCTCCCATTCGAACCAAGGCCTTGGCCACCGGAAAACCCAGCACATAGCTCGCAACGGCAATTAGAATGACGATGAACGGAACTGGCATATCCATGCAGAGATTAACCGCGAGCGACGAGCGCGTAACATCTTCAACGCACCGGCGCCACAATTACGGCTATCGCCGTGTGGGCGTCCAAGTCGTCTTCTGCGCACCGAGAATGTTCCTAAGGAACCCCAGCATGATGGCCGCATTCACCAGCATAAAATAATACGGGACATAGAGAGGCTTCCACCGGATTCGGAACGTATGCACTGCCGCCACCATCACGTATGCAAGACACTGACCCAGGAAAATGACTCGGTACAGCGGACTCCTCAACAACAATGCATTACTCGCAAACGCCGCGATGAGAAAGAACGGCACCAGCCACCGGATTACACGATGACTTAGGTAGAAGAAAAATCGCTTGTCCTGCAAAGGGTTCAACAGCCGCCAGTGGTACAAAAGCGCGCGAAAATGTCCGGCCGCGTCGCGGACATGGCGCTGGAACTCCTCAGCATCGGTTGTCACAAGCTGCTCCTCTGCCACCGCATCCTCTGCATACACCACGCCATACCCCTTCTCGAAAATTCGCATGGAAATGGAAAAATCGTCATTAATGGTGTCGGATGGCAGCGGCTCAAACAACTCCCTTTTCAGTAGATAAATCGCGCCGTTAGCCCCAACGACAGAACCCCATTGGCTTTCCACCTTCTTTACGAATGTCTCAATGCGCCAGTAGATACCCTCCCCTGAATGCCCTTCCTCGATCAACTTGAGACGTCCGCACACCACCCCCACTCCAGCGGTCAGGTTCGCCATCAGCTTTTCCACCGCATCCGGCCGGAACATGCTGTTGGCATCGGTCATCACCACATAGGGCTGCTGGACCTGTTCTAACAACTCATTGATAACCCTCACCTTGCCACCGCGCGGCAACACGAACACCTTGAGCCGGTCATCTCGCTGCGCCTGGCGTATCTCGGCCAGCGTGTTATCGGTGCAACCGTCCAAGCCCAGGTACAACTCGACATCGGAATAATCAAGCCGATAGAAGTTCTCGATCTTGGAGGCGATGACCTTTTCTTCGTTATAAACTGAGCATACCATCGCGACCGGCCCCACCGCGCCACCACCGCGATGTTTTTCGCTTTGCCGCCGCAGGACATAGAGCAGGAACGGGTAGATGAGATGCGGATAAAATACCAGGAAGACAGAAGTCCAGAAGATGAGTTGCATCATGTTGGGAATGAGGGAATGTATCAATAAATGGACAACGTGTGCTTCTTTGGCTTTAGAGGCCACATCATCACGCCGCCACTTATGAAACCGCTTCTGCGAAAACTCTCGCTAAGCGGGTTTAATTGCATCTGCTTGGCCCTCTTCCTGTGTCTTTTTAGCACCAACAGAATTCACTTCCGACTTATCCTTAAATCCCTCCTTGTTGCGCTCCGTAAGCGCTCCGGAACGGTCGGAAACATTTCTGAAGAGGTGCTTGCTGAAGGTAACAAATGCTTTCATGGTTTTCAAAGCTTCCTGGGGCTCGCTAAAAAGCTGTAGTCCTTTATATGCGATATATCCCGGCCGCAAATAGAAACGCCGCCGGGCCGCATCGCACCAATCCAGTATGTTCCTGGTCGTCATCGTATCGTTCATATTCACCACCGAATTGTGCATTCCGTCAGCCGTCAGCCAGTCCTTAAACGAATTTGCCGTGATCCGGCCTTCAGTTTTTGCTTGATGATACATCTCCGTTCCTGGATAAACCAGAACCGGAAAGAACTGTGCAGTATCAATGCGTGAACGCAATGCAAACTGAAGGGTTTTCTCCAGGGTTTCCTGGGTATCTCCAGGATTCCCCGCCATAAAGCAGGCATGCACTTTCATTTTTGCCATTTTCGCGTCCTGAATAAACCGATCCATGCTTTTAATGGCTATCCCCTTCTTGATGTTATTAAGGACACCCTGATCATACGATTCAAAACCCACCACCATAAGACGGCACCCCGCCTGTTTCATAATCTTCATGGTTTCGTACTGCATGCTCGCGCGAGCCTCACACGTCCACGTCAACTTGTTTCCCCGCCGGATTAATTCCTGGCAAACAGCATTTGCGTGATTATGATCCATGCTGAACGTGTCGTCATCCACCAACAGGTCCTTCACGTCTGGAAAGTTCTTGGCGATGAATTCAAATTCATCAGCAATATTCTTCGGTGACCGCGCCCTGTGCTTTTGTCCAAACATGGTCTGCGGATACACGCAAAACGTGCAGCGCGCCGTACATCCCCGGCTTGTGAAAATTGAAATGATTGGGTACCGGCAGTGAGCGTAAAAATAGTTCTTGTAATTCAGGTGTTTCAGATAGACCGCGCTCAAAAACGGAATGTCATCCAAATTTCCAAGGAACGAGCGGTTCGGATTTGTTCTAAAGGTTTGTCCGTCTCGATAGGTCAAACTAGAAATACCAGACAAGGGCTTCTTCGACTGCAAAGCTCCCGCTAATTCGCGCAATGTTTCATCATACTCGTGACGCGCAACCGCATCAACAGATTGACTCAATTGCAGTGTGTCTTCCGGCAACGCCGAAGCATGAGTGCCAACCAAGACCACAAAAGCGTCTGGGTGCTGCCTCTTCAGTGCAGAAGCAACCTCAACGTCGCTGTAGATGCTCGGAGTCGTTGTGTCACAAACGATTAGATCGGGCCCAAACCCTCGGGCAATTTGATAAACTTGTTCGCGATCCAAACCATCTGCAGGCGCATCAACCAGGTCGCACTCATGCCCATGTTTTTCAAGGTACCCGGTAGCATTCGCCAACCATATCGGGTAATAAATAGTTCCGCTTTTGGTTACAGCCGGGCTCCGGGAACAGCGGGAGTATTTAGGCAAAAAAGGTGGGTTAAGAAAAAAAATCTTCATGGTCCTAATCGATCTTCATGTTTTTAAGGCAACTATTCAGGTGTTCTCTTTTGAACTGCGAGCTTTAATGTAAGGGTTGCGGAGTTTGAAAGCAAGGGGAAAATGGTTCTATTTTGGATGCTCCCATGATCGCGAGTCAACCTGTGCAGCCGGTTGGTTGTGGCCCCCTCTGGCCACAGGCTGGCAAAAAGGTAGCCACTTCACGGGTCTGTTTCATAACCTGCTCCTGCCTCACCGTTTGCCACCGCGCTCGATGCGCATAAGCTGAGGCGCTATGGCCAGACCGAGGGTGGCAGGATCCAATCGTCCGGCACCAGAGACGGCGCGTTTCAATCCACCCGCGGCCCTTGTCCGCCATGATGGCCCGGGTGGAGAAAAAGGTTGGGCGACAATTACTCGGCATTGGCCAAAGCCTGGGGTTGGTTGGTTTCCAAAAGGGCACTTATCGTTCGAACCACTTTGGAGACGGAGTACTTTTCACGAACTCTTTCCTCTCCACGCTGTCCCATCAGGTATGCGCATTCAGGGTGATCCAACATCCAGCAGATGGCCTCCGCAAGGGATTTCGCGTCAGCAGGCCGGACGACAAGCCCACTCTCACCATCCTGAACAATTTCATCGCAGCCACCAACCGCCGTCACCACCACTGGCCTGGCCATGCTTAGAGCTTCAATCAGTGCGTTGGGCAAACCCTCGAATAGGGAAGGCACCACCACAATGTCCATCGCCCATGCGCACAAAACGCTGTCGTTTCGCCGCCCCAGAAACGCGAACTTCTGTGGACATGTTCGGGATGCAAATTTTTCCAGTTTGGCCCTGAGTGGCCCATCACCGACGAAGTAGAATCGCACTTTGTCATTATGAGCAGTGATAACCTTTCCGGCTTCTATAAGGTAACAGTGCCCTTTCTGATGGGTCAGCGCACCGATCACTCCGATTGCCACCTCTCCATCCTTTATGCCTATATCCCCACGGACGCGGGCGCGTTCATCCAAAGATCCTTTGTGCTCAAAGGCAATTGGATTGGGAATGTTGTGAACCTGGAGCGCGCTTGACGAGACGACACACATGAGTTCCTCCTTCACTTTCTGAGACTTGGTCAAATAAACCGGCTCAAAAAAGCTTATTACGCGATAGGATAAGCGCACCAACCCTCGGCGCCACCATGGCATTCCCGGATAGAGTATCGCATTATTCACAGTCACGACCAAACGTGGGGACCTCCTGCTCAGAGCCACTGCCAAAGCTCCGATCAACGCTGCCCCAAGCAATTCGGTTTTCACCACGTCAAAATGTTTCTCCCTTATGAGTCGGGCAAGTCTTATCAATCCAGCAATGCTAAAATCGCCGGCGTAAACATCCAACCCTATCCGACGCGCCTCGTCGGCCAGATAACCATCAGGGCAGAAGAGGCTTACCGAGAATTTGCTTTTGTCAATGTTCGCTACTAGGCGAAGCAGTGATATTTGCGCGCCGCCTTGAATAGAATTCAGAATTACAAATAGAATGCTTGTCATATCTACGATTCATCAGCGAGCAATTAGCTATGTTGCTGTCCCTCATTTATAGCGAAAGCGTGATCGTGCTACCCTGAACATTCCCAAATTGCCGAAAAATCTCCTTGGTCTCCGTATCGTAGTATTTGAACTTTGGATAACTTCTCTGATCTGGGTTTAACTCCATGCGAAAGGTGCCCCCTGCCTTTAAATGTCCCTTGATGTCCTCCAGGAAAAACTTCCACTGCTCGGCTTTCCAGGTTTGTTCCGATTTGTGGTTGTTAAAACAGACCATGAATGCGGTGATCACGTCAAATTTACCGTCTACCCTAAGAGGTGAGAAAGAGCTGATCCTGCCGCGCCGAATGTCCTTGTCAACTCCGAGCATCCGGTTTAGTTGCATGTAGACACCTCCATCTTCCTTGCACATATCGCAATAGGGCAGATCAAATCCATTAACCTCGTGTGCATGAAACTTGCATACCGCCAGAAACCAGCCAGGCCCGCATCCCAGGTCCAACACTCTCTTACGGGAACCCGAATTGAGCCCCAGAGCAACAGCTCGAAGTATATTCACACGCAACCAGTAATCGAAGTCGAAGTACTTGGATGATCCATGGGACTTCCGCCGTTCCTCAATCTCCAATGGCAGCGGGAAGTTGCGAAACCCGATGCCAACTGGACCATCCAGGAATTCAGCGGCACACCTGTCTAAATCTGCCTTGGTAAATCCAGGACAGGCCGCCAGAGAGCGCCGCAAAATAAGTTGGCGTCCCAGCCAATTCGGCGCGACTTTTTTCGCGAGCATTTGAATGATGTTTCTTTTTTCCATATTTTAGGAACAATTTATGATGGGCAAGCCATAATCTCAAATCCCGCTCGCCGCGCGAAAGCACCTTTTCAAGGCTCGGACAACCTTCGCCGCCATGACCACCACTCCATCCCAAACGGACCCGATCTGCAACGCGAGGCAGATGGATTCCTTGGCAGTGTGGAAATTCCCGCAGCCTATCGAAATCAGAAATGCGCTATATAGCGGATCAAGATAGGCGCCTCTGACGTTCGGAGCCTGTCCCGTCATTTCCTGAACATTTTCACAAATTTCCTTGTACTCCTTCACGTAACAGAGTAGATTCAACGTATTGCGCCGGCTCGTCTTTGAGGTAAGATGACACCGGAAGTAGGCAACCGTCCTATCGGAATAGACAACCCTAACACCCTTGGCGAGCATTCGAATATGGATGTCCAGATCCATGCAGATATGGTAGTTCTTTCGAAAGCCCCCGATTTGTTCATAGATTTCTCGCCGAAAGAATATCCCCGGCTGGTGGCGTAACACCGGCTTTCTCGCATTATAGAACAGACCTTGCAGGGAAAGATTCTCTGGAACCCACTTCTTTCGCCTCCCGGCAAAGTCTCCGCTATTAAAGTCCTCCACTGCTGCGGCATACAATCCGGCATTTACATTTGCCAAAACCAATTCCGCAATGTGCCGCAAGGCCCCTGGAGCGAGCAAATCGTCAGAGTTGATCCAGTTTACAATTTCTCCAGTTGCCTTGCCGATACCTTGTGCGATGGCGTCAGTTTGACCTTCATCCTTCTTCGATTGCCAATAAGCCAGGCGAGTTTCGTACTTCTGGATGATTTCAAGGCTGCCGTCGTCACTGCCCCCATCCATCACAATAAACTCAAGATTCGGATAGTCCTGGTTCAACACCGAAAGGATGGTTTCTTCCAGAAACTGTGCCTGATTGAAACTGGGCGTGACAATCGTAATCCAAGGCCAAATCATATCAGATTGGATAATGGAGATGAATACTCCCTCGCCCCGTCTCTATTGACGCGATATGCGCAAATAGGCGGCCCATTGTGGATCTAGGAATTTTTCTATCGGTGCCACTCAATAAACTCGTGGTACTTCCATCCGGGACGAGCTATGCAGGTGAGCAATCCTCCCACGTCGACGACGAGAGTATCGAGGAAAGCCAACTGAGGCAAAATATTGCTGCTGCCAATACCCGCCGCCACAAGGGCGATGTCCACAGGAGGTCGAACATCTGATGGGTTTATCTTATCAAACATTGAATGTGTCGGAGAGATCCTTAGAAAGGAAACTTCCTTGGCCCCCTTGCGCTGAAGCTCGGCAGCAACGCTCGCTTTGGCCTCTGCCCCAAAGGAACTAACAACGAGAACGGATCGCTTATTGTAAAAAGCCGAACAGTCCGCAGCAGTTAGCATATATAAGGGAAAATGGAAGGGAACGTAATTGTCAACGGTTAACTTGATGCCATTGCGCGAAAATGTTCGAAGCACGTCCGCTATTTGCGACTTGCAATAGCCAAGGCTGTTCTCGATTAGAAATGCCGCGAGATACCCCCGCCGGGCGATCTCGTGCAATTGACCCAGGTAAACCGGCAAGAGTAGGCTGCGTTCTGCCGGTAGATAGCTTTCACCCCAGATTGTGGCATAGGCGTTACGACGTGTGAGACGCCATTTTCCAGATGATCTGTCGACACCGAGGCCGAGAGTTCTAAGACAGAAGGAGGCAACTTGGCGTGGGAATCCTTTCACCGTAAAATGCAATTTGTCGCCAACCAGAAACAAAAACTCCCCATCCGCCATGCGATAAACCGGCAGGAACGACCGCCCAACGCTCTCCAAACACCGCTCTCGAAACCCAGCATACCATTCCGCAGACTCCAACGGTTTGGGGGACATGGCATTGAAAATACCCCCGTAGGCGGCACGAGGCACATCGAATGAGGGGAAGGCGATCCGGGTTCTATACTTCAACATGATGGGCAAACTTCGTAGAGGCTTGAACCTCACAACGCAGTCAATTCGCGAAAGTAATCAAGCAGATTATCGGTCCGCCGTTCAGTCCGGAAACGCTCAGCTCGCACGCTGCCCTTGATCCGACTGGCTTCGATTTCAAGCGGGGTTCTGCGTATTACAGAGTGAATTGCTCCACGCAAAGCAAGCGGATCGCCGGGCGGCACCAGAATCGAATCCGTGCCTTCCACAACTTCTGGAATTCCACCGACGCTTGAAGCCACCACTGGCAAGCCTACAGCTAGCGCCTCCGCAACGACCAAGCCAAATCCCTCATCTAGAGTGGGATGAACCAAGACATCTGCGGAAGCCATCAAGGTTGGTATGTCGTCCCGCCAGCCTAACCAACGGACAGCATGACTTAGAGCATCCGCGGACAGTGTGTGTTTCACACCATCCTCGAATTGATTCCCTTGAACAGGTTTCCTGGAGAAGCCGTCAAGCGCCCCTGTTCCAACTACCAGCAAAGTGGTCGTGTTGTTCTTTAACATCGGCTTCACTGCCTCAATCAGAGTATCCAATCCTTTGGACTGAAGCGGCCTGCCGACAAACAACAACAGTTGCGAACCGGAATTTAGATTGAGCTCTTGGGCAAGCAGTTCACGTTCAGGCTTCGCTTGAAAATAGGCGGAGTTGACGGAATTATAGATAGTGCGCACTCGGCTTTGCTGGACACCTGAAAACTGGATCCATTGCCGCGAAACCTCTTGAGAAATACCGTAGAAACTCGTAGGGCGGCTGCTTCTGCAGGACCAGCGGAAAAAGAAAACCCTTGCGCCACGATGTACATTGCGCTGATAGATTCGATGCAAGCCAGCCGCGTGGGAAATTCCGAGTCCGCGCACCGCCCATGCAGCCAGGGTTGAAGGCACCATCTGAGACGTTTCTATAACGTCATACTTTCCTTCAATCAAGATGCGACGGAGCCTTTGAACGTCGCCGACGAAACCGCGCCAGCCTGCGCAAGGATTCCGCCCAAAGAACCGGATGGAACGGATGCCGTTGGCCAGCAGGCGCTCTTTCGCTGCTTCTGTACCAGGATAATCTTCGCTCCTCATGCTCAACAGGTCGGCCTGGATGCCAGCACGGCGATTGAGTTCCTCGGCCAGTTCCACCGCCAAGCGTTCCGCCCCGCCGAGAGTATGAATTTGCGGTGTAAAAATGATGATCCTCATGACCTCCTCGGTGTGAGGGTTCGCCTTTGAGGGGGGCCGCATCGCAGCAAGGCGCCGACAGCGAGCCAAAGCAAGGCGGACCCATAGCCGGGATCGATTTCAGAGTGAATCATGAAAAGGACAAGGCGGTCGGCTACAATAATGAAACAGGCCCCCAAAACCGGCTCGCCCCGGTTCAGCCATCCCTTCCATAGCGAACGCACAATGAGCATCATAAAGATGGCAGTGTATAAAACTCCTCCTTTCAAGATCATGGCCGTTGGACCAATATGCGCGAAATTTGCATTGAAACCAAAGGTTTTCGAATATATTTGATTACCAAAGCCATCACCTAGGAGCAATTCTGCTAGCGTCAAGTTTTCGAGAATGGTAATGGATTCAGCGATCCGCAGGTCTTCTTCTTGTCCAGAAATTTTCGTAAAATCCGTTGTTCCAGCCTCCAAATTGCCACCCGTAATCCGACTGTAACTTTCCTTCAGATAGAGTCCCGCTGGGGAGTCGGACTGGGCAACCTTTAGCAGAACGTAGCTCAGAGCAGTCAACAACCCAACGCCTACGATGATGATGACACATAAGCGTTTCCAGTATTCGGCGCTTATTCTTGCACCCTGTGCCGCCAGCACCGGCACAGCAAGCAGTGCGTTGAGTGCCAAAAAGACTATGATGATGGCCTTGGTCTGGGAGACGAGACCAATCATAACGGGAGCAGCATAGCCGAACAATCGGAGGACCGGATAAGGGAAACCGGGGGTGGAACCTACCAGCAGCCCCCCGCAACTCGCGGACAACTGTGTGGCAGCAAAGTGCGGACCACTATAGTCTCGGGTCACATCCTTGCTAATATACAACGGATACCGATAGGTGACAACAATGACCACAATAAGAATTACTGGCCCTTGCCACGCGGCTGCGCGAAAGACTCTCCTAAGTCCGGATAAGGACGCCAGAGGACTGAAGACCAACGCGAAGCCGAGAAAGGGCACCACCTGACGCACTGCTTCCTTTGCCAGATAATTGGAACCTTGAGCCATCAGTGGTCCGGTAATGATAGCAACCAGTGTTAGGAATAGAAAAGCAAAAACCAGAAAGCGATCCGTTGGAGCCAACTCCGGCGCGGCGGCGCCCCTGTTCGCCCATGCCAAAAGGGCGAAGAGTGAAAAGGTAATCCAAGCCGCATGATAGACGACCGGAACAGAGATGCGATCTTCAGAGGCCAAAAGCACTGTGAGTGCGTCCAAGGCGAACACGCCCCAAAACAGAATCAATGATCGCTGAATGGTGCGATCATTGACAGATGAACTAACGCGTTTGTTCATTATCGCTAGTGTTTGGGCCTCAGACGGCGGCACCTAATTCGAATCCCAGGCAGGAATCAAAAGGACGGGAATAATAGCAACCCATGCCAGCTTAAGGCGCCAGCCGCATGGATGCGGCGCATAAAGGCCCGTAGCCCTCGGCGATGCTCAGTCGGCAACAGCAATTAGCAGGTTGGCAAATGGAATGCACACCACTGGCGGAGGTGCTGCCGCTGCCTGGAGGTGAACCGTGCCAGTATCGCGTCCGTCCATGAAATGTTACGGTTGCACCCACATCACTGTGCCTTGTCGTGCTCCGTTCATAAATTGGCATTGTTCCCTCCGAACCGGTCCATGAAAGCCTCAATGCTTTGAAAATACGAGGCGTTGTTCTCCATCCATTCTATCGGTTGGTCCCACCAACGGAAAGACAGCAGAAACTGAATTTGCTCCGGGGTGAACCGATATCGGATCCTGCGAGCAGGCACACCCACGTTCACCGAATAGGGATCAAGGTCACGCGTGACCACGGCACCAGCGCCGACGATGGCCCCATCGCCGATCGTCACTCCGTCCATGATCATCACTCGGTTGCCGATCCAGACATCATTCCCGATCACCGCCATGAAACGCGTTCCTGGCACCTGGCGTAACTCATCGAACTGTTGTTCCGCGACAAACGAGAACCCCGCCGGCCGCGCGGTTGAAAAAAAAGCCGGATGAGTACTTACCCAGGTTCGAGACGGATGTGTGCCTAAACACGACACCACATCACCTGCAATCGAGCAGAATCGTCCGACGCGAGTGCTCCTAATGCTGCTGCCCAAGCAGATGTAGGTTCCTCGCCCGATGGTGGAAGCGCTGATGTTACAGTAAGCACCAATATCAAGTGGTGCCTCCACTTCGGTCAGTTTGTCCACTTGCACACCTTGCCCTAAGCGGACCCCGGGTATTTGTTTCAATTGACGGACAACCAAGTCGTGTTGCCAGCCTCTGATCGTCCCTTTCACCCACGCCGGGGTGACTCGCTTCAAATGGGTGAACCAATCAGCCATATTGGTCTCAGTCGTCTCAGGCGGCACCTCTGACAACGCAAAACCGGCGGCAGATGCTGTCCCAAGCACCCTGCGCAGCCCCGCGAAAACCGGGCGACAGCAGCGTCAAAACGGCCAAATACAGCACTAGGATCACACTGGACGCCAGGAAAAACTGCATCCATCCAGCGCACTCAACGGCCATTCCGCCAAGACAGGAGGCTGCCACCGCGACGACCACGGACATTGCTTCGCAAAAGAGTCGGCGGATATCTGTGCTGTCGAACCGGGTCAGATGAACCGTGGACCAAATTGGATACCAGACCAAGGCCACCATCGCCACTAGCCCGCCAACGGCTACTCCGAGCAACCCATCCACACTGGCCCCCACCCAAATCAAAGCAAACAGCAACAGGCTCCGCGCAAACGCCACCAGATTGAGCCACTTGATGTCGCCGAGATAAAAGCAGAGCGCGCTGAAGCCCAAAAGCAGCAGAATCGCGGTCATCTGCAAACAAACGAGGACGTTGATGACCGGCCCGGCATAGAGGCGGCCCCCCACCCACAAGCGGACAAAATCGCCATTCAGCGCCAGGCACCCGGCAGTGGCCAATCCTGTCAGCCAGAGGTTGATGCTGGAGAACCGCAAGATAATTCCCCGCAGCTTAGGGAGGTCACCCTCGCCCAACAGGTGGGAAAGGGACGGCCCGGCTGACTCGACTGGAATAAGGATCAATGGGCGGAGGAAGTCCGGCACCCGGCGGGTCAGCCCGTAAACCGCAGTCACTTCAGGGCCTAGTACCTTGTTGACCACCAGAAGGTCAAAGGACTGGACGACGTTGGCAAGACGGCCTGCAAAGTTAAAACTGACCAACCCGAGCAGTTGCCGGGCTGCAGACCGGGAGACCGTGAAGCGAATTTCTTTCCGTCGGGCCACAAACCAGAGACAAACGCCATTGCCTGCTGCGTTTATCAGCCCGGTCCATAAGGCCAGCAAGCCAAACGCCACCAATCCCAAGCCGTGCCGCAACGCCAAAAGAACCACTGCCACACCGCCGATTTTCACGGTCAAGTCGATCGCCCCCACCGGGACCGCTAAATGGAGCGCCTGGTTGCCGCACCGAAACATGTAGGAGACCAAATTGAAAGCTCCGCCGACGGCGGAGAGAATGAAGGCCCGGCGGAGCTCTGAAGCCACCACTGCATCCGGCGCCGTGACAATCCAAGGCAGAGCCCATGCCAGCGCCAGGGTCGCACCAAGAAACAACGCCACCAGGCCCAGATTCATGGCCACCCCCGTCCCACAGAGCGTCCCCACCCGCACAAGGTCTTTCTCCCCGTAAGCCTTGGCGGCCTGTTGCTGAAAGACATAAGCCAGCCCGGGATCCACCAAAGAAATCCACAAGAGCACGTTCCCCGTGGCCAGCCATAGCCCATAGGTGGCCACCGGGATATAATGCAAGTACACCGGCACGAGGAAAACCCCGATGACCAGAGCAAGCGCCAATGCCATATACTGATAACTAATGGTGATGATCGTATATCTGCGCCGAGAGGGAATAATCATTCTGCTTGTGTCTAAGACTCGTCACCACTGCTTCGACCACCCGGTATCAATCGCCAAAACGCGGGTGATTTCTATTGATTGGCCATGATAGCGGCTGAACAGGTGCCTGCGGCTCCGGTGATGGATTCGTTCGGGTTGAGGAGCCAAAAAATGTTGCTGACGTTGCCCAGAAAATGGCTGACTGTGGTTGTGGAGTTGCTGAGAGTGATAGATGTTCCTGAGAAGAGGACGCGCAGGGTGTTTGGTCCCAGATTTGTGTAGCCGCCAGTCGTAAAGAAGCCAGTCAGGTCGTTGGTGGCATAGCTGGCAAAGCCATTCGTAGCCGTCACGATGCCGGCAATGTAGGCCGTCGTCTGGCTTGTGCCGATACGAATGATGTTCGTTTCATCAGACATGCCATTTGGCGGGTTGACCAAAATGTAGATATCATTTGTGCCAGACACGATGTTTGTGCCAGCGTCGTAGCCAATGGCCACATTCCAAGAAGCATTGTCTGAATTGATCAGCGCATTTACGCCGCTGGCTGTGTTGGCAATACCAATTGTGTTGTTCAGAAGTGCATTCTGGCCAACCGCTGTGTTGCAATCACCAGTGGTGTTGAGAAAAAGCGCATCCATGCCATTGGCCGTGTTGTCGCTGCCGGTTCTGTTGTAAACAAGCGCGCCATCGCCAGTGGCTGTGTTGTTTATGCCTGTCGTGTTGTCCTCAAGCGCGCCAGAGCCAATAGCTGTGTTGAAGGAACCAGTTATGTTGCTAAGAAGTGTCTGCAAACCGATTGCTGTGTTGTCAACGCCAGTTGTGTTGTTTTGAAGCGCCGCCCAGCCGTAGGCCACTTCACCGGCGGCGGTGTTATTCTGAAGCGCATTCTGCCCAACGGCTGTGTTGCCATTACCGGTTGTGTTGTTCTTAAGCGCATTCTGGCCATCGGCTACATTACCGCTTCCGGTTGTGTTGTTCTGAAGCGCGCTCTGGCCATCGGCTACATTGTAAGAGCCAGTCGTGTTGCCCAGAAGGGCAAAGAAGCCGGTCGCTGTGTTTTCCCCACCGGTCGTGTTGGCGGAAAGTGCATCCACGCCATTGGCCGTGTTGTCAGAACCAATGTTGTTGTAGAGCGCAAACAGGCCGCTCGCCGTGTTGTAACTCCCAGTCCTGTTGGCGGCAAGCGCGGCCCAGCCGTTGGCCGTGTTGCCAGCACCGGTCATTGTTAAGTTACCTGCGTTACCGAAAAAGTAATCCTGTAGCGATGGAATGGATTGTTGACTGACCATTGGAATCGTATCCCATCGTTGGAGGTTTGTGCCTAGCCGAGCATCCGCCACTGTGCCGCTGGCGAGCATGGAGGCATTGAGATTGGTCACGCCACCGCCATTGCCAGAGAAGTTGTTGGCCGTGATCGTTCCGGCGCCAAAGTTGCCGGATGTATCACGCTGGACAATCGTGTTCGCGGTGTTCGCGCTCGATGCGGCATTGGCCGCATTGGCGCCACTGGCCACATTCCCGGCAGTCACGCCGCCAACGCTTGAAACTACCGTCGCACTCTGCGTTCCTGTCACGTCGCCGGAAAGCGGGCCGGAGAAGTTGGTGGCCGTTATCGCCGTAGTGGCAGAAGTTGCGTTGGTGGCTGTCCCTGCGGTGGTGGCTGTTGCGGCGCTGCCGGCATTGGCTGAATAGATGGAGTAAGGGGTGGGCGTGAGCGGTTGGAGCGGGCTTAAGGCGACGTAGTTCCCGACGCCGTTGCTGCACACACTGATGCAAAGCCAGGCGGCGTTGCCGGTGAAGACAGGCCCAAAGTCAAGGGTGGTGGTGAATAGTCCGTTGGAAACCGCGACCGCGCTGTTGGTGACGAATCCGGCCACGAGGTTGCCGTTGGTGGCGGCGTCGTACAGGGCGAATTGAAAGTCATAAGCGCCGTTGGCCGGGCTGCCGCTGCTCTGAAGTTGGCCTTGATAGGTGAACGCGGTGCCTTGGGCCTGGGCAGCGGAGAGTGCAGAGTGCCAAGTGCAGAGTGCCAGCAATGCCAGAACGATTGGCGGAAATCTGGAACTGATTTTCATAAAAAACAGAGAAACAAAAGCGGAAAGCTCCAAATCAAAGGCTGAGACCGGAGACCGGAGGGCGGAGGGCTGAGACCTGAGACCTGAGGGCGGAGGTCATAAAGGCAAATGGTGAAATTGGGAAAGCACACAAGTCCAAAGCAGAAATTGGGAAAGCAGAAAGCTGAAATCACCAAATCAAAAGCTGAAAAGCTGAAAAGCGGACAATACCAAAATTGGAAATTGGGAAAGTGGAAAGCGGAAATCACCAAATCAAAAGCTGAAATTGGGAAAGGGAGCAAATCCAAAGCATAAATATTGAAAGCAGAAAGCGGACAATACCAAAATTGGAAATTGGGAAAGCACACAAGTCCAAAGCAGAAATTGGGAAAGCAGAAAGCTGAAATTGGCTTCGGATTTCCCCATTTCCATTTTCTATTTTCTGGTGTCGCAATTTCTGGTTTTTTCCCTGGTTCGATTGATCATGGTAGTCATTATTGCCATGAGTTCATCGGCTTCCTTTTCCATCGGCAGAGTTTCTGGTTCGGCGATGCCACACTCCTCACGGAGTAATTCCAGCCACATTTGGGATTCATCCGCCTCCTGCAACGCGCCCCCGAGTTTGGAAATGAATTCTTCCTCCGACCGGGATCGGGACGCCTCCCGGATGTGGGCGGCAACCGAGGTTCCCGAGCGGAGAAGTTGTTTGCCCAGAACGCGCACCTCATCGCGCGCTTTGGGCAGTTTTACAAATAGCCGAATGATGCTTGCAGCAAAAGCCTTCGTCCGATCTCGAAATTCCGCCGGCAATCTTCCTTGATTTACCATTTCAGCTTTCCCAATTTCTATTTTCTGCTTTTCCCCCTGCAAGTTTAGGCATGGGTGGCAACCCCAATCCGATTCAGATTGACCCCGGCAATTTCAGGTATTTCCAATCCCAACCGGAGCCGAAGGGCGATCCAGTCGCTCAACGCCTCACGCAGTTCGCGCTGGCAGCCAGCCAAGGTTTGATGCCTGGCCCAAACTCCCTGGAGTCCGGGTATCTCACCCCAGAAGGAGGCATCGTCCTCGATGATTTCATATCTGGCTATCTCCATCGCGACGTCAAGGAAGTGTGCAAGCATACAGGTAATCTACTTCAAACAGGCCACGGGGCAAGGTGCAATCACAAAGGCAAATGCTGAAAGCTGACAACACCAAATTTGAAATTTGGAAAGCAGAAAGCAGAAAGCGGTCAAAACAAAGGCTGAGACTTGAGGGCTGAGGGCGCATAACAAAAAGCTGAAATTGGGAAAGGGAGCAAATCCAAAGCATAAATATTGAAAGCAGAAAGCAGAAAGCGGTCAAAACAAAGGCTGAAAAGCTGAAATGCGCAAAACCAAAGCTGAAAAGGCTGCCTATAGACCTCAAAATCTTTATTGGAGGCGGTCAACAGCAATGATGTGGACTTGGTTCGCAAGGTGCTCCGCCCACCATGACACTACCCAGTTAGGAAACGACCTTGAGTGGTGAGGCGTTCGTGCGCCTGGCGCAGTTCTCCGGCAGAATGGCCCCCGCCAGCCCGGCATCGGTCAAGGCGCCGGGCGATTTCGACGCGCCAGGAGGGGTCATTTCGCTTGGCCAAAGTGCGCAAGTGATCCGCCAATTCCAGACGATCTTCATCCGAAAGTACTTCGACAGCCTGTTTCAATTCCGCCACGCTCATATTGAGTATGTTAAGTTATGCGGCTGAGATTTTCAAGCGCTTTCGCATAGGGTTTGTGCAAAAACTACTTCCGACTTTTCTCGAAGAGGATGTCAGAAATATCCGGGTCAGAAAACAGGTCATAAAGGCAAATGGTGAAAACTGAAATGTGGAGCGGCCTTAATTATCGCGATTCACCGGCCAATCTCAATATGGCGGCGCGCGTTGCCGGCGAAACACGGAAACGGAGCCGGTCCAACTCATCGAGCACGGGAGAAATCTTCGAAATCAATCCTTTCTTTTTGGCATCAAGCAATAATCCCAGGGTCCCCGTCATCCGAATGCCAAGCAGTTCCGCCGCCCTGCGACCAACCCCGTCATCCAGAATCACAATCGCATCCTGGGATTCAAGCGCGAGAGCCAGAACGGCGGCTTCGCCCCGGCCCAGATCGGCGGCGAGGGGGAGCGCGGGCGCGCTGACTGGCTGGCGGGTGGAAACCCAGGGGAAGCCGCCCGGGTCAGGCACATCCCAACCCAAAGCCCGCCCGTCCGCAAGTTCGGTCATCACCGAAACCGGGACAATTACCCGTCCAGTCAAGGCGGGCAGAATCTCAATCCGCCCAACTTGGCACAAATATTAAGCGGGGAGGTGTTGCAAATATACTCAGGCAAGGCGAGTCTCCCGAAGCAATTCGGTTTCGGTTAAACGGAAGGTGTCCACACCAAAGTCGGCCAATCTGGAGAGGAAGACCACGCGCGGCAATCCTGCAAGCGCCGCCGCCGCGCCCGATGAGAGCTCCCCCATCTCGTAGAGTTTGACAGCAGCCGCCAAAAGCAGGCGGGAACCGGCTGCTTCCGGCCGGCTGCGAAGCGCCAGGAGGCTTTCACTGGAAATTTCCAATATGATCTGGCTCATCTTTTTAACAATAAATCAAAAAGCGGACAACACCAAATTAGAAATTTGGAAAGCAGAAAGCACAAATCAGAGACTTGAGGGCTGAAACCTGAGGGCGGAGGGCTGAAAGATGAAACTTGAAAGTTGAGGCATGAAAAACTAATCTCGGTGGCGTTTGGTGTTTTTGGACATGGTTACGAAAATAGCGATCAGTTCGTCCGCTTCCCTCCAAATCGGTTCAGCGTTGTTTGCCGGAACACCGCAATCATCTTGTAAGAGTTCGAGCCATAATTGACTTTCATCCGCTTCCTGGGCGCATTGCTCAATCTTTGAAATGAATTCAGCGTCGGATCGGGCGCGGGAAGCCTCACGATAATTGGCAGCAACGGAGGTGCCAGAGCGCAAAAGTTGCTTTCCCAAAATACGGAGTTCTTCGCGGCGTTTGTCCAAACCTATGTAGAACCGTACCACGCTGCTGGCGAATACCTTTGTTCTGCGCTTCAAAGTCTTCTTCTGCTCATCCATGCTTTTTCAGCCTTCAAGTCTCAGGTTTCAAGTTTGAAGTTTCAAGTTTCGAGCTTCCAAGTTTTCCCAATTTCTGCTTTTTAGTCCAAGTAGCCTCCCTTGTTTCATCTCAGATTTTCAAATTTCAGCTTTCAGCTTTTCCGTCCTCGGCTCCTCAAAAGCTCAAGGTCAGTTGAACGCCGGTTTGGTTGTCGCTGACGGCGGCGCTGTTTTGTGAACTGCTGCTGAGGAATTGGTAATAGAGCTGGCCTTTTAGGTGGCGGATGATTTTCGCATCGAGGCTGATCCGGGCGAGATAGTAATCGCCGGTGTATTTTGTCAATGCGCTGCTGACGGGTGTGTAATCGTCACTGTAATAGCCGGTGCTTAGGGCGGCGGTGAAACGGTCTGTAATGCCTTGTCGAAGTTCCAGCGCCGCGCCGGTGCTGGTGTAATTGTAACCATTGTTGATGGATGCGTATTGCTGCCGGGCACCACTCAAACGCAATGTGGTGCGCTCGGCGGGCCGGTATTCGGCGGCGAGGGTGAACACGGGGTTCAGGGTGGCGGGATTTCCATTTTGAAACTGGCGCAACTCGCCGCCGGCGGATACATCGAATTGGAGTTTTTCCGTGTGGATGTAACGCGCGCGCGCGCGCAATTGTTCGTAGGTTTGATCCTGATGGTCCGCCACATTGTCCTGGCCCGCCAGCACACCCAGACTGACGGGCAGGTCCTCGCGCACCTCGTAGTTGAGCCAGTTTTCGGTGTTGTATTCGGTGTAGCCGGTCAATCCCGCGGCTTGGTAGCCAATGCTGATCCGCCGGAAGTCGCTTTCCAGGGAGGTTGCCTCGCCGAATTGGTAGGCGGCGGAAAGGGCGGTGGAAATGGTTTCCTGTTGGACGCGCTGGTCAAACTCGATGATCTCCATCTTCTGCATTTGATAGTTTTGATTGAACCCCAGAATCAGCCTGCTCATCGGCCAGAGCAGGTTGAGAGTGGCAAATTGGTCCAACGAGTTGTTGGCGGTGTAATTGTCAAAAATCTGGAAACGCGGACCGTAGTCGAGAAAGAACAATTTCCCCGGCCACGCTTCGGGCTGCTGGACGATGAGGCTGCCGGGCGAAAGAGTGAGGACATCGGAGTTTTGATCGCGATAGGCGATGAGCGCGGCGTCGTCGCCGGCGACCGCCTGCAAGGCGGGTTGAATCATCCATTCCGCGTCGGCTTCCTTATTTGCCGTGGCGAGCAGGATGTTGTCATCGTAGGTCCAGCCGGTGACAAGCCGCGGATGCAAATCAAAGGGGCCGAGGCGAAGATCCAACAAATCTTTCATCAGGGTTGTTTTCGCGGCGGGATTGAATTGCGCGACGGCAGGGGAGTTCGTCGCGGTGTTTGCCGGGGAATCCGTTTTCGCGGCGGAATCGTCCTGAGCGCCGGCAATCGAGCCGGACATGAGAGCGAGCGTCAAAACCACCGCGGGAGTGGCCGCGAAAAGGCGCAATGGGCCCAGCGCGGTCAACCGCAACCAAAGGAATTGAACCACGGATTTCCCAGAGCGGCAAAGCCGCAACCAAAAAAGATGTTTTGGACAGGATGAACAGGATTTACAGGATAAGGCTCGGACCGAGCCGTCATCGTTCTGTTCTTTCGGAATCCTGTCCATCCTGTTCATCCTGTCCATGTCTTTCCGAAAGGGAATGATTCTGACGGATTGCAGTACAACGCGGCTTTGCCGAAATT
>Ga0182027_10003212_pt1 | contig 26093 bp, 22 predicted proteins | sample 712E1DmetaG_FD_121300 | JGI IMG/M metagenome (GOLD analysis project Ga0182027, IMG submission 121300) | Permafrost microbial communities from Stordalen Mire, Sweden - 712E1D metaG (Illumina Assembly) | ecosystem: Environmental > Terrestrial > Soil > Wetlands > Permafrost | place: Sweden...
CCACCTGAAACGCCGAGAACATATCCCCGGCGCTTGAAATCGATCAACGTGTTGCGCAGTAATTCGCAGATCCGTTCAATTTCCTTCTCCGGATCGAATTTCAACCACGGATGGACCATAATGCGACCTCACCCCGTTATTTAGTACGTTTATCGATTATAACCTCTGTTTTCCATCTATGCACTGTTGTATCGCTTGGCTTTGTCACAAAATCATGATGAATAATCTGGGTCGACAAGATCCCGGCAAGCGCCATTGAATCGGTTTCGCTGCCATGAGCTGTTTGTGTTAATTTACGCACCAGTGAATCGACCTTGAGCGGATTGAAAATCCCGGTCCGGCTGATTTGGCTAGCGCTCAGGTAGTGTTGTCCTGCCTCGGAATGGACCAGCGCAAGCAAACTAGGATGAATCGGCGCCCGGTAGGGGTGTTTGACTCGCGCGGTAATGGATTGCGGTAAGAAAGGTCGTAAAGCTTTCTTAAGCACATGCTTTTCATGGAGGCCGCACATTTTCCACCAGGGTGGTACCCTGCCCATGAAATCGATCAGCCTATGGTCCAGATAGGGCATCCGTACTTCGATGGAATGGGCCATTCCCATACGGTCGCCCTGCGACGAAAGCAGGTATGTGCTTAAAAAAATACATATTTCCAGGTATTGGGCTTTATGCAAAGGATGCCACTTCGAAAAACCATCGGGAAGCAATTCCCTGCATGATTCGATCCCGTTGAAAGGAGCGATTGAAGCCTGTATTTCTTCGTTCAAAAATGTTTTTATTCGCGCGGTATTTTCCCATCTAAGCAAATGCGAAAACAGGGGGTCCGCGGCTTTATCGAGGCCCCGGCCGAAAAAACCCATGGCCGAAAGACGGCTGCGCGAGTCGCGGAAAATATCGGGATAGAGCCTTTCGATGAGGCGGCCGCGCCATGCAGACCCGGCCCGGCGCGCCCAGAACGAGCGGATGAGCGCCTCTTTGAAAATATCGTACCCTCCCTGGAATTCATCGGCGCCTTCTCCGGTAAGCACGACGATGATCCCGCTTTCGCGCACCATGCGCGACAGCAGATATAAGGGCGCGGGCGCGGTCCTGAGTATCGGCTTTTCGCAATGCCTGACGACCGCCGCAAAGGCCCCGCCGATGGCGGCGTTGGTTGCGGTCATTTCGTGGTGTTTGACGCCAAGAAAGTCAACCATGGCAATCTGGTGTTCGCCTTCGTCGAACCGGCCTTCTTCGAAGCGGATGCCGAACGTTTGGACGGCGGGGTTGAATTTTTTTGCCACGATGGCGGTCACACCCGACGAATCGAGCCCGCCGCTTAGATAGGTCCCCACCGGAACGTCGGCGCGGAGCCTTATTTTTACGGCGTCGATGAGCAGATCGCGCACACGCTCGCTTATTTCGGACGGCGAATCCGTCACCCACTCGTCGCGCGTGTAAAGCGGTACGGTCCAGTAGGGCCGCTGCATGACTTCGCCATTTCCCCGCTCGAGCACAATATAATGGCCGGCCTTGAGTTCCGTTATCCCGGAAAAAAACGTGGCGCCGGGCAGCGTGGTCCAGAACGTGAAAATCTGGTCTATGGCCACGGGGTCGATGTGCCGACGGACTTCGCTCTGCGTAAACAGTGCCTTGATTTCGGACCCGAAAAAAAATGTGTTGTTGACCGTGGTATAAAACACGGGACGCACGCCCACGCGGTCGCGGGCAATGAACAATTGTTTATTGTCGTTGTCCCACAGCGTAAAGGCCCATTGGCCGTTAAGCATATTCAAAAATTCGGTCCCGTATTCTTCGTATAAATGGACAAGGACTTCGGTATCGGTTGTTGTATAAAAACGGTGGCCGCGCTTTTCCAGGTCAACGCGCAGTTCTATATAATTATAAATCTCTCCGTTGTAAATTACCCGGATCGATTTGTTTTCGTTGTAAATAGGCTGGTTGCCGCCGGAAAGGTCGATGATGCTCAATCGAACGTGCCCGAGGCCGACCAGATCGTCGATATACAAACCCATTGCGTCGGGACCGCGATAGCGGATGGCCGTCAACATTCCGATGAGGTCCGACGGCGTTTTATCGTGGCCGCCAAAGTTTAAAAATCCGGCGATTCCACACATGAAACGGTTTCCAGTCGGGGTTAATTATTGTTCTGGAGTTTTCGACCCAGATAGGAATCGATGTTTATAACACTGTCGAGGTTTTCGGGCAATAATTCTTCATCAAGCACCGTTATCTTGAACGTGTCTTCAAGATATTGCACGACTTCAAGAATACCGGTGGAATCGATGATGCCTTTGTCAAGCATCGACGCCGAATCGTCAAGTTTTCCGGCGTCGCCGAAAAGGAAATTCCGCACGATAAAATCGCGGATTTGCTGCTGGCGCATTTACCTCACCCCTGCCGTTTTTCGGCTTCCCCTCTCCTTGGGTAGGTTCTGTAGGCGAATTATATACGCGTTTAGCGTAGATAATTACCCGTACAGAACCTTATCCACCTTGTGGGCAAGGAGAACGTGTGGGGAAATATAAATTGTCATACCTACCTGCCGTAGGGCAGATAAGAACATGTAAAATATACTTTCTAATGTTACAATAACGATAATGAATTGACAATTAAAATAATATATATTTCAATGAGCCGATTGCAAAACTCTCGCGGACGCTTCGAGAGCCTCAGCGTCCGACAACGAATACCTTCGAGAACCTCAGGGTGCGAATTATGCTCATCTTGAACGCAATTTCGTATTACTTCTGCAACTGTAAGGGTTCAAAATATTGAACCCCTACCGTTTAAATAGGAACCGCACTTATGACCATCAAACCACTACGTCTGCTCCATGAAACCCTGGTCCAATCCGCCGAGCGCTTCCCTGTAAAAACCGCTCTGGTTGTTGAAGGCAATTCATTTACCTATTCACAACTTTGCGATACCTCCGCCCGGATCGCCTTCCTGCTTCTCGAACGCGGACTGAAGAGGGGAGACAGAGTGGCCATTTATATGGACAATACATTTATGGCTGCGGCATCGATTTACGGCGCTTTGATGGCAGGCGGGTGCTTTTTGGTAATCAACCCGCAAACAAAATCCGACAAACTGGAATATATTCTGAATGACAGCGGCGCAAAAATATTAATAACCGACGCCCACTTATCCTTTGCATTCGAGCCAATCCTGAAATCGCTCAAGGACCTTGCGGGCTTGTTCTATTCCGGCGAATGGGTCTCGCCGGTCCCCGATCATTCCGCATTGCTCTTTCCAGTGAATGCGTTATCAGAGGTTTTGCCCAAGGCAATGGCCCTTGCACATTCATTGACGATCATTCCCCTCGATTTATCGGCCCTTATTTATACCTCGGGCAGCACGGGCAACCCGAAAGGCGTCATGCAAACGCACCAATCAATGCTGTTCGCCGCGCAGAGCATCGCCCAATATCTTCGGCTGAATTCCGACCACCGCGTCCTGAATGTGTTGCCCCTGGCATTCGATTACGGCTTGTATCAATTACTCATGTCAATACTTATGGGCGCGACGTTAGTGCTCGAACGATCATTTGCCTTTCCCGCGCAGATATTCAATCGGATGAATGAGCAAAAAGTATCCGTTTTTCCGGGCGTCCCGACAATCTATTCGACCATTATCTCGATGCATCGCCGCAAGCCCCTGTGCTTCCCGCTGGTGGACCGCATCACCAATACCGCTGCCGCGCTTCCCGCGGATTACAACGCAGAACTGCGCCAGATTTTTTCCAACGCGCTGATTTACCGCATGTATGGATTGACTGAATGCAAGCGCGTCTGTTATCTTGAACCTGAAAAGGCCGACCTAAAACCCGAATCGGTTGGCAGGGCGATACCGGGGACCGAAGTTTTCCTGCTTTCGCCGGAAGGGAAACCGGTAGGGCCCGGCAGCCCCGGCGTTCTGCATGTGCGCGGCCCGCACGTGATGCTCGGATACTGGAAATTGCCGGAACAGAGCAGGAAAATGCTCAAGGAAGGACACTATCCGGGCGAGCGAATTTTGTGCACCCATGATTGGTTTACGATGGACGAAGACGGAGACCTTTATTTCAAGGGCCGCAGCGACGACATCATCAAGTCGCGTGGTGAAAAGGTGAGTCCCGTGGAAGTTGAAAACGTTCTGCTGGGGCTGAAAGGGGTGCGGGAGGCGGCGGTGATCGGCGTTGCGGACGAGCTGCTGGGGCAGGCTGTCAAGGCGTTCGTCGTGGTTGACGATCAGGCAATTACCGACAGGCACATCCTGAAGCATTGCACATTGCGCCTGGAGAACTTCATGGTGCCCAAATACATTGAAATCGTGGCAGACCTGCTGAAGACTGAAAGCGGAAAAATAACGAAGAAAGACCTGAAATGAATTGTAACTAAGCTTTTCCTTCATTCGCTTGCTTCGATACATCGCTCATCGAGTAAGCTGGTTGGCCATATCGAGATGAGCGACACTCAGCAAGCGGAGGAGCCTGGCCATGCAATCCGACCTTTACAACGCGCTACTTGACGAATTAAAATCGAAGCTTACGCTGCCTCCCGACCAGCCTGATGAAACCGCGCAGTCCACGCTCGCCGCGCTCTGGCATGCCGCGGCCGGGGACCCATGTTCAGCCAAAGCGGCCGACCGACACACATTGGAGGACCTTACCGAAACTCAACAGGACGGTTTGCGGCGCATGATCGCGGAGCGGTGCGCGGGAAGACCGCTCATGCAGATCACGAAAAGGGCGCATTTTATGGATTTGGAGCTTGAATTTGGTCCCGATGTTTGCGTCGTGCGTCCCGAAACGGAAATCCTTGGCAATAACACTGTAGAAATTCTTGGCGGGACGCAGGGACCGGTAATGATAGAGGTGGGATGCGGGAGCGGTAATTTAAGCTGCGGAATATCTTATAAGGTTCCATTACTAAAAGTACATGCGGTTGATATTTTGCAAAGTTGCGTCGACCTGACGGTCAGGAACGTCGCCCGATATAATCTTTCGAACCGTGTATCTATTTACAAAGGCGATTTGTTCGGGCCGCTTGAAAATCTTGGACTCGAAAATACGATCGACGCGGTCATCTGCAATCCGCCGTATATCGCCTCTTCGCGCCTTAAAAATGACCGGGCATATTTGACCGCGTATGAACCGCGAGAAGCCTTTGACGGTGGGCCGTTCGGTTTCGGCATGTACCAACGGCTTATAAAAGAATCGCTGAGGTTCCTTAAGCCGGGCGGCAATCTTTTATTTGAGTTTGGCGCCGGACAAGATAAGCAAGTGGAGGGGTTGATAAAACGTGCGGGCGGTTACGATGGAATTGAATTTAAAACGGATCCGGCGGGAGTTCCCCGCGTCGTTATCGTACGAAAAGCCGGTTAAGGTCATTAATGCTTTTTCCGGGACTTTTATATTTATTTTATCTAAAACCGCAAGAAATTCTTGCGCGGCAACGATTTGTCCTGTTTCATTCAAATGACCGCCATCAAAGGAATATCCCGCATAAAGGGCCTCATATTGTTTGCCTTTGTAAGTAAAAGTCGATTTCTTGCCATCCGGACCTTTCGATTCGGATGCGGCAAGATCGAAAATGGCGTCCTTACCTTGAAATGTATTCCGAAGCATATTATTATACTCGTTCCTTTTAATATTCGCCAAATCGGGCTTGAATAGAAATTTGATCCGCTGTTTCAAATTTCTTGGGGCGTAAGTTGTCAGAGGAACTGTAATATGCATGATCGAAAGATCGGGGAAGCGATGCTTGATGCTATCGATGGCGGAAGAGTATTCGGTAAACAGGGATTTGACGTCTGTTTCCTCATTGAAATCGACATAACAGAATTTCATCGCCGCAACTGAGACCCCTGCCCCGAAATTATTGTTAATCAGCTCTTTTTTAAAATCGCTGATTTTGCTCCCAGGCGTTCCGTTACGTCCGATCTTCAGATGAATGATTCCGGACGGGATTGAATCCATTTTAATTGGGCCGCTTAATTCGGTCACCGGCAATGACGGCGCGATGCGTCGTACCCCTGTAAGAATGTTATAACCTACCGACTGATGGCCGAAAAACATTTTTACTCGATTGATGTTTTTGTAAATGACCGGATCGAGATTGCCAGAATTCGTCGTGACGGATTCCCTTTGTTTGTCGCATGAAATCAGCGCTGAAATGATCATTACAAAATACCATGAATATTTTAATGTTGCCATGACCCTATCCCCACCGTTTACTCAACATACCATTCTTATTATTCTGGTGATAAAATAATTGACAATTTATACCACTCAAACGACAAATTGGTTTTAACTGATTTCATGACGCTTTATCGGCAACAACTATCAATGCATCACCAAGCCGTGTAAAGGCGAAAATATTGTCCAACCGCATGAATGGATAGAGAAATTGGGCGATCCATCGGGTACTTCGATTTTCCCAAAGAGTTTCATTCGAGTGTTGTTGTTTAAATACCCGGATTTTGGCCAGATATGAATAGGTGAGAATTCTATAAAAAGGGAAACCTGTAACCAAGATTTTAATGTTCCTGAATTGAGACAGGTCTTTTGAAACTTGAGAAATTGTGTACCGGCGGACATGACCGCCATACTCATCCAACTCGGACCATTTGCGCGGATCATATGGTACGGTGATGATCACACGTCCACCGGGCTTAAGCGTCGCATGGATGTTTTCAATTAAAGGATGATAATCTTCAATGTGCTCAAGGACCTCGGAGCATACGACAAGATCATAGAATTCCGGTTGAAGCGACTTTGGATTACAAAAATCCATAATTTCAAACCTGGGACTTTGAGAGCTATTCCCGGCCATTATCTTGGCTATTTCGATAACGCGTTCCTCGATATCGATGCCGGTTACCTCAAACCCTTTCTTGGCTAAAGCAAAGGATATTCGTCCCGTTCCACAGCCGACATCCAAAGCACGCCCTCTGGTCTTGCGAATTAACTTTAAAGTTAAGTGCGTAATGTTTCGCAAACTTGGTTCATACGATTGCCATTCGATCAAAGGCTTATCCGAACGACTCTTATAGATTTCCATATCCGTGCCCCAATGATAGTATCTATTATTTTATAAATGCCACGACAAACACTATTGCTCCGCAGAATCGATTTGAAAGCGCATTAAAAAATAAAAAGGGAATTATCCTTTCAAATAAATATTTCTTCAATCTGAAATTCGCGGATTAACAACAAAATATCCGGAGAGAATAAAAAATAACGGCATATGAAACGAATAAATGAATTTGAATTGGACTAAAGCGGCTTTGCTTCCCAATAAAACGAAACGTTCGACAATATGCCCATAAAAAACAAGGAATATTCCCAAGGTCTTTGCGATATCAATCCAGGGAAAGGTGTAAAGGATTATTAAAGTTTAAGTTCGGACGCCGAATTTTTTCCGAGCTTGTAGTGCGTATATACGGGAAACCATTTGCCGATAAGCGGAAGCATATAACCTTTTGAAAGCACTTTGAAATTTTCTTCAAGAAGTTTTGAAGTGAATTTTCTAGCATCACCGAAATCTTCATCCGGGTTTTTCTTAGCATATAAGGACAATACTGCGTCGAGTAACTTGCTCTCCATAGGACAAATCGTGATGAAAATCCCATCTGGTTTCAGAATACGGTTGATTTCCCGCAGGGCTTTTTTAATATCTGCTACGAATTCGAGCACGCTTACGGCCACTATGGCATCAAAGCTGTTATCGGGATAATCGGTGGCTTCGATATTCTGACGCCCCGCTTCACAGTTCTTTATTTTGTAATGCCTGAGCAATTCCGCAATATGCCCATAATTATCATGAATATCACATGCATAAAGATTAGAGCAATGTTTTGATAATTCGGGTAAGAAAATGCCGCTTCCCGTTCCGATTTCAAGAAGTCGGGAATATTTTGCATTTCCCAAAAGTTGCAAGATCTTATTAAATCGGTATTTTTGGATAATATTAATTGGAAAGGAATAATTCCAATTGTAATAATCAACATCACCTGTTTTACGTAGTAATTTTTTATCTGGAAGAAACACTTTCAAGTTTTATCTCCCTTGAAGATATGATTAAAAAACGATTTTTAATTAAATGGGGATTGTTGGATGTTTTTGCCTAGATTATCCAGTTTACTGACTACCCGCGCAGGATTTCCGGCGATCAGGCTGTTTGCCGGCATGGACCTTAAAACAACGGCGCCTGCCGAGACAACGGAACTTTTCCCAATGGTTACGCCGGGCCCGATAATGGCACCTGCGCCGATCCAGACCCCGTCTTCAATATGGATGGAACCGCCAATGAGCGGGCCAGCTCTTTTTTTCGGGTCATTCATATCGTGCGAACTGGTGATAAATGTGGCGCCGAATGCGACTCCGATGTTTTTCTCGAAGGTAATTTTGTCAAAGGAATCAAGAAAAACGTTGCGGTGAAACGCGGTGCCGCAATCTATTGAAATGTTTTTGAGTTTACCGTAAAATATCGGTTTTCGAAAACGAACATTTTTCCCGATTTTCATCCCAAAGAACCGGCCGATGAGTGGGCGAATCCTGCTCGAAATAGTATCGTCCGGCAGAAAATTCATGGCAGTATTTTCGAGAATGCGCAGAAAACTGTTAATGAATAGCCTTATAATTTTTCTCATAATCAGCGATTTTCGCCAAATGGTTAATTGATTAAGAACAAAACCGAAAGTCCGATCCGATTGATAGTGGAAAAAATTAAGTAGAGAGCTTCCCAACAGCTCGCTTTCCGGGTACACACCACGAAGCTCTTTGGTGCCTCCATCGGTTGTACGAACAGCATACGCGACGTTCGACCCAAATAAAGAACCGCATTAAAGGTATTATAAGGTCTCGGAAACAATTTTTTCAATCCTTTCGCAAGCATGTCCATCACCATAAGGGTTATTAACTTTCGCCATTGCTGAATTGCAAGGATTTTTTCTCTCCAAGAAATTGCTTAAGCGTATACGCCGCAACCATGAATGTCAGGGCGAATATGCAATTAAAAATCAATAGGATCCTTTTTACGGTTTTCTTCATTTCCGCCGGTCCCCAATAATACGAACCATTACCGGCTTTGTCAGGGCAATAAATTCGTTAAATCCTTTGGTTTTAGAAGTCATATTGAAAAACAAATAAATACTTGTACCTGCAAATAACTGGGCAAATAATTGCAATAAAATTTGCAAATGCGCCTTGCCGACAAGTATACAGATAAAATAAGAAGCTGCTCCAAAAAATAAATAGGGGAATAAAATGGAAAATTCTTTGTATGTCGGTCTTTTAAAGATTTTACAATATATGGTAAAGTCGACTACGAAACAAATAATCATCGTTATACCATATGCAATTGCCATCCAGACTATACCGAATCGAAAACTGAAAAACACCGATAATAAAAGCAGCGACTTTTGAAATACGTTCATAAATAAAGAAAAACCCGATCTGCCGGACCCTGCCACAACATTATTTGTTAAATTATCCATGACAAGAAATGCGCCGATAAAACAAAATATTTTAAAATAAATGGCGCATTTTATCCATTTTGCCGTATACAAAAACAGAACCAAATTATGTGAACATGCAGCCAGAATAAACATTGTGGGAAACAGTACGAAAGCCACAAGAACGATTGCTTTTCTAAACGAAATAACGAGTTTTTCGGTATCGTTTTTAAGAAGAGAAAAGGTCGGAAATGTCACTCTTCCTATTCCCGCCCACATGCTATCACAGGGCAATTGCTGTAATTGTCTTCCGCGCCAAAAAAAAGCCAGCGAGCCGGCGTCGTAAAATTTGCCGATAATGATATTGTATATATTGTTGAAAATAATCGTGGCGATATCGCTGAGAAACAGCTTTGAGCCATAGCTGAACAATCCGGAAAGGGAATTGATGTCAAAAACCAGCGATGGTCTCCATGAATAAAAACGCCAGGCGAGGATACTTCCGATTAATGACCGAGAAATTAATTGTATCACTAAACTCCAAACTCCAAATCCGCCTAAAGCAAAACCGACTCCAAGCCCGCCGGAAATAAGCGTATTGCTCATGCTGATCAAGGCCTGGCGTTTGAAATCCATTTTTTTCATCATTAAAATAAACTGGATAGTGCCTAGTGAAGATACAAAGAAGCTGATTGAAAGTACCCGAATGATGAGGCATAGTTTAGCTTGATTATAAAATGCGGCAATCAAAGGAGCAGTAAAGAATATCGCAACGCAACACATAATTGACATGGCAATATTGAAAAAGAATACCGCGCATTCATCTTTATATGTATGATCCTTTTTATTGATGAGCGAAGCCCCAAATCCTCCATTGACGATTTGTTGGGCGATATCGAAAATAACCATGATCATGGCAATCAGCCCGAACATTTCAGGCAGTAAAAGACGTGCTAGAATAAGCGATATGAGGAACCTGAGTATTTGGTCGCCTCCCCGGTCAAGGAAGCTCCAAAAAAGGCCATGTAATACTATGCCTTTTGTCAATATTTTATCCATTAAATTATGCTTTCTGGCCTGTAAATGATAATGAGTATAAAACGTTTAGATATTGTATCTGATTGATTTATATACGATAGAAACCCTTCGGGATAAATCCTGATAACAGCGTCTTATCCACCTGTGAGTTAGCAACAATTGGGATCGAAAAGATGGATATTTATTTGACGCAAGAGGATCGTGAAAAAGCGGTTTTCGAAAAATACCACTGAAAATCCCAGCAGGTAACTTTTTGCGGGGATTTAATAATGACCATGTCGGTAAGATAAAATTTAAGGGGGTATCCCTTTGAATCAAGTAACCTCCATATATTGTGCGGTCGTTAAGCATCTTGTATTGCTCGTAATGCATGGGCGGTTGCAAGACCTTTAAAAATGTCGTTCGACTCGAAATTTGGAGTCTATGAACTTAGCAAAAAATTTATGTTGGGAATTTCTGATATAGCCTAAAAGAATAATATTTCACTTTTCTTTGGTGAGAATCAGAGAATATACCAAAACAGAGTTCAAGTTACGAATGCTTTCCTAAAATGCTATAATAGTGGTTTAAGACATTATTAGTTGCTTTTTCCCATGTAAATGATGCGGCAGTCTCCCTGGTTTGTGGACTTAGGGGTGCTTTTATCGCATCAAATACAGCATCATGAATGCTTTCGGGATCGTCTGGCGAACAATAATAACAGGAATTTCCCATATAGTCGACTATCGAACCCCAGGATGACGCAACAACTTTACATCCATACTGAGCAGCTTCAAGCGTCACAAGGCCTGGTAATTCAAACCAACTTGGCAGACAATGGACGGCTGCGGCTTTATATGCTGAAATAAGGAAATCGTTTGTCAATCTGCCCGTAAATATAGTTTTGCCTTTCCGTTTAAATTTCCGACACAGATCTGCATAGGTTTGTTGGAAAGCAAATCCGCCGTCCGCAAAAACAAGCGGGATATCATCGTCTTCAAGAGCTTTTAGAAGCATTAGTTGGTTTTTTCTAACCTCAAGGCGTGCAACACATAATACAAAATCTTTAACACCGAATTTATCGACAAAAAGATTTTGCCTACAGGTGCTTTCAGTTATGGTTGATCCAAGTTGGACCACGCTGACTTTTGAAGATGGATGTAATTGCCGAATATATTCGGCCTCCTTATCGCTACAAGCAAAAATCATCTCTGCATTATTAGCAGCAAAATATGACGTTATATTATCAGAATGTTGATTTTGAGATACGTTGCTATCATGTTTATTAACAAGTTCTATTAGCCGCGAATAAAGATTGTAATCTTGATTGTATTTAAGATATTGTTTAAATGTCAAGAATGTAGAAAAGGCTTTATTTCGATACAGGGGAAAATTTTCTTGCATTGAGGTTATAACAAAGGGAATATTTTGTTGCAATGCATTTCTTGCAAAGGCATTTGTAATTTGAGGCAAAATGAAATTAAAGATGTGGACTATGTCATAGCTGGATAAATCACAGTTTGAATTTGCATTAATATCGACCTTATGCCCTTTAGATATTAACCCCTTTTGAAGATGCTTCATAACAACGCTGTCGCCTCCAGGAAACGTATCTATTTGAGGGCGATTTTGAAAAAGTATTCTCAAATTCCTCGAATTATATGATATGGTTGGCGGTATTTTCTGGGGTACCTTAATATTGGTTTGCATGGAAGAAGTAAAATTTCTATGCACTTCAAGTTCGGAGGTCGAAATATTCTCTTTTAAGAGAAGGGAATTAAAGTGCAAAGCCAGCGAAAATGAAAATTCTATTTGACGATTGTCAAAAAAAGGAAAATGTTGAATGAATGGATTTCCCATTAGAATTGCGCTACGCCATGCTGAATATTTAGCTTTTGGCACTAGGTGAACCATTCCAAACATAACTAATTTGGTGATCAATTTTCTTAGAAATTGATTAGATTTATTTTCTCCAAAAAATAATTTAAGTAAACACGCCGTAAGAATAAATGAATATGCGAACATAAAACCAGGAACAAATAAAATATACCTTGCGATTTTTTTCATTCTAAACATTCACCTGATAGGTATGCCTCTTATTAACTATCGTTATTAACAGAGGCATCATTATTTAGAGGTTTTGATTAATATTTGAAAAAATGCTAAATCGCCCCACAAGACTACTGTAGGGCGATTCTTAATAATGTGAAGGAAGAATCGAAGGATTATTATTTAATATTCTGAATACCCATATTTGAAGCCAAAATTCGAGTCGATATTTTTCGGCCTTCCACATTGAAATAAAATGGAGAATTTTGCGGACGGCCCTTGGAAAATAAAGAAGTCCAGAACAGGTTTACTTTATTCGGGATGATGTTTTTAATCAGCGATTGACCAGGATCTTTAGTGGAAGAAGATACATTCGAATCCGGTTCAAATGCCCCAATGCTCCACTTGAATATCATTGTGGAGTCGCGTTTAATTCCTGCAAGATCCAATCTGAAGTTGGGAAGTTTTGCAGTTGACAAAGAATATAAATTCATTCCTTTTCGAAATACGGGACTATTTCGCCCATTCAAAGGTTTTCCCATAAAGTTAAAATTTGGATTTGTTGAAAATTTACTTGTGCTATCCCAACCATAGGCTCGTGCTTGAAATCTATTCAAACTTCCATTTAAAGTGGTTATGTAGGAGGGGTTGGTTGTGGAGTCTATTTTGTATAAATTATTATTGATAATGCACCGAGTAATTGTATCACCGATTATTATTCCGTTCAATACGTTATTTCGCAATTCCATATAGCCGATTCTTGCGCCACGTTGACTTACAATAAATGTTCCCTCAATATAATTATTATAGAATTGCAAAGAACAGCTTGGGCAAGATGAATAACTCTGCCAATTAGCCGCTTGACAGCCACCTGTATTATAAACCGCATTATTATAAACCAGCCATTTTCCACCTGCTTCCCACATACACATGGTATTCACATCGTGAACGATATTGTGATGAATTGTGCCGCTCCCAGCTCCATAAACAAATATTCCATTTGTATGGTCCGTGGGGTCAAAGTGGCCCTGATATATTCTGGAAATAGTATCATAGGCGATTTCTGATTTTTCGCAACCGGCGCTAATCATTATTCCTTCATTGCAGTTGTCGATTTTATTGTTTTTGATGATATAATTATATCCAAGAGATCCTCCGGTCCAAATTCCGGCACCTCCAGAATCGATGCCTACAAAAGCATTATTGGTAATGGTTACCGATGAACAGGCATTGCAATAGACTTGCGCCTGGTTCCCACCAATCTTTCCGCTTGGGTGCCAATCATGCACGTACAAATTATTGAAAAGTGATTTATTACAGCAATATAAATCAAAACAAATCGGGTCAACCCCATTGACGCCTTTTTGATCATGAATTTCGAACCCGTCCCAAGTAATGTTGTTCTTATAATGAATAACAATAACTGAGCCCATCGATTTCAATTGGACATTAAAGTTTGGTCTGGTAAAGATACTTCCATTATACCAAGTAGGATCGGATTTAAAAGTAAATCCCGATGCTGAACTATTATCACCAACAGTAATCGGAAAACAGGAACTGTCCCAAGTTACACCACCCTTAAAAATAAAAGTATCACCTGATGCCCAAGCATGAGATTTGGCATTATTTGCTATTCCTAACATACCGGGGCAATGTTTCCAGGGCGCAGTACGGGAAATTCCTGAATTGCTATCCAATCCTTTTGAAAAATCGATATAATAGGAAGCGGAAGTAGGAGTCTCAAAACCACACAAAAGCATTAAAAGCACTGTACACAAACTTAGGAGTTTCATAATATCCCCCTTTAAAAAATGTATTAAAGCGATTAAATGAGGTTCTACACAGATTTTTGCAATTACTCTCCTTGCATAGTTTCCGTATTTAACTGCAAATTTCATAACTCCACGGTAGGCTCTATATGGATTAATGCCTACACCCGAATAATACATTGATGGGGATTTAAATGCCATATTTATTTTGTCAATATTTAAAATAAATTTCAGGTTATGGAACCTGATAATTAGAAAATTGGGAAAGAGAACGTAAAATATCATCGCGATTGCTTACTCGCTTTTTCTTCTCAACATGCAATAAACGCAATTTAATTGAATCTTTTAAAATTTGAAAACGCAGAACCATAAGAGAAATTCGATCGATCTTCACACAGGTTGAATAAATGGGTAAGCGCTGGCGCCATTTATGAAGGATGTATTTGTAGCAGACCATAAATTCTTTTGGAAGCGGGTATATTTTATTTGTATTATGAAAACAAGGCGCGTGTATAATATAATTTGTTCTTCCCGACTCAAATGACGTCAATGCAATATCAGTTCCATAAAAATGAAAATAAGGCAAATGCTCATCAAACAGAATAAAATCTGATTTTTTTTGGATTAATACGATTTCATCAATCGTTTGGACCTTTTGAGGGGTTTTAAAATTATTTCCCAAACGACCGTTCGCATTATCGAGAATATTGCCTATATAGTTTCCATTTTCTGTTCTTCCCCAGACGCCGAGAAGTCCCCATTTTGCTCGTGATCGATCAAGTTCCTCAATGGCGCTATTTACATTATTCAACCATGAAAATGGGAATACCATGTCCTGATGGCAAAAAACAAGTAGTTCATAACGGGCGCTTTGTCGACCAGCATTATAGGCTTTACCAGCCGAAGTATAATTTCTCATCGGGAGAAGCTCAATAACATAATCCTTGTTTCCCAACATCGGTGAGCTGCAAAAATTATCGGAATAAACCTTTTCATCATTTACCGGAATGATAAACGTAACTTCAACAAAACGGCCCATAGTTTTAGTATTTTCTTTATTTGAGAATTATTTAGTTTTAGATCGTTTGGTTGCCTCGGCCCAACTTCTCGGCATGTTCTTTTCAATTTCGATATCCTTAAAAATCGAACTCTCCCGCGCACCATGTTTTTTTACCCATTCGGCCATGCCGGTAATGCCTTTTTCTAGCGAGGTTTTATCCTTAATTTTGAAAACCCGCTCCGATTTTGAATGGTCGGAGAATGCCAAAACCACTTCATTGCGCGGGTCAAGATGCTTGATATTGCATGGAGACCCCATGGCCTTGGCGATTTTCGAGGCCAATTCATTGACCGAGAAGGGCACATCCGCCCCGACATTGAAAATCTGGTTCAAGGCATCGGGAACGTCGGGGCTTTTGGCTATTATCGGCGCCACGTCATCGATATGGGTAAAGGCCCTTTTTTGCTCGCCGTCGCCAAAAATGGTCATGGGCTCGCCCTTTAACAGTTGATTCATGAATATCCCCACCACGTTGCGATACCGGTCGCCGATGTTCTGCCGTTCGCCATACACGTTATGCGGCCGAAAAATAGTATAATTTAAGCCGAACATTTCATGGCTGACTTTTAATTCCTGCTCGCAGGCCAGTTTTGCTATGCCGTAGGAATCCTCCGGTATGGGTGTCAAACTTTCGGTCATAGGCGTTTGCCCGGCGCCATAAACCGCTATTGACGAAGTGAAGACAAACCGTTTGGCTTCATAGTTTACCGATGCGTTAATTAAATTTACGGTCCCGATCAGGTTGTTTGAATAATTGAAACGTTTGATAAAATGGCTTAATCCTTCAGCCGCGTAAGCGGCTAAGTGATAGACATAGGTAAAACGATGTTCCTTGAAAAGTTTTTCTATAAGCGCCACATCCAGCACAGAGCCTTGAACAAACTTCGCTCTCTCCGGGACGTTATCGATAAAACCGCCGGAAAGGTCATCGAGCACGACCACTTCGTGCCCAAGTTTAAGGCAATGTTCTGCAACGTGCGATCCGATAAATCCGGCGCCGCCGGTAACCAGAGATTTAATCATGATAAGCTCCTTTTATTATAATTTGTCAATTTATAAGGCCTTTGGTTTCGTGCCTAACGGCTCAAAACCAACGTCCGGTTCCTTTCCCGATTCGATAAATTTTTCGATATCGAGTCCCTTGTTCCATTTAAGCACCACACAGTACATTTCCAGGCGATTTTTCAAGGGTTCGCTCTTTTTGAACAATGAAAGGCAGCCATAGCCGATCTGCCTGATACGAAAGTATGCGATTGTCGCCGATTTGCATTGCATCGCGCCAGATATACCATAGTGCTTATGGAAATAGCGATAGCGGTTTCTCAGCTTTTCAAGCTCGAACCTGATGGGATATCTCCCAACCGACTGTCCCCCCAAATGAGTGATGGATGAATCGGGCGTGTATAAAATCTTCAAACCTTGTTTGTGAATGCGAAAGCATAAATCGACTTCCTCGAAATGATAGAAAAACCTCGGGTCGAAAACGCCCGCTTTTTCGAGAGCGTTTTTTCTGAACATGACGCAACAGCCGCTTTGCCAATCGATTTCGCGTTCGGTGTCACCCTTCCAGCCCACGTATACATCAGAATAAAAAATAGTTGAAGCTCGGGCTAAAAACCGAAGATATATAGCGGCGATCCAGTAACGCCAAACTGTCGGGAATGGACGCGCGCAATTTTGGAATGATCCGTCCGGGTTTAGGACCTTAAGGCCAAATGCGCCCGCCTCCGGGTATTTGTCGGCCCAGGCAACGAATTTGTCAAGCGCATGGTCGAGGATGATAGTGTCGGGATTGAGGATGAGAATATATTCTCCCGTAGCATGCTCTATTCCTGAATTATTCCCCCGCGCAAACCCTAAATTCTCCTTGTTTTCAATAATGATTGCTTGTGGATAATTTTTATTAACGAATTCAAGTGAGTCGTCCGTCGAGCCGTTGTCGGAAATGATGACCTCAAAGTCAATCATGCTTGTTTGTTTGTAGATCGATTCGAGGCAATCGGGAAGGACTTTTTTGTCGTTCCAATTGATAATGACAATGGATAATTTCATGTTTCTCCTAAAATATCAGTATTTGCGGAAATAAAATCGCCCGGTTCCGGGGCCGGTTCCTCCGGGGACGTTTGAAACGTTTGAGTCTTTAAAAAAGTGGTGACGGCAAAGATAAAGTAAACCAACGAAATGGTTTGGTCGAAAAAGGAAATTGAAAAAAACGTGCCTAAATGCGAGAATACAACCACTCCGAACGACCAGGGCAGGATTTTGGTTTCCATGGGCAGGGATTCTACAACGAGCATCAGCTTTCCAATGCTTTTAAAACACTCTATTTGAATGATGATAAAAATAATGAGTAGAAACACCCCCCCCGAAACGCCGATGGCAATGTATTGATTCGTTATGTCGGTTTGGTTTGGGTCAGCGGGAATGCCGGTAGGCATCCAGTGCCGGGTGTAGGTGGTTCCTATCAGCCACCATTCATTGAAATGGCGCAAACAACTATCGATCAGCTCGGCCCTATGCCATCCAGTGCTTGAGCCGGTGAGGTCGATTTTTTCAAGGAGAAACCAAATCGGGGCTTTCATAAACATTTGCGTGGCAATCAATCCCAATACAAACAAGATCCTGATCGTTTTCATGTTATGCCTTAAAGGAAATAAGGCATAACCGATCAAACAAAAAATAAAAGACATTATCGGCCCACTGGAAGCGGACGAAAAAACTCCAACTAATATTGCCACCATCCCCAATATGGAAATCGTCCTAAAACCTTTCCCTTTGTACCAAAGAACAACCATTAAGGGAAATGTCGTAGCGCAAAATGAACCCGCCAGAATAGGGTGCTCAAAAGGGCCGCTTGCTCTAATTTTCCCATCTCGGATATTTAGCTCTAAATGGTGACTGCTTAAAAGGGAAAAAAGATTGATGCCTTTGGTTTTTTCCAATAGGAGTAAAAGGCACAAAGGGACCATCATAAATGTAAAGGAAACTATTGCCGAATTTAATTCGGACATCGTGCCTATTAGAAATCGGAAAAAAAAGTAGAGACCGATTATATCAAAGGCCAATCCGCCCCTATTAACAAATCCTTTAAAATTATGCTCTAAGATAGTACCGGTAATTACCGCAACAATCGCATAGAGAATCATCAATTTATCCATTCTGACCAAGCCGCCGGGCAGGGGTTCTTTTTTTAACACAATTCGCAACATCCCCGCAGCGACAGATATTCTCCATGAGGTAAGTTGTATTATACCTGCATCAATTTTACTGAAAATATGGAAACAGAAAATCGATAAAAAAAATGCAGTAACCGCAACACGGCGGGAACCGAAAAGAATTAAAACTAAAATGACCGCCAATAAAACTAAGCCGATTGGACTCATAACAAAAGACGACCTTCGCCAGCATTTTCAGGGCGGATTTTATAAGCGATGAAGCCTGCCGAACGGTTTTGCGATACCAGAAAGAAAACGGGACAGTTGTTCCCGCCGGTAAAATCGAATGAAATCCGGCGAAACAAGCCTGTGTTCCCTGCGGACTATGGACCAGACAAAACCCAGGATCCGGACAAATGCATGAATAAAAAATGGCCTGTCTTTAATTCTTCGCATGCATTTTATCAACTCGAAGAAAAACAGAGTCCCATAAGCATAATCCCGTATTCCATGCTTGAAAGCGTAGCTGAATGGCGATCCCTGGGCCCTTCCCGTCGGTTTAATATGATGCCCGGTAATGGCCCGAAACGAACGGACCTGCCATCCCTTCATACGGGCGGATATTTCGGCAACACTGTCTTCGGACCCATACCGTAATGGAAGCAGCCCGCCGATGTCATCGAAGCACATTCTGCGAAAGACCTGGATGCCCCCGGCAACCGTATATGGCCGCCAGTCGCGCTTTAAAAGTTTGTCTTTGCAAACATCGTACAGCACGCCACCGGCGATGCCCAATTTTGGGTTGGCTTCGAATTCCTTTTGGACCTTTTCATAGTAGGATGGATCAAGAGTGATATCGGCGTCCAGAATTCCCAGAAACTCCGCCTCTGCGTCTTTGCACGCGGCGATTCCGGCCGATAAGGCGTGTACTTTTGAAGAAAAATCACGGCCATGGTTTTCTTGCATATTAATCAAACGGATAAACCCGTTTTCCCGTGCAAATCCGGAAACTATCGCTTCGGTGGCATCGGTTGAGGAATCATTGACAATTACCCATCGCACCGGGAGGACCGTCTGGTTTATGACGGATTCAATGGTCCTGGGAATATACTCCGCTTCATTTCGAGCCGCGGTGATGAGGATATAACGGAATTGCATTGATGTTTTATCAAACGATCCGGTTTCAGGACCGAATTCCGGTTGTAGCTTTCTTTACCAAACTGTCAACAAGTTCCAAGTATTTGTATTTTTTCACATCCCACGTGTTGCTCTTGATAAAGTGGGAGGCCCGTTCAATCATGTTTTTACTGAAGGATTTTTCTTTATATATGAATAATATGCTTTCCGCAAGGTCATCGATATCGCCGGCGCGAAAATACTTGACCAATGAACCGTCTATGTAATACTTATGGATCAACGTATCCGAGGCGATGACGGGAATGCCGGACAGCATGAATTCCAGGATTTTCGTGCTGAATGCCTCATTGCTGAAAAGATTTACTTTGGTTTTAGGCTCAATTCCAACATCCGCATGGGAAAGCAATTCCGCTATCTCCTCCGAAGGTCTGGCTCCGTTGATCGATACGATTTGTTCAAGGTGAAGCTCTTTGATCAGTTGCGCGAAATAGTCCGCGTCGGAACCTTTCCCGTAAATCCTGAATTCAAGGCCGGGAATATCTTTTCGCACCTTGTTCACCGCGAAAATAACCGTATCGATTCCCTGGTGCTTGCTGAGCGTTCCGGGATAAATGAGGACGAACTTGCCGGCGTCTTTCTCCGGTTTTTGCCTGTCGTTTAATTGGAATATTCTTGGATCGGGATAATTCATGATGACCGATGACCCCTTTTTACGGGCCGACCGCTTCGCGATGCGTTCGTGCCACACGTCGTTGGCCACGATTACATGGTCCGCGAAATGACACGAAATCCATTCAATGACGACCAGCGTATTAAAAAGCAATGATCCGCGTGAAGCATTAAACTTGCTGCAATACAGTTCAGGCACCGCATCATGAATATCCAAAATGACTTTCGTGCCAGTGAATTTTACGAAAAGAGTGCAGAAAACCTCAAAATCAGGCACGGAATGCACGTGCACAAGATCGTATTTTCTTTTCAAATGGAGCCTGGAAAGCAGCAGGAATGATTTAAACAGGAACTTTAATAGGCGCCCAAGATACATAACACTGCTACGCTCGTTGTATTGCCTTTTCTGGATTTTGTAAACGTTCACCCCGCAGACGTTTTCTAAGGTCTTCGATGAATTCCCCTGTAATGCAATAGCGTCAACATTGTCTCCACGCTGTACCAAAGCCTCGGCGTATCTGCGAACGCGATTGTCCGTTTTATAAAACGTATAGGCAACCATACAGATATTCATGGTCAAACTCCAAAATAGTATTTAAAAACGATTGTCTTTTGAGAAAAAATAGTAGTTACGAGGGCGCCTTCATGAATTCAACTATATCTTTTGGCAGTGCGGCCAAATATTGTTCTTTAAATGTGTTTTTTAGGTACATTATAAATTCCTCATAAAACCGAACCGGGTATTCCTCGCGTCTTGGCGACTTCCCGTTCGTGAAATCCATGTAATCAGGATGCGTATTAATCAAAGCCAGACCGCTGTTTTGCGCGATCCAATCAAGCTTTTTTTTCCAAATGTCAATATTTTTTTCACGAAGAATAACATAAAGCGTAAAATCCTGGGGAAGCGTATAAGGCATTTCAACGAAAGAACGGTCATTTTCGTCATTAGTGACTATGAAAGGAAAAATGGTACCGATACCATCGGATTGTGGTTCAAAGGGGTCCGTGTCAAAAGTGGAAGTCGACGATTCCATATCGAGATAATGCATCCAGTTCATCCGATGATGCATCGAAGGCGAGCTGAAATAAGTCGTTTTCCAATCGCGCATATACTCGTTGATTTTTACCGCGCTTTTCCTGAATATGTCGTAGGATTGAAATAACTTGCCATCATGCTTGAGTCCATGAATGCCAATCCCGAAACCCCGGCTTTTTATTTCCTTTATGAGTGATTTATCAATATGGTATCTTTCAGGTACGATATAAAAAATGGAACGGACGCCCATACGTTCCTCCAAATCCATTAAAAGTTTACAACGATCATGCCCGAATTGGGTATCCACGTCGTGCGCGAAGGCCACCGCGAATTTCTTTCCGTTTGGCCACCCTTTCCAACCAACCGGTGATTGGCCGGCGCCGGGGTCTATTGGCCATATAGCCCCGATTCTCTTTCTCTTTCTGCGTGCTATTATCCGTCGAAGGAATAACTGAAAATCTCTCGGAATTAATGGTTTTACAATGTAAAAAAATCGGCTGAGCGCCGGCAGTTCGTTTTCAGAAAGATGTTTATCCAAGAAAAACTCCGTGAAATGGGTATTACTTTATATTAAAACTGTTTATTCGTCATTGCTTATTTCACCTTAATCGCCAGATACAGACGCCAATATCGTGACCCCTGCTTTAACAATATCGTTCTCCCGGACTTTTACCCGGATACGCGGATCGTCGGGCAGGACGACGTCCACTTGTGAACCGAACCGGATAGCCCCGATTCTCTGGCCTATTTTCACTTCCTCGTCCTGTTTTACAAAAGCAACGATCCTGCGGACCAGCCGCGAACTTATCTGGACGACGCCGACCTGGAATACGCCATTGTCTATGAGAAGGCTCTGGCGTTCGTTTTTTACGACGCTGTCTGCGTGGCGAAGGGAAAAGAATTGTCCCGGCACGTACGTCAATCGGCGGATTGTCCCGCCGATGGGCGAACGATTGACGTGCACGTCGAGGAAATTCATCGAAATGCCGATAAGATAGCTACCCTGGCTGATGAGTTCGGTCCCGGCAAGTTCCTGCAAGTTGATTTTTGTTTTCAATTTGATCGATAAAGGGACCTCGCCTTGTTCTACTTTTTTTATATACACAACCTTGCCGTCGGCCGGCGACACGATGGCCCCGCTTTCCTGCGGAGAAACGCGCTTGGGATCCCTGTAAAAAACGGGCAAAATCGCGATGGGGACCTCGACGATGGTGAGTCCGAAATCAATGATTAAGGTCAATATAAAAGCGTCCGGCTGAAAATGGTGCATTATCGCTGCGCTTAAGCACCCGTTCACGATGCCGGCAATGCACATCATGCCGTACCAAATGTGGATTTGGTGAAGTTCCCATTTGTAGCGCAAGGGCACGGAAACCAGGACCGACACGCAGAGCGCAAAAGAAACAAAATATAATAATTGCATAAGACCTCTTTATCAGAACCCTCGTTTTATCCATAGGTAGGGAATCAAGATCAATTCCCAGAAAAATGGCAACAAGTCATTCAGGGAAAAAGTGACATGGACGGTTTGTCGGGAAAAATACTGTTTCATGAAATCCTTTGGGGACAATCTATGATGGCGTATCTCATTTATCGCTATTGGCAAATCGGTTGTTATCCTGAGCCATTGTTTTTTTTGCTTTTCCGATTTGCCGCTATCTGAATAGGGAAGATTATAAATATCACAATACAGCAAATAGGGCCAGTTTTTGCCGGTCCCCTGTGTCAAGGAATGCCATCCCCAGAACCTTGCATTAATTTCCAATAATTTAAAAGAGCCGTCTCGCGGATCTTGCTTAAACTCCACTTCGCACACGCCATTGTAATCGAGCGCCTTAAGCAGGACCACGGCCGTTTCGCGCAGCTCAGGTATGTTGACAATTTCAACGAACGTGCTGGCCCTCCCGTAATCCATGGGGTGCTGGCGGGTCCGGCGGGCCGTCAAATCGACGAGGGGGAGGCCGTTCTTGAAAAAAACGACATAGGAATACTGGCAGGAACTCGGTCCCGGTATTATTTCCTGGATGAGCAATTGGTCAAGCGCGACTATCTTCGTGATCTCCGACAGTTTCAGGCGAAGTTCGTCCATCGAATGTACTTCTATCGCTTTTTTCCTGAATTTTTTGAAAAAGGTCTCTTTAATCGTCGGTTTGATTATGATGGGGAACACGATGTTCGCGTCTTCCAATTCTTCATTGGACCGGAAGATCCTGCTTTGAGGCACGCGCAGTTTCAACGCCCGGGCGAATTCGTCGAATTTCCCCTTGTCATACACGATTTCTATTGTCTTCCAATCCGAGAGCCAGATTTTGTAATAAGGCGCCAGGTCGGCCTTATACTGCGAAAGGACGCGAACTTGCTCGTCGTCAGTGGGGAATAAGGTCCAATCCGACGATGGCAACGATTGTGATAAATTTATTAGAAAGTCACGAAAAATCTTATGGTCCTTATAAGGCGGCGATTGGACGAAACGTTTACAATATCGCGACGCCGAAGCCACGCCCCATCGGTCCTGATCGACCACGACGCATGGCACGCACTGGGTCGATAAGGCCCGCAGAATGCCGAGTCCCTGGGTTTCGTTTCCAAGGATTACAACCCCATTCATCGTTCTTTCCTTTCCCATTTGTAAACCATTACGCTTTCGTTATCGACGAGTTTCCGCATCGTTCCCGTGCCGCTTAAAACTTTTTCGTCAAAATCCTCATCAACCAGGAGAGGCGCACCCATCTGGTTAAGCCGCCGCCGAAGGCCGTCTTTTTTCGAAAGCGCTATGATGAGCGATTTTTCTCCTGTTTTAAGCAACAGTGAATCTTTTGAAATCCTCGGGTCGATGCTGAAAAAATTCCTTTGCAACCGCTCGAAATCCCATCCATATTTTGACAAGGTAATCGGGACGCCGGCCTGCCAATCGCCTGCTATTTTTATTGAATCGGGTATTTCGGACCGGACTGTGTATCCGGCTTCAGCATATGATAACCCTTCAGACAAATTCGGAATTATCCAAATCACGACATATACCGTGGCCATTCCCAGGAAACAGAGCGCTTTGGAAAAAAATGAATGCGGCAGTTCAACTATTGCGATGCCGATCGGAAGAGCCAAAGCCCAATACAGCAGCATTAAAAACCCGGTATTCATTGATAGAAATTTTGAATCCAGAAGTCCCAGAGCAATCCATGGAATTGACGCCAGAAAAAGACCTACGGCAATTTCCCTGTGTTTTAAGTAAAGGATTTTCGATCCACGCTGCAGAAGGAAAATCGAGAAACTGAAGTTTAGGACAAAAAGAAAACCAAATTTGAAAATTCGAAAGAACAGAGACCTGTCATGGCCGGCACTGAGCGCCGAGAAAATGTGTAATATATTAACATGCAGGATATGATAAACGCCGAAAAAGAGGGCCCCTGCCAGAAGCGCGCAGAGCAGGGCTTTCAGAAAGCTTGCCCTTGTTTTAGGCGCGAGAAAAACAAGAGCAATCGACAACCCGCCCATCGGAGACACGAGCGTCGTAAATAACAGAGCTAAAATTGCCGCTATGATCCGGTCCGACAAAAAACAATATGCGAAAATAAGTTCCGATGCGAGTTGCATCGAATATAGTTCTCCACACGTATTCATATTTAAAATGTTGGGAATGCAGCCGGCTATTATTGCGGCGACAACGGCCACGGATTTCCGAAATAGCATTCGCGTCCAGATCAAAAACGTAAAACCTACAATCAACGCTCCACATAAGGCTGAAACAAACCCTCCCGGCCAGATCGTTTTGGACAGGGCCGTGGGGGCGGCATGATACGCCAACCATTGCACAATGGTAAAGGCAATATGATAATTCGGAAGATGGCTTTGATCGAAGATATAATGATCGGTAAAATAGGCATACTTTAAAATTGGCGATGATGAGAGCGATCTGGTTGAAAAAACGAGAATGTCGGAGTTTGAAGTTATAAGCGAAATTTGAATAGTATAAAAAAATAAAAATATAAAAGAGAGAAAAAAGAAAATTTTACGACTTGATGTTTGTTCAATTAATTCTCTCATAAGAGGCTGATAATCCCGTATATTAATTTTTACAACTACTTAGACAAGCGCCTTTTTGAGACATTCTTGAGCCGGTATATTTCAGTCAATAGCCCCAAATGTCCCGCAATGGTTTTTAGGACCTTCATCTTCGAAAATCCGAAAATCCGGGAATGCAGCGTGGTGGGATATTCAATCAGCCTGCCACCTTGCAGGTCTATTTTCGCGAGGAGTTCGATGACGCCCCGGAAATCGTTATATTTCGGGTCCGTTTTCATGACCATGGAACGCCGGCACACGCGGAAGCACGACGTATAGGTGGAAAGCTTGTGATGGAGGACGAAATGATACATGTTTGAAAGCGAACGCGACAGGAAAAGCCGCCACTCGGGCACTCCGAAGACGAAGCCGTTTTTATGATAGGGAGAGGCGGTGACCATGTCGGCGCTGTTCTGTTCGAGCAAGGGTATCATTTTAATGAGCTCCAGCGGATCGTATGAGCAGTCGGCGTCGATGGTACAGACGATTTCCGTATCCGCGGCAATGATACCGGTCATCAAGGCCCCGGCAACGCCCTTGTTTTTTTCATGCCTGATTATTTTACAGTCTTTGCGCGCGCCGAAAGTTTTTTGCAGCATTTCGAAAGTGTTGTCGGAGCTGCAATCGTCCACAAAAATAAACGTGAAGCGGTAGAATTTCAGGGCTGCGCACCGCAGCTCTTCGAGGGCCTTTACCAGA
>Ga0182027_10003213_pt1 | contig 26091 bp, 15 predicted proteins | sample 712E1DmetaG_FD_121300 | JGI IMG/M metagenome (GOLD analysis project Ga0182027, IMG submission 121300) | Permafrost microbial communities from Stordalen Mire, Sweden - 712E1D metaG (Illumina Assembly) | ecosystem: Environmental > Terrestrial > Soil > Wetlands > Permafrost | place: Sweden...
CAAGCCGGCCTTGCTGGCGGACGAGGAAGCCTTCGCGCGCTTTGTGCAGGAGGCACAGATCCTGGCCAACCTGGTTCATCCGTACATCGCCTGGGTCTGGGATCTGGGCGAGGCGGATGGACGTTATTTCATCGCCATGCGCTACGTGGATGGCAAATCGCTGGATAAGGTCATTGCGGTACGCGGCGCGTTGCCCTGGGATGAAGTATTGAAGATTACAGAGGATGTGGCCGGAGCGCTGGCGTTTGCGCATGCAAAAGGCTTCGTGCACCGGGATATCAAACCCCAGAATATCATTATCAGCGAAAGCGAGGGTGCAGTCCTGACGGATTTTGGCCTGGTGAAGGTTCTCCATTCGAGCGGCATGTCCTCCATGACCAGCCTGATCGGCACGCCTTCCTATATTGCGCCGGAGATCTGGGAAGGGGAGAGCTCCAGCCCAGCCAGTGACCAATATGCTCTGGCCTGCGTGGTGGTGGAAATGCTGACCGGTAGGGTTCTGTTTGGCGGCGCCACGCCTGCCATCATGAAGAATCACCTACTGGAAGCGCCTGCCCTGCCGGAGAAACTGCCGGCGGGTGCGCCTGCCGGAGTGGTGCCTGCCTTGCAACGGGCACTTGGCAAGAAAGCTGAAGGACGTTATGGGGGCATGATGGAATTTGTAGCTGCCTTGAAGGAAATTGGAGCAGTCCCTGTGCCAGCCCAAGTCAGGCAGGGACGACTCGCCCCCGAATATGCACCCGTCAGAGTGGAAGGCAACCAGATGGTGTTGACCTTGGTGCCGAGCGTGGAGATGGTCTTCATGTGCGTCCCGGCCAGTGAATTTTTGATGGGCAGCGATATTGGGAATACTGATGAAAAACCGCAACATACTGTGTATTTGGATGAATACTGGATGGGCAAATACCCGGTAACCAATTCCCAGTACCAGGCTTTTTTAGAAAACACCCGGCATACGCCTCCGAGCCATTGGAAAAGTGACCGGGTAAAAAGAGGGGCCGGAAAAAATCACCCCGTGGTGAATGTAAGCTGGCTGGATGCGCAGGCGTTCTGTACCTGGGCGAGCCAGGCAACTGGGCATACCATCCGCCTGGCGGGCGAGGCAGAATGGGAAAAAGTCGCTCGCGGCACAAATGGGCGTACGTATCCTTGGGGTGACCAGAAGCCGGATAAAACCAGGTGTAATTTCGCTAATCCATTATTTCTTGGAGGCGGAACCACACCGGCGGGGCGATTCAGCCCGGCTGGCGATAGCCCCTACGGCTGTGTGGACATGGCCGGGAACGTCTGGGAATGGGTGAACGACTGGTATGACTCGACCTATTACCGCCAGTCGCCGCACAGCAGCCCACCCGGCCCAGCTACCGGATCCTATCGTGTTTTGCGGGGCGGCTCGTGGGCCAACTATGAGTCCTCCACCCGCTCTGCCGGCCGCTACCGGCTCACTCCCGCTCGCGCCAGCGGCAGCGTCGGGTTTCGTTGTTCCTGCTCGCATTAATTCTGGAATTCTGTTTTCTGCGACCTAGTGGAGTTCTGGAATTCTGAAGCGGATTTTTGGAGAAAACGGACGACTGATGCCGAAGATAGAAGACCGATTATTGGAGAATGTATGAGCGAAAAGAACAAGCAAACAAAGATCCGCAAGTACGAATAACTTGTAATTCATGACTCGTAATTCGTTTTTTTAAACCACGCCTGACACTTGAGACTTGACTCCTTATTACCTGACACCTAGCCCCCTATGCATCTTCCCATCTTTTGCCCCAACTTCCACCTCATCTTGGATGCCCAGCGCTGCCCGCAGTGCGGCTGGACCCGGCCTACCCAGGTTGCACTCGGCGAAGCTGCGTGGCCGCCGCTCGAACTCGGCGCTGAAATTGGCGGCCCGGGCCGGCATGTTTTTGCCAGACCAGCCTCTGCTCAGGGAATGGCCATCCTGCCGCTCCAGAGTGGTACCTTGGTCGGGATCGATCTGGCGGATGGCCGCGCAGCCTGGCGCAAGTCTCCCAATCCCGGTTTGCACACGCGCACATTGGTAGCTTCCGGCAACCGCCTGCTGGCCTCACTCTCGGATGAACGACAGTTCACCGAAGCCGAACACGGAATGCTGGTCAGCATCGCCCCTGATACGGGGAATCTTACGACACTATGGGATGCGGATACGCCCTTACTGAGTCAACCGGTCCCGGGCGCGGGGCTGCTTTGCCTTCGGACATCCAAACCTGAGCTGGTGGCCCTGCGAACCGGAAATAAGACCGAGATCCAGTGGCATGCCAAACTGAATTCCTCAGGAGCGATGCTGCCGCCCTGTATCAGCGGGAAACATATTTTCGTCAGCGATGGTGAAAGCCTGCAAGGGAAAAGTTATCTCAACGTCTATGAGCTTGAGACAGGCAACCTGCTAGAGGAGCTTCCTACGGATGGCATGCTCTACCAGCGTATGCTGGCCTTTGATAATGTGCTTATCTTCCAGAACGGCCATAAACAACTGGTTGGCTTGGATGCCGACAGCTTGGGCATCCTTTGGAAAAAGGAGTTCAAGTGGATTTATACGTCTCTGTCAATGGGGGTGGAGTCTGTTCTCGTGGTGGTGCGTGGGGACGTGGAAAAAGGCGCTGCTGGTTACTATTCCCTGCTTGCCATCCATCCGCGGACTGGAGAGAGTATATGGAGCGCTCCGCTTCCTAGCCGTGTCATCATCTCACCCATGCAGGCGGATGAAAAAGTTTACTTGGGTAGCGAAGACGGGCAGCTCTTCTGCCTAGATGCCAGCGCCGGCGACCTGCTGTGGAAACAGAACATGAGCAGTGACGAGGACCCGCTGCGAACCGAACTGCTCTTTGCCGAAGGCCTGTTACTGGCCGGTACCTATAGTGGGAAATTTGTTGCAGTACGCGTCTCAGCTCAGCCAGAAGATGCAGAACCTCCCGAAGTTTATGAACAAGGCGGCGACTTTGAATCCGCCGCGGCAGTTTACGCCATGCGGGGCAATTTCCGTAAAGCAGCCAGGATCTATGCTGAGAAGCTTCAAGACTATCCCAAGGCCCTGGCTCTTTATGAGCACGACAAGTTATACCGGGAAGCCGGCAACCTGGCGCGTTCCCATAATATGCTGGCCGAGGCGGAAGGTTATTTCATGCTGGCCGGAGATGTGGCTAGTCAGGCGGATGTGGCTTTGGAGCGCGGAGATAAACTCGGGGCGGCACGGCTGTATGAGCAGGATGACCAGATGAAAAAGGCAGCCAACTTGTACGAAGAGGCAGGGGAGAATGGCAAGGCAAAAAATATCTACCAAGTGCAGGGAGATATATTATCCTTTTTACGACTCCAACAAGATACAAGCACCTCGCTCGAGGATGTTGATTTTCTTGAAAAAAATGGCAGGTTCCTGGAGGCAGCCGAAGCAATCTGCAAGGTCAAAGAACTGCCCCGGGATGCAGCCCTGCGGCGGGCCGCCGATCTCTTTCAGCGGGCCGAAAAACCCGGGCGAGAATTGGAAGTTCTGCAGGAGTTCGCCCGCGGCGACCAGGAGGCGGAATGGGCCTGGAGCCGGATTACCCCGTTGGCGAAGAGCCTGGGCCGCTTTGCAGAGGAGGCCGAGGCTTGGGAACAATTAGGAAAATTTGACAAGGCAGCTGAGGCGTACCAGCGGGCTGGCCGGCAAGCTGAGCAAGTCACTCCGGAGGCTGGGGAGAAGATCGCCAATTTTTACGAGAAGGCCGCGCATTATTATTCTGAGGCAGATTGTTTGGAAGAAGAAAAGAAGTGTCGTGACAAAATAGCACAATACCGCTGCCAGCCCATTGTGGTGATCGATGTTCATGCCCATAAGGAATTCAAGGAACTGGAGATGAATACACTCGATCTCGAGGTCCGCAATGAAGGCTACGGAATTGCCACTGAGATCCATTGGGAAGTGGATAGTGAAAGGTTTGAGATCGATCTAAAGAGTAGTGAATGGGCATTAAACCGGTTGAGTGTAGGCGGCAAACGCTCGGTCAAGATTTCGATCCGCCCTAAAAGAGGTGAAATCGGCACCGAAGTGCCATTTTTATTAGAGTGGTTTTGGAAGTGTAAGGATGGAGATGCTTTTCAGGATAAGCTCAGCGTATATATTTCTGTAAAGGCCAGGGACGATACGCGTCCCACAGGCCCGCCGCCGATCATCTTTCAAGGTGGCGGCACGGTGATTCAGGCTGGAAAATACGTTTACGGCGACGATGTGTCCGGCGACAAAGGTGACAAAGTGGAGATCAATCGCGGGTCCGGCGTGAAAGTGACTGCTGGACAGGACTCGCTGGAGATCCAAACCGGTAAAAAACGGGCGGAGTCCACATGTCCGATCTGCAAAATGCCTGTTGAAGCGGATGCAGAGGTTTGCATTTATTGTGGTAACAAACTGTCCGCCATAGCATTGGACAAGAGTAAAAAAGATAATGGGTAAAAGAGCTTCAGACAAGTAGGATGCAGGTACGTATTTGCACAATTTATAAGCTTTGTTAAGTGATATTACGATGACTGATCTCAAACAACTGGCCCGCTACAAAATTGAATCCCACCTCGGGGCAGGTGCATTCGCGGATGTCTATAAGGCCGTAGATAGTAAACTCAACCGCACTGTGGCACTGAAGGTGCTTAAACCGATGTTGGTGGCGGATCGCGATGCCTTTGCACGTTTCACGCGCGAAGCCCAGGTGGCCGCGACACTTTTCCACCCGTATATAGCCACTGTGCTGGACATGGGCGAAGCGGAGGGCTACTACTTCATTGCCATGCGCTATGTCGATGGTAATTCGCTCGACAAGGTAATCGCTGAACAGGGCAACTTACCATGGGAAGCAGCCATCAAGATTACTGAGCAGATTGCCTCCGCCCTGCAATTTGCCCATGATAAAGGCCTGTTACATCGGGATGTCAAGCCGCAGAATATTATTTTCAGCGAAAACGAAGGTGCAGTCCTGACCGATTTCGGGTTGGTGCGGGCAATTGCTTCCAGCGGGATGACAACTACTACCAGTATGATTGGCACACCGTCTTACATTGCTCCTGAGATCTGGGATGGGCAGGATGCCAGCCCGGCCAGCGACCAATACGCCCTGGCGTGTGTGGTAGTCGAAATGCTGACCGGCAAGGTGCTGTTCGGTGGCACGACGCCTGCCATCATGAAGAAGGTTCTGTTCGATCCACTTTCTTTGCCGGAAAAATGGCCGGAAGGAGTACCGCAGGGCCTCAACGCCGCACTCGAGCAGGCACTAGCAAAGGATCCCGCAAAAAGATTCGGAAACATGGGAGAGTTTACTGTTGCACTCCAGACGCAGCCTGTGAGCATCGCGGCCAGTGTCTCGCAGTTGCCACCCATTCAGGCTGAGGCGAAACCGGCGAAAACAGCAACTAGTGAAACGTCGCTGCCCCCCACTCCTACCGGTGTGGAACCGGTGGAAGAAGAGGTCAATGTCCCACCGCTTCCACCCACCCAAACCGAAGCACAACCGGTGAAAGTAGTCCCAACTGCCTCAACGGACGCATTAACAGAAATTCCTTCAAAGAAGAAAAGCTATGATATTCATGAAGATGAAATGACGGTCAGCCTGGCTCCGGGCGTGGATCTGGTTTTTGTTCGCATCCCGGCGGGTCCTTTCTTGATGGGCAGCACCGACAAGGATAGGACAGCCAATACGGATGAAAAGCCTCAGCACAAAGTACGGCTGGATGAGTATTGGATGGGCAAGACGCCTGTGACGAACGAACAATATCGAGCCTTTGTAAAAGCAAGCCACCATGACACGCCTGACCAGTGGAAGAACGGGAAAATCCCTAGGGATAAAAATGATCACCCGGTAGTGGATGTGAATTGGCAGGATGCGCTTGGCTTCTGCCAGTGGGCCAGCCAGGTAGCAGGTTTGAAAATTCGTTTGCCAACTGAAGCGGAATGGGAAAAGGCCGCGCGCGGAACCGATGGGCGCAAGTACCCGTGGGGAGACGAAAAACCGGATGAGTATTGCTGTAATATTGATAATAATATTGGCGATACATCGCCTGTGGGAGGGTACAGCCCGACTGGCGACAGTCCGTATGGTTGTATCGATATGGCTGGCAACGCAGCAGAATGGACGAGTAGCCTGTTTGAAGATTATCCTTATCGCGCTGGCGACGGACGAGAGGAAATTGAAGCTGATGAGGACGCTAAACGTGCAGTGCGCGGTGGCGGTTTTGATTCCTATCCTTTAGGGGTGCGCTGTGGATTCCGTGATTCGGATAATGAATCATCTTGGGATGATGGTACCGGCTTTCGTGTCTGCATCTCTGCTGAGACGAATTGGAACCCCGATCTGAAAGTATTTCGAAAGAGGTGAAAGAAGCATGACCGACCTCACTCAACTTTCCCGTTACACTATCGAATCCCACCTGGGCACCGGCGCCTTCGCGGATGTCTATAAGGCCGTGGATACGGTCCTCGACCGCACGGTGGCGCTGAAAGTGCTCAAACCCATGTTGGTAGATGACCGCGAAGCCTTTATGCGCTTCACGCGTGAAGCCAAGACCCTGGCGAACCTGATGCATCCGCAGATCGCCTGGGTGTGGGACCTGGGTGAAGCGGAAGGGCGCTACTTCATTGCCATGCGCTATGTGGATGGTAAAGCGCTGGATAAAGTCATTTCGGAACGCGGTTCCCTGCCATGGGATGAGGCTTTGAAGATCACCGAGCAGATTGCCGGGGCATTACAGTTCGCCCACGATAAGGGTTTGGTACACCGGGATGTTAAGCCGCAGAATATCATTATCAGCGCGGATGAAGGGGCGATCCTTACCGACTTCGGGCTGGTCAAGGCCCTGCATTCGAGCGGGATGTCATCGTCTACGAGCATGATTGGCACGCCTTCATACATTGCGCCGGAAATTTGGGAGGGCCAGGAGGCCAACCCAGCCAGCGACCAGTATGCCCTGGCGTGCGTGGTTACAGAATTGTTGACAGGTAAGGTGCTGTTCGACGGCAAAACGCCTCCGGCGGTGATGGCAAGCCATTTTAAGCCGCCTATTTGGCCGACAGCCTGGCCAGAAGGGATTCCGGCACGGATTGCAATTGCATTGGCTAAGGCGCTCTCAAGGAACCCGTTGGAACGGTACTCCTCCGCCACTGAATTCCTGGCTGGGCTGCGTGTATCCGGGCTAAACCCCGACGGAGTTGTCACTGCCCCACAACCCACCATTCGCAACCTTCAATCTAATCATCCCCACAATGTGGTGAACAATGTTGAATCAGCCACGATCCACGATCCTAATTCAGTAATTCAGAGTCCTAGCGATGTAATAGAGTTCGTGGAAGGGTTGCGTGAGTTAAGGCAGAAATATACCAGCGCAAAAATCTCTCTTCAATCATTACTCCTCAGTCACCAATCCTCAATTACCAATCTTCAATCCGACAACCTTGCTGGCATCGAATGGATCGAGATCCCGGCCGGAGAGTTCCTGTATGGAGAAAAAAAAGAAAAGCAGTATATCCGGAAACCGTTTCTGATTGGTAAGTATCCAATTACGAATGCACAATACAAGCGCTTCCTGGATGGTAATCCTTCCCATCCTGTTCCTTCGGGTTGGGATAAAGCCAAGAGGATGTATCCACTTGGTAGGCAGAATCACCCGGTGGTAAATGTAAGCTGGGAGGACGCCGGGGCTTTCTGCGCCTGGGCGGGTTGCCGCCTGCCCACGGAAGTGGAATGGGAGAAGGCCGCGCGTGGCACTGATGGGCGCACCTATCCCTGGGGTAATGATTGGGTAGGTGGAAAATATTGTAACAGCTCGGAAGCCGGCATCGGCGACACCACCCCGGTGGACGAATTTCCGGAGGGCGTCAGTCCATATGGTGCTTGGGAAATGGCCGGCAATGTCTGGGAGTGGACAGGCAGCAAATTTGACGCGATTACATACGTGCAGCGGGGCGGCGCGTGGGACGCCAGTGAGCTCAATATCCGCTCTGTCAGGCGCCCCAGGCTCGGTCCCGCTTACTGGGGCAGCAGCATCGGCTTTCGTTGCGCCTGCTCACTCCCTGAGGTCTGAAATTTCGAAGCGATTTTTTGAGAAGAATGATCAATGGAACTCGGAACTTGTAACTCGTAATTTGTAACATGTGAAATAATGGAGATGCAAATGAGCAACGCAGAAGATGTCAAAGCCCAGTTCGCAGAACGCCTGGAGCAGCAAAAACAGGCTCGGGCTGGCCGGCTGGATGCGGACCTGGACAGTCTGCGCACCAGCCTAATGCGAGAATTCCGCGCCAACCTGCCAGCCGACTTGGGCCGGCAGGCCGGAGCAGCCGCGGCTGGGTTCCCCGCGCGACCGGTCTTCTCTCCGGCCCAGCCGCTGGTAGATATGGCCGCCTCTTCCCAGTTACAGCAACTGGATGGCGCTTTCATCGAAATGTTCCATCTGGACAAGTTTTACCCATCTACCCGCCTGAATACATCCACCGTTTACTGTGAATCGCTGGAAGAGTTCTTCACCCCGCTAGTCGCCCAACTGGACCTGTCTCCCGAGGGCCGCCAGGCCGAGTTAGGCCAATTGATGACGCAGGCGCAGGAACAGGCCCGCCAGCACGGCGGTGGGATGTTCGGGTACAACCTGCCCGGCATCGGGGCCTATCTCAACGGCTGGCTGTTCGCCTATAAACAGGGTTTCGCGCCGCGCGAAGCCTTCAACCGGCCGGAGACCCTGCGCCGCATCCTGGAAACCGCTATCCACGAAAAATTGGGGCATGGCTTCCTGAGCGTGTACTCGGCCATGGGTGAGGTCAAGAACCGGCTGGGATTAACTCAGATGGATCTGGCCCGTAAATTCGGGCTGCGCACCGCCGATGACCCCACCGCCAGCCTGCGACGGGAACAGGCCAACCTGCTCTTCCTTACCTCGCAACTGCTCGAGGAAGGCTGGGCCACCTGGGTGGAAACTTTCCTGGCCTCGGCGCTACTCGGCTCGGGTCCGCACCCGCGCGGCGACCTGGAAAAGGTGGTGAATGCCATCAACGGGCTGCCATCCAATCTTCCCCAGCGCCAGGAGATCCAGCAGGCGCTGCTGGGCGCCATCCTTTTGCTCTTCGGCGAGAAGGATGGGCCCCCGGAGATGCTCCACCAGGCTGTGATGGTGCTGGAGATGGTTGGAAACCAGGTGGATGAACTGCTTGCGCAAAAATTGAACCAGCCGCTGCGCTATGTGATCGGTGAACTGCTGCTCACCCAGGCCGAGGCGAATTTGGGGCCGCTGTGCGTGCCGTATGCAGCCTTGATCGCGGCCGGTGTGACCTTCGATCCACTCCAGATGGGCCTGTCGGACCTGCGCGATCTGCTTAGTCGCGACCTGCGCCTCAACCCGGATGTGCGCCTGGCCCTGATCAGCCGGATGCGCCTGGAAGAGAAGCAGAATGTGCACGCTATGGCGAAGCGGGTGGCGGCGCAGTTCAGTTTCTCCATTCCAAAGGAATTACAGGGATAAAAAAACAAAAAACAAAACGCAAAAGTAAAAGCTGATGGCTCATAGCCGAACGCAAAAAAATGAAAGTGAGGCAGAATGGCAAAAGACGATAAACAAACCACGGCGGTACCACTGGGACGCGCCTTCAATTTGAAGGAGCTGCCGGGCTGGTTCGAAAAATGGATCAATATCCCACCCGGGCGGTTGGGGGTGGTGGTACAGGCTGGCGGGCGGGGGCGCACGCTGATGCCCGGGCGGCACCGCCTGCTGTCGGTCTACCAGCGCCTGGCCAGGCAGGGCGTGGGCCTGGCGGCCGGCTATGTTCCGCAGGAGGCCTTCACCCTGCGCCTGGCAATTCCCTACCTGCTCAGCGGCGATGGGGAACTGGTTGATCTCAGCCTGGCCTGCGACTTGGAGATAACTGACCCACTGAGATTTTTCACTGAGGTTGTGCTGCCCCAGGGCACGCTCCAGTCGATCGGGCTGGAGTTGGGCGACGAGGCGGTCCATAAAGAGATCGCTGCGGTCACAGCCAAATACGCCGCTGCCGACCTGGTGCATGGGCTGCCGCCCCGCCTCAACGGTGAACTGCTGGCTGCCCTGGGGATGTTGGCTGCCAGTTGGGGATTATCGGTTAAAAATATTCCCCTGGTGGTGTTTTCACGCTCCGAAGATCGCCTTGTAGTTGCCGAAAAGACCCGGGCTTTGCAGGAACGCCTCCAGGATGTGGCCCTTCAGGCGAAGATGGCAGATATTGAAAACCAGGCCCAATTGGATGAGTTCATCCAGCAGGTGGCGCCAGAAGTCAGCAGTGTGGCGCATGTTCAACTCAACCAGGCTGAGCCCGCAAAGGGTGAAGCGGCCACCAGAATAAAGTTGGGCGAGTTCCTGTATACCCTGTTCAATCGGGGAGGCCAGGGGAGCCCCCGCCAGGGCGGGTTGATCGGGAAGTTATCCCAACAGAAGGCCTCCATGCCCAAGGCCCGCCGGCTGCCGCGTTTTTGGTGGTTCTGGCGGGTGCTATGGATGGCAATTGTGTTCTTTATTGGCCTCGCCCTGACCTCCCTGGTGAACCGGCTGGCCGGCGCCGCTTCCCAGCAAGGGAAAATGGGACTTTACCTGCTAATCTGGGGGTTTGTCATTGGTGTCGTTCTGGATAGCATCAAGGTGCTCTACGAAAAGTTGGAGGGTGCCTATGATGCTGCCCGTTTGTTCCCGGCCTCTTCCGTCTCCTCGTCGCTGGATGCGCTGGTGGGGAACAACCGCGACCGGGCCGACGAGTTGGTACGAGAGCAGTGCCAGAAGGAACTCGGGCATGTCCGGGATGTATTGCAAGATATTCGCACGCGTGAGTTCAAACGAAATAAGACCGACATGGCGTTGAAATTACGCAATGAGCTGGAGCGGAACGTGGAGGACGGCATAAAGAAGATCAGCAACCGTGACTATGGCCGCCCGCCCTACGTGACCGACCTGCATATTGACCGCTATGCCTGGGATGCTATGTTGGACTATGATGAGGATTTGCTTGGGTATGCAAACGCCTTAAGCGATAAGGCGCATCTCCTGCAGCAAAAATCCCAGGCAAATGAACTTGATCCTGCTCTGCTGGCAAGCTTTGATTCCGATATTTCGGCTTTTTGCAACCGCTTTTTCGAGCGGGCACGTCCCATAAAAATCCTATCACAGGAAACCAATTAATCTATCCGGAGGTGTAACCATGGCTCTCTTTGACAAAGAATGTCCTCATTGTGGTCATAAGAATTCCCCCCAGGCATCTTTCTGCGCCGAATGCGGCACGCCGCTGGGTGGTGGAAAAGTGATCTGCGGTGTCTGCAACACGGAGAACCGCAGCGATGCCCGCTACTGTAAGAAATGCGGGCGCGAACTGGCTGCCAATGCCGCCCCGGAGGTGCGCGCCGGGCGCTGGGCACGGCATGAGAATGATTTCGCCGTGCGGATCGACTCGGATGACCTGCCGGGGATCTTCCGGCGTGGCATTGTTGTTGAAATGGGTACGAACGCCCTTCTGGTCGAGAATGGCGTCAACCGTGGGATGGTTCCCCCTGGCACGTACACGCTTGATTCTCTAGATAAGCACTTGCTCAACTGGCTCTCCACTGGTTTGACTCGTACGGCCACTGTCCTGCTGGTGGATGTGATGCCGGCGGAACTCGAATTTCATATGGGCGGTATTTTCACCAGTGACCCCATCAACATTGGCATGAGCGTGCGCCTGAATGCCCAGGTGGATGAACCGGCGCTCTTCCTGGTCAACATGCTCGGACGGCGTGAACGCATGAGCCGCACAGATCTGATGGAATATCTAAACCCGGAGATTGCACAACTGGTGGAAGGCTGGGTGCGCCATCACACTGTCCAGGAACTGGCCGAGGACCTGAGCCTTAAGGAAAAACTTGAACTGGCCCTGGAAGAAGCCCTCAAAACCACCTTTGCCCAGACCGGTCTGAAATTCCTGAATGTGCGTACGCTCGAGATGAGCATGGATCACCTCGACCGGATCAAGGGAATTAAGAGCAAGTATGCCTTGCAGGTTACCGAGACGGAAGCGGAATTACAGGGCAAGCAGCGCCTGTTGGATGTGATGAAAGGCATGGATCTGAACACCCTGGCCGAGGAAACCCAAAAGGTTGAGAACGAGGAGAAACGTGCCGAGCTGTATCACCGCATGCGCCAGGCAGTTTTAAACGAGAAGATGGATGAGATCCGCTCCGAAGCTCAGTTCACACAGTTCCTGGATGAACAGGATAAGCAGAAACTGTTAAGCGAAAAGGAGCGCGGCGAGTTATTGCGAACCTGGAAGGAAGAGGCGGAAGATCATGACCTCCAGCGCAAGTTCCTGCTCCAAAAGCTGGAGATCGAACAGAACTACCAGACGGAGAAGGTAACCTTGATGTCGCGGGCAGATCTGGACCAGACTGCGCTGGATAATGAGATCGCCCTGGCTCGCAAACGCTCCGATTTTGAGTTCGAGCAGAAGCGCAAAGTGGTGGAAGCCGAGTACTTCAACGAGCGCGAGCGTGACCGGATTGCTGATGAACGCCGGAAAACACAAATCGAGATCACTGCCCTGGAGCGCCAGCAGGAGCGCGCCGATGATGCCGCGGATGTAAAAAACGGCATCGAGTGGCTGGGGTTGATGAAGCAGATGAAGCGTCTGGATATGGAGGAAACCCTGCGCATCCAGCGCTTTGATGAGATTGAGCGCGAGAAAGCCAGGTTGGAGATCGAGCTAAAGCGCTTCGAAATGGAAGAACGCCGCCGCCAGGCTGAACGTGAGCATGAAATCAAACGCATCCAGGAACTGGCGCAATTTGGCTCTGATGCTTTGATTTCACTTTCAGGTCCTGAACAGGCCAAAGTGCTGGCAGAGCTGAGGAAGAACGATTACTTGAAGGGCATGACCGAGGAGCAAATTCTGGCAGCCGCTGCAAAAGATTCGCCAGAGGTGGCGCGCGCTCTGCAGGAGAAATACCGGGCTATGGCCGAGGGTACCTTGAGCGAGCGGGAACGCAAGCTCTATGAGGGCTTGGTGAGCGATCACAAGGTTGAACTGGACCGGGTCAATGAAATGTGGACACGGATGGCAGACAGAGAAAAAGAGACGTCTCATCATGCCATGGATCGCATGGCAGACGTGGCCCAATCCTTTGCCCGTGGCCAAGGCAATCAGCCAGTGATAATCACAACCCCTGGAGGCGGTGTGATCCGTACAACCGGTGTTTCAGCCTCCGAAGCCAGTGGCGAGGATAAGACCTGTCCGAAATGTGGGCGGCATGTCAATGTGGGTGTGCACTTCTGTCCGCATTGCGGGCATGAGTTCGAAGACGTAAAGTAGGGCTGCCGCGGAATTGAGGAGAACGCAGGGAAGATCCTTTGCTTTGCTGCGCTCTCAGTTTGATTGACGATAACTATACCAAAAGGGAAGTTTAGATGGCAAACAAGATGCTTGGCAAGTACGAACTACTGGAAGAGCTCGGCCGCGGCGGGTTTGGGACGGTCTACCATGCCCGCGATACCAGCCTGGATGTGGAGCGGGCGGTCAAAATTCTCCACCCGGCACTGGTGGCCTCGCCGGAGTTCATCGAGCGCTTCCGGCGTGAAGCCAAGATTGCTGCGCGCTTGGATCACCCAAACATCGTGCCGGTCTATGAATTCGGTGAGCAGGAGGGGGCCTACTACCTCACGATGAAGTATATGCCGGGCGGCTCGCTTAAGGATGTGCTGGTAAAAGCAGGGCGGCTGCCCTTCGAGCGTGCCTTACAGGTTACCCGCCAGATAGCCGGGGCGCTGGAATATGCCTATTCCCAGCCAGAAAAGCTGATCCATCGCGATATCAAGCCGGGGAATATCCTGTTTGAAGCCGATAATTTAACGGGGAAAGCTGGCGCGGCGCGCCTGGCCGATTTTGGGTTTGCCAAAGCGCTGGTTGGTGCAAGCAGTTCTTCGCTGAGCGCCAGCGGAGGCATGATCGGCACTCCCTCCTACATGGCCCCTGAGATCTGGCGTCAGAAGGAATTCACCCCTGCCACGGATGTCTACAGCCTTGCCTGTGTGTTTAACGAAATGGTTACCGGGAAGGTGCTGTTCGAGGGCGAAAGTCCCGCTGATATCATGACCAGGCATGTATTGGATGGACCGCAGTTCCCGCAGGAATGGCCGGAAGGGGTGCCGGAGGGGATCGAAAAAGTACTGGGGAAGGCACTGGCCAGGGAACAAAAAGACCGCTATCAGAGCGTGGGCGAATTTGTAGTAGCTTTAGAGCATATGTTGCCCAGCAAAGACTCCATCATTCAGCCAGAGAAAACGATTCCAGAGGCAGTCCCGGAAGCAATGGTTGCCGCACTGGCTGAGTCGCCGGAAAAAACCATTGAACCGCAGACATCCATCCAACCAGCGGATGGGCACGAAGCCCTGCAGGCCGCCTCGCAATCGGAAGATGCGCGGCAAGATGCCGCTGCAGAGGTTCTCACCAAAGTAGATGAAACGCTCAATCGGGATGAATTGGTGGAAAAAAAAGCCATACCTTCCACCGTTTCGGAGGTCCTGCCACCTCATGTTTCTACTAGCCGCGCGGAGCCCGGCAATCGTTCCAAGGAAAGAAGGCCGACGCGCAAGTTTCCTGTTTGGGTGATTGTTGGCATTGTTTTGGTGGGTATTATAGCTATCGTTGGTATTGTATCTATAATCTCAAATCCATTTTCGCTCAATCCACAAGCGACGCTACCAGCGGCCGCCCCCGTTGTGACTCAGGCACCTGTAGCTACTCAGGCAGCCGTTGTAACCCAGCCACCTACTGCCTTCGCAACATTTCCATCAGAAGTTATCCCAACTCAGGTCGTGGCCAATCCCACTCCCACTGAACCTTCAGGCCCACCGAAATGGGTTATACAAAACTCTGGAAGCAAATCATATCTTAATAATATTTTTTTTGTTGATCAACAAAACGGTTGGGCTGTTGGCGGTGTTTCAGATTCCAGCATTCTACACAGCCAGGATGGCGGTAGGAGCTGGAATATACAAAATAGCCCATCAAGCCTGAGTTTTGAGTCGATTTATTTTGTAAATCAAAAAATCGGTTTTATTGTTGGAGGCAACTATTACCTTAACAAAACCAGCCAAGGTATAATCCTCAACACAACTGATGGAGGACAGAATTGGTCAATTGCGCTTAGTACATTGTATGATATACATTCAATTCATTTTGTTGATGCAATGAACGGATGGGCCGTTGGAGAGGATTACAATGAGGCAAACGAAGAAGGGGTTGGAAGTACAATCATTTTAAGTACCACGGATGGGGGTAATAATTGGGAGACAAAAGATGTTTCTAGCAAAACCAAGGGACTCAAGGCCATTTTCTTCTTAAATCATATGAATGGATGGGCGGTCGGGCAGTATGGCAGTATCTTGGCTACCAACGATGGCGGAAGGACTTGGCTACCACAAATCAGTGGAACACAAGCTTGGCTTTACTCGGTTTATTTTACGGATGCACAAAATGGTTGGATTGCAGGTGATTGCTTTTATTGTGGTGATTATGGGGTTGTACTCTCTACAAAAGATGGTGGAAAATCATGGATGTCGCAGCATATTCAAGCTAAAGATTTACGTTCTCTCTACTTTATTAATTCTCAAGAAGGATGGACAGTCGGGTCTAATGAGATTTTTCATACAACAAATGGCGGTTCTTCTTGGGATCTTATTTCACCCACTAGCTCTGAGCGATTAAATTCTGTTTTTTTTATTGATTCCAATCATGGTTGGGTAAGTGGAGATAATGGGACAATACTGAAATATGCACCTTCGGATTAAGTTGATAGGTTTGTTAGTCCAAGGCAAAAAGAAAGCAGTTTCTACCATTTGAAGATACATAATTAATCGCTTATCTTTATCATAGATATTCGGGATGTTCTAGAACGCCACCAGCGAGACCGCCGACTTCTAGGTTGTGATGGTTGCCGCAAAAAAATAGAGATGATACCTGTAAATAATTTGATGGAGAATTATGACCAGTAAAATGCTTGGTAAATACGAACTGTTGGAAGAACTCGGGCGGGGTGGGTTTGGAACGGTTTACCGCGCAAGGGATACCAGCTTGGATGTGGAGCGGGCGGTTAAGCTGCTGCACCCGGCGCTGGCCTCCGACCCGGAATTCATCACACGTTTCAAACGCGAAGCCCAGTTCACCGCCCGGCTGGAACATCCGGCCATCGTGCCTGTCTACGAATTCGGTGAGCTGGAGGGCGCTTTTTTCCTGGTGATGAAATATATGCCGGGTGGCTCGCTTAAGGATGTGCTGAAAATAGAAAACCGGTTGCCTTTTACACGCGCCTTGGAGATTACCCGCCAGATTGCAAGTGGGCTGGATCGCGCCCATAAACAAGGCTTGGTGCACCGTGATATCAAACCGGGTAACATCCTTTTCGAAGAGGCTGAAGCTGGCGATCCCACTGCGGGTACAGGCGCAGCGCGGCTGTCCGATTTCGGCTTTGCCAAAGCTCTTTCAGGAGCGGGCAGCGCTTCGCTAAGCGCCAGCGGGGGCATGGTCGGGACGCCCGCATATATGGCCCCGGAGATCTGGAGAGGGGAGGAAATTTCCCCTACGACGGATATCTACAGCTTGGCGTGTGTTTTCTATGAAATGCTCACAGGGCAGGTGCTTTTTGACGGTAACAGCCCTGCGCAGATCATGACCTGGCATGTGTTGGAAGGCCCCCGGTTCCAGGAGAAATGGCCGGAGGATACCCCGGAAGGCATACAAGCAATCCTGACGCAGGCGCTTGACAAAGAGCCTGCCCGGCGCTACCAGTCGGCCGGTGCGTTTGAAAACGCCCTCGAACGAATCTCCATGGGAGAACGAACCCCCCTGGAAGCCAGCCTGCAGGTGCCGCCTGCTCCAATCCAGGTAGAACCTTCCCCAGCAATACAGATAATTGAGAAAATTGATAAGGAAAACGTACAGACTGTTCCAGCCGATCTACCTGGCCAAACTGGATCCAAAGACGAAATTCCAGAGCGAAGTTTACAAGAGGGGAAGTCTGCTGAAAAGATACCGCTCCCTGCGGAGCTGCGTCCACGCTTCGCCGAAAAATCCATGGCTTACTTGCTCATCTTATTTGGATTGGTAACCAGCTTGATGTATGGTTTAGGACTTCCAGGCTTGATTGCCGGTATTGGCCTGTTCTGGCACAAGAAATGGGCGCGCAAGCTGGGAATGATCTTCGCTGGTATGCTTGAGGTAATCGGAATTATTTCAGTCATTGCGGGTTTCGTATTTATCCAGAACAATGACTCTACTGGGATAATTCTTGCATTGTTCGGTTTTCCAGCATTCTTGCTATCCCTGTTCTTTCTGGAAACCTTGGGCGGAAAACGAATTATGGCATACACTGGCGGAGGCGCCAGTCAGCCAGCCGGATTCTGGCCAATCTTCATATGGTATTCGGCGACCATATTTGGCCTAATTCCGGCGCTGCTGCTGTTGAAGCATACCTCACATGCTCGTCTTTGGGGATTTTTATATCTCTTTATAGTATTGATTGTGGCAGTGGTTTTCTTGACTCATAGTGACGCCGGCGATGTCATTGTTGGGGCTTTCTTAATCGGCCTGTGCGTGTGGGCATTCTTTACGCTGCAAAGCCGGCGATTTCGCGAAGCTTATGATGGAGAAGAGCAGAAAAAATGAACCTCACCCAACTCGGCAAATACGAACTGCTGGAAGAACTCGGCTCGGGTGGCTATGGAACCGTCTACCGCGCCAGGGATACCGTGCTGGAAGTGGTACGCGCCGTCAAAGTGCTGCACCCGGCGCTGGTGGCGGACCGGCAGTTCATCGAACGGTTCACGCGCGAGGCGCGTTATGCCGCCCGCCTGAAACATGCGCATATCGTGCCGGTATATGATTTGGGTGAGAACGAAGGACGCTTCTTCCTTGCAATGGAATACCTGCCAGGCGGTTCCCTTAACGACATGATCACCCGCCAGGGCAGCCTGCCATTCGGGCGGGCCGTGGAGATTCTGGGGCAGGTAGCCGGGGCGCTGGATTATATCCATGCACAAGGGCTGGTGCACCGCGATATCAAACCCGGCAACATCCTTTTCGATGAAAGCGGGCAGGCTGCTGTCAGCGACATGGGCTTTGCCAAGGCGCTCTCCGGCGGCAGCAGCTCGCTCAGCACTAGCGGCGGCATGATTGGCACGCCCTCCTATATGGCGCCGGAGGTCTGGCGCGGCAAAGAAATCACGCCTGCCACAGACGTCTACAGCCTGGCGTGTGTGTTCTTCGAGATGATCACCGGGCAGGTGCTATTTGAAGGCGATAGCCCGCCGGAGGTGATGACTAAGCATATGCTGGATGGCCCGCAGTTCCCGCAGCACTGGCCGGAGGGGGTACCGGATAGGATGGAAGTAATCCTAAAACAAGCCCTAGCGATTGAACAATCGAAACGCATCTCTTCTCCCGGTGAGTTCACCCGGATGATGAACAGTCTCAATGCATCATATAAAACCAAACAACCAATAATTTATCAAGCGCACCAAGGGGTTGGAGAAGGACAGCAAGTGAAAGGAAAATTCAACAAGCAACAAAAACCAGATACCATTCCAGAACAAGATTCCATAGGTAATAATTCATCAAAGCCGATGAATATTCCATATTAGGAGATTAATATGAGTTTTCTGATTCTTTTTATATTTACAATCGCATTAATAATTGGCTTAGTTAGTGGGGCTTACTGGATTGGCCGCAGGACAGAAATAAAAAAACATGACTCCAATCTATCTTCAAATCATCTACCACCAATATTTTCCAGATTGTTTGATATTGTAGATAGCGTCAGTATTGAAGCAGCGAGAGAAAATTGGAATGAAGCTCGGTTTCAACAGAGATTAGCAGATGAAATGATACAGGATGGGCAAGGTACCTGGTGGATGATTGGTTACCGTACAGGCAAATGGTACTATTTTGATGGGACCGAATGGGTTCAAAAACACCCCCCTCTTATCACGGATTGAGATTTGAATTATTTTACTTAGATTGAATTAAAAGCCAAATGACCACCACACAACTCGGCAAATATGAACTCTGCTCTTCTCTTGGCTCCGTCGCGACCGCCGAAGTCTGCCATAGACATTGTTCCGCGCTCAGGCGCGAGATGGCGCACGCCGATTTATTCCAACCCAACATTGTCATCAAGGAGTTTTATGCCCTTCCAACCCGGTGAGATCCTGTTTGGCAAATACCGCATCGAAGTCCTGATCGGCCAGGGCGCCTTTGCGGAAGTTTATCGTGCCACCCACCTTTCTCTGGATGCGCCGCGTGCTCTCAAGTTGCTACGGCGGAACACACCCGGCATCGGCAGTACCGATTACCATGAATTCCAGGGCCGCTTCCAGTTGGAAGCGCAATTGGGGGACCGGCTGGATCATCCCAACCTGATCCGGGTGTATGACTTCGAGCAGGCCGACGAGCTATCCGTGCTGGTGATGGAATATGCACCCGGCGGCAGCCTGGACAAACGCATCAAGCAAAGCCGTGACCAGGTCCAGCCCAACCCGGTTGACGAGGTCATCCAGGTTGGATTGGATGTGGCGAAGGGATTGGGCGCTTTGCATGCCCTGGATGTTGTGCACCGCGACCTTAAGCCCAGCAATATCCTGTTCGACGTGAAAGGGCATGCCAAGGTAGCCGACCTGGGGCTGGCGCAGGTTCCGGGTGGGCCTTCTATGCGTTCCAAACTCAGCCAGCCGCTGCCACATCCCGGCACGGCCGGCTATATGAGCCCGGAGCAAGAGCAAGGGGTGCCTCTGCTGCGACCAGCCTCGGATGTGTATGCGCTCGGGATCGTGCTGTTCGAGCTTCTGACCGGGCGGAATTATGCCTTGCTCAAACCCGGGACTCATGCTGCCAGCCTGCGGGAGAATGTGCCTGTCTGGCTGGATGAACTGCTGACGCGTATGCTGGCGGAGGATCCCAAGGTGCGTCCCTGGAATGGGGAGGAGGCAGCCGGACTATTGCTGGCGGGGATGGAAGCAGAGCAGGCCCTGCAGGTAGTGGCGCAGAAAACTTGGCAAGATGAGCAAGCCAGGCAAGCGCGTAATGCGGAGGAAAAAACCGTTCGGGAAGCCGAAGAACGTCTGCGGGAAGCAGAGCGTGAGCGGCAGGAAAGACAGAATGCAGAGCAAAGGCGCTTGCAAGCGGAGGCGGAAGCCAAGCAGAAAAAACTTCAGCAAAAAAGCCAGCCGAAACGAAAATTCCCCGTATGGGCATTTTTTCTCATTGTTTTAGCAGGTATCACAGGGATTGTGTCTTTGTTACCAAAGCAACCCTCCCCCAGTCAAACAGCCGTGCCCACGGCTGTAGTGCGTACACCTGTGATCCCTGCGACTGCAATGTCAGCGATTTCAGCTCCCTCGACTGTGGTGCCAACTTTTACTTTGGTACCTACCTTAGGCATTGGTTCAACATGGCCCCGTTCTGCGGATAGGATGGTGATGGTTTATGTGCCGGAAGGCAATTTCATTATGGGGAGTAATGATGAAACTATTGACGCAAAACCGCAACATACTGTGTACTTGGATGCCTATTGGATCGATAAAACTGACGTGACTAATTCAATGTTTGAAATATTTATCAACCAGACCGGCTACCAAACAGATGCAGAAAAATCCAGATCGTCTTATGTTTTTAATACTGTTACTGACAAGTGGGAATCAACCCTAGACGCAAATTGGAAACATCCACAAGGATCAAATTCCAGCTTGGCGAATCTGAATGAGCATCCAGTTGTACAGGTTTCATGGAACGACGCCCAGGCGTATTGCAAGTGGGCGGATGCGCGCCTACCAACGGAGGCGGAGTGGGAAAAAGCGGCCCGAGGCACTGATGGGCGCAAGTACCCATGGGGTAATCAGGCCCCAACCGGGGATCTCTCGAATTTTGCGGATGTGAATCTCGTGGTTAGTTGGGCAGATAAAACCAATAATGATGGTTATGAATTCACATCGCCAGTTGGATCATATCCAGCCGGAGCCAGCCCATATGGAGCCTTGGATATGGCCGGGAACGTTTCGCAATGGGTGAACGATTGGTGGGATCCAAACTATTATGCCAATTCGCCGTCTTCCAATCCGCAAGGCCCATCCAGTGGAACCCAACGATTGAAGCCGGGTGGTTCATGGTACGATGGTCAGCTCTCCATCCAGTCTGCCTTTCGGCCTTTTGACGTTCCCGGTTGGACTGACGAAAGCTCTGGTTTCCGTTGTGCCCGTTCATAAACGTAGTAGGCTTGTGCTGAACTTAAGATTCTGGTTATTGAATGTCTTGCATTATTCCCCAGAAGGGGGGTGATGTTTGGGAAAATACATATGATACAAAAAATCATACTATGGAGGATCTTATGAAAATCAAAACCATCTTGTTCACCTTTTTCCTGACTGCAGCACTGTTGCTCCTGCCGCTTCAATCCAGCGCAGCGCAAACATCCTCGCTCTCCCTGCATCTTGAGCAAGCCGACCTGACCGCCTTCCCGCAGATGTCCGTGCGCCTGAGCGCCTGGGATGCCAGCGGGCTGCCACTGGCGGGGCTGGCTGCCGGCGATTTTACCTTGCAGGAGAATGGCGGGACCCCCTTCCATCCTGCCTCTGTCCAGGCAGATGCGGATGCGCCGCTCAGCGTCATGCTGGTGATGGACATTTCAGGCAGCATGACCGGCCAGCCGCTGGTGGATGCCAAGCAGGCGGCCGCGCGCTTCCTGGACCGCCTGAGCTCCAGTGACCGGGCCGGCCTGATCGCCTTCAATGATACGATCAACCCAGACCCAGCCCAAATGGATCCCAAGCACGAACTGGCTTTCAGCAATAATCTTGCGCCATTATACGATCTTATCACCAGCCTGCAGGCCAGCGGCGACACGCATGTATATGATGCCATGGCCAAGGCCGTCAAACTGACTGCCGGTCTGCCCGGCGGGCACCGGGCCATCCTGCTGCTCAGCGATGGGCAGAACCAGCCACCCACGCTGGGCGATCCGCAGGAGGCGATCAAACTCGCGCAGGCTGCCAACCTGCCAATCTCTGTGATCGGGCTGGGGAATGAGATCGACGAAGCATATTTACGCAGCCTGGCCGGTGGTACGGGCGGTGTTTTCCTGCTTGCACCGAAATCCTCGGAACTGGCCAACCTTTTTGGCAACATGGCAACTTTGCTCAAAACCCAGTATGTGCTGACCTATACCAGCAAAGTGGCCAACAGCGGGCAGGACTACAGCCTGACGGTAACCCTGAATACTGCCCAGGGATCTGCCAATACTTCCCTGCGTCTCGGGACAACGCCGCTGATTACTCCGACTTTTACGCCAACTTTCACACCTATTCCCACTCTGACTTCTACTCCAACCTTTATTCCTTCGGTAATCCCGACGGTCATGCCTACTCCCACCCCGCTGGTTTGGAAGGATATAGTGGTGAGTAATTGGGGCTGGCTGCTGGCGGCCGTGCTCGCGCTCGGGCTGGCCTTATGGTTTACTGCCAGTCGCATGCGCCGCCCGCGCCTAAAGAAAGAAGCTTGCGCCCAGTGCGGCTACGATCTGACCGGCTTAGTGGGCGCCTGTCCGCAGTGCGGTGGAACTAGGCGGTTGCCTAAGCGATGAGGAATCACCATGAATAAACCCGGAAAACACGAAATTCTGAATCAGATCTGCACGGGTGGCTTTGGCACGCTGTTCAAGCCCCGGAATACCTCCTGGCAAAAGGGACAATTGGTGAAAAATGGCTGATCTCGAGAGCAAGAGAAGATCCATGGAAGAAAGACTGCAGCAGATAAAGAATCAACGCGCACCGTCTGTTCCCATCCCCGGCCCGGAGTCAGATTCTGCGCCGGATGCGTTCTCTGCCCGCCTGAGTGAATGGGAATCTCTATTGGACAAACGTCTGGAAGAATTCCGGGCTGCCAGGGGAGAAGCGCCTTTGCCGCACTTCCCGGAGCAACTCCCGCTTTCGCCCGGGGGGGAAGCCGCCTTCCGGCAATGGGCGGAACACGTGGATACGTTGATGCTCAAGGAGGTGGGCCTCAACACGTATCCCCTCCCGCCGGGCTTCCGCCAGCCGTTGCGTTTCGTGGAGAACGAGCAAGCCATGCACACCTGGATTACCCGGGCCTGCGGACTGGGAACACAGCCGGAGATCTCACATCTGCGTTCCATGCTGCACATATCCGGCCAGGGAACGATTGTCAACCTGGGCGCTTACCCGCAGGGCGAACCTGCTCTAGGCCCGGGTGAACCGCATGTCTATGCCCGTTTCGCCGCCGACCTGGCCCAAGAGCGCTGGGGCTGGGGCTTTATAATGGAATACACCGCCCTCGGGCAGGCGGCCGGTCGGGAGGGATTGTGGCCCGCACTCGCCTGTGGGCGGCTGGGACTTTCAGTGCAGGCAGGCAAGGCCCAGGCCCTGCAACATATCTGGCGACTGACTGCAGCCGGCTGGGAGGACTGGGTCAGGCAGTTTGTCATGATCAAGGCCCGTCACGCCGTGGGAGATAGAAAACCCGTAAAAAACAATCTCCGGATCAATTACGAACTTATTGCCGGGATCGCCGGCATTTTTCCGCTTATCCTCTATCCGTTTGGAGCGGCCATCTCCCTGCGCACCATGATGGACCTATTCTCAATCCTCTTCTTGGAACAGACCGAGATCATTCCAGATAACTTGAACGCTTTACTGGTCTGGCTCCAGGATTTCTGCGAAAAGCAGGATAAAGGCGTCGCATGGCCGGATGGAAAATATGGCCGGGCGTTTGGTGGTTTCTCCTTTTCCAAGCTGGAAGCGCATATCGGCATCCTGTGCACGCCGCATGCTACCCTGATTGCCTGCCACAACGAATGCCTGGATCTGCACCAGGCGAAGGATGGCCCGGCAATCCTGGCGCTGGCAAAGAAAAATCCGCGTGCCAACCCGGATACCCGCTTGGCGCTGCTCTCGGGACTTAACTCGCGTGTCAAATACAACCCGCAGGCCATGTCAAACGCCGCCTGGGAAACCCTGCGGCTGGATGGCCCGGGCGGTCCGGTCGTTCAGGCTTTACCCCATCCTGGTATATCCTCTTAATATGGAGGAGGCGGGTAGGTGTGCAGGCGGCGCTTTCGCCCGCACACCTACCCGCCTCATGGTGTATTGAGATAATACTGCAAGGATTAATATTGGATAGTCCTGGGAAAGGCGCATGATGGAAATTAACCAGCAATTTGGAAGATACCGTGTCGTCAGGTCTCTGGGTTCGGGCGCCACCAGTGAGGTATACCTGGCGCATGACACCACCCTGGAGCGGGATGTGGCGCTGAAGTTGCTGAAACCCGCCCTGGTCTCTGACCCGGACAGTTTCAGCCGCTTCACCGTAGAAGCGCAGGCGGCCAGCAAGTTGTTCCATGACTATATTGCGACTGTGCTGGATATGGGTGATATGGATGGCCGCTATTACATCGCCATTCGTTACATCGAAGGCATGTCATTGGATGCATATTTGCGTAAAAACGGCCCTCTGCCCTGGGAAGGCGTTCAAAAACTGGCCCGGCAGATCGGCTCGGCCCTCTCCCATGCTCATACCCAGGGTTACCTGCACCGGGATATCAAGCCCAATAACATCATGGTTTCTTCAAATGGCGATTTTGTTCTGACCGATTTTGGCCTGGCGCGCGCCATGTTCGATTCGGGCATGACCTCCACCACGGGTGCCATCCTGGGAACCCCGGCTTATATCCCACCCGAGATCTGGAATGGCAAACCAGCCAGCCCGCTTTCCGACCAGTACAGTTTTGCCTGTGTGATCGATGAAGCCATCACCGGGTATCCACTCTTTTCCGGCGAGACGCCCGAGGAAATCATCACCAAGCATCTCGTTACCAAGCCGGAGATCCCCGCCTATCCAACAGGAATGCCGGAAAATGTCCGCTATATCATTCAAAAAGCCTTGAGCAAGAACAGCGCAGAGAGGTTCCCGGATATTCAAGCCTTTGTCCTAACCTTGCTTGATCCAACGAGTTTTGATGTGGCGGGCTACTTAAAGCAGATGAACAGCCAGGAACAATCAGATGCAGATAAAAAAAGGTTGGAAAATCTCAATGCGAAAAAGCGACGAAAGACCATTATCAGCATCATTGGAATTGTTACTGCCTGTATCATCCTGAGCTGTGCGATCGGGTTCTTCGCATTCAAGGATCATCTTCTTCCAATTGGCTCACCTCCCACCGCTACGGCTTCGCTGCCAACCCAGGCAGGCGCACAGCCAGCCTCCTCCTCTCCGGTAGTACCGGCGACACAGATTCTCACTGCGGTACCAACGCAGACCGCCTCTGCCACTCCAACCTCTACTCCTACTACTATTCCAACTCCAACCTCTACAGATACTCCTGAACCAACAGATACGCCTGAACCTTCTCCCACCCCTGGTCTTTTTTCTGATAATTTTGACAATGGAATTAATCCTGCATGGGAAGTAGTTTCTGGAAGTTGGATCACTGCCAACGGCAGACTGACCGTCCCATATCAAAGCAATATCTTGAGTGAAATAAACCTATCTGGTTATTATGGGGATAATTTTGTTATCAACCTAAACATAGGCTTGGGAGATGGAAATATCGTGATAACTGTGAGAAAACAGGCTTCCCAGATTATTGCTTACAAAATTGATGTCTGGGGACATAATTGTTGGGCTATCTCCCAGAGTAGCGGCGATTACACTTGTATGGTTGAGGGTGCCAATGGAGTAAATGGAAATTTTAATGCAACCCTCGAAGTACAGAAAAATACTTATATTCTCTCCGTGAACGGAATAGAGACGCAGAGATTCACTTCAACTGATTCAGGAACACCGTTTATATCAATTAGTACGTCTTGTGGAACTTCAGGAAATCCATGTCCATCTTTTGATAACTTTAAAGTAGAGCCATTACCCTAAAAAGGTAAATAATGGGCATTCCCGGAACCAGCGGTATCACCCCATTAAAGCGTGGTGGGTTGATAAAAGGCTTGTAAAAAATGGGGTTCATTGGCAAACTCTAGGGACTTCGACATCCACGAGAGCCACCAATGAACCCACAAGATATATTTTGC
>Ga0182027_10003215_pt1 | contig 26074 bp, 21 predicted proteins | sample 712E1DmetaG_FD_121300 | JGI IMG/M metagenome (GOLD analysis project Ga0182027, IMG submission 121300) | Permafrost microbial communities from Stordalen Mire, Sweden - 712E1D metaG (Illumina Assembly) | ecosystem: Environmental > Terrestrial > Soil > Wetlands > Permafrost | place: Sweden...
CAAGAACGACAAGCGCGAGAACCGCGATCAGTTTAAACGAGATCTTTCGCGGGGGAGGGAACGGAGGCAGCGATCCCGGCACCGGAAGAGCGACCGGAGCACCCGACATTGTTGCGATATCTGATGTTGTCGAATGCGACAGTACCGGCCACTGCACTCCTCCCGGCTGCGCTGATGCATCAGGAGTATTAACGCCGGCTGCCGGGAGATTCTGGCTGCCAGATTCGGCCATGTCAGAGGTGTAATATCCCTGTTTTGTCGGGATGAGCGGGGAGGGGGCAGTCCGAGGAACGGAATCTTCGATCAGGGGCTCAATCGAGTGGATTACGTCTTCGATCGGGCGATCCCTCTTATCCGTTGCCATTGGGAAAGGAGTGATCTGGACCGGCTGCGGGAACGTACCAGCAACCTCATCCTGCGGCGGGTTTACGGAGTCCGTTTCTTTTACAACCGGCGTCCCGCACTGGTTGCAGAATGCGGATTCCGGGGGTACACGGTTGCCGCACCGGTTGCAGAATGAGCCCGTGGGAAGGGAGGATGTTTCAATGGGAACGGGCATTACCGGGGCAGGTTCCACGATCTTGTTCATGGGCCGGGCCACCTCAATCCGCTTCTTCTGTTGCGGAGTACTGGGGATCTCGACCCAGCGGGGGGCAGATACCGGTGGTTGTTCTGCCGGGGAAGGTTCCGCCTCCCGGGAAAGAGGTGCCTGACTTACCGGATGGTAGACGGTTGATATGATGTTCTGCTTCAGCGCCCTGACCCAGTCATCGCATTCGCGCTTCCGTTCCCCGCCGCTGGTTTTGGAGAAGGTGAGAACCATCTGGCGTGTATTGCCGCTGATGGTGATGATGGAGATCGTAATCGTCGGATCCCGGATGGCATTCTCGCCGCTTTCGACATCCTTTAAGGTAGCAAGGTTGATCTCCTGGGGAGGAAGGGAATTCTTTTTTATATCAATGAGGACCAGGCGGCGTGTGGTGAGGACGATCTCAAACGACACGGACTTCACTTTTACATTCTGCGTCTGAAGAACAACGCTCTCATCGCTGTACAGTTCTGGATAACTCAAACAACCACCTTCTTATTATATATACGCTGGTATCAGCAGATAAGGATTTCCGGATTCTTTTTGATGATATGTCCCTTAATTACAAAAATTTTCGGTCGTTCATATATGGCATGAGGACTTCAGGAACTTCGACAGATCCATCCCTCTGCTGGTTGTTTTCGAGGATTGCCCGTATAACCCGGGATGTTGCTACTGCCGTTGAATTGAGCGTGTGGATGTACTGTTTGGATTCAAAGTCAGATTTGTCCCGGACCTTGATATTCAGCCGCACGGCCTGGTAAGAAGTGCAGTTTGAACAGGAGACTACCTCCTTATAGGCATTCTCCCGCGGCATCCATACCTCGATATCGTACTTTTTGGCGGCAACCGTCCCGATATCCCCTGTGCAGATGTTGACAACGCGGTAGGGCAGACCCAGCCTGAAGAACAGTTCCTCGGCATTGACCAGCAGTTCTTCATGGATCGTCCACGAGTCTTCCGGTTTGCAGAATACGAACTGCTCCACTTTGGTGAACTGGTGGACCCGGAAGAGCCCTTTTGTGTCCAGACCATGCGCGCCGATCTCGCGGCGGAAGCAGGGGGAGATCCCGGCAAGGCGGAGGGGGAGGTCTTTTTCTTCAAAGATTTCGTCCCGGTACATTGCCCCGATCGGGTGTTCGCTGGTCGCTATCAGGTATGCATCGTCACCGTCAATCTTGTACATCACTTTCTCGAAATCCTCAAGATCCGTGACCCCCTCATACGAGGACCGGTTGATCATATAGGGCGGGATAACCGGAGTAAAACCTTTCCCCGACAGCATGTCGAGCGCATACCGCTGGAGCGCCAGATCCAGCAGGACAAGGCTGCCTTTGAGGAAATAGAACCCGGCACCGGCAATTTTTGCTGCCCGTTCGAAGTCAGCCCAGTTGTTATCGGTGGCGAGCTGGCCATGGTTTTTCACCTCAAAATCTACCGTGCGGGGGGTGCCAACCCGTTTTACCTCAACATTCTCCGAATCGTCCCTGCCGACCGGGACACTGTCGTGCAGGATATTGGGGAGACGCATGAGGTAATTATGAGTGGCATTTTTTATATCATCCTGCTCGGCATCACAGGCGCGGATCTTCTGGGGGAGGGCAGCTGCTACCGCCATGAAATCTCTTGCATCCTGCCCGGCTTTTTTTGCTGCATTAATATCCCGGGCGATCGTATTCCGCCGCTGGCGCAGGGTATCTGTTTCTCGCTTGAGTTCCCTGGCTCTCGCGTCTTTTTTGAGCAGGTCGTCAACCCATTCAATCTTTTTGGGATCGTTTCTTTTCAGTAAATCTGCTTTTACTATCTCCGGATATGCCCGGATGAACCTGATGTCAAGCATGGATCAACCTCCGCGCGGTCATTATCTGCTTTCCTTTGGAATTATTACCCATCATAATTTATCGTTTTTATTCTTATGTTGAACCGATGCATGCGGTACCTGCCGGACAACCGGTATTGGCGAAATTGAATTCATCCGTATTCTCCGGCAGCAGCTCAATGAATATCACCATGCTAAGGTATCCAATTTTAAAACGCACTATAACCGGATGACCTTTAAAGACCGGAGATTACATTTCCGGAATCTCCATGAATCGGGACAGCTGCGGCCGCACCATGCCATGGATCCCACGACAGGAATGGATACCGGGTAATGCGTAAGTTCAGTATCAGAGGAAAAGACGGGAAAAGTGGTGTCCCTGTTTGTGTATGCTGCGTACCGGTCGGCAGGCATCGGCATTGCGCGGGTAACCCGGGATCTTGCCGGGAGGGATTCCTTTCATACGATCAGGAAACGGGTATCCGCAGGAAACGGTATTAAAGCCGCGTGGGCGTTTTACCGGAAGCGCGGATTTTACCCGCGAATGACACTCCCTGAATAAAAAAACAGACCGGGACGGATACTTTTCGGACAGGGTTCCCGTGCAATGCCGGAAATCCTTAATCCTTACAGCGTGAGTAATCTGTACTATGTGGTCCGGTCGGGTCCTGATCTTTGTTTTCAATTGTGATCGGGGAAACCTCTCATCTATCAAGGATTATTCGCAGAAACTGAGCGATGACAAGTCTCCTGGCTGCAATCTGCTTACCCTCATTTCCAGCCCGGTGGGTATTAAAAAGAGCTGGAAACGGTATATTCAGGAACTTAAGGTACCTGCCCGGTTCCTCCATCACGATGAATACGAAGAAGAATTCGGGGCACTGCTTACCCCGCTGCCTGCAGTCTTCCTCCACACCCAGAAGACACGAAGTCTCTTTATTTCTGCAGATGAACTGAGCAGGATACGGTCAGTTGAAGACCTGATGATGCTGGTAACTCAGAAACTCAGGGCATTCTCCTCATCGCAGGGGGGGTAATCACACCCTCTCGTTTTCTGCTTTTACCCGGGGTAGTTCCGGTAAAAAAAAAGGATTATCCGGTGCGTTTTTTATATTCGAAGATCTGGTCAATGATCTTGTATTGTTCGCCTGAATAGAAATACGAAGTCGCTTCGAGACGATCTGTTTTGGGTGTACCCTGGAAGGTAACACCGCTCCCGATTGTATCCGGTTTGAAGGATTTTGTCTCGGAACTGCCATCGGAGCGGGTCAGGGTGACCATAATCTGGCTGACTCCGTACTGTCCTTCACCGCCCCTGAAAGTCACGCTTACTATTGAAGTGATGGGATCCCGTTCAGCATCGAGGACGATAACCCGGTTCGAAGGGGGGACCTGGGTCGGACCGGGAGTAAGTGAGACGGTCGATGCCTGGCTGGCTCCTGCTGGTGTTACAGGATTGGCAGAAGAACTGGGGCTCGTCGTCCCTGTCGGCGCCTGCTGGTTCTGTGATGTCGTGGCGGGCCCGGTTATCATGGGCAGGACAACGAAATACACTGCAGCACCCAGCAGGGCAAGGACAAGGATCCCTGCAATGGCCAGGGTCTGCTGCGGGATCGGTTTTTTCGGGCCGGTCTCCTTGGGAATATCCTTTGCCTTTTCAGTTTTGGGAGGCATTTTTACCGGGGCAGGTGCCGGTGCCGGTTTTTCTTCGGGAACCAACACGGTTTTTTCTTCCACTTTTACCGGAGGTGCCGGGGGTACCGGTTTTTCCTTGGGGACCGGCAAGGTTTTCTCTTCCGCCTTTACCGGGGACTTTACCTCCTTCACCGGCGATGTCTCAGGCAGCGGGGGAAGCGGACCAGCAACCGGTGCGGTTTCTGCGGTTGTCGTTTTCACCGGTACCGCTGCCGGGCTCACCGATGCGCCGCAGTTTTCACAGAATTTAATATTCGGTACAAGCGCTGCACCACACTGCGGGCATACCGGTAAGATCTCGATCTTTGCACCGCAGGATTCGCAGAATTTCATTTCGGGCGTAACCGGGCTGCCGCATTTCTGGCAGGTCAGGGGATTTGCAGTCATGAATATACACCTCACGGATTCAGAACAATTATCAATCCTGATACAAGTAGTAACCTCGTACCACTCTATATGCATTTTGATTCTGTAGGCGCGTGCGGAAAAATGGATGGACACCATCCGTACCCTTATTTATCAGAGTCGACTATCCTATTCTGGTATCACGGGAAAGGACTGTCATGAAGATCGCTGTATCCGGCAAAGGCGGGACGGGCAAAACGTTCTTAGCCGGAACCCTGGCCGCGAAGTTTGCTGCCGGAGGACACACGGTTATCGCCATTGATGCAGACCCTTCACCCAACCTTGCGCTGACCCTGGGGCTTTCTCAAGAAGAGGCAGGGAAGATCGTCCCCATTGCCGAAAACGAGGACCTGATCCGGCTCAAGACCGGCACGGACTATTCCGGTGTGTTCCGGCTGAGCTTTCGTGTTGACGATATCATTGAAAAATATACAGTCCCGACACCCTCCGGTGCTCACCTGATGGTGATGGGGACGGTCCGTTCCATGGGTTCAGGATGCGCATGCCCGGCCCATTCGGTCGTCAGGGCGCTCCTCCGGCACCTCATCGTTGAACGCGATGAAGTGGTCATCCTTGATATGGATGCCGGGATCGAGCACCTCGGTCGTGGCACATCCGAACATGTAGATGAGATGCTGGTTGTTTCGGATGCCAACCGGAAATCGCTGGAAGTGGCAAAGACTATCTGCCGGATGGCAACAGACTCCGCGATCCGGCAGGTCGGGCTTGTCGGTAACCGTATCGCCGGCGATTTACAGGAACAGGCTGTGCGGGCATTTGCAGAAAAGAACGGGATTTTTGTTATGGGCATGATACCGTTCGATCAGAATGTTTCCGACAGCGGGATTACCGGTGTACCCGTTGACGAAGGACATTCTTTAGCAATCCGTGAAATTGCCCGTCTTACCGCTTTGCTTGAATCCGGTTTTCAACTAAAAAAGGGTTGAATTCAGGAAGTATATACACATGAAAACGATTGTTACCATGGGGCGCGGGGGGACGGGAAAGACCAGTTTCGTTGCCCTGATGGCAAAGTACCTGATTGAGAAACAGGCAACTCCGATCCTTCTCGTGGATGCAGATCCCGACCAGAACCTTGCGGAGATGGTGGGCGTGGATCTCGAGATGTCAGGGAAAAAAACGGTCGCGGAACTGCTGGCGGAGACCTTCATTGCGCAGGGTGGCACAACGGTTGGTATTGCCCCGTCAAAACGGATCGAGAACCGCATCTGGGAGCAGGGACTGTACGAAGGCGGGAGTTTTGACCTGCTCGCGGTCGGGACAAAATGGGTTGAAGGTTGTTACTGCCTTCCCGATGCCGCTTTAAAAAATGCACTCGGTGCGATAACAAAACAATACCGGTATATCCTCATCGATTCTCCCGGGGGGCTCGAGCACCTCAACCGCAAGATTGCAAGTGATGTCGATATCATCTTCGATGTAATAGGACCGTCGAGCAAATCGTTTGCACATGTCCGCAGGGCACATCGCGTAATACAGGAAGTCGGGATCCGGTCCGGCCGTTTTTACGTCATTGGTGGCTTTGCATTTCCCGCTAACCTCAATGCCCGTGTCGCCACGGAGACCGGTCTTTTGTATGGAGGAAAAATCCAGGAGGACCCGTATATAGCAGATCGGGTAATGACAGGAAGATCACTGCTGGATACCCCGCATGAGTCGCCCGCGTACCAGTCCGTTTCGGCAATTCTTGATATTATTCCTGGTGACCCATGACCATTGCATCCCGATCAGTCCGTTTTCCGATCTGCCGTAGGAAAACGATGTCCTGAAATAATAGGTTTTTTATCCAGCTGCCATTTCGCTGGGAACGGGATATTTCACCGGAAAGGTATGGGATGGGATCATTTTTCATACCGGGAATTCCATAAATAATAAGCGTATATATCCTTTCCGCACCTGAAAAATGAATGCCCTTCCAAATTCCCCGGTGCCCGTAAACCAGAACAAGCTGGAACTGTTATTATTCTTTGACGGAATAGCTATTGTTCTTATCGTCCTGTTTCATGCCCTGATTGGGGAACCGGGGAATATTTTTTATTTTTTTAAGGATTATTCCGTGTACCTGGGACTGACCCTTTTTACGTTTTCCGCCGGTTATAAACTGATCCTGAACCATGCAGATGATATCAGGAAGAAAACCTTCCTGGGATCCTATTTTATCCGGCGTTGTATCCGGCTGTATAAACCCTATCTCGGGTATACTCTGCTGATGTTCTTCCCTTTGCTTATCATTGATTACTGCGCATGGTATATCCTCAACCTGCATTTTTCCGGGATAGCCACCTTCTTTTCGGCATTGGAAAACATGAACCTTATGCATCTTCTCGCTTTTTTTGTCGGGGACAACCCGGTTACCGGGCACCTGTGGTACCTGCTTGCTCTCATTATCATTACCGCGGCGGTTTTTACGGTTCTGTATTTCCTTGATCTCCGGTTGCTCTGTTATCTTGCGATCCCATTGTTCCCTGTCTGCCTTTACCTCTTTACCACTGCTCATTTTTTTGAAATGGAAATCGCTTTTCGTGCCTTTCTTCTCTTACCCTTTTTTATTCTCGGGGCATGGTTTGCCTTTCACCAGCAGTACCGGAAAAGCCCGTGGTTTGCGTCTTTTTCCCGTTATTTTGCCATCATCTTCCCTGTCCTCATGGCTGCCAGTATTCTTGTGCAGGATGAAGTACTGAATATGGTTATGATTTTTTTCGGGTGCATTCTCTTCCCGTTTTTCCTTTCATCCGTTGCCGGCCTGGTAAAAAGGGTCAGGCCCGTCCATGCATTTCTTCAGTTCTCCGGCTTGTACTCATTCCAGATATACCTCTTTCACCTGCCGCTCATTCTCCTTATCCTGCTCCGGGCTTCGGGCGATATTATGAAGATAAATTATTTTTTTATGCCGTTTTTGATTACCGTGGCTGCCATATATCTCAGTGTCCTGGCATACCTGATGGTAAAAAGGGTCCATCTGGCATTCCTGATTGAAGACTGAACCAGCGGGATACCTGCATAACGGTAACTGCCGGTACTCCCAGTATATCTGCACCGGTATCCAACGAGTGTACAAGGATGGTCAGAAGACGTATTTTGAGATGCTTCTTTGATATTACAAAGCTTGAAGAAGGGACGAAAATATTTTTACAATTGCATGAAACAAAAGGAATAGTTTACCAATAGTCCCTCTTCGATTATGTGAAACGATGAGAGGGTACTGACGGGATTAATATCTTCGATATTGTCAATCTGCGATAAGAAGTGCCACAGCACTTTTTCGAATCCGCTGATCAAAGAGAAGAAGGCCCCTCCGGTGCCTTCTTCGATAACCTTATCTGACTCATCCCTCCATGTATAGTTAAAAACGCAGCCGTGGTGAATGCCCTGAGCAGGAAAGGTGTCAATCTCAGTATAAAGGAACTGGATTCGGATATCGCACGCTTCCGGGATATCAGTATTTCCATCGGTGCAATACGTCAGGATACCTGGCATGAACCGATGGGACCGACTCCGTTCCCGACACTCTCAACGCTCAGGAACTGGGATCATGCGCTCCTTAAACGGTATAAACCATTTTACCTGCCGTTCTGCGATCTCTGCTGCCTCTGCACCTATGGAAAGTGCGACCTGACCGGCCAGAAGCGGGGTGCCTGCGGGATCACCATGGCCGCCCAGCAGTCCCGTATCGTCCTGCTCACTGCCTGTATCGGCGCCGCAACCCATACCGGCCATGCCCGTGAACTTCTCACGAGTCTTATTGACCGGTTCGGCAGCGATCTCCCCATAAATGTCGGGGACGTCGGTGTCGAAGTGGAAGCACCGATCACCCGGCTTGTCTGCGGGATCCGGCCCCAGACGCTCGGCGATCTTGAGCCGGTCCTCGATTACTGTGAGAACCAGATCACCCAGCTGCTCTCGGTCACCCATACCGGCCAGGAAGGTAGTAACATCGATTTCGAATCCAAGGTCTTCCATGCAGGAATGATTGACCATGTAGGCATGGAAGTAGCCGACATCGCACAGATCTCGGCGCTTGGTTTTCCCAAAGCCGAGCCGGAATCGCCTCTCGCCGATCTCGGACTGGGGACAGTGGATGTGAAAAAACCGGTTATCCTTGTCATCGGCCATAATGTTACCCCTTCGGCAGGAATCATCGACTACCTGCGGGCAGAAGGCATCCAGTCAGAAGTGGAAGTCACCGGCATCTGCTGTACGGCGCTGGACATCACCCGCTATTCCTCCCGGGCCAAGGTTATCGGCCCGATTTCGTGGCAGCTCCGCTATATCCGCAGCGGTGTACCTGACGTCATTGTCATCGATGAACAGTGTGTCCGTACCGACACGCTGCTGGAAGCAGCAAAGGTCAGGTCCCCGCTGATTGCAACCAGCGAGAAGAACTGCCTTGGTCTGCCTGACCGTACCGATGATACTGTAGACGATATTGTCCGGGGTTTTGTTGAGGAGAGTATCCCAGGGGCACTTATTCTTGATCCCGAAAAAGTCGGGGAAGTAGCTGTCAGGACTGCCCGGCTTATTGCACCGAAACGGAAAAAACAAGGGGCCGACATCTCAAAAGAGGAACTCGGCAGGCTTGCGAAAAAATGCACCCAGTGCATGCTCTGCCGGCGTGCCTGCCCGAATGACCTTCCCCTCGCACAGGCAATCAAGGCTGCAGCCGGAGGACACCTGTCCCTGCTGGACGAACTGTACGATGACTGTGTCGGTTGCGGGCGGTGTGAATCGGCCTGCACCCAGAAGCTGCCGGTCCATTCCCTGATCATTGCAGCAGCGGACCAGAAGACCCGGACCGAGTCCTATTGTATCCGGACCGGACGCGGGCCAATCCAGGATACGGAGATCCGGAAGGTCGGCGGGCCGATTGTTCTTGGGGAGATCCCCGGCATTGTGGCATTTGTCGGCTGTGCCAATTACCCGAAAGGCTCACGGGAAGTGGCCGAGATGTGCAGGGAGTTTGCGAAACGCCGGTATATTGTCTGCACGTCCGGGTGCTCGGCCATGTCAGCCGGGATGCACCGTGATGAATACGGCAGGACAGTGTACGAACAGTTCTCCGGGGCCTTTGAAGCCGGGGGCATTGTGAATGTCGGTTCGTGCGTCTCTAACGCCCATATTGCTGGTGCGGCGATCAAGATCGCGAGCATCTTTGCCAAGCGCCCGCTCCGGGGCAATTACGAGGAGATTGCCGATTACGTATACAACCGTGTCGGGGCAGTCGGCGTTGCATGGGGTGCTATGTCCCAGAAAGCAGCAGCTATTGCTGCGGGGTTCTGGCGTCTTGGGATCCCGGTCGTTGTCGGGCCGCATGGCACCAAGTACCGGCGGATGCTCCTGGGCAGGTCTGACAAAACGGAGGACTGGTACGTGTACGATGCCCGCAGCGGCGGGAAGGTATATGCAGGCCCGGTTCCCGAACACCTTTTCTTTGCTGCCGAGACCAAGGAGGATGCGATGGTGATGGTGGCAAAACTGACCATGCGTCCCAATGACACAAGCAAGGGGAGGGCCAACAAGCTTGCGAACTATATTGACCTGCATAAAAGGCTCGTAGGCGGCATTCCTCCCGACGTGCACCTCTTTGTCAGGAGCCCTGCCGATATCCCGCTGACCATGAAAGATGATGTTACTCTGTACCTCAAGGATCACGACTGGAAGGAGCAGCCGATCCCCGATCCTACACTTCTTCCCCGGCTTATCCATAAAAAGAGGGTGTGAATTCCCATGCCGCTGAACGAATCCTGGCAGACCGCGGAGATCCCGGGGCCCAAAAAGGCGTCCCTTATCATCAAGCCCGATATCGCCGACGCGATGATACGGCGGGCAAAACGCCCGATCATGATCGTTGGTCACGGGATTGTCGAATATGATGTGGAGGGGCTCAAGCTGATCGACTATCTCATTGAATTTGCCACCAAGGCGCATATCCCGGTTGTCGTGACCGCCAGCACAAATCGTGAATTCTTAAACCGGGGCTTTACGCCTGCAGCCCTGATGCCGGCAGTAGATATCGGAAACCGGCTGACGGATCCCGGCTGGAAAGGTTTCGACGGAAAAGACGCTTACGATCTTGCAATATTTGTCGGGCTTCCCTATTACATGGAGTGGACCATCCTCTCCGGCCTCAAGCATTTCGCACCGAACCTCAAGACCATGACGCTCGACTGCGTGTACCAGCCCAATGCCAGCTGGTCGTTCCCGAACAGCACCATCAAGGACTGGGTCGTGAATCTCAAGGGCATTGTTGACGGTTTGGGGGACTGACCGGGAGGTATCATGTTCGAACAGATCCCTGTCGATATCGGGCTTGTCCATGAAGGAGAGCGTGTCCGGAAAAATGACATGCAGGTCGAGCTGGGCGGGCCGGCCGAACCGGAGAAATGCGAGATTGTTCTCGTCAGGCCGGTTGACGCGATCACCGATGGCGATATTTCCATTGTCGGCCCCGATATCGGCAGCATGGAGGAAGGGAAACATTATCCACTGGGGATCCTTGTCGAGATCGCCGGCGCAAAAGTCGAACAGGATCTTGAGGGGGTAATCGAACGGCGTATCCATGAATACTCCAATTATATCGAAGGGTTCATGCACCTTAACCAGCGGTACGATATCTGGATCCGGCTCTCGAAAAAGTCTTTCAAGAAGGGTCTTAACTCATTCAAGTATATCGGGCAGGTTATGCTCGAACTGTTCAGGAACGAGCTCCCTATTCTGGAGAAGATCCAGATCACTTTCATAACCGATCCGGAGAAACTCAAGCTATTATACCGGGAAGCCCTTGAACGGTATGAGTCCCGGGATGCCCGGGCACGGGGGCTTCTGGACAGGGATGTCGATGTGTTCTACGGCTGTGCACTCTGCCAGTCCTTTGCCCCTACCCATATCTGTGTCATCACCCCGCAGCGGTATGCAAACTGCGGGGCTATCAGCTGGTTTGACGGCCGGGCTGCAGCAGGTATCGACCCGAAAGGCCCGATCTACGAAATCGTGAAAGATGAGTGCCTGGATGAGGAGAAAGGGGAATACACCGGTGTCAACGAGAGCGCAAAAAAACGGTCCATGGGAGAGATCAACCGCGTCTACCTCTATTCCGCGTTCGGGTATCCCCACACGTCGTGCGGGTGCTTTGAAGGTATTGCTTTTTACATCCCGGAAGCCGACGGGTTCGGGATCGTCCTCCGCGGGTTCCGGGATATTACGGTGAACGGTCTTGCCTTCTCAACCATGGCGGACTCGACTGCCGGGGGACGGCAGGTTGATGGGTTCCACGGTATCTCGATCGAGTACATGAGATCCGCCCGGTTCCTCCATGCAGACGGCGGGTATGAGCGGGTGGTATGGATGCCGGCCGAGACCAGGGAGCGGTTGAAGGATTTTATTCCTCCATCCGTTTATCCTGCGATTGCTACGGAAAAAGATGTTAAAACCATCCCGGAACTTAAAAGTTTTTTAATAAACCTGAACCACCCCGTTGTCCAGAAGTGGAAATCTGATGAGACTGCCGCACGTGCAACAGCGGACCGGACGGCGGTCCTCTCTGCAGGGGACATTCCCATCACTGCCGGCGGGTACCGCATCATTCTGAAGAACGCAAAGATCACAGCGGAAAAAGTGATCATCCTGCCGGTCAGGGCCCCGCCCCCGGGTGGAGGTGAGCATCGTGGTGCACAAAAAAAATAAGGAAACGGAACAGGCCAATGAAGTTGACGTCCTCTCGCTCGCCCCGCGTATCCTTGAACTCCTGCAGGGCGTCCAGCAGTTGGAACTCGAGAACTTCTCGATGGAGATCGGTGACCTTGACCTGTTTATCCCCTCCCAAAGCCCTGCACACTCCCTGCAGTCCGTATCCCTGCACCCGCCGCTTCCGCAAAAACCCACTCAGCTACTCCGTGAATCCTACCAGCCCCGTTCCGCCCGTTACCCCGGACATATCCGTGAAGTGGTGCTGGGTGCAACAAAAGCAGATGGGGGGAGCAGGTCGCGGACAGTCACCATCGGAGGGGCAACGACTCCCGCATATGCCGATATTCTTATTCCCCCTGTTCACCCTCCGGCAATATCCCTGGATGTCTTTGACATGAAGGTCTCCCTTCCCAAGGTGCTCCGGGAACATGTCGCAGAAGTCATGGAAGACCCTTCCGAATGGGCCCGGATGAACGTGGAAAAGTTTGGGGCCGATATTGTGACGATCCACTTAATGAGCACCGACCCGCTGATCCGGGACACATCCCCCCGTCAGGCAGCAGAGACGGTCGAGGAAGTCCTGCAGGCTGTGGACGTCCCGATCATTGTCGGGGGTTGCGGCGACCCGAAAAAGGATGCTGCGGTATTTGCAGAGGTGGCTGAGATGGCCGCTGGTGAACGGCTTCTCCTCAATTCGGTCACGCTCGATATGGTGGAAGCAAAGACCCTCGGGACCGTAGCAAAGGCAGCCCGTGAATACGGCCATCTCCTGCTCGCGTTCACCGGGCTCGAACTGAATAATGCCAAGGAACTCAACCGGCGCCTTTACGAGTATATTCCTCCCGGGCAGATTGTCATGGACCTGACCACCGTTGCACTCGGCTATGGTCTTGAATATTCCTTCACCATCCATGAACGGGCACGCTATGCTGCACTGATGGGGGATGACGAACTTGCCCACCCGGTCATCTCTGCAGCCACGAATGCATGGGCGGCCCGCGAAGCATGGATGGTGATGGCGCCTGAATATGGCCCCCGCGAACTCCGCGGCCCGGTATGGGAGACCGTGAATGCCCTGACCCTGTTGCTCGCAGGTGTCGATCTCTTTATGATGATGCATCCGGCATCGGTACTGACCCTCAGGGATGTAATCCGCCGGCTCGGCAGTAACGGTGCTAAAGGGGCATCACCGGCGCGTGACTGGGTGTGTGTGAGAATATCATGACGAACGGGACGATTCCTGCAGAGCAGCGGAAAAAAAGTATCCGCGAGATCAGCCCGATCGATGTCTACAAGCTGCTGCCGAAGACCAATTGCAAGGAATGCCATGAGTCCAACTGTATGGCTTTTGCAACCCGGCTGGTGAATGGCGAGCTGATGCTCGCAGACTGCCCGCCGCTCTTTACAGCTGAGTACCAGGCTGCCCGCTATGACCTCGGCCTTCTCCTTGCGCCACCGGTGCGCGCGCTCACCTTTGGCACGGGTGCGCAGCAGTGCACCATTGGCGGGAAATATGTCCTGCAGCGCCACGAGTTCATGTACCATAACCCGACAGGCATTGCTATTGATGTAGATGATCTTATGACTGATGAGGAACTGCATGCACGGGTTCACCGGATAGAGCAGTTCAGCTACAATTACATTGGCAGGAAACTGGCCCTCAATGCAATTGCCATCCGGTCGGTATCCGGTGATCCGGCAGCGTTTGGTAAAGCTGTCAGGACGGTGAGCGGGATAACAGACCTCCCTCTCATCCTGTGCTCGCTGGACCCTGCGGTCATGGAAGCCGGTCTGGCAGAATCCAAAGACCGCAGGCCTCTCATCTACGCTGCTACGGAAAAGAACTGGAAACCGTTATCTGACCTTGCGCTCGCCTTCCATGTTCCGCTCGTGGTGCATACGGACGGGGATCCTGCACTCCTGCGCTGCCTGATAAAAACCCTGAATGCCTGTGGTCTTACAGACCTGGTACTGGATCCCGGCATGCTTGCCGAAGACGGCCTGTCTGAAACCCTTCATACCCTGACCACCCTGCGGACTGCTGCATGCCGCGATCTCGATGAACTCTCCGGCTATCCGCTGCTGGGAGTACCGCTGGCGGTCTGGACCAGTGAGGAGATCTCCATGGATGTGCTGAAATGGCGCGAGGCGATCACGGCGTCCATGCTCATGTCCCGGTACGCGGATCTTCTCATTATGCACAGCCTCGACGGCTGGGTACTGCTCCCCCAGTTAATCTGGCGCTTCAACCTGTATACCGATCCAAGAAAACCGGTCTCGGTGGAAGCCGGTATCAGGACGTTCGGGCATCCCGATAAAAATTCCCCGGTCCTCATCACTACCAATTACGCCCTCACGTTCTTCACCGTGGAATCCGATATCAAGACTGCCGGTCTTGACTGTTATCTCATTGTTGCCGATACGGGGGGCCTGAGTGTTGAGAGCGCTGTTGCCGGCAGGTACTTTTCCGCTGACTCGATCGTTACAGCCTTAAAGGATATGCAGGCTGAGAACCTGGTGAGCCACAAAACCCTCATCATCCCCGGCCTTGCGGCCAGGCTGAGCGGGGAGACCGAAGAGGCAAGCGGCTGGAAGATCCTTGTAGGACCAAAAGATTCTTCGGGACTGCCGCAGTACCTCCGGCAACGCTGGCCTCCTCACCAGGCCTAGCCCTGCAAAAACAGACACCCCGATCCTGAGTCAATATCATGCCCTGCTCAAATACAGAATTTCTCAATCAGATCCTCACCGGAGCAGGGTATGCCTGATACTGCCCGCGTACTCTTCCGTCCCGCAGATATACGGATCACGGTACCACGGAATTCGACCGTACTCGAAGCAATACGGCGTGCTGAGATACCGTTTGAAAGTATCTGCGGGGGAAAGGGGGAATGCAGCAAATGCAAGGTGATCGTTCTTTCCGGATCCTGCACGGCAGGTTCTCCCGCGAGCATCAGGGGCCTGACACCGGATGAGGTCCTCCATCATTACTGCCGTGCCTGCCAGACCCTCATTACCGATGATTGTGAATTCGCACTCCCGGTCGAGAGCCGGATTGATTCCCCCCGTATCCTCCAGTCTCACTCTGATCCTCATACCCCCCTTTCTTCCGTTGTAGTGAAGTATCTCCTGCAGCCGGCACCGGAACCCCAGGTTTTTACAGCCCATCGTTCCCTTCGCCTTGAGGGCTATACCGGCACGCGCCCGCATATGACCCGGCAACAGCACGATGAACTTCTCTCTGCCAGAGAAACTCTTACGGTCACTCTCTCCACAGCGAATGGCTATCCTGAAGTAATCCATATCGAAAGCGGCGACGGGCGGGATCATCTGTATGGGATTGCTCTCGATCTGGGGACAACAACCGTTGCCGGGGTTCTCATCAACCTCGCAACCGGAGCAGTCCTTGCCGAAGCTTCTTCCCTGAACCGTCAGATCATATACGGGGAGGAACTCCTGACCCGGATCGCCTATGCCAAGACGCCGGCAGGTCTGGAGCACCTTCAAAATGCAGCGGTTGAGAGCATCAACGAGGTGATCGGCAGACTGGCAACGATGGCACAAATCCCCGTAACTTCGATCGTCGACCTCTGTATTGCCGGAAATACCGTGATGAGCTACCTCCTGCTCGGGCTGGATACGCGGAAGCTCGAACAACCAAACCCTGATATTTCCCGGAGTCCGGTTGTTACCGGGGCACGATCCCTGAATATTGAATCGCATCCAAATGCGTGCGTGTTTGTGCTGCCGGCGGTAAGCCGCTTTGTCGGAGGGGATTCTGTCGGGGATGTTATTGTCAGCGACATACCCGCATCGCAGGATCTTTCCCTTATGATCGATCTGGGGACAAACGGGGAGATCGTCCTCGGAAATGCAGACTGGCTGGCATCGGTATCCTGCGCATCCGGCCCGGCATTTGAGGGGGCCGGCATCTCATCGGGCATGCGGGCTATGCGGGGAGCCATTGACCATGTGCAAATCGATCCAGCCAGTTGTGAAGTATCCTTCACCACAATACAGAACGAAGCACCCAGAGGGATCTGCGGTTCCGGCATCATCGATGCCGCTGCAGCAATGGTATCGGCAGGCATCCTTGACTTTACCGGAAAACTGGTTGAGACAAAACCCGGAGTCCGATCCCGTGACGGAGGACCGGAGTTCGTGCTTGTTTCCCGCGACAGAACAGGGACCGGCCGTGACATCTGCATCACCAGTCAGGATATGATCTACCTGATGGATTCAAAAGCTGCCGTATGCGGCGCCATCGGAGTGCTCCTTAAAAAATACCGGGTGGGTGTCTGCGATGTCCGCCGGGTATTCCTTGCCGGAGCCTTCGGGGCGTTCTCCGATATGAAGGCTATTGTTGCGTTCGGTATCCTTCCCGATTTTAAGGAAGCCCAATCACGGGGAATCGGGAATGGCTCGCTTGCCGGTGCAATGGCATGTCTCCTCTCGCAGGAGGTGCGTAAAAAGGCTCACGAAATAAGCCGGCAGATGGTTTATATTGACCTGCTTATCGATACAGATTTTATTGAGGAGTACACAGCGGCACTGCATATCCCGGGTAAAAAAGAGTACTTCTCTTAAAAAGCGCTCTGGAGAATGTTTTGCAGATTCGATTTTATTTTCACAAAACCGGTGTTAAGGAGTTTCGTTTTGTCGAAGAACTTCCGGGTTCTTTTCCGGTCTCGGGCCTGAAGACCCTCAGCATTCTCCAACCCGAGGTTCTGATGAACCACTTGTTATTCGAAGAGCCACTCAAGATCCTGCAGCTCTTCGATATGGGCCAGTTGCCGGTTAATATCGGTTTTTTCCGAAATCTCGATCCTGGCAGTATTCTTGTTCGATCCGCCGAACGTATCGAGAGTTGAGCCGAGTGCCACCAGATCACGGAGGATCTCTGCCTGCATTTTTTTCCGGTCGCCGTCACCCTGTTCCGCGACCAGCGGGAATTCGGGGTGCCTGAGGATGGCAGTCTTATTGGGGGTGATACCGTCAGAGTTGTCAATAACCGCATCAAACGCCTCCCGCTGCCTGCGCCGGTTTTCCATATGGGAGGGAATCCGGTCCCCACTCCTTATAGACAATGCAATATCGTCAATCTTGCTTACAATCTCCTCGATTATGGTATCCAGATATTCGGTGGCATGCGTGATGGCAAACAGGTGGAAATCGTCCGTGTAGATCCACTGGATCTCGGTCGTATTCGTTTTCTTGTAGATACGTTCGGTGATCGCCCATCCCCCTTTTTTTACGGTTATCCCAAGGATCTTAAGGTCAGGCTTCTGCTGAGCCTGGACGGGGAAAATATGGAGGTCATCAATCAAAGATGAACTGTTGTCATAATATACAACGATAACCAGTTCAAAAAACCGGGTCATGGGATAGGGGGGTTGTAATACAACGCTGTCGAAGACTTTCCATTTGTATTCCATGATCTGCCGGACTTCGATTTCGTCCCCGACATCGATTAAATAGGAATGATTGATATGGTTTTTATCCACCTTCCGGTAGTAATGATAGATGATTGCAGTCATTCATTACCCCCGGAAGATGCAGACCAGCACAAGGATCGCCGTCACAGATAAAATGTCAGTTACGTATATCTCTGCCTTTGACCAGATTTATCTTTTTATTAGCATTTATTTGGGTGCTTTGGTTGATATGATGCAGGATTATAAAAGATATTAACGGAAAATGCGCTGCAAAGAAACGAGAATCCCGGCCCGGCTGTCGGAAACTTCCTGTCATCTGAGGAAATGTGATATTGATGTATCCTGCAAGTAATTATCGAAGCACGGGACAATAATGTGAACCAGAATGAATGCAAGTCGGAATTCGTGGGATAATGACTACCAGCGTCGCGGGAGGCTCTGGGGTGGTAGCGCCTCCCTGCTTCCCCGGCTGCCATGTTCTTTAAGGATTCTTGAACTCGGTTGCGGCAATGGAAAAAACGTTGCACCTCTTGTGCAGGCAGGCTGCTTTGTGACGGCGATTGATTTCTCCCCCCACGCAGCATCACTTTGCCGGAATACCTGCACGGATCCGGATCGGGTCAACATCCTTATAGCAGATGCCCGGAGAACCCCCTTTTGCAATGAATCCTTTGATATCATTATTGCTTCCCATATTATCGGACATCTTTCCCTTTCCGGGCGCCGGCCCCTGGCCAGCGAGGTGCTCCGGATTCTGGCTTTTTCAGGGACAATATATTTCCGCGATTTTTCGACCGGAGATTTCCGGTATGGCCGGGGCGAAGAAACCGAAACGGGTACTTTTACGAGAAAGAACGGTATTGCAACCCACTACTTCACGGAGAATGAAGTACTGACCCTTTTTTCCGGTCTTGCAGTACAGTCGTGTGTACAGCACCGTTGGGAGATGCGGGTCAGGGGTATGGTTTTTACCCGGGCAGAAATTGTAGCAGAATTCAAAAAGACTGCCTGATTTCCACTTTCATCGCCACAAACCCTTTGTCGGGTGAGGTTCAACGTTCTTCCAGAAGAATTTCCTATGAAATGGTCAATCCTTCTGGTCTGTTGGGTCCTCCCGTTCCTTCTGGTTATGGCAGGAATACCCGTCGCTGCCTCACCCACCATAACCGACATCCGTCCCGTAAGCGCACCCAATAATGGCGATGTCACTGTCACGATAACGGGTACCGGTTTCACCTCCCAGAGTACGGTATGGATGAGTGCATGTGATACCGGGGACATCGTATATGGCACTGTTGAAGAGGTAAGTGCGCAGTCGATGACCTGCTGGTTTTCGTTCAACGGCCAGACCCCTGCTCAGTTTGACGTGTATGTCAACAGCCCTTTTTCCGATCCATTTGGCAATTACTATCCTCAGGATGCCGGTGTCCTTTCCAAGGCCTTCAAACTCTATCAGGGTACCGGCACAAGGTTCACTCCCGTTCCGCGAACCGTCACGACAACATACGGGCCTGCCGGACCGTATGGCACGATTTACGTTGAATCGTCACCGGACGGCGCGGTTATCTCTCTCGACGGCGACTACAAAGGCCATGCGCCGGTCACCATCACCGGCCTCTGGCCCGGGTCATATAACATCTCTGCCGAACTGGCCGGGTTCCAGGAATATACCTCAATAGCAACCATCTCGGGTCCCACCCTCTCGGTAGTATATTGCCCGCTTGTGCCGGATACTTCAGGCAATGGCTTGTATGTCCTATCAACCCCGGCTCACGCGGATGTCTATCTTGACGGGGTTCTTGAGGGAGCTACCCCTTTGATGCAGAGCGACCTTGCCAACGGTACGCATATCATCCAGGTCAGACTTTCTGGTTATGACGACTGGAAATCGACCGTTGAGATACCCAGAAACGGAACCAAAACCATTTCTGCCATCCTGATCCAGAATGACACTGTTTTAACTCAGGGGATCAATGTCTCCTCAAACCCTGACGGTGCCAATGTTCTCCTTGACGGACTCGCGAAGGGGCTTACTCCGAAAACAGTGAATAATATCGCTGCCGGCATTCACGTTCTCGAGATTGATTATCCCGGCTATACCTCCTGGAAATCAGCCATTGACGTACCGGATACAGGAATCAAAGATATTTCAGTTAACCTGACCCCCAAGACGAGCTCCCCCGGGTGGATAACGGTATCTTCCAGCCCGGGCAATGCATCGGTCACTCTTGACGGGAGTTATGTCGGCCGGACTCCGGTAAACGGCTCCCTGAACCTGGATACCATCCTTCCCGGTGAACATATAATCGCACTGGACCTCCCCGGCTATCTGCCGTATTCCACGCGTACCAACGTATCATCCCGGCTTGTCTCCTCAGTCAATGCTGTACTCATACCCGTTTCCGGTGCTTTCACGAATGGATCCTTATCTGTTACCTCGGATCCCGCGGGTGCAACGATATCCGTGGATAACGGTTCTGTCGGGATATCGCCGCTGACTGCAAATGGTATCCCGGCAGGGAGCCACCAGGTCACGTTCAAAATGGATGGATACCAGGATTATTCAACGAATGCCCTTGTCAACGCAGGAGCCACAAGTACCGTATCAGCTGTCCTTCTGCCGGTTACTCCTTCACCGAAATCCGCGTCATCCCCCTTGAGCGTACTGGCGGTTCTGGGAGTTATCGGTTTTTTCGTACTACGGAAACCGGAATAATCTTTTTTATTACGTCACACTCCAGACGCTGACAAAATTTCATGAGAGAGCCAGTAGTTATTGGAGAACAGAACAATCCATTGAAGGATATGAGGGTATCTGTGATGGAATAAATCCACGTTGGAAGGGGTATTTAAAAAATATTTCATTGCGGTAATTTACCCCGCGGTGAGGCATTGTATTGAAAAACGAGGTTTTTATAAGGAGTATATTCAGATCTATTTATCCTGCCGGACGGTTTAAGGAAAACGAATACGAACCGCGCTATTCACTTTCAGATTCGGTATCTTCATCCTCCCTGTCATCGTTCTTCTTTTTATGAGACCAGAAGTAATATCCACAACCGGCAAGAGCGATAAGAGCGATAATGACAACGGGCCAGACAAACCCGGGAAATGATGAGATCTCTTCCGTTGTCTCAGGGGGGACATACGTGAGAACCACTAAAATACCGGTTGTTTTTCCTGCATTGACCGTCACATTTTTACTGACGGGCAAAAAACCATCTTTCGTAAACTCCATCAGGTGGGTGCCGGCGGCGATCTCCGGAAAGACTGCCGGGGCATCACCGATATAATTCGAATCCAGATACACTTTCACGTTCAGCGGCGATGATGTGATATTCATGGAACCCGTCATGGGAGATGTTACAGTAACTCCCGGAATTGCACTGGTTCCGGATGATGCCTGAGTCTGTGCCAATTTAGCAGGATCGACCACCGTATGGAAAACCGCGGGGAGGACATCAACATTGTCGAACTCCTGTTTATATGAATCCGGGAAGGTCAGGACAACCTTTTCAGGAGTAAAATCTGCAGTCACCATGCCACCGATCGCGGAATTCTGCAGGGCGATCTCCGCTTTTTTAAAGTCCATGGCAGGCGTGCGGTATTCAAGTCCTGTCGGGACCTCGGATGTATCGGCAAATCCTTTCATAATGAGGGTGGCACTTGATTTGTCCATGGATTCGAGTTCAGGAGGTTCTGCACTGGTGGTAAGCCCTTTTTTAAGTTCTTCTTCAAGGAGGGACTGGGGGATAGAATTTTCAATAACCCCTTCAAGCGTGAAACGGAATATGGCAATCGCATCGCCGTTTTTATTAACCGTGATATCGAGCGAGTTTGCGGTAAATGCATGCGCCGGGATAACCATAAAAAAAATGCAGCAGGCAAGCATCAGACAGCAGAGATTTATTTTATTCAGGTACAACATGGGATAAATCCTTCCCGGATCTGTGGTCAGGTATATTAATACTGAGTGCTTGTGAACGATAATCATTTCAGTAGGGAACTGCAGTCACTCCGGTGCTCCGCCGGGATCCTTTATGAATGCGCTGGCATCTTTTATGGACTCTAGGTTAATATAGAAACCGAGTACATAATTTTCCAGAACCTATGATAGATTCGCTGATCACCCTTTTTCTTCATATCGACCAGAATATGGTTACCGTAATCCATGAATACGGTATCTGGACATACTTTATCCTGTTCTTCATTATCTTTTTTGAAACGGGTTTTGTCATATTCCCGTTCCTGCCGGGAGATTCACTGCTCTTTGTCGGAGGGGCCGCTGCGGCGGGCGGGATGCTCGATATCAGGTGGCTCCTTATTGCCATTATCCTTGGGGCAGTCATAGGCGATACGGTCAATTACTGGATCGGGAATTATGTGGGACTTCATCTTTTCCTTGAAAGGTTCCCGACCCTGGTGAAAAAGGAATATATTGACCGTACCTACGGGTTCTTTGAAAAATACGGCGGTGCTGCAATCTTCATTGCCCGCTTTGTCCCGCTCGTCCGCACCTTCGCCCCGTTCATTGCCGGGGTCGGTTCCATGCGGTACCGGCGTTTCCTCTTCTATAACTTCCTCGGGGGTACCTGCTGGGCGCTTGCGATTGTCATCGCGGGGTACTATTTTGGCACGCTGACCATTGTCCAGGAAAATATGAGTTATCTTATCATCGGCGTGATGCTGCTGACCGGAGGCACGCTCCTCTTCATCCTGTACAATATTGTCCGTGCCTGGTGCTGCCGGCCTGAAAAGAATACCTGATGGGAAACGGCCGGTGCCCATCTGGATTCCTGAAGGTTGACGTTTTCCAAAAAAAAATTATTGAACAACTCACGCAGTTTTCTTTTGTGGGCCGGCAATCCCGAACAGCGCTCTTACTCCAGGAATTCGCCTGAGGATCTCGTAGCAGGCAAATGTCAGCAGGAAACTGAAGATCACGATGACCAGAAACTGCAGTGCCGGAGGGATTGCGAGCATCACGACATAATAGGCAATTGCCACCAGTATTGCCTGGTGAATAATATAAACCGGATACGATGCCGCACCCATATAGGCTGTGATGTTGTTGGTACTGTCAAACAGGTGCCTGCCCGCACCAAGGAGGGAAAGAACACCGGTCCATCCGGTTAAAACGTAGATGGCGGAATACCCCCAGAATACTTCGTAATGTCCCAGGATCATTCCGTAAATCCACATCAACCCGATTGTCAGGACTATCCATGCAGCCAGGAGAACTGCCCAGTACTTTTCCATCATGGCCTGGACCGGGTCCTTCGTGAACAGGTAGTACCCGATGAGGAACATGGCGAAATACGACGTAAGAGAATATCCTGTCTCAAAGATGCCGATAAAGTTCAGGAGCCAGACCGGAATAAACAAAAGACCCAGAACCGGAAGACTTACTTTATCGGGATTGAGGTGAAATCCTGCTTGTCGCTGTTCCAGCAGGATCACGCCGAGTGCCACCACTGAGATGATAAACAGGGAGAGGATAAACCAGAGGTGATCAACGCTAAAATCTCCGCTTATTCCGTTCAGGTTCTGAATAGTGTGTATTGAACTGAAGAAATGCACAAACGCATCAGTAAAGCTCCCGGTATACCCGGTATGGAATTTCAGAGCATAGTATGCAATTATGGGGCAGATGAAAAAGAGTCCTGCAAGGAACGGAACAAGGAGTTTTGTGACACGTTCTTTCAGATACATCTGAGGATTATGCTTTTGTAAAGCAAATTTCGTACTCATTCCGGCAACACAGAAGAGCAGCGGCATGATCCAGGGTTCTACAGAAACCGTGAACAGATATGCAGCCATGGACGGCTCATCAGAAGAAACATAATAACCGTACCATCCTGCGGAAAATACGAATGCCGCGTGGAATGGGAAGAGGATCAGGATAGACATCCACCGCAGATTGTCAATATAATGCAACCGGACCATGGATTATTCAGTTATGGAATCCTTTAAAGGAATACTGTTTCGATATTATCTTTCAAAAAAAATCGGCCCGTTGTATGTAAAAATGGAATTTATCGTCATAACATCAAAGAGAGAGAATCATCAGAAAATTTTGTAAATTCGGATTTTTTTAAGGAGATAACATTTGATCAAGCGTTATTGAAAAAAGAGCAATGATGCCGGCAGCTACACAGTATGGACAACCTCCAGACCCTGGTTGTCTGCTTTCGTAACAATGGCGATTGTCAGACCGATGGGTTTTAGGATCTTCTCAACGGATTTGCGGTCCTTGTCCGTGACAACTGCAATGGACGGTCCAACGGAACTCATGCCCACGAATTCAAGCTTTGCCTCCCGGAGCAGGTTCATGTAGTGGTAGATTCCGTAGCTGTGGTGCTCCACCTCCGCCCGCTTTGAGCCCCGGAACTCGATCTCCCAGATGATATCCCCTATTTTTTTTAAGTCATTACGTTCAAGTGCGGGAATAAGGTCCATGAGGAACAGATATGCCTTGAGTTCCCGATCAATATAATCGAGCGTGCGACCCCTGTTCATCAGGAGGTCGAACTCCTGTGTCCCGGCAGACGAGATGGTGATCGGCGGAATAACGATGAACACGTTCTTTCCTTCGGCGAACGGATGATGATAGGCAAGCGCGAGTTCGTCACCCATGACTGCCATGCCTCCATAGGTACTGGCTGCAGGGCCGACACCGGTCTCAAAACCGAACGCAATGTTGCCGTCAGCGGATTCTTCGACAAAGTTGCGACCGATAAGGTGCCGCAGCTGGGTGTTATTAAGCGGGGAACCGACAGCCTCGTTCATTGCCGTTGCTACGGCAATCAGAACCGTGCTCGTTGACCCGAGACCAACATGCTGGTGCTGATGGTCGGTCACCCGGATCGTAAAACCACCGGAATAACCGACAGCCTTCTTGAATACTGCCACAAAGTGTTCGATGATGGCAGCCCGGCCATAATTGAGGGCAACCTTCTTTTTCGTGCAGCTGACTTCAGCGGTACAGTAACACTGGATGGCAAATCCGATCCCACCCCCGCCGGCATGGTCCGGGGCAAAGCGGTTCATATCGAGCACGGTTAAGTGGATCCGTGCAGGGGCCCGTACGAAAATAGTACCTTTGACGGGGTTGAGTGCGAACTTCTTCTTCTCAAAGCCGAGCGTCTTGAGGTTCTTTCCCGGGGGGAAAGTCGGGAACTCGTACTCCACGAGATCGAGGTCGCCCCCGCGTATCATCATCTTCGCCATAGGTAACAAGTCCGGTCTGGTAAGGTGAAAAAAGTATCGTATCCCGATCCATATCCTCTTAAAAAGTCTCAGTGTGACGAAGGCCGGTCGAAGAAGATATTCTTCCCGGTTGCCGAGAGCGGGATAGCATACACGACCGTGCAGTCTTTACTGAAGAGGCAAAGATCCCGTGCGGCAACACCCCCGGAATACATGACGCGGTTGTCCACGTTATGAATCTGGGCGGTCTTGACTGCTGAACCGATCGCGATGCCGAGGTCGGCCATGCGGAGGATGCAGTTGGGGCCGGCAAATGGCGTTTCCCGTTTTGACTTCTTCCTTAATGCTTTTGTAAAATCAGCACAGTCCGCAAACCCGCAGCCGCCGCAGCTGATGCCTCCGGCTTCGCCGCCCCGGCAGCCGATAAGGACACAGCCGTCCGAGGCGGCGAGGTTCTTTGCATCCCGGAGGAAGAACCCGATGTCCTTTTCTTTACCCAGTTTTTCGAGCCTGGCTGCGAGCTTCTTCATATCTTTTTTTGCAAGCACGCGGATCTCGAGCATGTCGGTGCCTTTTCCCTTGGGGGCAGTCCGTGCAGCAAGCGCCATCAGCTCTGCAACGGTTGCAACTGCTTTTTCTTCCGGGGTCATACGGGATTGTTGGGAGAGGATGAGGATAAAGGTGGTGATAAGGGGGAAATGATTGCGTAATGATTTGTAATAATGAAACAGTTTCCTGCAGAATTATTCAGACCATTCCCATAAGAGGACTAGTGAAGTTCGAATTTTTTTAAGGATTTTTTACTCTGGAGAAATCATTTTGATAGTAATTATAACGCTCTTTTGGGCTCTGCCCCCGCCGCTATGGCATCCCCCGGATGCGATTGTGCCATATTACCTGTACGCAATCGGAGAGAAAATTTTCCAGATAATGCTGAGGCTTCGCAATGCGCGCCCGCCCCCAATGGAGGCTGGGCTGGCGCAAGGGGGGTGATCATCACTTGAAAAGAGGATTTCTTCAGAGCAAATTTTTTAAAAAAATTCTGTCAGACTCTGTTGATGAATTTTTTTGAATGATGTTTGGGAAAAATTTTTAAAAAGTTTACCATGCCCCGAAAAAAAATTTGAGAGAGAATTCTTGCCGGCTCTCATCGTATCAGAAATTTTTCTCCGATCTTCTTACCGTACCATTCCCTGATATTTCCCCAGGGACACCACC
>Ga0182027_10003216_pt1 | contig 26071 bp, 22 predicted proteins | sample 712E1DmetaG_FD_121300 | JGI IMG/M metagenome (GOLD analysis project Ga0182027, IMG submission 121300) | Permafrost microbial communities from Stordalen Mire, Sweden - 712E1D metaG (Illumina Assembly) | ecosystem: Environmental > Terrestrial > Soil > Wetlands > Permafrost | place: Sweden...
AAAAAGCAGCTCGAAAAACCAAACATAGACTTCAAAACCTACCACGCCTCCCAGGAAGTCCATGACCAGGTGGCCGCGATGTTGAAGAATCTATGATCCAACGAGCACAAGCCGGAGCGGCAGATGTATCGCGCCATCAGCCACTTGGAGCGGTTGCAGTGAATGCGGCGGGGCGAAGCCATTCCGCCGCCCATCACGGAGGAGGTATCGGAACGATCTTGAACGAAAAACCGCATTTCTCCCAAACGAACCCACCTTTGCTTAACCCCTGCCAAACGCGCGGTAGGGTTACACCCCATAGATCAGAGCCGCCGCGTGACGTAACGTAACTGGGCCAAATGGAAGCATAAACAGGAAAAGCAGGCAGCAACGAAGTTATGCGGGTCGTTCAAAAGCCAGGGAGATATTCATGAAGAGCACATCTGTCAATAAGAACATAACTTTCAATGTCCGGGGTTTGCTCAGCGCCCTTGCGCTGGCCGCGATGTTCGCGCAGCCTGGCGCCGCGGCGGGCCAAACGCCGGTCAACCTTGGCTCGGCCGCCGGTTTTGCGGTTCTGGCCGGCTCCGCGATTACCGTCACAGGCTCGACCTCGATAACCGGGGACATTGGGAGCTATCCAACCCCGGCCATCACGGGTCTTGAAAACGTTGTCTTGAAGGGAGTGAATCAGGCGGGGGATGCAGTCACGCAGACCGCCAAAAACGACCTGGTTAGCGCCTATACCAACGCCGCCGGGCGCCCACCGACTAAATCGTACGACCCGATCTCTGACCTCGGGGGGCTAACGCTGACGCCTGGCGTTTACAACGACCCCAGCTCATTTGCGATCACAGGAACCCTGACGCTCGACGCCACGAACAACCCGAAAGCGGTCTGGATTTTCCAAGCCGGGTCCACGCTCACCACGGCCTCGAGCAGCAAAGTAGTCCTGACCAACGGCGCTCGGGCCGGCAATATTTTTTGGCAGGTCGGCAGTTCTGCGACCCTCGGAACAGACTCCGACTTCGTGGGGAACATCCTGGCTTTGACCGCCATCACGGCGAATACCGGCGCCACTGTGAATGGCCGGCTGTTGGCGGAGAATGCCGCGGTTACCTTGGACAGCAATACCATCACCGGTCCAAACCCGGTAACATTGCTATCAGCGCCAGTGGTCACGGGTCCATACACGGTCGCCGCAGGGCAGTCAGTTGATCTTGCGACCCAGACGATAACCGTTCCCGTGTCAGGTGGCATGCAGTTTTATCTTATCACATCAGCCACAGCGGTTACTTTTACGAGCATCATCCTCTCCGGTGGCAACGTGGTAATGACGTACAACTAATCATCCACGGTAGGGTTACACCCCATAGCGAAGAATTGGCCCATCACTTAATGTTACTTAAGGGTTATCAACAAACCCAGCAACAATTGACCGTAAAAGCATTATGAATATGAAAATTACCGGCTTGCTCGCGCTCTGCGCAGCCACGGGCGCCATTTTAGTCACCAGCACTTCCGTGCGCGCTTCGGAGACGGACGACCGCATCGAGGCATCCGCCAAAAAGTCCTACGTCTTCAAAACCTACCTCAAGGATGATTCCATCAAGACCGAGTCCAAGAACGGCATCGTCACGTTGACCGGCACGGTTGCCGAATCGTCCCATAAGTCCCTTGCCCAGGATACCGTGGAAAACCTGCCCGGCGTCAAAAGCGTGGACAATCAGCTCAAAGTCAGCGGCGAACAACCCGCGGAACATTCGGATGCCTGGCTCTGCACGAAGGTCAAAACCACCCTTCTATTCCATCGCCACGTCAGCGCCTCCGGCACCACGGTATATGTCAAAGACGGCATTGTCACCCTGCAAGGAGAAGCGAGCAGTCTGGCGCAAAAGGAACTCACCACCGAATACGTCAGGGACATTGACAATGTCAAAGAGGTCAAGAACAACATGACGGTGGCCAAGACCCCGCCAGCGCCAGACGCAACTGTCGGCGAAAAAATGGATGACGCCTCCATCACCGCCCAGATCAAAGCGTCCTTGATGACTCATCGCTCCACCAGCGCCCTGAAGACCAAGATCCAGACGGCGGATGGCGTGGTCACGGTCAACGGCATGGCCAGGAACGCCGCCGAAAAGAGCCTGGTCACCAAGCTCGTCACCGACATCAACGGTGTGAACAGCGTGATCAACAACATGACCGTCGAGGTCCCGCCTGCCTCCAATAACTAAACCGGCGACGTGATTTTGGCCGGCGCGGAAGCGCGCCGGCCTGCGGTGAACAAAACAAACTGAAAGGAAAATTATATGTTGTACACAATTGCGGTAGTATTGCTCGTTCTGTGGATGCTTGGCTTGGTCAGCGGTTACGCGATGGGCGGGTTTATTCACATCCTCCTGGTGGTTGCCATCGTCATGGTGCTGGTCAACCTCATTTCCGGCCGCAAAGCCGTCTGATGGGGGGTGGGGGGGAATAAAGAACACGGACCCACTTCCACTTAAATCGAAAACTCATGGAAAGCTTATTATGAATAAAATTGTCTCTCTGGCGCTGCTCGTGGGCGGGATCGTCCTCATCGTCATTGGCATCAACGCCACCAACTCTTTCAGCTCCGACGTTTCCCGGTTCTTTACCGGCTCGCCGACTGACAAGGCCGTCTGGATGCTCATCGGCGGCAGCGTCGCCGCCGTCGTCGGCTTGACGATGACGTTGCGCAATTGGAACCAAACTTAGTTGCGCGCGCCAGATTGACCGCCGCCGCGCGAACGCAGCCGATCCCGGAAGAATTTCGCCGGCGGCGGGGGCGCTCATTTGAAAGCCAGGCATTTTGCGTCTTTAAGTCTTCAAGGCGTGCTCATCACCCATCGTTGAGTGTCGTCACCAGGGGACGGCGTTGAGCGCGCATTACAGATTCCCCGGCTCATTCAATTCCGGTCAATTCTTGAAAAGCAAGGAGGCAGGGATGTGTTTGGCGGGACGCCAAACACTGCGGGCGGGACGCCCGCGCTTTCCGGAATCGCCGTCGCTCGACCAGATCCACTGAAAAGGTCGAAGAAGCTGAAGGGGAGACAGAGGAATTTCAGGCTGGCAATTTCGGGACAGAAATCAGCAAAAAAGGGTGAGCCGAACCCAACCAATTTGCCGACGGTACTCCCCGATTGCCGATGCAAAGCTTGACGGCGGCTGTTGCCGATTACCCTGACGCAGGACTGGATGCCACGCTCCAAGTCCCGGAAGCGGATGTCGTTGAAAGTGGATGTTTCCACTGCGGCACGCCGTTGCGTGGCGCGGTCTTCAGCAGCCGGGACAAATCCTTCTGTTGCCAGGGCTGTTTGACCGTATTCGAGTTGCTCACGGAAAATGGCCTGGCCGATTTTTACAGGTTCGGAAAGGCGGCGGGCGTGCGAGCCAAGACCGTGCCGAAGGAGGAGGAGTTCCGTTACCTGGATGAGCCGGCGCTCCGGCGGCGGCTGGTGGATTTTGCGGACGAACGGGTGACTCGCGCGACTTTTCGGGTTCCCTCGGTGCATTGCATCGCCTGCGTCTGGCTGTTGGAGAATTTGTTCCGGCTGAAACCGGGGATCGGCTATTCCCGGGTGAATTTTCCGCGCAGGGAGGTTTTCATCACGTTTGACAATTCCACGGTCCAGTTGAGCCAGGTCGTGGCGTTGCTCACCTCCCTGGGTTACGGGCCCGAACTCAACTGGTCCGATGTGGAAGACCGGCCGCGAACTCCGGTGTCGCGGCGGCTTTGGCTGCAACTGGGGGTGGCTGGGTTTGCGTTTGGCAACATCATGTTGTTGAGCATTTCCTCTTATTTTGGGCTGGACGCTTTCAGCGGTCCGGGATTGAGGAAATTATTCGGCTGGATCAGCCTGGCGCTGGTGTTGCCGGTGTTGGCCTACAGCGCGAACGACTATTGGCGGGCGGCCTGGCTGGCCTTGCGGCGGCGGATCTTGACCGTGGAGGTGCCGATCGCGGTGGGGATTGCCGCGCTGGCGGCGTGGAGCGCTGGAGAAGTGTTGACGGGTCGCGGCCCAGGCTACTTTGATTCGTTGGCCGGACTGCTGTTCTTCTTGCTTTGCGGGAAGTGGTTTCAACAAAAGACCTACGACCGGCTGGCGTTCGACCGCGACTACAAGTCGTTCTTCCCGTTGTCCATCCTGCGCAAAAGCGAGCAAAACGAAGTGCGCATCTCGCTTTCGCAGTTACAAGTCGGGGACCACTTGATGATTCGCAACGGGGAATTGATCCCCGCAGACTCGCGGCTGATTTGCGGCCGGGCGATGATTGATTACAGCTTTGTCACGGGAGAATCGGAGCTGGTGGCGAAAGCGGCGGGCGATCATATTTACGCGGGGGGAAGGCAGATCGGCGGCGCCATCGAAGTGGAGACGGTGAAGGAAGTGTCGCAAAGCTATCTGACCTCGCTCTGGAACCAGGAGAGCCTGGCCAAGGAAAAGAAGCCCTCGCTCGACACCCTGACCAATCGCTACAGCCGGCGGTTCACCAAAGTGGTTCTGGCGGTGGCGGTGGGGGCGGCTCTTTTCTGGTCATGGCGGGATTCAACCCGTTGTCTGGTCTCGTTCGTGTCGGTGTTGATCGTGGCTTGCCCGTGCGCGCTGGCGCTGGCCGCGCCGTTCACCCTCGGCACCGCGCAACGCATCCTGGCGCGTCGAAAAGTTTTCCTGAAGAATTCCTCCATCCTCGAAACCCTGGCGCGGGTGGGCACCGTGGTTTTCGACAAGACCGGGACGCTGACCGCTTCCGGCGCGGGGGCAATTGTTTTTTGGGGCGAGCCGCTTGGAGAAGAGGAGAAAGGCCGCCTCCGCTCGCTGGCGCAACATTCCACTCATCCCCATGCGGTGCGGATCGCCGAATCCGTCGAGGGAGAACCTCCCGCCCAACCGGTGCGATCTTTCTGCGAAACCGCCGGCTGCGGCATCGAAGGCATCGTCGCCGGGCAGGAGCTTTGGATCGGCTCGGCCGCCTGGCTGGAGTCGCGGAAGGTGACGGTTCCATCCCCGCCGACCAGGTCCGGGAGCATGGTTCACGTGGCGATCAACGGGAAGTATCGGGGTTGCTACACGCTCTCCAACGCGTTGCGACCCCAGGCCGACCAAGTCCTCCGCAAGCTCTCGGGGAAGCACGACCTGGCCTTGCTCAGCGGCGACAATGAGAAGGAGCGCGAGCGGTTTCACGGTTTGTTTGGCAACAGCGAGCATCTGCACTTCAACCAAAGCCCGTTGAACAAGCTCCAATTCATCCAGCAGTTGCAGGCCCCGGGCAAGACGGTGATGATGGTCGGCGACGGACTGAACGACGCGGGGGCGCTCCGGCAAAGCGACGTGGGAGTAGCGGTGGTGGAGAGCATTGGCGCCTTCTCCCCGGCGAGTGATGTCATCATGTCGGCGAACATGGTGCCGCGCCTGGATGAGGTAATGCGATTTGCCAAGTCTTCGGTGCGGGTGGTCCGGCTCAGTCTTTTGATTTCCTCCATCTACAACGTCGTGGGCATCAGCATCGCGGCGTGCGGGCTGTTGTCCCCGGTCGTCTGCGCCATCCTGATGCCGCTGAGTTCGGTGACGGTCGTCGCCTTTGCCTGCGGCCTGACGACGCGGCTTGGACGCCGCCTCGACTTTGAAGCGGTCTGCAAAGGAGGAACCGAGCCATGATCGTCATCTTCCTTTTAATTCCTTTGAGCATCGGGCTCGCCGCTGTTTTTCTGCTGGGGTTCATCTGGGCCGTGCGGTCCGGACAGTATGAAGACACCTGCACGCCCGCCCTGCGCCCGCTGATGGAGGACAACCACCCCAAGAAGAAAGAGAAAGAAAAGGAATGATGAACGCAGCCGCGACCCACCAGGAACCTCCACCGCCGGCCAATCGCGCGACCGCCGTGGAAACATTCCGTTACGACAACCGCATCGTCCGCGCGTTTGCCATCGCCACCGTTGTCTGGGGCATCATCGGCATGAGCGCCGGATTGCTTCTGGCGGTCCAGCTTTTTTTCCCGGCGGCGAGCCTGGACTTCCAATTCATCACCTTCGGACGTCTGCGGCCCGTCCACACCAATGCCGTGGTCTTCGCCTTCGTGGGCAACGGGATGTTTACGGGCATCTACTACTCGCTGCAACGCCTGTGCAAAGCCCGGATGTTTAGCGACAAGTTAAGCTGGCTGAACTTCTGGGGTTGGAACGCGATCATTGTCGCGGCCGCCATAACGCTGCCGCTGGGTTTTACCACCAGCAAAGAGTACGCGGAGCTGGAATGGCCGATCAAAATCGCCATCGGGGTGGTTTGGGTGGCGTTCACCATCAACCTGCTTGGCACGATCGTCAAGCGCCGCGAGAAGCATCTGTATGTCGCCATCTGGTTCTACATTGCCACGGCCCTGACGGTGGCGATTCTGCACATCGTCAACGGCCTGGAGGTCCCGGTGAGCCTTTGGAAAGGCTACTCCATTTACGCCGGCGTTCAGGATGCGCTGGTGCAATGGTGGTATGGCCACAACGCGGTCGCGTTTTTCCTGACCACTCCCTACCTGGGGCTGATGTATTACTTCCTGCCCAAGGCGGCCAACCGCCCGATTTTTTCGTACCGGCTATCGATCATTCACTTTTGGGGGTTGATCTTCATCTACATTTGGGCCGGTCCGCACCATCTTCTTTACACGGCGTTGCCGGACTGGGCGCAATCCCTGGGCATGGTCTTCTCCGTCATGCTGGTGGCGCCGTCGTGGGGCGGGATGCTCAACGGCCTGCTCACCTTGCGCGGGGCCTGGGATAAAGTCCGCCAGGACCCCGTGCTCAAATTCATGGTCGCCGCCGTGACCGCCTACGGCATGGCCACCTTGGAAGGCCCGGCCCTGGCGATCAAAACGGTCAATTCCCTTTCGCACTACACGGACTGGACCATCGCCCACGTTCACACTGCCGTGCTGGGCTGGAACGGATTGTTGACATTCAGCGTCCTCTATTGGCTTTTCCCGCGCCTCTACAACACCAAGCTCTGGTCGGCCAAACTGGCCAACTACCATTTCTGGATCGCCTTGCTCGCCATGATGTTTTACGTGGTCCCGATGTACATCAGCGGCATCACGGCGGGCATGATGTGGAAACAATTCACCAAGGACGGCTTTCTGCAATATCCCAATTTCCTGGAAACCGTGCAGCAGATCGTTCCTTTCTACCGGCTTCGCGCCATTGGCGGTTCGCTCTATATACTCGGCGTCTGGCTCATGGCCTACAATCTGTGGAGGACGGCGCGGGCCGGGCAGTTTGTGCCGGAGGAGGAAGTGCAGGCCGTCTCCTATCGCTCGCAACCCGAGGCGCATCAGGAAGCGGCCTTCACCCATCGCTGGCTTGAATCCAAGCCCATTCTCCTGACCGGCCTGGCGCTGGTGGCCGTTCTGATCGGCGGCATGATCGAGATCATCCCCATGATAGTCATCAAGGAGAACGTTCCGACCATTTCCAGCGTCAAACCTTATACCGCCCTGGAACTGCTGGGTCGGGACATTTACATTCGAGAAGGCTGCGTGGGCTGTCATTCGCAAATGATCCGTCCGTTCCGCTCTGAAACGGAGCGGTACGGCGAATACTCCAAAGCGGGGGAATTTGTCTATGACCATCCTTTTCTCTGGGGGTCCAAACGCACCGGCCCGGATTTGCATCGCATTGGCGGCAAGTATCCCGACGCCTGGCATTACAATCATCTGGACGATCCCCGCTCCACCTCGCCCGGTTCGATCATGCCGCGCTACCCGTGGCTCCTGACCCAAAAGCTGGACACCACTCCCCTGCCCGCGCGAATCAGCGCCCTGCGGCGGGTCGGCGTGCCCTATCCGCCGGGATATGAAAGCAAAGCCCTCAACGAATTAAAGCAGCAAGCCGATAAAGTGGCGGCCAATCTCACCACCGGACAGATCAAGGCGCCGCCTGACGGCGAGATCATCGCCGTGATCGCCTATTTGCAGCGGCTGGGCACGGACATCAAATCGGCCCCAACCACCACGGCGGACGCCGCGACCGGGCCGCGCGCCAGCAACTAATTCAAAGCCTATGAGCCAATTGATTGACGAACTCGGCGGGATCGAAGCCATCGGCATTTTCTCACTCTGCCTTTTCGTGGTGGTTTTTACCGCCGCGATGGTCCTGGCGTTCTGCCTGAAAAAGCCGTTCCTGAAAAGCATGGGTGAGCTTCCGCTGGAAGACGAACAAGCCAAAGCCAAAACCCCAACCCCCCCTCCGTTATGAGCGACCAATACGATCCATTCAAAGACCCGTTGCTGCTCGAGCACGAAGCCGATGGCATTCGGGAATTGGACAACAACCTGCCAAGTTGGTGGGTCTGGCTTTTCAATCTCAGCATCGTGTTTGCGGTGGGCTACTTCGGGTATTACCACGTCTTCCACCTGGGCGACTTGCAGGTGGCCCAATACATCAAGGAAAGCAGGCTAGGCGACGCCGACAAAGCCAAGGCTCTCAAGACCTTCGAAGACTCGCTGCCGATGCTGACGCCTTCCAAGGACACGGCCATCCTGGGCAGCGGCCATGCCATTTTCCTGCGCAACTGCGCTCCCTGTCACCGCAAGGACGGCGGGGGCCAGGTCGGCCCCAACCTGTGCGATGACTACTGGATCCACGGTTCCAATTTTGTGGACAACCTGCGCACCATCGTCAATGGCGTGCCCGCCAAAGGCATGGTGACGTGGCGGGGCATACTCAAGCCGGCGGAAATCCACGCGGTGGCCAGTTACATTTACACCTTGCGCGGCACCCATCCGCCCAATCCCAAACCGCCGGAGAACCTGGCCCAGCCCGCTGCGGCCAATCCTTACGAGTAAAGCCGGATGAACCCCACCCCGCCAGCCTCCGGCCCGCTCCGGGAGCAGCCGCCCGCCGTCAAGCCGGATTGGAAAGATTTTCGCGATCATCTGGCCACATCGGATGACCAGGGGCGGCGGCAATGGATTTATCCCCGCAAACCCAAGGGCCGGTTTTATCAATGGCGCATCTATCTGAGCTGGTTGCTGCTGGGCTTTCTGTTTGCCGGCCCGTTCCTCAAGATCGCTGGCAACCCGTTGCTCATGTTCAACGTCGTCACGCGCCGTTTCTCCATTCTGGGCCGCATTTTTTGGCCGCAGGACATGGCCCTGCTTGCCATCGCGTTGCTGCTCTTTTTCACAGGCATCATGATTTTCACCGCCGCTTATGGGCGCCTCTGGTGCGGCTGGGTCTGCCCGCAGACACTCTTCATGGAAATGGTTTTCCGTCGCATCGAATACAAAATTGAAGGCGACGCCCGCGCCCAGCGCGCCCTGGCCGCCGCGGCGTGGACGGCCCGCAAAATCCGGCTCAAGCTGGCCAAGCACGCCGTGTTCCTCGGTCTTTCCTTTGTCATCAGCAATCTCCTCCTGAGCTACCTCATCGGCATTGACCAACTGCTTGGAATCATTACGGACAATCCGCTGCGCCATCTTTCCGGGCTGGCCTACCTGCTGGCCTTCACTGGCGTCTTTTACGCAATCTTCGCCCGCTTCCGCGAACAAGCCTGCACGTTTATCTGCCCCTATGGCCGTCTCCAATCCACCGTCCTCGATGAAAACACCGTCGTCGTCGCCTACGACCACAAACGGGGCGAACAACGCGCCCCGTTGGAGCGCCGCCAATCTCCCGCCCAACGCCGCCAGAGCGGCCGGGGCGATTGCGTGGCTTGCAACCTTTGCGTGGCCGTCTGCCCGACCGGCATAGACATCCGCAACGGCAACCAGATGGAGTGTGTCCATTGCACGGCCTGCATAGACGCCTGCGACGCCGTGATGGCAAAGATTGGCCGGCCGCGCGGCCTGATTCGTTACGCCTCGCTCAACAGCATCGAGCGCGGGGAGCCGTTCCGAATCACTCCGCGCATGTGCGGCTACGCGGCAGTCCTCTCCGTCCTGATAGGCCTTTTTCTTTTTCTCGTCCTGACCCGATCCAACGTCGAGGCCACGCTGCTGCGCGCCCCGGGCGCGCTGTTTGAGCAATTGCCCGGCGGCAACCTCGAAAACCTCTACACCCTCCAGCTCGTCAATAAGACTTCCCAGCCGATCCCGGTCCAACTCCGCCTGGAAGACGTCCCCGGCAAACTTTCCATCATGGGCGATCCCAAACTGGTCGTGCCCGGAGAACAACTGGCCGAAACCTCCGTCTTGATCGAGCTGGCGCCAACTTTGCTGCGCCACGGCACGAAAAAATTCGACGTCAGCGTCTATGCGCAGGGGCGTCGTCTCCAAAAGGTTCACACCACCTTTATCGGGCCGCGCGACTGATTCACCCCCTTTCCGATTATGAAATTATTCCCAAAAATCCAAAACCCCTGGCCGGTTGGTCTGGTGCTCTTTTTCATTGTGTTCACCGGGTATATTGTCGGTTTCATCATCTTTGCCAGCCGCCAGAAGATGGACCTGGTTCGCGATGACTACTACGACCAGGAAATCCGGTTCCAGCAGCAGATTGACCGAGTGCAACGCACCGCACCGATCCTCGCCGACGCGGACATCGCCTATGACCGCACCGGCGGCCTGGTCACCGTCCATCTTCCCTCCGTCAAGCACAACGAAATTTCCGGCACGGTTTCATTCTATCGTCCCTCCGACGCCGGCCTGGACACCGACGTAAAACTGGGACTGGACCCGGCCGGACACCAAAGCGTGAGTGTTCGCTCCCTGCGCGCCGGATTGTGGAAGGTGCGGGTGCAATGGAAGGCGGCGGGCCGGGAGTATTTCTTTGAAAAGCCGATAGTGATCGAACGGACGGCGCCATCATGAATTTCCTGGCGGCATTTCTCCTCGGCCTGGCCGGCAGCCTGCACTGCGCCGCGATGTGCGGCCCCCTGGTTCTGGCCATCACTGCGGCGCGGCGACAAAACCCCGCCGAACCTGGGACACGATTTAATCAGGGAGAGATGATCCACAGCTTCGCCTACCACGGCGGACGCCTTGTAACTTATAGTTTTCTGGGGGCCGTTTCCGGTTTGATTGGCGCCGCGCTCGTTTTTGCCGGTTTCCAACGCTGGCTTTCCATCGCCGCGGGATGCCTGATCCTGCTGGCATCGCTCACCTCGTTCCGCCCGCGATGGGGCGGCATTGCCGGGAAGGTTGTGTCCGCGGCCAAGACAAAGTTTGGCCGGTTAGTACGCCAGCGCGGCCTCGGCGCCGCGGCTCTGCTGGGCGGCTTGAATGGATTTTTGCCATGCGGGTTGGTCTATGTCGCGTGCGCGGCTGCCGCCACCGCCGGAAGCGTCCGCGCGGGTGTCGCCACCCTGCTGGCGTTTGGCGTGGGAACCGCGCCCATGATGCTTTCCATTGGTCTGGCGGGAAAGGCGCTTGGCCGGGGCAATCCGCTGCGTCTGAGAAGAGTGGTTTTGGTTTGCGCGGCCGCCGTCGGAGTTCTGCTGATTGTGCGGGGACTCTCGCTCGGCATCCCTTGTTTGAGTCCTGATCTTTTCGACGGGCAGGGACCAACCCGCAGTTGCCACCGCACCATGTGAAGACTTGTCCGAGCAACCGCAATGGGACCACGCCCGCCTGCGCGCAGATTCATTGCTGGCTGCAAAAAATGGCGCGTATTTGCCAAAAGGCGTTGAGTCGCTGGTCCGCTTCCTCGCCAAACTTTCCATTGAGAGAAAGAGGTTTCGAGCGCCTGTGCCGGCCGGGGGAGCGCCCCGGATTCTGTGCCAGGCCGATACCGATGAATACATTGAAATGAATGGTTTTGAACTCACCCCTTATCCAGGATTCCCATGACTACCCCCACATCCCTTGCCGGCGCCCAACGGGTTGAACCGGCCCACGACATCCTGCGGCAGACCCCCGCGCGGCCGCTGGACTGCATTTTTACGCCCAAATCTGTCGCCCTGATTGGCGCGACTGAATCGCCGCGCAGCGTCGGGCGAACCGTGTTGGAGAACCTCCTACAGGGCCAATTCCCCGGGGCGATTTACCCGGTGAACCCAAAGCGCGACAAGGTGCTCGGCGTGAAGGCTTACCCCGGCATTCAGGCCGTGCCGGGAAAGGTGGACCTGGCGGTAATCGTCACGCCCCCCGTGAGCGTTCCCGGAATCATCCACGACTGCGTGCAGGCGGGGGTGCCCGGTGCCATCATCATTTCGGCCGGCTTCAAGGAAACCGGGGCGGCGGGCCTCGAACTGGAACGCCAGATCCTTGCCGAGGCCCGGCTTGGCCAGATGCGCATCGTGGGACCCAATTGCTTGGGCGTCATGGTGCCCACCACGAAGCTGAACGCCACCTTTGCCGCAGGCATCGCCCGCCAGGGGACCGTCGGCTTCCTCAGCCAGAGCGGCGCGCTCTGCACGGCGGTGCTGGATTGGAGCCTGAAGGAAAACGTCGGCTTCAGCGCCTTTGTGTCGCTGGGTTCGATGATTGATGTGGGCTGGGGCGATTTGATCTTCCACCTGGGTGACGATCCCGGCACCCGCAGCATCGTCATCTACATGGAAACCATCGGCGACGCCCGCGCGTTCCTGTCCGCCGCCCGCGAAGTGGCTTTGACCAAGCCCATTATCGTCATCAAGCCCGGCCGCACCTCCGCCGCCGCCAAGGCGGCCGCCTCCCACACCGGGTCATTGACCGGGAGCGACGAAGTCTTGCAGGCGGCCTTCCAGCGGGCCGGCGTGTTGCGCGTGGAAAACATTTCGGAACTCTTCGACATGGCCGAGGTCCTGGCCAAGCAGCCGCGCCCCAGCGGCCCGCACCTGAGCATCATCACCAATGCCGGCGGTCCGGCCGTCCTGGCCACGGACATGCTCATCACCGGCGGCGGCCAGCTTACCGAACTGACCCCCGAAACCATGGCCGCCTACAACCAGATCCTGCCTCCCGCCTGGAGCCATAACAATCCGGTGGACATCATCGGCGACGCCGGCCCGGAATTGTACGCCCGCGCCGTGGACCTCGCCGCCAAAGATCCTAACACGGACGGCTTGCTCGTGATATTGACGCCCCAAGCCATGACCGACGCCACCGCGACGGCGGAGCAACTCAAGCCCTACGCGCGGCTGGAGGGCAAACCGATCCTGGCCAGTTGGATGGGAGCGGACGCCGTGGTGGCGGGCGAGGACATTCTCAACGCCGCCCATGTTCCGACTTTCAAATATCCGGACCGCGCGGCCCGGGCCTTCTGTTACATGTGGCGCTACAGCGAAAACCTCCGCGCCCTCTATGAAACCCCGTTGCTGGGGCCCGAATCGGAGGATGTGGCCAGCGCCCACAACCGCGCCGACACCATGCTCAAGTCCATCCGCAAGCAGGGACGCACCATCCTGACTGAGTTTGAATCCAAGCAACTCCTGGCTGAGCACGGCATCCCCACTGTGGAAACGCTTATCGCCACCAGCGAGAAGGAAGCCGTCCAGCACGCCACTCGCCTGGGTTATCCCGTTGTGCTCAAGCTTTACTCGGAGACCATCACCCACAAGACCGACGTCGGAGGGGTGCAGTTGAACCTGCGCAATGCGACATCCGTGCGCCGGGCCTGGCGCCTCATTCAAACCTCGGTGGAGCAAAAGGCCGGCAAGGAACATTTCCTCGGGGTGACCGTTCAGCCGATGGTCAAACTGGAGGGGTACGAGTTGATCATCGGCAGCAGCATTGATCCGCAGTTCGGGCCGGTGTTATTGTTTGGCGCCGGCGGCCAGTTGGTGGAGGTTTTCAAGGACCGCGCACTCGGATTGCCGCCGCTCAATGCCACCCTGGCCCGGCGCATGATGGAGGGCACCCGCATCCTCACCGCCCTGCGGGGCGTGCGAGGACGCGCGGCGGTGGATGTTCCCGCGCTGGAACAACTGCTGGTGCGCTTCAGCCAGTTGGTCGTCGCGCAGCCGTGGATCAAAGAGATTGATATCAATCCGCTCATCGCCGCACCCGGACGCCTGCTTGCGCTGGACGCGCGCATCCTCCTGCACGACCCGGCGACCCCGGAAACGGCGCTCCCCTCTCCCGCCATCCGGCCCTATCCGGTCCAATACGTCGGAGTGTGGACAATGAAAAACAAGAAGCGCGTCCTCATCCGTCCCATTCGACCCGAAGACGAACCCTTGATGGTGAAGTTCCACCAAACCCTGTCCGAACAAACCGTCTATCAACGATATTTCAGCGTCCTGAAATTGTCGCAACGCATCACCCACGAGCGGCTGACGCGGATTTGCTTCAACGATTACGACCGCGAGATCGCGCTCCTGGCCGAGCACAAGGAATCGCCGACGGCCGAACCGCAAATTTTGGGCGTCGGCCGCTTGAGCAAGCTGCACGGCGTGAACGAGGGCGAATTCGCCATCCTTGTCACCGACGCCTGGCAGGGCCTCGGGCTGGGGACCGAACTGCTCAAGCGCGTCGTACAGGTCGGCCGCCAGGAAAAACTCCAACGCATCCTCGGCCACGTCCTGCCCGAGAACCACATCATGAACCACATTTGCCAGAAGGTCGGGTTCAAAGTCGGGCACGACGCAGATCAGCACGACATCCTGGCCGAATACACCTTTTAATCCATGGCCGCCAACAAAAGATTCAACGGTCCCCTTTTGCAGCCATCAACGGCCACGCAGCAGCCGCCGTAGCCTGCCGGATCGTCCAGGACGCGCCATCCCACGCCGACACCCAGACCGCCGCAAAGCCCAGCCCATGATTCCCAAACTCACTACCTGCACTTTCTGTGGCACCGGTTGCGGCATTTATCTGGAAACCGCCGGCAATCGGATCGTGGGGGTCTATCCGAGCATGTCGCATCCGGCGAACAAGGGGAAAATTTGCGTCCGCGGCTGGCACGTGCATGAAGTGGCCAGTTCGCCGGACCGACTCACCAGCCCGTTGCTGCGGAAGAACGGCCAGTTTCAGAAAGTCTCCTGGGCTGAGGCCCTGGACTTCATCGCCTCACGGCTTAAGAAAATCCGCGACCAATACGGCCCCGAGTCGGTTGCCTTCCTGGATTCGCCCCGCTGTTCGAACGAGGAAGCCTACCTCCTACAAAAGCTGGCCCGCGCCCTCATCGGCACCAACAACGTGGATCACGGCGCCGGCGTCTATTGCAACAACTCGATCAACGTCCTGCTTGACATGATCGGCATTCCCGCCGGCACCAATTCCATCGGCGAACTGGCCCGGAGCGAGGTCATCATCGTGGATGGGGTTGACCTGGGCCGGCAACTGCCGACCATCGGCGGCTGGGTCATTCGCGCCAAACTCAATGGCGCCCGGCTCATCGTGGTGGATTCCCGCCGTCATCGGGTGGCGGAAAACGCCGACATCTTCTTGCAGATCAAACCCGGCACCGAATCTCTCCTCTACGGCGCGCTGGCCAAGGTCATCGTGGACCGCGGCTTGATGAATCTGCCCTTTGTCAAGGCCCGGTGCGACGGCTGCGAAACTTTTCTGGCGCGGGTGCGGGATTACGATCTGTTCCAGGCGGCGGAAGGTTGCGGGGTGGCGGCGGAGTTAATCGAGGCGGCGGCCTTGACCTACGGGCGGGCGCGGAGCGCGGCCATCCTTTACTCCACCGGGATTGAAGCCCGCGACGAGGACAGCATCCGCGGCATCATGAACCTCGCCCTGCTCACGGGCAACTTGGGCAAAGAAGGCGCGGGCGTGTTCCCTCTGACCGAGCAGAATAATTTGCAGGGCGTGTGCGACATGGGGATGTTGCCGGACCGTTTGCCGGGTTATCAGGCCGTCACCAATCCCAACGCGCGCGCCGCGCTGGAAGGCCTCTGGCGGGCGAAGGTCCCCGCCGCGCCAGGAGTGGGAGCCGACACGCTGTTTGCCGGCGGCGGGCGCACGCAACTCAAGGCGCTCTGGCTTGGGCGCTATGACCCCGTCAGCACGGGATTCTTCGGCGACGCCGTCGCCGCCCTCGAGGGCTGCGAACTGGTCGTGGTGCAGCATTTGTTTATGACGGATTCCGCGGACTTGGCCGATGTGGTGCTGCCGGTCACGGCTTTTGGCGAAGAGCGTGTTTCCTTCACCAGCACCGAGAGACGGATTCAAATCGCCGAGCGCGTGATTGACCCGCCCGAGGGACCCATGCCCGCCTGGGAACAACTGACCCGCCTGGCCCGCGCCATGGGCGCGGACTGGAATTATGAGTCCGCCGCGGATGTCATGCGGGAGATCGGCGAGGCCATCCCCTTCTACAGCGGGGCCAGTTATGACAACCTCTCGCGCGACTACGGCCGGCAATGGCCCTGCACCACCGACCACCCGCTCGGCACCGCGCTCCTGTTTGCCGGGGATGCAATGGACCGGCCCTTTAAATTTGTTCCCGTCGTCCGGCCGCCCAAACCGGCCGGAAATCCGGCCGAATTCCCCTTCACGCTGGTGTTCGGACATTCCCTTTACTATTGGCACCAAAATGTCCTCATCCGGCACAGTGAAACTCTCAAGCGCGAATACCGTCTCCTGTTGCTCGACTATCCGGACGGCTTCGTCGAGATCAACGCCGACGACGCCAAGCGCCTCGGCATCCGCGAAGGCGGCCGCATCCGGCTGAGCACCGCCGGCGGTTCGCTGACCTCCACCGCGCGGGTGACCTCCGAAGTTCGCAGCGGCACGGCGTTTGTGCCGTACTTTGTGCGGCAATTGAGACGAGAAATGCTCGGCGCCACTACCGACGGCACATCGCTCGTTCCGGTGCGCCTGGAAACGGAGGCGCCATGAAGGCGCGCATCGTTGCCCTGGCGGACGTTCTCAAGATCGTGGACTTGCTCCGCCGGCGCGCCTATGAGGTCATCGCGCCGTTCTGCGGGCGCGGCCGCGACAGTTACTTCGACACCGTCACGGACGCGAATCTTCAGCAGGTGCAGATGCATCTGCCCAATCCGTACTACCCTCCCAAGCGCTTCGTCTTTCCGCACATCGAACGGTTGATGAAAGTTCGCGGGCAGAACGGGCAAACCACGATTGAGCCGACTTATGAGGAGCCCAGGCGCGCCATTTTCGGCATCCGCTCCTGCGACGTCGCCGGCCTGTGGCACCTGGACCGCTTCTACCTTGGCCGTGACTTCCGCGATGTCTATTACGAGAAGCGCCGGAAGAATCTCTTCCTGGTCAACGTCGTCTGCACCGACCCGGCGCGGGACATCGGCGAGGACTGCTTTTGCCTGTGCGCCGACACCGGTCCCGCCGCCCGGGACCATTTTGACTTGCAGCTCATGGATCTTGGCGAGGGGGAATTCATGGCTGTGGCCGGCACGCCGGCCGGGGAAGAACTTTTCTCCGAGCCGATTTTCCGCAAGGCAACCGCCGCGCATCTGGAACGCCGCCGCGCGATTCTGGCCGGGGTGCGCAAGCGGTTCAGGACCACCACAAGCTGGTTTCCCGCCACCGTCCGCTACGTTTCGCAGGGGGCGATTCTGGACAAGACATGGGAGGAAATCGGCAACCGCTGCCTGGAATGCGGCGGCTGCACTTATGTCTGCCCGGCCTGCACCTGTTTCACCGTCTCCGACCGTCAGGTGGGGCCGGATGAAATCGAGCGGGTGCGAATCTGGGATTCCTGCGCCCTGAGCGGCTTCACCCGCATGGCGGGCGGTTTCAACCCCCGCCGCGCGGTCCACGACCGCCGCAATCGCCGCTTCTTCCGCAAGCTGGCCTATTACTTCATCCAGCGCGAACTGGCCATGGCCTGCGTCGGCTGCGGCCGTTGTGCCGCCGTTTGCCACGGCGATATCGGCATGCCCAGCGTCGTGGAAATGATCCGGAGGGACGCGCCGGAAACTGCCAAAAATGAACCCGCCCAACACTGAAAATATCTATCTCCCCAAGCTGGCGGTCCTGGACCGGGTGGTGGACGACATCCCGGAAGTGAAGACGTTTTACTGGCGCTTCGAGGATCCGGCCGCGCAGGCGCAGTTCAAACGCTTCCGCCCGGGACAATTCGCCCAAATTTCCGTGTTCGGCGCGGGCGAGTTCCCGGCCTCTCTTCCGCCCAGCCCCACCGAGGAGGAGACCTTTTTCACGATCCGGCAGGTCGGCAGTTGCACCTCCGCGCTCCATCGCCTCAAGCCCCGCGACCAGTTCGCCGTCCGCGGCCCTTACGGCAACGGTTTTCCGATGGAGGACTACCAAGGCAGGAACCTTACTTTTGTCGCCGGCGGCATCGGGCTTATTCCCTTGCGCTCCTGCATCGTCTATGCGCTCGAGCACCGGGCCCAATACGGGCGCATCCAGGTTTTTTATGGCGCAAAAACTCCCGGCGAACTGATGTACCTGCCGGATTTGCGCGCGTGGGAGAAATCCGCCGGCATCGAGTGTCATCTCACCGTGGACCGTGCCGCCGGCGGCTGGAACGGCCATGTCGGCGTCGTCGGCGGTCTTTTCAAGAAAGCCGGCGTGGATGTGCCGGTGGACAACACCACCGCCTTTGTCTGCGGCCCGCCGGTCATGTTCCGTTTCGTCATCCAGGACCTGCTCGCCCTGGGTTTCAAGGAGCACAACATCGTTTCCACTCTCGAACGTTACATGAAATGCGGCGTGGGCAAGTGCGGCCATTGTTGCATCGGCGTCGCCTATATCTGCGTGGACGGCCCGGTGTTCACCTACGAACAGATCAAGAAACTTGGGGAGGACATTTGATGCCCGACTTGCGCGAACAAATTCAGTCCTCTCTTCATGGCCGCGTCGGTTTCATGGGCCTGGGGAACGTGGACGGCGGCGACGACGGCTTCGGGGTGCGCCTGGCGGAATCGCTCGCCCGCGCCGGCGTGCCCGAGGTGGTCATCGGCGGAACCGCCCCCGAGCAACTGGTGGGCCGTTGCGCGGACTCAGGGTTGGACCATCTGGTCTTCCTGGACGCCGTGGACTTCGGCGCCGCGCCCGGTTCGGTGGTCTTCCTGAATTCACAAGAAATGGGGGCGCGGTTTCCGCAGATTTCCACGCATAAGATTTCGCTCGGAATTATGGCGAAATATGTCGAAATAGCCCGAAATACCCGGGTATGGCTTCTGGGAGCGCAACCGGGGTCCTTGAAACCCGCGCCCACGCTTTCGCCCGCCATCCGAACGACCCTGGCCGTCCTCACCGAACTGATTGCCAGCGTCGTCAGCCAAGGAATTGAAACATGATGACTCCCGAACAGGCGGTGTTCGCGTCCATCCTCATCTGCATCGCTGGAGCGGTGGTGACGTGGCTGACGGCACGATGGCGGACGCTGGCGGGCTGGCTCGCCTTTTTGGTGACGGCCACGACTGCGACGCTGGTCTTCCTGGCCGTGGGGACGGTGCTGGCGGGCGGCGCGTCAACCCGCTCCGAAGCGTTTTGCGCCGTGCCGGCCATTGATTTCGCCCTGCGCTTGCACGTGGACGGATTGACCGCGCTGTTCCTGATGCTGGCGGCGCTGATCGCGGTGCCGGCATCATTCTATTCCATCGCCTACATGAGGCATTACGGGGATTATGGCGTCGCCCGGTATTATCCTTATTTTCTCCTGTTCCTGGCGGCGATGTACGGGCTGCTCAGCACCACGGACATGATGTGGTTCTTCCTCATTTTCTGGCAGATGATGACTCTGCCCGGCTACGCGCTCATCCGTTTCGAACACAAGAAAGCAGGGAACATTCGCGCGGCCAATAAATTTCTGGTGATGATGCAAATTGCCTGCGCGGCGACCCTGATCGGCGCGGTGATTCTGGCCGGCGCGGGGTCCAGCTCGAGCAGCGGGGTGAAGTATGACTTCGACACCGTGAGCGCGAATCTGCCGGCGTTGTTGCACGCGCGACCCGTCCTCGCGGCGACGGCGTTCGCGCTGTTCCTGGTGGGTTTTGGCATCAAGATGGGCATGTGGCCCTTTGGGCAGATATGGCTGCCGGACGCCCACCCCGCCGCGCCTTCGCCGGTGAGCGCGATGCTTTCAGGTGTGATGATCAAGACGGGGGTCTATGGCCTGATGCGCTATTTTCTGTGGCTGACGCCGGCGGAGGCGCAGGCCGATTTTCCGCTGGCGCGCTGGGGTTTGGTGGTGGCGGCGCTGGGGACGATCACGCTTTTCACCGGGACCATGCAGGCGCTCAAGCAGGAGCAGACCAAGCGCCTGCTTGCGTTCCACAGCATCGGCCAGGTCGGCTACATCTTGCTCGGTTTCGGGGCCTGCATGGCGCTGCTGCCGGTGGCGGGGCCGGAGGCTGCCGCGCTGGCGGCTTTGGGCCTGATCGGCGCGCTTTTTCACACCCTCAACCACGGCGTCTTCAAGGCGCTGCTCTTCCTGAACGCCGGCTCGATGCTCCACGCCACCGGGACGCAGGACTTGAACAAAATGGGTGGATTGCTCAAATACATGCCGCTCACGGCCGCCACGGCGCTGGTGGCCTCCCTGTCCATTTCCGGGGTCCCGTTGTTCAACGGCTTCGCGAGCAAATGGACCATTTACGTGGCGACGGTGCAGGGCAGCAGATGGGCGGGCTATCTGTGCGTCTGCGCCGGCATTGCCATCCTGACCAGCGCGCTGACCCTGGCTTCGTTCGTCAAGTTTTTTGGCGCGAGCTTTCTGTCAAGAAGAAGCGCGCTCGTAAAGGAGAAGGCCGCCGGCCCGCGCCGGCTTGAGGTGGGCCTGATGATGCAGATTCCCCAGTTGTTGCTAGCGCTGATCTGCGTGCTGCTGGGGATCCTGCCGGCCATTGCTTATGGCCTGATTCACCGGGCGCTTGCGGCCAGCCCGCATGGTTTTGGCCAGGCCCTCGACGCTGCCTCGATTGCGCCCGGCAACCTCTGGGCCGGCCTCTCCGGGGTCGAGTCGCGTTCCCTTTTCGTTCCGCTGGCGTTGGTGGCCGTCCTTGGGCTGGCGTTTGTTATGGCCCGGTTTATTTCGAAGCTCGGCGGCGCGGCGCGGCGCGCCTCGCCTCCCTGGCTTTGCGGCTACGCGCGCGAAGCGGAATGCAACCGGTATGTGGCGCACGGCTATTACGGCGAGATTAAACGTTATTTCCGCTGGCTCGGCGGCGCGCCCGCGCCGCGGCCGGAAAAGTCCCCGGACCTGAACAAACCCTAAAATGATTGCGCGCGAAAAACTGGATCAATTGAAGGCAAGGTGGGGCGCGGCCATCCGGCGGGCCGACCTCCCCTCCGAGCGCTGCCTGTTCGTGTTCGTGGAAGCGTCCGCGTTGAAGGCGGTGTGTCAGTACGTTTTTCGCGAGCTGGACGCCCGCTATGTCACCAGCATTGGCGCGGATGACCGGCCCTTCTCCGGCTCGTTCCTGGTGGCGCACAATTTTGCGTTTGATCGCGACCATTTGCTGTGCAGCATCCTGGCGGACATTCCCCCCGATCATCCCAGAGTGGACAGCATCTCGGAGGTCGTGCCCCCGGCGAATTGGGCCGAGCGGGAAATGCGGGATCTGGTGGGCATCGAACTGACCGGCCATCCCTATCCCAAGCGCCTGGTCCTGCCGGACGGCTGGCCGGAGGGCGCCTACCCGCTGCGCAAGGACATCCCCTGGAATTTTGTGCCCGGTGACTACGATGAGGAGCGCGAATTCAAGTTCGACGACCCGCCCGAGGGCTGCACGGTCGTGCCTTTCGGCCCGTTTCATCCCACTCTGGATGAACCGGCCCACTTCCGCCTCTACGTGGAGGGCGAGCGGGTGCGCGGCTGCGAATACCGCGGGTTCATGGCCCATCGCGGGATCGAGAAGCTGGCCGAGAGCGTGCTCAGCTACAACGACATCCCGATCATGGCGGAGCGCATCTGCGGCATCTGCGGCTGCGTGCATAACGTCGCCTACGCGCAGGCCGTGGAAAGCGCCGCCGCCTTGCAGGCCCCTCCGCGCGCGGAGTATCTGCGCACGATCATGCTGGAACTGGAGCGCCTGCACAGCCATCTCCTATGGGTCGGGCTGGCCTGCCACATCGTGGGTTTTGACACTTTGTTCATGCAATGCTTCCGCATTCGCGAACCGGTCATGTGGGTGGCCGAGAAAATCACCGGCAACCGCAAAACCTACGGCCTGTGTGTCATCGGCGGCGTGCGGCGGGACCTGACGGATGAGTTGAAGGCCGAACTGCATCAGGTGCTCGGCCGTCTCGAAACGGAATGGCAGACGGTGACGGGCGCGGTGCTGAAAGACCGCAACATCCAGAAGCGCACGCGCGGCGTCGGCGTGGCCGACCGCAAGCTGGTGAAGGAGGCGGCGCTGATCGGACCGGTGGCGCGCGCGGCGGGCGTGGACATAGACTGCCGCCGCGATCATCCTTATGCGGCTTATGACCGCGTGTCTTTCGAGGTCATCACCGCCGCCGATGGCGATGTCTGGGCGCGGCTGGTGGTGCGGGCGACCGAAGTGTTCGAGTCCATCAAAATCATCCGGCAATGCCTCGACAAAATGGAAAGCGGCCCGATCCAGTTGACGCTGAAGGATGAATTGCCGATTGGCCGCATGGGCTTGTCAAGCATCGAAGCCCCGCGCGGGGAGTGCCATCATTTCGTCATCACCGGCGAGAACAACCGGCCGCGCCGCTGGCGGGTGCGGGCGCCGACCTATCAGAACCTGCAAGGCGTCCCGACAATGATCAAAGACCAGCAACTGGCGGACATGACGATTACCCTGGGCAGCATTGACCCGTGTTTCTCCTGCACCGACCGTCTGGAGACCATTGACATCAAGTCAGGAGCGGTCAGGGTCTGGTCACCGGAGGAACTCGGCGCGTTAAGGGCGCGGTAAGGTTAATGCGTCAGTCGCAGCGGGGAAAGGCAGGGCGAGACTCGGAGCCGTGACTTTTTCCCAAGAAATCGAATTTCGGCTCGACGGAGTCTCGCCCTACCCCCATAACTACACATTACCGTTAAAGGCTTGACTTTGGGTGCTGGCGGCGACACCTTCCGTATGTATCCAGAGTGGTCAGAAGCCGTTCCAGTTTTTGTCCACTTGCCAAATGAAACGGGAATCCTTAGCGGTAGTGGCAATATCGGCTGAGCCAGGCGCAGTAATTGCGCTCCGTGACGAGCGCAAGATTAATCGAGAACATTTGTGGCTATTCACATCACAGATTGCCGGTGGCTCAGCTTTCTACGTTAGGTTGCTAGGACATCACCATGAAAATCACGATCATATTATTCGCTGTGGCGGTAGTGGCATCTTTCGTGTTTCTCACCGCGTGCAAGAAGCGAGGCGTTCAGGCAGATGTTGATGCCGCCATCTCGCAGGAGAATTACCAATTTATTGCGTTGCTCGACCCCAAAGGCAAGTGGACATATCCACAAGTTTCAGGCATCCCTGATTGGTATTTTCAGACGACCGGCATTCGTATGCAGATGACGAAGCCGGAGACGAGTGGGGCTGATTTTGCTTACATGAAGAGCTACAACGATGCGCTCTATCAGAGCTTGAGGGCGCAGGGCAAGTTCCACATCATTGAGGAGAACGTCGCCAGAGTGAAAGCGAACTTGGACAAGCAGCAGCAGTCAAAATGAACGAGCAGCCTAACAAGTCGCTTCAGCCAAGGCGGCTTGGCCGTTCCAGTTCCGCTTCGCGATTCACGGCTTTTGGTCCGGCGTGGCTGAGATCTGGTCGTTAGGCGGCGGTGAGTTTGTCAAGCGCGGGACAAAGAAGAAACAAACTAAACATTTTGAGGCTTTATGAAATGGTATCACTATGTTGCCTGCTTCTGTGCTGGTCTGTTCTTAACCAACACGGTTCCGCATTTCGTCCACGGGGTGTCCGGTGACAGTTTTCCCTCTCCATTCGCGCATCCGCCGGGCAAAGGATTGTCGTCGCCAACGGTCAATGTGCTGTGGGCGCTGGCGAATTTGGTGATCGGATACCTCCTCTGGAGAGTGGGCAAGGTCTCGCAAACCAATAAATGGAGCCTGCTTGCATTTTTTGCCGGTGTGGTTGGCTTGAGTATATTGTCCAGCATTGTATTCGCTGGCAGGATGCACTGAGGAAGACCGTGGCGGCTAACTTTTTAGACTGGTTGAGCGCGGAGGGGTTTCTGGCGGCTGGGCAAACCGAGGCCCAACGCCGTGAAGTTCTTTAGTGCGGTCGAATTGATGGGGCTGCTGGCAAATACGGATTGGCTGGATGAAGCGACAAAAACCATTGGCCGATTCTGGCGGCGAAAAAATGCGCGGAGGCATGGGTTGACCGTGGAAGATCGAGTGGACTGGCATGGGGTGAAGACCCCATAGCGGCCACAGTTTTTCCCTGCATAACTTGTCGGCTGTGAAAAATGAACAGCCCATGCCAGCATGCAAGTCGGCTGGCGCACCCCTGCCATTCAAAACTGATTCTCGCCGCGACATTCTCGTGGTGGTCGGCGTCATCACCATCCTCTTGCTCCGACCGGGGATGAGCGCAGGCCAAGAGTCCCAGTCCACAAACGAACCCGCGGTGAAGACGTCCGAAGCCGCTCCCACGACACCTCCGAATGCGTTCGCCGGGCCGGGCCCGCAGCCCAAGATCGGGGTGTCCGATAAAACCCCCGTGGGGGAGATGTGGGGCGATCATAGTTATCTAATTCCCGCTGGCGAATTGGTCACGTTTGAAGCTTCGCTGAATTTTTTCGACCGGGCGGTTTATGGCAAAAAAACCTATGGCACCACCTTCAATACTTTCACGCGCAATCTTCAGACGGCCCCGGTGCTCGATTCCGATTCGTTCCAGATGAACCAGCTCTTTCATCCCTACGCCGGATCGATGTATTTCGGCTTCGGTCGGTCGGCGGGCCTCAGCTACTGGCAATCGCTGATGTATAGCATTGGCGGCAGCGAACTCTGGGAGACGGCGGGCGAGACCGATCCGCCCTCCTTGAACGACCATATAGCCACCGGCATCGGCGGCAGTTTCCTCGGCGAGCCGCTCTTTCGCATGGCCAGTTTGTTGCTGGAAGGTGGCGGCGAACATCCCGGCTTCGGGCGGGAACTGGGCGCTGCGATCATCTCGCCGGCCACGGGCATCAACCGCTTCCTGTTCGGCAAGCGGTTTGACAAAATCTTCCCGAGCCATGACCCGGCGATGTTCATGCGGCTGCGGCTGGGCATGAGCCTGACGGCCAGCGAGTCGGACAACGGCCCCGCGAAATCGTTCTACCGGCCGCAGGCGACCGCGGATTTCCTGTTGGAATATGGACTGCCCGGTCAAGCCGGCTACAGCTACGACCGCCCGTTCGACTACTTCGACTTTGAATTCGCGCTCGGTAACGGAAAGGGCGGCTTCGAGAACATCACGAGCCGCGGCCTGCTTTACGGCACCGATTATGAACTGGGCGACAACTATGACGGCATCTGGGGCGTGTATGGCAGCTACGATTACATCTCGCCCGAGATCTTCCGCGTCTCCAGCACCGCCCTCTCGCTCGGCACCACGGCGCAATGGTGGCTCACCAAAAAAATGGCGCTCCAATACTCGATCCTCGGCGGCGTCGGCTACGCCGCCGCCGGCACCATCAGCGGCTCGGGCGACCGCAACTACCGCTATGGCGTGACCCCGCAGGGACTCCAGGCCGGTCGCCTCATCTTTGGCCACCGGGCGATGGCGGACCTGAACGTGCGCGAATATTACATCAGCGATTCGATCGGCTCCGGTCCGGCGGGCCACGAGCTGATCGGCCGGGCAAACGCCGGGTTCGCCGTGCGCCTGTTTGGCCGGCATGCCCTCGGCCTCCAGTTCACCGTGTCCACCCGTGACGCCCGCGAGGCCGGCACCCCCAACCGGCATCAGACAGAGGAGGTCGTCAGCGTCAATTACACCCTCCTCGGCCGGGCCGACTTTGGCGCAGTCGAACCGTAGTCAAGTCGCCGGGTAAGTGATCATGGCCATCATTTCGTGCAAGTCTCGGTTCTCACTTTTTAAACTGGTTGAGTGCGGCGGGTTTTCTGGCGGCTGGGCTTCTGATACCATTTCGCACAGAGATAATGAGAACATTGGAGGCTTGTTGAAGGAGCGTGTGTCCGGCGAGGGCGCCGCGCACCGCACGCGAGGGCGCGTGCGCTTATAGTCCCTCCAAAGTTATTCACCGGTGGCGAGGAGGACCGTCGTTCCCTCCTCCGCAGCCAACGGTGAAGAACTTTGGCGGCGGCGCAAAAATGACTTGTCAACCACTCCAC
>Ga0182027_10003218_pt1 | contig 26061 bp, 22 predicted proteins | sample 712E1DmetaG_FD_121300 | JGI IMG/M metagenome (GOLD analysis project Ga0182027, IMG submission 121300) | Permafrost microbial communities from Stordalen Mire, Sweden - 712E1D metaG (Illumina Assembly) | ecosystem: Environmental > Terrestrial > Soil > Wetlands > Permafrost | place: Sweden...
AATCGGCATGATTTTTAATGATTCGATAATTGAACTGGCGCCATATTCACTATCACGAAGTTGTGGTGATATATAAGCATCCCAATGAGAAAACGATTTTTCATTTGAATAAACATTTTTACTTCTGACATCACTGAAATCTTTGTCATTTTCTCTCCATAAATCTTTAGTCGTTGCACCTTGTCTTGTGTTAGGGCTTCTCTTAGAATTGCATCCAAGGGTTTATTTCCAGACTGGAATACGCTATACATTTCATTCGATTTATCAATATGAGAAGTAGCAACATCCAACCCAACTAATGTTTTTCCTGCCCCTGGAACACCAGTCACAAAACAAATTTATTTTCTGCTTTTAATTTTCGATTCTTTAATAAGAGGTACTAACTCCATATTTCCATATTTCCATTCGCACTTGTTTCTGCACTTATTAATTTCTATTGCTTATGAACATTATATATAGCGCCGGAATATCGCTTTTCGCAGGACTACTTTCGCTTGCGTTTGCCGTTTCAAATACCGAGACATCATCGCCGTATATTAACCAAACCTACATCGACACGACGATTCAACGCGCCTTTTTCGCCATTGCCTCCGCAACAGATATTGCCGGTATGGGTCCAAAAATGGAGCAAGCACTTTCTACAGCAAAACAAACCGTTATACGGCTTAAAAACATTGCCAGGAATAATCCGAACGCAAAGTACATACTCTGGAAAACCGGTGAGCTTGAAAGCCAGATTTACCTTGAAGAAAGCGGTTTGCTTCTCGAAAAACAAAATAAAACGCAAAAAGAGGCGAACGCCCTTGTTCAGGCCTTTAATTCCGAACTTGGCAAACGAAGACCCGCTTTTGCGGCCCTGGATAAAATTTTTTTGCAAATCAGCGATTTAGGCGCTCCAGTTGCCCATGAAATGGGACAATCGCTTGATTCACGCAAACGAGGCATTGGTCGCGAGGCTTTGTCTTTCTTGGAAAACGCCTTGCACGACCAGGAGTTCGACGGAGCCCGTTTAGAGCTTGTGTATCTCAAGGAAAACGCGGGCCAGCTCAATATTCCGCTTAGTCAAATAAGCATGCTCGAGGCCAAAGTCTTTGCAAAAACCACCATAGACAACGAGCGGGCTTTTATTGCGTCGTGCGTAAAAAAGGTCGAAACAGACCTCGCATTGTGGCGTCTTGCAGATGCGAGAGCGGGCCTGGCGGCCATACAAGACGGGCTCGACGGGCTAAAAGGCAAGGTGCTTTCAAAAGATTGGGACAAATATTTCTTTAAGCACAAGAGGCTTTGCGATGCGTTGACTTTCAAGGAAGACTCTTTGGTAAAAGTCAACCTTATGATTCTTTCGACCGAGGGCGTCATTGCAGCAAATGCATTTTTAGACACTGTGGTTAAAAAACGCGACATTGCAAGCGACAAAATCGGAACAATCGATTTGGCCATTTTAACGCAGGCAATGGCCGCAAGAAAATACCGGGACACAACCGTCGCAAAACAACTTGCGTCCATGCCCTCGGCTGTTTTGCAGGATTCCAGCACGCTTGTGGCAGACCTTGTTGTTGCAGCCAAGAAAAAGGCCCAGGCAAAAGCAGATAGCGGAAAGGGCGATCACTTGACGCAAGCGGAAGAGGTCCGCCGGCGAAACATGAGGCTTTTGGCCGAGGGCAACAAGTCCCGCTTCGATCAAATCAAAACGGACAATGAAGAGCGGGCAAAAAAGGAAATGGTTGAGATTTACACCCTCCTTGAAAAAAAAGACACGCAAAAGGCCTCTCAAATGTATTTGGATCGTCAGGCCTTTTTGTGCCGCTATATTCCTCAAGCCGCATTTTATGCACTCGATTCAACGGTCAATGCCCGCGTTATGCAGGCGGGAAAGAAAAAAAAATAAGTGGATTTATTTTGTAAAAAAATTTTTTGTGCGCCATTGGCCGGAATCACCGACCGTGTTTATAGAAGCATTTGTAAAGAACATGGGGCCGATGTCGTTGTTTCGGAAATGGTCAGCGCCGAAGGGCTCTTTTACGGATCAAAGGCCACGGCGGCGCTTCTTGCATTTTCAGAAACAGAGCGGCCCATAGGAATTCAATTGTTCGGCGCAAACCCCGAACACATGGCCCGCGCCGCAGAGATTGTTGAGAAAACCGTTCACCCGGACTTCATCGATTTGAACAGCGGCTGCCCGGTGCCCAAGGTTGTTTGCAAAAATGGCGGTGCAGCATTACTCAAAGACATTAACCTTTATAAGGAAATGATCAGGGCGATCGTTGGCGCGGTTTCCATCCCTGTCACGGTAAAAATCCGTTCCGGCTGGTTTGAGCACGATTGGACCGACATCGCTTTTGCCCAAGCTGCCGCTGCATGCGGTGCCAAAGCGCTGACGCTTCATCCCCGGTCGAAAACAATGGGGTTTTCCGGTCATTCTTATTGGAAAAGAATTGCTATAGTAAAAAAAGAAATCCCGATTCCATTGATAGGCAACGGCGATATCGAAAGCGCCCAGGATGCCTGCGATATGCTCAGCCAAACCGGCTGCGATTCGATTATGATTGGAAGGGGAACATTCGGAAATCCGTGGATATTTTCACAAGTCAAGCAAGCAATCTCCAAAAATCCCGTAACGTTCCCTACCCCGAAACAACGTGTCGAAACAGCCAAAAGACATTTGAAAAAAGCGCTTCTGGAATACGGTGAAAAACATACTGCCAGTGAAATGAAAAAACATTTGTGCTGGTATACAAAAGGGATAGTTGGCGCATCGGCTTTGCGGTTAAAATTTTTCCGCGCCCAAAGCGTTTCGGAATTGCAACATTTACTTGATGAAATTTCTTTTACCGTTTGAATTTTTTTAAAGCTATATTACCCACTACCAGTGTTTTGTTGTGGGATGACACATTATCGCGGAGGCCTCATGGAGAACACTCAGCTTCGTTCAATACTTCAATCGGTTTCGAACCAATCGATTTCAATTTCCGATGCCATGAAAAAGCTTGCCGGTTTGCCTTTCGAAGACATGGGATTTGCCCATATAGACCATCACCGCTCCTTGCGCAAAGGGTATCCCGAAGTCATATATTGCCAGAACAAAACACCAGACCAGGTGCTGAAGATCACTCAAAACATCCTTGATCATGAGGAAACCGCATTCGGCACACGTGCAACAAAGGAAATTCTTGATTTATTGGAATCAGAGGTACCTGGTGTTGAGGTCAACAACCCAGGTCGTTGTTTCTGGAAAAAATCCGCCCATTGGAAATTAAAGGAACACCATAAAGGGACTGTGCTTATCGTATCGGCCGGTACATCCGATCTTCCTGTGGTGGAAGAGGCAAAGTCTACGGTTGAAGTCCTGGGACATCCTTGTAAAATATTACATGATGTGGGCGTTGCAGGGATTCACCGTTTGTTTTCCCATCAAAAGGAAATACTGGATGCATCCGTTATTATTGTTGTCGCGGGAATGGAAGGCGCATTGCCTTCCGTTGTCGCGGGGCTTGTCGCATGCCCTGTCATTGCAGTGCCAACCAGTATCGGGTATGGATCGCATTTGAATGGTTTGGTGCCGTTGTTCGCAATGCTTAATTCTTGCGCATCGGGAATGACTGTTGTGAATATTGATAACGGCTTCGGGGCAGGATATGCGGCTGCTTTGATAAATGCGAAATAATTTTCCTACATTTTCACTTCGAAGATATATTGCCAGTTTTTTCCGGTAACATAGAAGGTTTGGCTTTTTTTATTATACGCAATGCCGTTTAAAACATCCTGCTCGCTTTGCGAGGCGTTTTTAATGACAAGCGGCATGCAGTCTATAATGCGGACGACCGTACCGCTGGACGCCTGGATAACATAAATATTCGTATTGAACCACACGTTTGCGTAGACAAAACCATTTACATACTCAAGTTCGTTAAGCTCCCGTAGCGGTTTGTTCCCGCAGGTAACCGGAATCTTCTTAATCACAGAAAAATTTTTGTTTCGCATGAACAAGGTATCTGATCCGTTACTCATGATATAGGCTGTACCATTGTAGGTAAGACCCCAGCCTTCACCGGAATAGGAAAACGATCCTTTGACCGAGAAATCGCTTTCCGAATATTTTATTGCGGCCTGTTCTTTCCATGTCAATTGCACCAAAAAGGAATCAACCCGACACAGGCCTTCTGCAAAAACATCGGGTACGGGAACCGATTTAATCACGTTGCCGTTCGAAGGATCGATCACTCGCAGTTTCGATTGGCCGTAAAGGCCGGTACTTTCATATAAAAACCCTTTGTAATAAAACAATCCTTGCGTAAATGCCTGCGTGTCGTGAGGAATTGTCCTCAATACAGTCGGCGTGGTTGTGGAAATCGGCTTGGAAGAAACTTGTGCCATGGCTGCATAAAAGCCCATTACGAAAAAAAGTAAAAAACGCTGACTCATGTTCCGTTCTTTCCTATTGTTATGAATTGTTTATATACAGGTCTAAAATTCCCTATTTTCATTATAAATTATATTCTTTGATAGTGGGTAAAACCTTTTGATTCCAATGGTCATTAAAAACTTTTGACTATTACGGAAAGAATATGTATTTTTATTGGGTTATTTTATAGCTTACTGGAGTGTAGCTCAGTCGGCAGAGCAAGTGGCTGTTAACCACTGGGTCGGGAGTTCAAATCTCTCCACTCCAGCCAAAAAACCCCCTTCAAATCCGCAACCGGAATTTTGGAGGGGGTTTTTTATTTTATTATAGTTAACCCCATGCTCCGCATGGGATAAGTTTACTTTATATATTATATACGCAAAATGCGTATATAATCCAGCTACAGGTACTAAAATCATTATTCGGCTGTTTTGGTCTTGAGCGTTTTCCAGGCATCCTGAAGTTTTATGAGCATTTCTTTGGCTTTGGTCATTTCAGGGTTTCTATTTACCATTTCTGAAATAGTTGCAATGGGATGCATTAAATCGTGAGGAGAAATAGCAACATGAATGACCGTATCAAATGCTGTTGCCGCTTTTTCAAAGTCCTGCACTAACATCGCGGCCAACCCCAAATTTACCTGTATCCACAATTCATCGGGCTTTTGGGCTAGCGCCTTTTCGCTTGAGTCAATTGCTTTTAAATAATCTCCCATTGCGTAATACGTAAGCCCCAAACTGCCCAGCATCATTGCATCATCAGGAGAAATTGATAGCGCCTTTGAATATGCCTCTATCGATTCATTGAATTTTCCGAGAAAATATGACGCAAGGGCGATATTGCCCCAAGCATCTGCGTCTTGGGGTTGCGCCTTGACGACTTCCCTGAGTAAGGTTATTGCATCTGCGTATTGCTCCTGGGCCATCTGTATGTTTCCCATCGCTTCCCACGCGGCAACGCGATCGGGCGATATATCCACCACTTTTAGATATGCCTTCAAGGCCTCGGAAACATTTCCCGACGCCTCCTGGGCACGCGCCAAATTAAACCACGCTTCGCCGCTTTGCGGTTGGGTTTCAACAATATCCGAATAAACACCTATGGCGTCTGCATGGTTTCCTAATGCATGGTAGCATAAAGCAAGATTCATTTTCGCATTAGTATTATCGGCCTCGATTTCCAGGGTATGGCGATACAGCACTGCCGCCTCTTCAAAATGCCCAACGGCATGATGCGACAAGGCCATCGTATACACAATGTCTTTGAGGATTGGTCCGCTATCATTTGCATGCGACAAGAGGTCTATCGCCTCGTCGAATTTATTCAAATAATAGCTACACTGCCCCGCATTGAACCAACCTTCCTGCGTGCTTTGAAATTTCAGGGCTTCGCAAAACGCCTTGTGCGCCTCCTCAAACCTTCCGAATTCCTTGTGCGCCTTTCCCAAACCAAACCACGAGTCGTATTGGGCCGGCACAATGGACACGGCCTTCTCAAACGCGACAATGGCCTCTTGGAACCGTTCCAACCGTATCCGCGATGTCCCTAATTGCCGCCACGATTCTTCCTTTTCCGGAGAGAGCTGCGTGGACTTTGCAAATGCGGCCTCCGCATCCTGGTATTTTCCTACCTGCAAACAAGCCAGGCCCATTTTGAAATATGCGTCGTAGTGGTCGGGCGACAATTCCACGGTCTTGATAAAACATTCTATTGCCGCTTCTGGCTTGTCGATTGCGACAAACGCAATTGCCCTGTTATACCAGATATCATATCGCTGCGGCACCAGCGAAATCGCTTTTTCGTACGGCCCAAGGGCCTCTTCGTAGCGGGATAAAGCGTGCAGCGATAATCCGGTATTATACCAGGATTCGGCAAAATCAGGCTGCGCCTCCGTCGCCTTTGTATATGCATCAAGTGCCTGGGCATATCGGTTGCACAAGAAATGCGCATTCCCTAAATTATTCAAGGCCTCGCCGTATTGGGGGTTCCGTGCAATTGCTTTTTCATAAGCCAACACGGCGTCATCGATTGCGTTTGCGCCAAAATATGCAAGTCCGAGACCGTTAAACGCTTCGGCAAAATCATCTTTTAGCTCTGTAGCTTTTGAAAATGCCGAGATTGCCCTGTCGTGGTTTTGCGCCTGCAAAGCCGCATGCCCAAGGGTGAAATGCAATTGCGGGTCCTGGCCGTTGACCGCAATGGCGTCTTCGAAGGCCTTTACCGAATCGGCAAAAGATCCCAAAGCAAACAATTCTTGACCAACAAGCATCGATGCTTCCCAATAATCACTTCGAATTGCCAAGGCTTTTTTCAGCGAATCGATTGCTTCATGATGCCAGTCACGGGCCGCCTGGCAAAACCCCTTTTCAAACCACCATTCCGCGTTATTTTCGCGAAGTTCCGTTGCACGGGCAAAGGCACGAATCGCATCATCGAATTTTTCCTGTTCCTTAAGGCTTCTGCCAAGACCTGCAAAAACCTCTGCATCGCTGTCGTGAAGGTCTGCTGCCCGCTGAAACGATACCTGTGACAAGGCAAATGAACCGCATGCATAAAGCTCCCTGCCAAGCGAAGCGTGCAAGTCCCACCGGTCGGGTTTGAGGGCCGCTGCTTTCGTAAATGCGTCCTGCGCCTGGACATGGCGCACAAGCGCGGCATGTGACCTGCCAAGGCCATACCACGCATCAAACGAACCGGGCCTGATTTCCGCGACACGACCGTAAGCCATGATTGCATTATCATAACGATCGGCATTGAAAAAAGCATTGCCAACCGACAAAAAACCTTTCGCAAGAGCTTCGGCGAACATGTCGGACTCATCTGCAAAAGCCTCGCATTGTTCAAGGTCATCGAAAGCATTTTCATATTCGGCAAGGCCAACGACCAAACTCGCTCTATACAAATGTAATAACGCCAGCTGCTGTTTCGATAAAAGATCGGTCGAGGCCTCGAGCACCGAAAGCATAGACCGTTCGTTTGCCTGCGGCATTATGGTCTGCCACAGGAGCCTCGTCGCCGCTTCATAAAGCCCTAATGCAAGGGTTTCGTAAAACGCAATATGATCCGGCGGTAAAACCGGGCAAAACTCATTGATGACGCCGAAGATTTTTCCTGCAAGCAACGGATTATACAAAAGGCATTCGCAAAAGCAACCGGGCAATACCCTTCTGACATCATCATGCCGCGTCCATAACAAACTGGAAACATACCCGATAAAGGCGCGTTCGAAACGTTCGTCATTATATTTTTTGTCAATTGCCGGAACTGCTATGGAAAGCTGTTTCAATTCCTCTGCAAAAAGCGCGGTCGTATGGGCCGAAAAACCGGCCACGATCCTGCCAAGGTCTTCCGAGCGGCGCTCCATGCAAAGCTCCCTGATGCGCTGTCGTACGGCGGAATGCAACGTGCGGTCGGTAAAAAACGGGTAATGGTCGGAGAGCTCGGAGATTTCCGACCCAACGTCGGCATAGGCGCAATTCCACAGCGACGAAATGACTCTGCTGTCGTATTCGTGAAGCAATGCACAATGGACAATATGCGACAGGTTTGCTTTATCAACGGGCATTGAAAGGAAATTGTCCACCATTGCGTTGATGCCGTTGTCAAGGCCTGGCTTCGATTGCAAAAGCGTAAGGAACCCTTCCACCGGCTTGCCGTCTTTGGCAATAGACAAAACATTGCGCACAATCAAGGGACTGCCGCCGCTGGCCGCCTCAATGCGCGCACCATTGGAAGATACCCGCATGGCCTGGGCCCATTCTTCGATATCGCGTATTGTCAACGTTTCCTGCTCACAGGAAAACTGGTACAGCATCTCTTCGGCGAAGGTATTGCGGAAATCCCGGAGCACATTCTCGCTACTGGCGCAAACAACCAGGATCTTGCAATTTCTTTCGAATAATTTCGCTAAAAATGCGGTCCGAAACCAATCGATGTTCGCTTTCTTCCCAAGCTTTTCAAGATTGTCAATCAAGATGACGACCGGCGTTTCCATCGAAAGTCCTGCGAGGCCATTGACAAGCGCCTTGGCCAATCGTGCGGCCGCGTTTTCGAACAAATCAATATCTTCCTCTGGAAGCGCTTGTTGTTGCCTGAGGCGGCCCAATATGGCGGCCTGCACATTATACGTATCCACTGGCGCGGGGGGGGGTGCGCCTACTATGGCGTCGGTATTTTGCGAAGCCGCCGTCTGTGCCGCCTCAGTCTTTGCTTCCAAGGCAAAGAGTGCCGAGGTCTTTTCCTTTATATGCTTTAACCTTCGGGAAATCGATTCATATTCCGTAAACTTTTCCGCCACCGACAAAGCATCGTCGGAAACAATTGAATAAAGGTATTGGACAATATCATGCTCATTCAGAGCAATTGCACTTTTTGCAAACATCGGCACATCGAAAGTAATAGGAATTTGCTTGATACTGCTTTTGCATTCTTCCGAAACATTCTCGACAATAGCAGCCAATTGCGACACAAGCGCTGTTTTTCCCAAACCGTCTTTCCCGTGCAGTAAAAAAAATCGCGCTTGCACCCATTCTTCCTCGCGTGTTTTTTTCCTGGCTTTTATCGCTTTTTGGTCTTTGGAATCACTCATCATTCCCATGAGCGATTCTTTAAATTCCCTGGTTACAACTCTGCGCCCGACAAAAACATCTTTTGCCATCGTAGTTTTCCCTTGTTTCGCTTTAGTACCTATATCTGAATTATATACGCATTTTGCGTATATAATCTATAAAATAAACTTATCCCAGGCGACATGTCCCCGAAGCGTTAGCGAAGTGGGAAGCATGGGGTTAGACCAAAGTACCGAGTGTATAAAATCACAGCCCCACTTAAATATAGATTCCCGAATTACGCTGGTAAAAAAAATAATCTTACCAAAACCGAAAAGTAATTGGCCAAAGACCGCGGTCATATTTATTTTTCATGTATACTCTGTCAAAGGAGACCTTTATGAAAAAAGATTCCCGTATGGTTTTATGCGTTTCTATTGCTTTTTGTCTCATGTGTTCATGTCTTGCACGAGAAACAGTCAAAGTCAACGAAACGCCCTCGAAAAAGTCCCATTCCCTGGCAACGAGCGGCGGCAACGGCACATCCTACGACAGCGCCGTTGTGTTGACAGGTGGAACCAATTTAAGCTCTGCAGTAGATGGGGAGTATAGTCACCTATCAAAACTGTTCGGCGAAAAAGACAAAGACTGGCGCGTGACCGAACAAACAACAGTCACCGAAAACAACAGAAGCTATAACATGCTCCAGGTTGAGATTGTAAAAACCAATGAAAAGCATTTTTACTATTTCGACGTTACCTGGTATACAAAAAAGTCCGTTCGCAAAAAAGAAGAAAATGCCGACACGACCAAATAAGCCTGTTCCTTTGGTAGCGCTTGTGACCGGCGCCGGCCAGCCCATTGGCGCCGAAATCGTTTTAACATTGGCAAAAAACGGGATCCATGTTGTTGTCCATTATAACACCTCTTCCAAAAAAGCAAAAGACCTTGCGGAAACATTAAAAAAAATCGGTGTTTCCGCATGGACAATACATGCGGATTTTGCCAACCATGCCAAAAGCCCAGACCTCGTGTCCCGCGCTGCCGAAATTGCAAAGCAGCCCATTTCCATACTCATCAACAATGCTTCGATATATCCCGAAAACTCCATAACCACCCTGACGCTGGACGATCTCGTAAAAAGCATCGACATAAACGCGTATGCGCCACTTTTGCTTATGCGGTCACTTGCCCGCCAGGCGCCAAAATCCGGTGGCGTTGTTGTCAATATTCTCGATAACAGGTTACATGGGCAAGACAGCCTTCATGCCGCATATTTGCTCAGCAAACAAATGTTCGCCTCAATCACAAAGACATGCGCACTCGAATTCGCGCCGCGCATCCGTGTGACCGGTATAGCGCCAGGCCTTATCCTGCCGCCCAAAGGAAAACCACCGGTGCATGTAAAACGTTTACAAAATACAATACCCCTTATGCGCCATGGTACGCCGCAGGACATTGCCAATGCAGTCATGTTCTGCATTTCCAGCACGTTTTTGACCGGAGACATCATATACATCGACGGCGGAAAACATTTGCTTGGGCCTATGGGCTTATAAAAAGCACTATTTTCCGGCCTGTATCCATGGTATACTTTTTAAATGGCTAAATATTCTCATCGAGACAAATCAAATAAACCTGTTATAGGCCTGTTCATCGAGAACGCAGCAGCATTTTTCCAAACCGGCCTATTAATCGGTGTTAACGAAACCGTGAAAAACCGCGGAGCAAGCCTGATTTGCATGCCCGGTTATGGTTCCGAAGAACCACGCTTTTTTAGCGGTCTCAATCCGTTATACAATCATGTCAGCGCCGCAGACCTCAACGGGCTCATCGTCCCGTCTTCACCGTCCATCCCGATGACACAAGACAAGTTCAGGGAGCTCTCGCGGCGTTTTTCGCCTTTGCCAATTGTCAGCATAGGCAGGATAAACGACAACATTCCCGCGGTTAGCGTCGACAATGCCTCAGGCTTTCGCAGCCTGCTGCATCATCTCCTCGAAATGCATCATTACCGTAATTTAGTGCTTGTGCGCGGGGCAAAAGATAACGAGGAATCCAATGGTCTGCATCGCGTATTCGTCGAGGCCATGGAAGAATCCGGCTTGCCCATCGGTCAACATAGCGTCATTTTCCAGGACCTTTCAAAAGCCGGAGGCGAACGTGCCGTTGCCACACTTCTTGATTATCGCAAATCATCATGCGACGCTATTGTGACGACATCCGATGAAATTGCTTTGGGCATCCTGGAAGCTCTTACCCTTCGGGGCATTCGCGTTCCGTACGACATTGCCGTCACCGGCTTTAACGATACCGAGGAATCGGGCTGCGTCACCCCACCACTTACAACAGTACGCCAACCCTTGTACAATATCGGCGCCCAAGCAGCGGAGACCGTCCTCGACATTGTTGAAGGCAAAGCAGTCTCAAACCGTGTGTTTCTGTCAACTGATATTATAATTCGTCAATCTTGCGGCTGCCCCTACGGCGCCAATTTGGAAAAAATCATGACGCGGTATCGGTATGAGCAGAAACGAAGACAGCATGTAACGCCTGCCATGCGGGAAGACCACATCGTCCGTGAAATGATGGAAGTTGTTTCCCAGGCCTCGTCGCCGCATAAGAAAATTCCTGTCGACTCTGATTCCACACGAAGAATCTACCGTTCATTTTTTGTCGATGTAAAACAAAAACTTCGGAATGTTTTCATTCCCGTGCTCGACGAAGTTGCGCGCGACACGCTTGCCAAGGGCGGCGAGGTCATGGCATGGCAGGACGCTTTGTGGATCCTGCAAAATTACGCGCGGGAAGTTTTGACAGAAGGTGAAAACCGGAATGCTGAAGGCCTTCTTCAACAGGCGCGGCTTGCCATTGCCGAAACCGCACGCCGGTCGGTCGGGCTTAATAAGCTCAAGGAACAATCGCTCATTGTCTCCATACGAAAGCTTGTTCAGCTTTTGTCAACATCATTCGACCTTGAGCGCCTCATTTCGCTCATTGCCGACGGACTGTGCTCCATCGGCATTTTTCGCGGCCAGTTGGTGCTCTGCGGCGACAAGGCAGGGGCCCTTGTTTTGCCCTCTTTTCTTGCCGGGCCCCGTCCATCATCGGGGTCTATTCTAGTTTTGTCATACGACGGCCATAAACGCTTGCGTTTCGATTCGGGCGGATACATGTTCCCGGGAAACCAGTTATTGCCATCCGACATGCTAAGGCGCGACCACCAGTTTTCCCTTGTTGTCATGCCATTGTTTCTGGCAGGAGAATTATCCGGGTACATGGTCCTCGAAACGCAATCTTCGCGCTTTCCCCTATTCGAAATTCTTGCCGAACAGATTTCGAGCGCCCTCAATGCCGCGATACTGGTGCAAAAAATCCAGGACCAAACCAATGACATAGCAATTTCGAACCGTCAGCTCGAATGGGAAATCGTCCAGCGTAAAAAGGCACAAATAGACCTTATTGCCGCGAAGGACATTGCCGAAAACGCGAACAAGTATAAAAGCCTTTTTCTGGCCAGCATGAGTCACGAATTGCGCACGCCGCTCAATTCGATCGTGGGGTTCAGCGAAATGCTTTCCGAAGACGCTATGGAGAAACACGACGAAGCACTGGTTACAGACCTGCAAAAAATCCGCGGTTCAGCTCTGCATTTACGCGCTATTGTCAACGACATCCTCGACCTTTCGAAAATCGAGGCCGGGAAAATGAGCGTGTACCTTGAAGATTTCGACGTTGGGCTTGCCGTGACTGAGGCGTTCGAAACCCTTAAGCCGCAAATCGACAATTCTAAATTGTCTATATCCTATTCATTCGACAAGGCAATCGGGGCAATGCGGGCCGACCTGACTAAGGTCCGCCAGATTATATTGAATATTCTATCGAATGCGATCAAATTTACAAAAAACGGCAGTGTGACGCTTACGACCAAAAGGATAATCAATAACCACTGCGATTGGATTTATTTTATCATTGCCGATACGGGCATCGGCATGACCAACGAGCAAGTTACGCATGTGTTTGAAAAATTCACCCAGGCCGAAGTCTCTACAGCGCGCAATTATGGCGGCACGGGATTGGGCCTTGCCATCAGCAAAAGTTTGTGCAGGCTCATGGGTGGCGACATTGCCGTAAAAAGCGCCATCGGCATCGGCACTGAATTCACCATCATGCTGCCGGCAATCGTGGTCACGCCCAGCGCAAAGGAAGACAAATGACAGTTCCAAGCCATGTCCTCATCGTCGACGACAATGCCGACAACCGTGACCTTCTTGCAAGGATCCTTACAAAGCAAGGCCATACCTTTTCCATGGCCACCAACGGACAGGAAGCACTGGCCATGCTGGCTGCTGCGCATTTCGACCTTGTTCTTCTCGATATCATGATGCCTGTGCTTAACGGCATAGAAACATTGCGCCGCATTGCGAAAGACGGTTCGATACGGCATATTCCCGTGATTGTGGTTTCGGCAATCGATGATGTCGAAAACGTCGTTAGCTGCATAGAACTTGGCGCCGAAGACTATTTGTTCAAGCCTGTCAACAAAGTCATACTCAATGCGCGAGTGTCGGCATGCCTTGAGAAAAAGCGGCTCCGGGACCAGGAACAGGCCTATTTGACGCATGTGCGCCAGGAACTCGAACTCGGCAGGCAGATACAATCCGATTTCCTGCCCGCGATTTTACCGGCTCTTGTTGGATGGGAATGCGCGGTCTCGTTTCTGCCCGCCTTCGAGGTTGCAGGGGATTTTTACGATTTGTTCATGCTGCAGGAAACAAAATTATGCATTGTCATTGCCGACGTTTGCGGCAAAGGCGTTGGCGCGGCCCTTTTCATGGCCTTGGTACGGAGCCTCATGCGCGCCTTTGCAGAGCAAGGGCACGATGGAACAGGCAGCATTCTGCATGCGGCCAAATTAACAAACGATTACATCACGAAGCATCACCGCCAAAAAAAAAGCTATATGTTCGCCACACTTTTTTTCGGCGTGCTTGATACGAAAACCGGGGAAATCGATTACATAACCGCAGGCCATTATCCACCCCTCATTCTAGGCAACCACGCAACGGTGCGGTCATTGGAATTATGCGGGCCGGCGCTCGGCATAACCGGTTCCGCTACCTTTCCTATCAAGAAAAGTGTCCTTGAACCGGGTGAAATTATGTTTGCCTATACCGATGGCGTTATCGAGGCAAAAAACGAAAACGAAGACCTTTTTACGCAGGAACGCTTACTCTCCATTTTGCAGGACCCCGTAAAAAACTCGCATGCACTGCTTCACGCAATAGAAAAAAGCCTCAAAGACCATGAAGGTACGGCCCAATCTTCGGATGATATTACCATGGTTGCCGTAAAGCGCGAAATTCTTTAATCCGCGTTATTTATTTGCAACCAACGCTCGCATCGTCAAGCCACATTTTTATATCGCAGTTTTTTTTCGAGCGGATTTCAACAGTACATTCGCGGGCAGAGTCGGGCAATGCATATAAGGGCAAGGAAATAGTTTTCCATTTTGCAAAGGTATACGCACAATATTTCCCTCCTTTTGCCATTGTAAATGATTCGTTGTTAAAATATACCCAGTGTTTTTCTTTGGAAATTCCACACCGGATATTTATTGTTCCGCTTCCAAAAAGCGAGATTTTCAACGCGCTGTTTGCCATTGAACATCCTTGCCCTAATGTCAAGGTTGCTTTCACAGCGCAGGAATTTGTTTTCGCATTGCCCTCCACTTTTAGGGCATACATCCCTGATTTTTTCACACCAGTGTCGCGTAAAACCGAAATTTTCGATGTGCCGGCAATAAAGCCGTTGAACCCTGTTTCGAACCCGCCATTTGTTGTTGGTTTTTTATTTATAGCGACCGAATCCATATTATCCGGCAACGCCTCTATCGGATAGGGGCCTTTACAAAGTTTCATGACAAGCGGGAGATGGTCTGAATATCCGTCGCCAACATGGATTTTCCCTTGTTTTGTATAGCGCATCTGCCACCGATACGGCGCCCCGTCTTTTAAAAGCCTGCCGTTCCAGGAAAATGGCATGAATGAATTATTGACATATGAAATTCCGTTTTTGTCGAACAATTGCACAGGCAAAACAAAATGGTCGGGGGTCTCATGTCTTCCTTTATACATGGTCGAAAACCTGTCCTGCTCGGGCACATCGAACCATGGATCAAATAGGCGGATTTCTTTTTGCCCCTGCATTGATTTTACAGATGGTAATGTGTCCCGTGAAAAGGGGCGACCTGTTTTCACGCCAAGAACATTATAAAGCGCAACAACGCCTTTCGTATCGTCGAGCCCGGCGGTATGGAACGTTTCGTTTTCATCGAAATTCTCATTAAAATCACCGGCAATAATGTAGTCCTGGGAAGGGTTTATAGTCTCCAGTCTACGTTTCAGCAATTCCGCCCGAGCAACACGTTTCGATTCGCTGTTTTTCTTGGAAGGCCAATGGCAGGCAAAAAGCAGGAGCGTGTCTTTCCCAAGGTAAATTGCGGCCTCAAGAATCGGACGCTCGTGGTATTCGCTTGAAAACAATTCAAAACTTTTTTCCCACAAAATCGGCAGCTTGGACAAAATCATGGGCCTTGTATTGCTGCCGCTTTGCCGGTCTCCCATTGCATAATAGGGGAAATCGCAGTTTTTTTGCATGCACCGCTTTCGCAGTTCATTAAGGGCGTTTTCATTTTCAACTTCCACCAAATCAATAATGTCCGGGTTCGCTGCGGCAATTACCGACGCAATATTATTGACCTTGATTTGAAATGTTTTCTGCGTCCAGTTATTGGCGTTGGGTTTAAATTCCGGGTACTCGTCGCCATCATCGTTCATGTCGAACAGGTTTTCAACATTGTAGCTCATGAGCATTATCGTATCGGGAATTGCCTTCTTGAAATTTTTCGGAACACCCATGCGATCAGGCTTGTTCTGGCAGGCAAACAAAAAAAGGAAAATTGCTAAAAGGAAAAACCTGACTGCTGTCATGGCATATTGTCTTTCTACGGATTTTTTTTCACGTACATCAGGGATTTTTTTTAAAAACCTTTAAATAAATATAAATAAGCGAAGGGGGTAGCAATGGGTTAGTACCTATATCTGAATTATCTACGCATTTTGCGTAGATAATATATATAAAATAAACTTATCCCATGCGAAGCATGGGGTTAGTATCTATATAGAAATTATACAGTCGGAAAACCTTGGTACCATGGTCTACACGTCCTCGCAGCTATTGCATGGGTAGCCGTTTGCATAAAATCAAATTTATAGTATGAATAGTGCGTCAAAAACCCTTTTTTGTAGTATCTTTGTAAGTATAGATATTTTTTTATTGAGTTCGGTTTTTTTGAATACATAATGTTTGCGGGTGGGGGCTGTAATTGGTTAAAACTACGAAAATGTTGCCCGCCCCACACCCAAACGAAAGCCTTTAGCTCAATATTTTTTTTTGGAGGTATATATGAAACGCACACTATTGCAAATCGCCCTTAGCTTTTCTTTGCTTATTCTTTTTGTCGGTTGCAGCCTCGATCGCGCGCAAATCATTTCCCAGCAATCCAGCGCAAAACCTGGTGACACCATTTCCGTGCTTTTCACAGACATTTACCTCATCCTGTCGAATACAAAAACAATAAGTTCGACCTACGCACGCGATAGCCTTCATGTAGGATACGGTTTGCCTGCAGGCTGGAAAGTGCTTTCGTCCGATTATTATGTCGCAAGCGGCATCCACATGAACAAACTCCTGTCAATCATGTCCGATACCAATGCGGTCGCGAAAATGCTTCAGGATTCGCTTGCAACCTATGCCGCGCGTAAAACCGCAATGACAAAAGATAATGGTTGGTCGGGCTATTTCACCGGCAAGGCTTTTTTCGCACATAATGCAGGAATGGATTCGATTCCTGTCCCGGCAAACGCCGTCGGTCAATGGCTCGCCTATTCGAGCAAGATCAGCCTGTCGTATGCCGGAGGGACCGCGACCGATACCGGCTTTGCCATCGATTCTCTTCCCATCGACAACAGCAGCAAGGCTACGGCGACAACCTTTTTCGACAGCGTGTATGTCAAATCCGTTCCTATCATTTGCTTTGCCCGGATTATTGTGCCGCCATCGGAAACAACCGACACCTTGTATTACTTTACAAAAACCGGCCCCAAACCAGCCAACACAAATTCACCGTTAAACTACGATATCGGCAATATGACCTATGCTCCCATCACCATCAGCAACGCGAACTCCGTAATGGTACCGGCTTCATTTACACAATATAATGGGCTTTGGAATGTTTCGTTGACATCGGCCCGTTCGCTGAACGATTTTGTTTTTTCCGTTCATGCAAATGCGCCATGGACGATCCGGCTATTCGATATGTCGGGAAAATCCATGGGGCCGGAAATTATAAGCGGGGCAGGCGCGACCCAAGTGCGCTTTGCGCCATCGGTAAACCAGACAATCCTGGCAGGATCATATATTGTCAAGCTTGAATCAGGCTCGGGAAATGCCGCTAAAACAATAAGAATTGTCAGGCAATAAATGGGCCGCCTTGGCCCAAAATCCACGTAGCAGCATCATGCAGGTTTTCAAAGCACGGCGTGCCTTCGGCCACTTCTGTCATATGCTTTGCGCCATGACCGGTCAGCACATATAATCCTGTCGCCCCGTTATTTTTCCCAAAATCAACATCATGCGGATGGTCGCCGATCGTGTATGATTGCGCAATATCAAAATCATATTTTGCGCGCGCCTTATTGATGAAATACGGCTTGGGCTTGATGCAGTCGCAATGGTCGTCGCGCTTATGCGAGCAGCAATAAAACTCGCGAATTGTTACCCCGCTTTTGGCGAGCACCTCCATAAGATACTCATTGACATATATTGCTTCCGCAAGGGTGATCCGGCCCAGACTCACGCCCGACTGGTTGGTCACGATGAAAAGAAGATACTTTTCTTGTAAAGCAAGTAGCGCTCTGATTGCGTAAGGATACAGCTCGATATCCTCTTGCGATGCAATATGCCCCTTGTCTTCGATGATGGTACCGTCCCGGTCCAAAAATATTGCTCGGGTAGGAAGCATTGGCCTCTTAAAATCCTCTCCTTTTAAAACAAGGCTTCGAAATATAAAACATTGGGCATGTGAAAAAGTATAAAAAAAAAAGTAAATAAAAAAGACCATATTTTTGTTTTGTTTTTTAAAATTGGGGGCTTTATATTTTACAATATATTGATGGCCTTAATTTTTTAAATACAATATAATGTGGGTATGATTTGGTTTAAGCTGTGTAACGATTTTAACCAATTCTTAAAAAGGGGAGAAAAAAATGGTTAAAGAAAAAGCTCAAACAACGTTTGCCATGATTGCACCAGTCGCCTGGATAGCATTTGCAGCTGGCCTGCAAATATTAGGCGCTTTTATTTATTTCAAAACACCTTTTGATTTAATTATACTGATTACCGGAATGATTTTAACCTTTTGTATTTATTTTATTAATAGGTTCACCGATGATGAAGACAATTTTAATTGCCCTGAGCAAAAAATCTTCTTTCAAAAAAAATCATCCCTTATTATAATCCCAATAATCCTTCTTGTAATTACCTATGTTGTTCTAGGGCTTACTAATCGCTTGGGATTTTGGCATTTTGTCCTATTATTTGCTGGTATTTTGTACTCTATAAACATAATCCCTGTACTTAATAAAAAATCGATTCGTTTCATTCGCCTTAAAGATATTACTTTTTTAAAAAATATTATTGTCAGTATTCTATGGGGGCTGACGCCTTTTGCCTTTGCAATCAGTTTAAAACACGTGCTCCCGCATCAATCTGATGTTTTAGTTATAATCGGGGCCTTTTGCCTAACAGTTTTAATAAACTCAACTTCTACCGATGTTCGCGACATTGTCGGAGATCGTATAGCCGGCATTACTACATTTGCAAATTATTTTGGAAAGAAAATCACTCTATGGACCTTATTATCATTAGGTGCAATCAGTTGCGCATTTGTGGCAATACTTTTTCAGTTGGAAAAAATAGGAATTCCTTCCTTTTTGTTTTTCCTTATGAGTGTTACCTGGTCCCTTTTTGCAGTAATTCCAATTTATTCAAGCAAGTTTCATTTTTCAAAAGCGATTTCGGAACCGATTAATGATTCATTGGCTGTTTTTAACGGAATTGGATTAATTCTTATCGGATTGATCAGATAATACACGGCAAGTATAAGTTAAACAAGATTTTCGAGGATATATTTTTCCGAAAAAATATGAATGGTTTTTTTCTCCGCGCTATTTACGACATAAATAGTTTTATTTAAATCCTGCATGATAAAATGTAATCGCCCTTTTTCCCCAAACTTGTTTTTAAATTTTTCAAGAGTTTCGGTTGTACCATAAATGGATTTCCCTTCAATTGGTATTTTTCTTGCATCAATATCATCAGCCTTTTTTACGACATAAGGGTTGACATAAACATTCTGAAAAAGACGGATAATCGTGGCCAGATTTTCTAGCCCTTCATTTATTAAAATTATTGGGTCTTTCTTATCTTCAAGGGTCTCTTGGTTTTCAAAATATAATGGAAATGAAATATTTAATATCAATCCGTGTTCTTTTTCATTGTCAATATTTTTTGAATATGCATTTATATAGCCGCCATGGCTTTCAATTATCGATCGAATGATGCACATTCCCAAACCGGTACCGCCCTTTTCTTTTTTTGTCGTGTAAAAAGATTTGAAAAGTGAACCTAATTGCTCTTTTGTGCATCCTATTCCGTTGTCTTCTACAATTAAAAGGATCACGACGTCCCTGCAAATCGACTTGATTTTTATTTCCGTTGCCTCAGCTTCAAAGGCATTTTTTAAAATATTTACAAACACATGTTCAAGTTTGTTCCAATCTCCATGAACCGTTTGACCTTCCAAAGATTTTTCGACGATAATGTTTTCAATATTATTTGGAAAGTTATTTTGAATACAGTTTTGTATTAAGTTCATTATTGATAAAGGCCTTTTGTCTTCGAGAATTTTTGCCTTAGAAAAATCCAAGATTTCTTTGCTGAAATCCGACATTTTTACTGCTGTTTCGCCTATTGTATTGACGATTTTTTTAAATTTTTCCGACAGATTGGCATACTCATTTAGATATTGCGCATACCCGCTTATGATGAATGCATAATTTTTAATTTCGTGATTTATTATTGCCGTGGATTGCCCAAGCTCTTTTAATGATTGCACTTCTTCCATTTCTTTGTACGCTTCCTGAAGCTTTGCAAAAGTCATTTGTCTTTCTCGAATAATTATCGCAAGGCGTTCGGTAAAAACGAAAGTTACAACTAAACCGAACAGCAATGCTCCTGGCGTAGTAAAAGATATTATTTGCGGTATTACTCTATGCCCTTCAAGCAAACCTATCAAATCAATAATTCCTCCGCATGATAAAGGTATGCTACCCAACAAATGATAAAACAGGACCTTATTGTTCTTTTTATCATTTGTATTAACACTTTTAATTAATTGGATAGTAATAAAAACAATAGCGAGCAACATATAGGGAACAAACGTAATCCTATAGATAAGTGTTTCTTTAAAAATTTGCCCCGCAGAAACGATCATGAGGTTGGAAAAAAGCAAACTTGCAAAAACAAAACCAGCCAAGAAAAGCAATTTTCGTATTGAATTGTTTTGCCTTCTCAACAGAAGCATTAAATACCAATATAAAAAAGCCGGAAAAAATGCGGCAATAGCATTCTGGATTTTTGTCAAATTCAACGACATTTGATTTGGCTGCAACCATATGTCAATTGCACAAAAAACAGACAGGAGCAAATTGGTGAAACCAAAAATTAAAAAACTTCTATCAAATTTCGCACGCAGCTCAATAACAATGAATATCAGGCTCATCGCCATGAGAAACATGCAAACAATTTCTAATACAAAATTAAACACGGGCATTGTCCTACAATATGCAAACTTCTCTTAATTGAAAAGAGAAATTGCGAAAGTAATACTGCGAAATATTATTCTACCATTTCGCACTATGATAATGCCAGAAATATCCGGTTCCGTAAAACGCCAAAAATCAGCTTGGTATTGTTATAAAAACCGGCTAATGATTTGGGGGTCACAATCTGCATTGAGCGGTGTTGGAAAAGTCATGGTAAAAACCATTCCAGTTTCGCCGTTTTTTGAAGAATTGAAACCATCGAGCTTATTCCCTGGCGAGAATTTCTGCAAGACCTCTTGCCCGGCAAAGTGCCGTTTTTTTTATTTGGTTCATTTTGAAAAATATTGCTAAAACCTACACAATACTTTATATTAAGACTACTATTATAATATAATACTTTATATTTGGACTTCTATCAAGGCTATTGCAAATGCTTAACCGCTGGTTTTTCAGCAAATTTAAAGAAGTAATTTCCAAACCCTATGTTCATATTTTGTTTGGCGCACGACAAACAGGCAAGTCAACACTCATAAATGCTCTGCTTCCTAAAGAATCGCTTCGAGTAAATTTCGCAGACCCGGCCCAAAGGAATCGCCACATTTCCCGCCCTGCAGAACTTGCAGAAATGTGTCGAGCTTTACCACAAAGTCCTGGGCCTCACTATATTTTTATCGATGAGGCACAATTGGTCCCTTCTGTTTTTGATACCGTTCAATATTTATATGATGAAGATAAACTGCGATGGCGCTTTGTTTTATGCGGAAGTTCGGCGCGACGCCTTAGATTGTCAGGTACAAATCTGCTGCCCGGCCGCAGTATTATGCATCGTCTTTTTCCTCTCATAACAATCGAACAGCCTCCGATTCTTGCGCAACCGAATGTCCAAATAAACCAGGTTCTACCTTTGCAAATTGGAGAAGACGAGATATTTACAGGAAATTTTGAGGCCTGGGACCTGGAAAACCGTTTGGCGTTCGGATCATTGCCCGGAATAGTCACGGCAGAACCCAAAATCCGCGGCGACATTCTTAAAACGTACGCAATAGTATATCTTGAAGAAGAAATCCGCAGGGAGGCATATGTCAAAGACTGGGCCGCATTCTTGCGCTTTGTCCAATTCGCCGCTGCCGAATCCGGCAAAATGATGAATTTTGCATCTGTTTCCAACCACACAGGCGTTTCATTGCCAACGGTAAAGTCCTATTACCAATTATTGGAGGACATGTTCGTCGGCTTCACCGTATCGGCCTTTACCCGCAGCGCCAGAAAAAACATTTTGTCAACACCGCGTTTTTTTATGTTCGATACCGGCGTTCGCCATGCTGCGGCGGGACTAGCGCCGTCAATAGACACGGTTCGCGCTGACCCAGATCCTATTTTTGAGCAATGGGTAGGAATCGAATTGTGGAAGCGCCTCCAGTACCTTGAAAACGGACGCCTTTACTATCAAAAAACAAAGGCCGGCGCGGAAGTCGACTTTATTATAGAGCAAGGCAAAACCCTTATTCCGATAGAAGTCAAATGGACTGAAAACCCCACTCTCGCAGACGCTCGCCACCTTCTGTCGTTTATTGAAGAGCATGGCAACGATTCGCCGATGGGATATATAATCTGCCGATGTCCGAATCCCCTGATGCTGCATGAAAAAATCAAAGCAATACCATGGTTTTGCTTATAGCAGTTATTACATGCAAATAATAAAAAAGGCGTCTTCAAACCACTTTGGTTAAAAACGCCTTTTATAATTTAATGGAGGTGATGGGAATTGAACCCATGTCCGAAGAACGTTCAAAGCAAACCGCTACATGCTTAGTCTGTCTATTAATCTCGTCATCTGCAACGCTAACAGACAGGCTTTGCAGATAACCAGCCCCGATTTATTTTACCCTGCAGTCAAGACACCCCGCAGGACTATCGTTCATGCTTTTTACCTGTTACCCGGTGAACGCTAACCAGTCAACAAGTCGGCCGCCTTTATTTAGGCAGCCATTGAGTAAGAATAATCGTTTGCGATTATTTTTTACCGGATGTTTAACGAGGCCAACCGATATCCTCGGCATGCTGTCTGAATCTCTCATTCCCCGTCGAAACCAGTGCACCCCCAAATTTTCAAAGACCATATTGATTATGGCTTAATAATAGCTGATCTTTGCCGAAAAGTCAAATTTTAAAAAACTTTGCATGTTCAATGTCGCTCATAAATCACTTTGCCTTCACTCAGGCATTGGGCCACAACATGATTTTTTGAGTTCTTCCACTTGTCAATTTCATCGGAACTGTACAATAAAACATCTTTGGGATGTTTTATGAAAGATAATGCACGCCGTATCCGAAGTATTTCGTTCCGACGGCTGTTATCGTGCGTAAAAGGCTTATCCTCGACAATAAGTATATCGATATCCGAATCCAAAGTCGCATTTCCGCGAGCATAAGACCCAAATAAAAATGCTTTAACCGGATTAATTTCCGATGCAATCGCCAGGGCGATCTGATCTATGACGTTTTCCGTTATTTCAATCATTCTCAGCTTCTTTTTCCCGCTAATCCGTTGCTTCCCCCTTCGGGGGACTGCCCTTTCAGGGCGAGGGGGCGTTGACAAATTCATACAATTTTTAGAGGATCCCTATAGTTACTAATCTTTACTTCTTAATTTTTATTGTTTTAACCTATAACCCATTACCCAGAACCTGCATTTCTTTACGTCGATTCCCTTACGATAAACTTCGTGGGCAATTCCTTGTGTTTGAGTTCCGATTCGCGGCCTTCTAATTTATCAACAATCATGTTGATGGCATAGTCGCCCATTTCGAGCTTGGGCTGACGCACCGTCGTCAGGGTCGGCTCGACAACTTCAGCAGCCGGAATATCGTCGAATCCGACGACCGCAAGAGATGTCGGCACAAGTATTCCCTTGTTTTTTGCTTCCTTGATTATCCCGATTGCCGCCATATCGCCGGCCGGGACAAATACCGCAGTCACTCCTGCGGCGCGGATGCTATCGAAAACCTTTTCACCGGCATCGATCGTATCGTCATCGACGTCAAATTCAAATTTTTCATTAAACGGTATCGCATGGTTTGCCAGCGCCTTTTTATATCCGGCAACGCGTTCGTCGGTCGGCAGGTTCTGCTTGCGGCATGTCACGCACGCGATGTTCTTATGGCCTTTACTAATCAAATACTCGGTCGCGTCTTCCGCGCCCTGGGCATTATTGACAAAAACAGAATCAAGAATGTCGCATTTGCGCGCCACTACGATGCAGGGTACGCTTTCATCGCGGAAAATCTGCATTTCCTCTTCCGACACTGTTGCTCCAATAAGAATAGCGCCGTCGATGCGTCGTTCCCGGGCCAAACGCTGAAACAGTTGCGATTCGTTTTCCTTTTGTCCTACCGTGTCAAACAGGGTCACGGTATAGTCCACATCGCGGTTCGTGCTCTTAATGCCCTGCAGGATCCTCACCACAAACGATGACGCGAGGTTGGGCACGATAACGCCGATTGAATTGGACTTGCGCGTTGCGAGTCCGCGTGCTATGACATTTGGGTAATAATTGAGTTCATGCGCTATTTTAAGCACTTTTCGGCGCGTGGTTTCCGATATGTTCGGCTTGTTGTTGATTACCATGGAAACGGTGGCAGACGTAACACCCGCACGTTCGGCAATGTCTTTGAGTGTGACCGGCATAGTTTGTTTCCTTTAGAAAGTTTTCAATATGAACGTTTAAAACCCGGAAATTACTGTTTCATCAAAACGGCATCGTCATCGACATCCCGACTTGCTTATTGATAGGAACAAGATCGGGTTCCAATTTCATCTTTACCCCTGCATCATGCAAATTTGCGTCAACAACAGCGTCCAAAATCCCGTAAATATAAAAAATTATCGAATACCATATGTACATATTCCGATTGCGGAACGCGCTTGTCCGTCTGCTTTCCCAATCGTTATTCAATCCGTTTGCAGTGTATGCCGCGAGAGTGTGCGGGTCGGCCTGCATAGACAATTCATACTTTTCACAGTCTTTCATTAATAAATGGTAATTTATTGCCAAATATCCAAGGTTGAATTGCGTCATAAAAATCATCCCTGCCTTGGAAAGTTCCCCATTGTATAATTGCCCAAGCCCCAAGGCCGGAATCGCCGACAGCCATCCTGCAACTCCAGGGTCGCGTTTCAAATCATCGTGGAACAATTTTGTCGCATGCAAAGCATCCATGACATTATAATAATAAATCCCCAAACCCCAGGTTATGCATTGATCCACGACAAAACGCGTTGCTTTTGCATCGAACCGGTCTTTGTCGGCGAGCAGTTGGCTGCTTATGCCTGGATACAGGGTATCGGCCTTTGTCGAATCGATGATCCGAACACCTTTGTTTTTTGCCGCAACGTTTGCCAAACTGTCGCCTTCGTGACTCAGGCCCTGTTCCCAGATGTATCGCTGGTAACCGAACAGCCCGACACTGACTTCGGCAACAAGAAACAGTCCTCCCCATAAATACTGATGCGTGTAAACTTGCCCCGCACCAGGAATAACAATCGAGCTTGTCAAGGCAATTACCGGGCTGTATAACGGCTTGGCGATTTTCAAAGAATCCTTTTCCCTAAAAGAAACTACATGGCCGTTATCGACACTATCGGCAATGGCCGCATTTGCGCACAATGCCGCTGTTGAAAAAATCACACAAAATAAAGCAAGCCTGAAACGTTCCATTTGTATATTTGCTTACCCACTTATGATCTGCTTATACTGAGTTGCATTCAAGATGATTGTATACAAATGTCATGCTGAGCATTGTCGAAGCATGAATTGGTCTATGAGATGCAAACCCTTCGTCAAGCTCAGGGTGACATATTTAAGGCCATTTTGAAAGCAAATTCGTATTAGATTAATTTATTTAAACCCTTAAATAATATAATACAATATTTTAATTAGTATGGAATTTTTATTTAAAGTGATTAAATGACGATAGGAAAAGGAAAGGGGCACAGGTGCCAATGGCGGAAGGGGGTCATTTTGAACGCAACTTCGTATAATTTGCCTATTCTTGCCCATTCGGCACCTGATTATCGTTTGATCCGGCATGGTACAGTAGCAACAAAGCGACTGATTGATAAAATAAATAACCCTGCCGGATGATAGTTATTTTTTACGCATAGA
>Ga0182027_10003219_pt1 | contig 26056 bp, 24 predicted proteins | sample 712E1DmetaG_FD_121300 | JGI IMG/M metagenome (GOLD analysis project Ga0182027, IMG submission 121300) | Permafrost microbial communities from Stordalen Mire, Sweden - 712E1D metaG (Illumina Assembly) | ecosystem: Environmental > Terrestrial > Soil > Wetlands > Permafrost | place: Sweden...
GGGATACACGGATACGTGAGTAGTTGTTTCATAGTGGGGGAAGAGTGCACGCAGGAGCGTGGTTCTTCCCCCAAAACTTTTCGCCGCCCGCGCCAGCGCTGCCGCGAAGCGGCTCAGTTCAACCAAGCGGTGCAGCGAACGGGAGCCAGCCGGTTCGCTCAGACACAAATCGAACGTCATCGGCGGCTGGCTCCCGTCGCTGACCTTTGCGTTCGGAAACAAACTGCGTCGACGAATTGGAGCAAAAGCAAGTGAAGTCAGCTCGAAGTTCGTCGGCGAAAAAGACGGCAGCGCAGCCACCTATCCATGCGGTCGAGCCAACTCGCGCCCCGACGGGCGCTCGCGGCTCACCTCGTTAGGCCGCCAAAGACCACCGACCACGGCAACTGAATACAGACCCGCATCAGCAACTCAACACGAGATAGGAAAGCCATCATGTTTCCGATTATTCCGTTCATTCTATTGTGGGTGCGCCTCGCACACTTCCGAAAGCTCACAACGGCGCAGCTACCACGTGCCACAGAAGACGACCTGCGGTTGATGCGCAAGGCGAGCACAACCGCTTTCTACATCATGCTTGGTTTCACCATCCTGAGTTTTGTTCCTTATGGGTTCATGTCTGCCGGCCACGTGGAACCGGCTGTCTATGGGGTGAATGGAGTAATTCAACAGGAGCGATATGTATCTGGCGGAGCTGGCTACATTTCTTTCGTGGTCGCTATTGTTGGTCTTCTCGTTGCTGCGGTCTTCGACTTCAAGGCGGAACGAATCAAAAAGCGCTGTCGTGTGGAAACGCCCGGCACCACCACTGACGAAATCCGGTGGTATCACGTCCTTGTTGCCGTGATACTGCCATACGTTGCGCTGCCTTGGGGTATCGTCAACTTGGTGAAGAAGCAGCGCCGTTCGGGCTTGGTCCTTGTTTTGATTTCTAGCTTCTTGCTATTTCTAACGGTGGTGGCCATCGTGATAGGGATGAGTAGTGAAAAATAGACGTTGGCGGCCTAGATCAAAGCCGCCCTGGTCGTTCGACGGAAGCTGCAACTCCTGCAGGAAAACCAGCGTATTGATGACGATCAAGCCCAGCGTCATGAACGAAAACGTCCGGGTCAGATTGTCGTCGCGGATCAGAATCATTTCGCCGTAGCCGGCGCGTTGGTCGAAGGCTCCACAGGGGGCGAAGGTTCTGGAGCTTTGGCAGGAGGCTCGGCGGCAGGAGATGGTTCCAGTGTCTGGAGGGTTTGCTTGAGCCAGTTCACGAGCAGGGCGGGCAGATCTTTTACTCCTCTCAGCATGGGAGCGCCGTGCAGGCTGCCGGTACACACCAGCAGCGCATTCGTGTCGGAGGCATAGCCAATTTCTTTGCGGATTTCGATGAGGCGCTGGCAGGATTCAAACGCGAAAGCGTCGTCGCGGGAAACGACAATGCGCATCGGTTTGGCCCCGATCTTTTGGATGGCGGTATCGGTGCGCACCTCGTTGTAGCGGAGGCCGGGGCTGATCAACACCAGCGCCGCCAGTTCATCATTGAACATCGCGTACCGCACCGCGAGATTGGCGCCCAGACTGGCGCCGACGATCCCGACCCGTTTCCTGTCGATCCCGGGTTGTTCCATCAGCCAATCGTTGGCGGTATTGATGTCCAGAAGCATGTCCTGGCAATCTTGCGCAGTGAAAGTATGGTAATCGACCACCACCGGGCCTTGGGCGGTCATCTTGCGATTGCTTTCGCCGTGGCCGCGCAGGTCGAAGGTGAGCGCGGCAATACCGTTCAACTGCAGCAGCATGGGAAATGTTCCCCAGTCATCGCGGTTGGTCGTAAATCCGTGCACCAGGAGGACGGCCGGTGCCGGGTCGTTCGTGACCGAATAATAGGCAGCGGAGATGCCGACGTTGTCGGGCGTCGTCAACCGCAGCGTGCGCACGTTCTGGGCCGTAGCCCCCTGCTCCGCGGCCAGCGTGAAAACCGCCAAAACAAAAAATCGTCCAAGCACGGCGCGAACTGTAGCATAGAGTCAGTTCAGTTCAACGGTTTTCAACAGCCGTTCCCGAAGCAACTCCCGGGCGGACCGCCGCCGTTCCTCATTCGACAGACCGGGCGGCGACCAAAGACAAAACGGATGGCCGATCGTCGCGCTCATCGTTTCGCGGCCGAACCGGCCCCGGCCCATCGGAAGCCAGTTGCGCCAGTTGTACGGCTTGCGCGTGTCCCGCACAATCACCGGTAGGATCGCCGCCCGCCCCAGCGACGCGATCGCGCCGGCCCCGGGCCGGAAAACAGGATTTCCACCGAGCACGGAATCCTCCCCGAGACGGATCCCGCCTTCAGGGAAAATCACGACGCAGCGACCGGCCCGCAATCGGCGGATGGTCTCGCGTGCGGCCTGTTGGTCGACGCGGGAACGATCGACGGGAAACGCTCCCAGGGCGCGCGCGAATCCGCCGAGGACGGGTTTGTGGAAGATTTCCACCATGGCCAGGAAATCAATATTCCGCGGGATGGCGACGGCCAGCATCGGTGGATCGGCAAAACTCAGGTGATTGGAAAGGATGAGAAGACCGCCCTCCGAGGGCACCCGGTCGCGTCCGAGAATCCGCGTGCGGAAGAGGATGCGAAGAATAAACGCACACAGCAGTCTTACGAAAGTGTAAAGAGGGCGCGATTCTGCAGACATGCCCGGTGCTTGTAACCCAAAAAGGAATTCATCGCAAGCTAGCCCGTGCCGGCGTATTCCTCGTCGGTAATAATGTGGCGTCCCATCAGCACATAATCGTGGGGTAGCGCCTGCATGTCCTTGAGGTAATCTTCCAGGCGGAGCAGCTCGTTGAACCCGAGTGTGGCGAACACCTTGCGCGCGGCTTCCTGTTCGCCCATGAATTCGGCTTCCAGTTTTTCCAGACCCATCTCCCGGGCGATTTGGAGCAGGTCGCTCAGGAGTGTTTTCGCGAGCCCCTTTCCCCGGTAAGCAGGATGGACCACGACACTGACGCGTCCGATGTGGCGTTTCCAGCCGCCGAGCGATTGATGCAGCGAGGCATCGGCGATGATCTTGTTTCCGCTCAACGCCAGCAGGGGAAGAATCTTTCCGTGGTCAATCCGCCGGCACCATTCCTGGATCACGGCCAGATCGGTGACGCGGTGTTTGAACAGCAGGCGTTCGGTTTCGGGCACCTCGCAGAAGAACTGGTGAAATTCCTTTTCGTCGGTGGGGTTCAGCGGGCGGATCGCGATGTGCGAGCCATCTTTCAACGTCACCGTTTTCGGATAGTGTTCGAGGATGTCTTCCGTATGCATTCGTCACCTCTGCGATGGTAGGAGGTTAATCGCCGCGCCGAGAAATTTCAAGAAAGGAAATGCGGCACCCGTTGACCGCCACTCTCCACCATCCTCCGCTCACCGGGACCACTTGACACACGGAGCACCTGCGGGATACAGGAGTTGAGGAAACTCCAATTCATGTTGCCAAGGTCGAAAGTCACGTTTGCAGTGGGCCTGGTCGCGCTGTTGATGGGCGTAGACCGCCTCGCCGCGCAATCGGTGACGTTGGAGGAACTCGTTGGCAACATCGACTCCTCGGTGTTGACGAATCTCGACCTATCGCTGTTGCCTTCGTTCACCGGCCTTGACGAACAGCAGTTGCGGACGCTGTGCCGGGAGTTGCAGAGACGGTTGCAGGGGGAGTACGTGCTCGATCTGGCGCCGCTCCGGGAAATGGCGAACGCGCTGTTGCCGGTGCTCGACAAACAGGAAGACTTGAAACCGTATGCTGCCTGGCTGCGGACACGGCTGGATTATCTCGCCGTAGCCGACGAATTGCGCGTGAAGATTCCGCCACCGAGCCCGGATCTGAAGATCGCAGTCCCTTCCCAAGCCAATCCGAGCGCCGAGGCGGAGCGGCAGGTGTGGCGCGAACACTTGAAGATCGGGGAGTTGTCGGGACAACCGGATTTGACGGCGGGGGCTCGACTGTACTCGGAGCGATTGAAGACCGTGTTCCGGGAGGAGGGTGTGCCAACGGAGTTGGTCTGGTTGGCGGAGGTGGAATCGGGATTCGACCCACGCGCCCGCAGTCCGATGGGCGCGGCGGGCCTGTTCCAGTTGATGCCCGACACGGCGGAGATCATGGGGCTGACCTTGTCCCCGAGGGACGAGCGATTCGATCCCCTGAAAAGCGCGCGGAGCAGCGCTCAGTACCTGAAATATCTCTACGGGAAATTCGGCGACTGGCGGTTGACGATGGCTGCGTACAATGCCGGGGAAGGGACCGTGCGTCGTTTGTTGGAGAAGCACCGGGCGCACACGTACGATGCCATCGCGGTGGATTTGCCGGCCGAGACGCAACTGTACGTGCCCAAGATCGAGGCGGTGATCCTGCGCCGCACAGGAGTTTTCCTGAGCGACCTGCGTCCGCCGCGGAACGGGTAGTCCTTCGCCATGGTTGATTCGGAGGTCGGGCGTCGTGGCGAGCCGTGGTGGGGTGCCCAGGGAATCGGCTCGGCGGGAGCCTCGCCCTCCAACAACCTGTCAAATCAAGCGACCGCTGCCGGTGCAATTACCAAATCCCGAGGCGTTTCTTGCCGGCTTCGGTGATCATGCCCTGGTTCCACGGGGGATCCCAAACGATCTGCACATCCGCTTCCGAGACGCCGGGGACGGAAAGGAGCTTGTCGCGGGCCTGGGCGGCAATGGCGGGACCCATGCCGCAGCCCATCGCGGTCAGCGTCATCTTCACGTCCACGCGGCTACGGGCGGACGAGGGCAGGGGAGTGGACTTCACATCGTACACGAGGCCGAGGTCAACGATGTTGACGGGGATTTCCGGGTCGTAGCAGGTCTTCAGCACCTCCCAGATTTCCTTCTCGTCGGCAGGCCCCTGGTGCTCGGCAGCGGCGGCAGCAGCGGCCGCCGCGGTGCCGGAGGTGAGCGGCACACCGTCTTTGATGATCGCGCCCACGTCGCTGTTCATGATCTGGACCAAACCGAACGAAGGTAACTGCAGCGTCACGTTGCCGCCGAGGGTCTGACCGACGTGGGCCTGGGTGTCCTTGGGCACGGTGATCTTGTTGCCCGACGGGATTTGCGTTGCCTCGCAGTCGCGGGCGAACGTCACAACATCGGATTGGCGGAGACTCTCAACGGTTTGCATGCGGCAATTCCTTTCAAAAATGACCCGAAATACATCAGTACTCTAGACGCGGTCGATGGTCGTGTCGAGTCGGTTTTGCATACCGCCGAATCCTAACGATCCTGTTTGCGATTATCACCATCCTGATTCAATTTGTAGGGCAAGCGCCCCGCTTGCCGCCGTTATTGGATCGGCAACCGGAGCGGTTGCCCTACAATCGAGCGTAATGATTTAGGCGTCTCTCACATCTGCTCGATCACGTCGATGCCGAGGAGATGGAGACCCTGCTTGATTACGTCCGCGGTGAGCCGACAGAGTGCCAGGCGCGAGGACCGGGTCGGCTCGGACGATTGAAGGACAGGACAGTTTTCGTAGAACGTGCTGAATTTTGTGGTGAGATCGTACAAGTAACTTGTGAGCCAGTTCGGTTTGTCGTCGGCCAACACCGCCTGAAGCGTCTCGGGGAAGCGGAGAAGATGCTTCGCGAGATCTAGTTCGGCGGGGTGATCTAAAATGATTTTGGTATGCGGCTCGGCGGGAGCCTCGCCCTCCAAACGGCTTTTTCTGAAAATGCTTTGGACGCGGACATAGGCGTACTGCATGTACGGCGCGGTGTTGCCGGTCATCGCCAGCATCTTTGACCAACTGAATACGTAATCGGTTGTGCGATTCTGCGATAGATCGGCGTATTTCACCGCGCCGATACCGATCCTGCGCGCGATCAGTTTCCGCGTCTCGAGGGGCAAATCAGGATTCTTATCCGTCACCACGGTGAGCGCTCGCTCCTCCGCTTCGTCCAGCAAGGCCGTCAGTTTGACGGGTGCGCCCTCCCGCGTCTTCAGCGGTTTGCCGTCCTCACCCAGGATCGAGCCGAAGAACACATGCTTGAGCTGCGGGGTTTGCTGAAACCACTTCGCGGCCGCCTTGAAGAGCTGTTGGAAATGGAGCTTCTGCCGGGCATCGGTGACGTACATCACCTCGTCCGGATGCCACTGTTCGATCCGGTACTTGATCGTCGCCAGATCGGTCGTTCCGTAAAGGAATGCGCCATCGGCCTTTCGAATGATGAACGGCGCCGCCTTTTTCAGTTGGGGATCGTCCTCGAAGAACACGCAGATCGCTCCATCGCTTTCCTGGGCGATTCCCCGTCCGATCAGTTCCGCAACCACGGCCGGCAGCATCGGGTTGTAGAAGCTCTCGCCGAACGTATGATCGAACGTCACGCCGAGGCGCCGGTAGATGCTTTCAAATTGTTCGCGGGACAGGTCGATGATCTTCTGCCAGATCGCCAGGTTCTCCGCCTCGCCCAGCTGCAGCTTCGCCAGTTCCGCCTTCGCCGCGTCGCGGACGGCCGGGTCAGCCTCGGACTGCTCGTACACGAGCTTGTACAGGCGCTCCAGTTCTGCAATCGGATCCCGTTGCAGGGCGTCGTCGTCACGGAACTGCTTCCAGCCGACGAGGAGCATGCCGAATTGTGTGCCCCAATCCCCGATGTGGTTGTCGGTGATCACGCGGTGGCCGAGAAACCGCGCCACGCGTGCCAGGCAATCGCCGAGGATGGTGGACCGGATATGGCCGACGTGCATCGGCTTGGCGACATTGGGCGAACTGAAGTCGATGACGATGGTGATCGGCTGCGCGCATTTGGGCACCCCGAAGCGATCGTCGCCGGCGGCAGCGGCGGCCTGTTGGGCGACAAACGATGGTTTCAGTCGGAAATTGATGAAGCCGGCGCCTGCCACCGTGGGCGTCTCGGAAATGGCGGCCACGTCCAGTTGTTCGATGACCTTTTGGGCCAGGGCGCGCGGGTTCTCCCCGCGCTGTTTGGCGACGGCCATGATGCCATTCGCCTGGTAATCGCCGAACTTGGGATCGGCGCACGGGCGGATCATGGCGGGAGAGCCGAGTGCGCGTTCGACTGCGTCGGACAGAATCTCGGGCACGGAAGCCATGGCGGTCAGGCAGCGGCCTGGAAAACGGCGAACATCTCCTCGGCGGTGTGGGCGTTCTCCAGTTTCTGGCGGCGTTCCTTGTTGCTGAGAAACCGTGCAAAAGCGGAGAGCGTTTGCAGATGGCGTTGAAATTGTCCCTGGGGCGTCAGGAACAGGACGCAGAGTCGGACGGGTTGATTGTCCAGCGCTTGAAAATCAACCCCGGGATCGAGGCGGGCGATCACGGCCACGACATCCGCAATGCCATCGACACTCGCATGGGGCAGGGCCACGCCGTAACCGATGCCGGTGCCGTTGTTGGATTCGCGGTCTTTCACCGCCTGGCAGACAGCGTTCCGATTCTCCGCGCGAATCTTCCCCTTGCGGACAAGATAATCGATCAGGGTGTCAATGACTCCCCAGCGGTCCCCGGCAGAGATCTGCGGGACGACCTGGTCCAGACTCAGGATTTCCGTGAGCTTCATTTTCTCTGACTACCGAACATTGCCAAAGCCTCCGACAAAACTCGTAGCCGCAGGCTTCAGCCTGCGTCCTTCACGCACCCTAAAGGGTGCGCCTACAGGGAACGATCAGCTCATGCCGAGGCTCCTAATGTCTGCCGAAAGCTGTCCCATACTGCCACAGCGCGTGCAGCTTGTCGAGCGTCCAGCCGTACGTCACGGCGCAGTCCCGGCCGAAACCGGCGGCCAGCGCCGTGACCGGCAACCTCTGCGACAGCAGCGCCAGCGTCAGTACGATGGTCAGCAGGTTCATCGCGTAGATCACCACCGCTGAGAACAGCAGTCCTTGTGATTCCACGTCAGGCTGGCGCACGCTCAACAGCATCATGAGCGTAAACGTCACGTGAAAACTCCAGCTCAATCCGACCAGAAAGAACAGCACCCAGAAGTAGCCCGTCAGATGAAAAATCGCGTGCGCGAGGAAGAAGAGAACGCTGAACAGGACCGCGTAGAACGGAAAGAAGTAGGGCGCCAGCACGATGACCCAGTTGCTCTTGGTGGTCTTGACCTGGCCACCGGTTTTTTTGACTTTCAGTCCCCCGACCCGCGCACCCATCAACAGTGCCCAGAGCGCGTGGGTCAGTTCATGGCCGAGCACGTAGGTACGCATCGGCTTCGGCAACAGGGCGAAGAGCGCCAACCAGACCGCATAGCCGGCGCAAAACGCCGTGATGAAAAGATTGGAGATTGCCGACTGCGGTCCGAACGCCAATGCGGTGCCCAGGTTCCACGTGGTCATGGTCAGTGCCACGCACGCCGGCACCAACAACACCGCCATCAGGAGTTTCAACCACTTCATTGCGCCAGAACCTGCACCAAGTGCGAGTTCTTGAGAAGCGCAAAAATGCTCTCGCTGGCCGCCCGAATCTTGACGATGCTGCTCATCCCCGTCAGCGTCTGGTGCGATTTGCAACGGGCCCCGTTGCCATCGCAGGGATCCACGGCAATCGTCACGACGGATGGCGGATCTGACCACCGGCACGACGCCTACTGGCGGAGGCCGCTTGCCTTACAATTCCTTGTGAAGATTCGGGTTTTTGAAAGGGGTGATCTTGGGCTGGTAAGAAACGAAGGGGCCGGTACGCCGGGCGTACCGACCCCTGGGGACGAATGATGTCGGCGCTTCCTTGCTCAGTTCACCGTCAGATCGACGATGTTGAATGCGCCCTGCGTGACGGTGATCGTCGTGATGCCATCGGTGGCGCTGAAGGAATACGTGCCGCTGGCCTTGTGGTGGACTGTGTCCAGCGTGTCGATGATGACCGTGCAACTCGTGGTCGAGAAATTGGCTGGGACAGGACTGTACACGAGATACGTCCCATAAACCCCGGTGGTGTACGTGCCCGGCCCGGTCACACCGGAAGTAATGACAATGGCAATCGTGGAGTTGGGATTGCTTGATTTGCTGCCCCCGAAACCGAACGAATTGTTGGTTTGGGTGAATTCGCCGCCACTGGTCCCGTTGTCCCCCGTCCACGCCACGCCGTCGATGTTCATGGAGATCGTATCGTTGTTGCCGCCCCCGCCTCCGCCGCTGCCCTTGCTGAGGATTTTTCCGATGCTGGCGACGCCCTTCAGCGCCACGCCCAGATCCTTGGTAAGCGACCCAAAATCCTGCGCGGCGATTGCGTCGGTAATCTGCTGTTGGGAAGCAGTGATGAGCGCCAGCGCCTGTGTTTTTCCGGAGCCGTCCGGCAAGGCATTCACGGCACCCACCAGAGTGGCCAGCGAAGCGGTGACGTCGCCGGTGAAGTTGGAGAACACCTGAACGACGAGGACCTCCAGATTGTTGCTAAACGTGATCGAGGCTTGGGTCATCGTGGTGGGGAGGGGGAACTCCGACGGGAAAGCTTTGGCGAGGATCTTGGTCACATTCAGGGCGGTCTTCAGATCGGTTCCCAGGCTGATGGAATTCTTGTTGATGGCCAGGATCGCCTTGTTGCAGGCTTTCCATTGTGATTTCTCGGTCCTGTCGGTGCTGCCGCTGAGCGCCGCCGAGCGCGACTGCAGCTCCGCCAGCAACGCGGTGAAGTTGTCCGTGAACGGTCCGGTCGCCCGCGCGCGGGGCGCGGCGAACAGCGCCAGACCGGCAACGATCGACAAACATAGTCCGACCCGAAATGACATAACGCTTCCCATAGTATCTGCTCCAAGGTATGTGGCCGGGCCACGTTGATTGCTTCTCACGCCGAGATTCGCAGACCTTACGCGACATACCGGTGTCGGTCAAGGGATGCCCTAAGCTGGTGCTGTATCAGTTTGCTGCAGCGGCGCTCTTTGAGCGCCGTGGGAGTCTCCATTCTCAGCGGTCGGCGGTCATACTCGACGGAGGAGAGGCCGAGGGGTTGGGGCGGCAAACCGCCGCTACAGGTGGCCGGAACACTGCGTCTTCGCCACCTATGACGGAGCGTGAATCAGCCATGTCACCCGTGCTAGCTCTTCACCATTTTCTGTCAGTATTTTCTTGACTTTTTGGAGGCATGGACCATAGGGTTTTCAACGACCGAGGCTGGGGACATGAAGATAACGCCCATGTTGGCGACGTGTCCGGTGGTGATACCTTCCCGCACTGCCTGCTCCATAATATACTCTCGCTGCTTTGGCTCTTCCTTGCCTCCAGGAGACCTCCAACCATCACCGACGAAAGGAGACGTAGCGCCATGAAGCGTAATCGCTCGATTCGGAGATTTGCAAGAGTATTGGGTATCGCCATTCTCACAGGTCTTGCCTCAACCGCCCGCGCGCAGTTTACCGGCAGCAACCAGACGAACACTATCAGCGGGGTGACGAGCAACTGGAATAACAACTATTATGTCGGCAACAACCTTGCCTTCGATGCGTTGCAGGTCATCAACAATGGCCACCTGACGATTCAGTTCTACCCCAAAGCCGTCTACGTGGGTTACACATCAAATGCGAGTAACAACTCCATCCTCGTCAGCGGCTCGGGCTCGACGTTGAACGATTCCGGTAACATGTATGTTGGCTATGACGGCAGCAGCAACCAGATGGTGATAACCGCAGGCGGCGTCAGTCAAGTGGACTACGGCAACTCCACCTATGTGGGTTACACAACTAACGCCAATAACAACTCCATCCTCGTCAGCGGTTCGGGCTCGACGTTGAAGGCCCGCGGTGACTTGTATGTTGGCTATGACGGCAGCAGCAACCAGATGGTGATAACCGCAGGCGGCGTCAGTCAAGTTAACAACAGCGGCTCCACCTATGTGGGTTACACAACTAACGCGAATGGCAACTCCATCATGGTCAGCGGCTCGGGGTCTACATTGACCAATGGCTCTCTGTACCTGGGTTATCGGGGCGGTGGTAACCAAATGGCCGTCACCGCGGGCGGCACGGTGGACAGCCACATCGGTTTTGTCGGCTATTTGAGCGGCAGCAACTCCTTGCTGGTAAGTGGAACCGGTTCGACTTGGAGGACCGCGGGCCTGGTGGTGGGCACCGACTATGGTGACGGTGGCAATTCACTGGTCATCTCCAATGGCGGCGCTGTATTTGGCGGGGGCGGCGGTTTGACTGGCAGCAACAACACTGCGGTTGTCACCGGCGCCGGTTCGGTCTGGAGCAATAATGCCGTGTTGTTCGGAGGTTTTCACAACCAGGTGAACGTTACGGACGGCGGCACGCTCTACAGCGGCTACGGCTACGTAGGCAGCAATACGCCTCCCTCAGCCATTGGCCCCTCGGTTCTGGTCAGCGACGCCGGTTCGGTTTGGAACAACCCTGGCGAACTCGATCTCGGGCTTATCAAAGGAGCTGGTAGTTCGCTTACCATCAGCAATGACGGCGTGGTGAACAGCGGCACCACGTACGTCGGAAAAGATATTTACTATCATACCAGCAGCAACAATAGCGTCTTGGTCACGGGCAACGGCTCAGTATGGAACAATCAAGGAACGATTTACGTTGGGTTCAGCGGGAACGTTGGCAATTCGGTGTCGATCAACAACGGCGGCAAGGTGGTGACCTCCAATATGATCGTGTCCGCCAGGAACCTGCTGTCGCTCAATGCCGGCACCCTGGTCGCACCCGGCGGGCTGACCATCTCCAGCAACGCGACTTTGAAGGGCGTGGGGACAATCATCGGCCCGACCACGATCAACGGCGGGGGAATGCTTTCGCCTGGATTCAGCCCCGGGGTTCTGACGTTCAGTAATGCGCTGACGCTGGCGGCCAATGCCACGCTGCAGATCGAGTTGGCTGGCTACGGCGGGAGCGAGTTCGATCAAATCATCGCCAACGGTGCGACCGTCGACGGATCGATCCTGCAACTGCAGTTGCTCGGCGGGTTCGTCCCGACCAACGGAGCGCAATTTACGATTCTGGACAACTTCAGCGGGGGATCGATCGGCGGGACCTTCGCCGTTTTGGCGGAAGGCAGCACGAATGATTTCGGGACCGGGATTGAATTCTCGATCAGTTACGCGGGGAATGGTCCGAGCGGAGGCGCCAACGACATTCTGCTGACGGTCGTGCCCGAGCCGTCGACGTGGGTCCTGCTGATGTTGGGTTGCGGTTGTTTGAGGATAATGAGGAGGCGCTGGCGTTCAGGCGGTTGAAGGCCCTTTTCAAATCGTTTACCCGTTTTTCCACGGGCTTCCTTGTGGCAGATCGCAGGACGTGATAGGCTGGAGCCGTTGGTTGCCGGGTCGCAACCCGTGGTTCTTCTGGAACTCGAAAGGAGATTACAATGAGCCATTCAATCAGCATTCTTGGAATCGCAGGCAGCCTTCGCAAGGCGTCGTACAATCGCGGGGCGTTACGCGCAGCCCAACAGGTCGCCCCCCGCGACGTCACTATCGAGATCTGTGACCTGGCGGGCATCCCGCCATTCAATCAGGACGAAGAATCATCGATGCCGGAACCCGTGGTCCGGTTCAAGGCCCGGATCCGGGCAGCCGACGCCATCCTGTTTGTCACGCCCGAATACAATTACTCCATCCCCGGGGTATTGAAGAACGCCATCGACTACGCCTCTCGCCCTTACGGTGACAGCGCGTGGAACGGCAAACCCGTGGCGATCATGGGCGCATCGGTGGGCATGCTCGGCACGGCCCGCGCGCAGTACCATTTGCGGCAATGGTTCGTCTTCCTGAACATGCACCCTCTCAACAAACCCGAAGTCATGATCGCCAATGCCGGCGACCGGTTCGACGACCAGGGGAACTTGACGGACGACGATACCCGCGAACACATCAAGAAACTCGTCGAAGCGCTGGCCCAATGGACGCGTCAACTCCAGAAGGCGCAACCGTGACGACGATCGAGTCCCAACTGAGCGGGGCGCTGGCGGACCTGATGCGGGCGGCGTCCGTTCGCAACGCAGACGATACGACGATTGCGCTGAGACGCATTCTCGATTTGGAACAACAACTCGGGGTGGAGTCGCCGAAGATGCTGCGGCATTACCTGGAGCGCCGAAGTTACGAAAAGGCGCTGGAGTTCCTCAAGTCGGGTCGGACGGAAACCGAAACACCAAGGTGTGCGAGTTGATAACTGCCGTCGGCCGACAGGCTCAGGCGGGCACGCTCGACAACTGCGATCCAGCCCCGGAGTAACTGGCCGACTCCAGTTTTTTGGTCACCTTGGCTGCGTAGCCGGGCAGGGCGCTGGCAGAAAGTCCAAACAGGTTGCCCGTCTCCACGGTCAGATCGGAGCTCGCTTGCTGGTGCCCGTACGGGCGCCCCAATTCGTAAGCCATTGCATTGCCCAGATGGAGGAGGCCGGCCAGACGCTGGTGGTTCGGCGCGGCGACGGGCCGGTGATGGAATCGGATTGCCTGGATCAGATTTTCCGGGAACCGCCAGCGCTGCAACAACTGACCTCCGACCTCGGCATGGGTGACGCCGAGGACGCGTTCTTCTGTCGACAACAGATCGGTTTCGGTTCGTTGGATCGCCTGAGCGCAACTGTAGAAACTGTCCGATACGGCGGCGATGACGATCTTTCCGATGTCGTGCAGGAGCGTGGCGGTGAAGGCGAGATTGTCGTCCTCGCCCAGGTCGCGCGCCAGAAGTTGAGCCGCGGTGGCGGCGGCGATGGAATGATCGAGCAGTGCGTTGTCTTCGCGGCCCGTGCGCTTGTTGGAATGGGTCAGCACCATGCCGCAACTGATCGCCACGACGAGCCGGTAGACCTCGCGTGATCCGACGCGCATGACCGCTTCATCCAGATTGTCGATCTTGTGGTCGGTGCCGTAGTACGAACTGTTGGAAACCTTCAGGACATTGGCCGTCAGCGATGGATCATGGCCGATCAGATCGACGACCTCGCGGTTGTCGGAGAAGGGGGCGTTGACCAACTGAAGCAGTTGGACAATGATCCGTGGTGCCGGCAACAACTGATGCACCTGGTCGATGTACTTGTCAGCCTTCGAGTTCATGGTCGTTCCTGGGCCTGATACGGGTAATCCATTATTCTATATCGGAAGGACGGTTCTTTTCTTAACCTGCAACGCAAAGAGATGCATGCTCGACCAGGGATACGCAGTGGGAGTATGTTTTCGAGACTCTCATCGTCAAAGGAGCCAAACATGCCCTATCTCAAAATCCAGACCAACGAAGCGATGGATGACCGGAAGACTCAGGCGTTCCTGAAGAAGGCGTCGCGATTGGTGGCGGAGATGCTCGGTAAACCCGAAGAATATGTCATGGTGAGCCTCGACTCTTCGGGCGCGATCCTGTTTGCCGGCACCGCGGCGCCAGCGGCCTTCCTGGAACTGCGCGCCATCGGATTGCCCCAGGCAAAGACCGGCGACCTGTCCCGGGTGCTATGCGAACTGGTCGCTTCCGAACTGGGCGTTCCCAAGGAACGCATCTTTGTGAATTTCGCCGACGTGTCGCCGAGCCTTTGGGGTTGGAACGGCGAGACGTTCTAACCGGCACACTTCCGAATGATCGCGCCCAGAAGTCGAGGCACCCTCGACGGATTGCCCGCGAGGGTGAATCTACCGGGAAGAAAAGGCGCGCAATAGAATCAACGGCCAGATTCCGGTTGCATGCACGCCTCATAAGAATCGCCGAGTGCGAGTTTCTCAGCGACCCTGCTGGAATAGTCGGCAAGCACATCGGCGCTCAAACCGAGCAGGTTGGCAGTCTCGATGGTCAGATCGGGATTCGAACGCTGGTGTCCGTAGGCGCGATTCAAGTTGTACGCGATTGTGTTCCCGAGATTCAGGAAGGCGGCGAGACGCTGGTATTTCGGCGCGGCAACGGGCCGATGATGAAACCGCGTCGCCTGAATCAGATTTTCAGGGAATTGCCAGTGCTCCAGCAACCGACCACCCACCTCGGCATGGGAGACGCCGAGTACGCGTTCCTCTGCAGCCAGCAGATCGGTCTCGGTGTCTTTGACTTCCTGGGCATAACCGTAGAAGTTCTCTGACACGGCGGAGATGACGATCTTGCCGATGTCGTGCAACAGCGTGGCCGTGAAAGCAAGATTCTCATCCTCACCCAGGTCGCTCGCCATCAATTGAGCCGCCGTGGCCGAGGCCAGGGAGTGATTCAGCAACGCGTTGTCTTCGCACCCCTTCCGCTTGTCGAGGTGTGTCAGCATCAGGGATCCGCTGATCGCCACCACGATCCGGTACAGCTCGCGCGCACCGATGCGCATGATCGCCTCATCGAGGCTGTCGATCTTGCGGTTGATACCGTAGTACGAACTGTTGGAAATCCGCAGGACGTTCGCCGTCAGCGACGGATCGTGGAAAATCAAATCAACGACGTCATGGTTGTTGGCGTCAGGGGCTCCGATGAGCCGCATGAGTCGCGGAATGATGCTGGGTGCCGGCAACAGGTGATGCACTTGTTGAATATACTGGTCAGCTTTCGAATTCATCGTGTTCCCTGTGGCCGGTCAATTCCTGTTCGTGGTCTTCCATGTCGACTCTTGACAAATGTCCAACGGTATCTTGCGAATGGACTTCTTGCCTGACCGTCGATCTTCATCGGCGGAAATTGTTACGGAAAAAGTAGCAGAAACGGTGCCGGTAGCAGGTGCAATCCCAAGACGCGATCTACAGGCTGTCCGCCGTCCCCAGGTGTGATCACAGGTATTTGCGGTGGAATATGCTACAGAGAGCTGATGCCATTGCCGTCCCGAACTGTCTTAACACCAACTTGAGCGATCAACCACAGATGGCCGTCCTGGGACCCCGTCTGACGAGGGGTCGGCTTACCGGCTCCCGGGTTCGCCAAATCCTCTCAGCGTGCTTCTGCTGACGGAGCCATGGCCCTGATGCGGATGGAGCCCGCTTGAAGCCCCGGCGCGCAAGCGGTGAGCGTGATTCGTCCTGAAGATCCAGAGGCCTTGACAAGGGCGAAGCATCGGCCCTGGTACGCTTTGCGTTCGCTGGCTTGGAACGTTTCGTGGCTGGCGTTATCGGCACTGTCGACAGCGGCAATAACGCCCGGTCCGGAGACTTTGAAGGTGATCAAGTGATTCGCGCGGGGAACGATGATGCCGTTCTTATCAACGACCGTGGCGCTCACAAAGCAGACGTCATCCCAAACGGGGGCGAGTCGGTCACGATGAGCGGTGAGTTCGATCCGGGCGGGCGGGCCGGCGGTGCGAAGTTCGCAAGTCGCGACCACCCATCCGCCGTTCTTGCCGAGCGCCTTGAGGGTACCGGGTTCAAACGGGACCTTCCAGGCGCGCAGAGAAGCGTCGTCGGGGAGCGGTTTGGAGCCAAGTGATTTGCCATTCAACAGCAACTCGACCTCCTCGCAGTTGCTGTATACCTCCACGTCTTCATCGTGCGGTTTGGAATTCCCGGGAGTCCAGTCGGAAAACAATACCTGCCGCGCACGGAGGGGAGCGAAACCGGGGTCGGTCGGCGTGGGCGCTGTGGAGCCGGTGCGACGCGCCAGATACACCATGGGGTATTTGGACCACCAGCTCTGGCGTTCATAGGCCATGGGTTTCGGCATGTCCGTGCGATCGAGGAGTCCGGAGCCGGCGGCAACGTTGGGCCATCGGAACGCTTCCCCGAGATAATCGACGCCACTCCACAAGAACTGGCCCGAGTGCGAAGGATGATCACGCAAGTTCAGCCACGTCTCACGGTCCTGACGCTGTTCGGTGCCGATGATCTTTCGTGTGGGTTTGGCTTGTTGGGCGGCAAGCAATTCGTCATCGCGATAATTCGTGCCGATGACATCCAGCAGGTCCGCCAAGCCGTTGTCGTAGTCTCCGCTCATGTTGGGTCGAAAGAGGGCCTGGGTGACCGGTCGGGTGAGATCGTTCTCATGAAAGACATCGACCAATCCTTTCAGGATTCGCTTGGACAGTTCGCCATTTTGGGTGTCGTGAATTTCGTTGCCCGCGCTGTAGAGAATGATGCTGGGATGATTGCGGTCGCGACGAACCGTGTCGCCCGCATCAATCTTCGACCAGTCGTTGAAAGAGAGGTGGTAGTCATACGGGTTCTTGGCCACGGTCCAGCAGTCGAATAATTCGTCCATGACCAGGAAACCCATTTGGTCGCACAGGTCGAGGAACTCTGGTGACGGCGGATTGTGGGCGGTGCGGATGGCGTTGACGCCCAGCGGCTTCAACTGCGTTAGGCGCCGTTTCCAGGCATCCAGCGGCACGGCGGCTCCGAACGCGCTCGCGTCATGGTGAAGACAAACGCCTTTGATTTTGAAATTCCGGCCGTTGAGCCAGAACCCGGTGGCCGGGTCGAAATGAAATTCACGAATACCGAACGGAACGGTTTCGCTGTCGAGCGTGACGTTGCCGCTGCGGACTCTGACGAGCACCTGGTAGAGGACGGGTTGATCGAGGTTCCAGAGCGTCGGATTTCGGACGGGGATGTCCTGCTGGAACTCGACGGAATTGCCGGAAACGATGGTTTGAGGTTTTGTCTGGACGGTCTGGATGGACCGGCCGCTGGGACCGATCAGGATAATCTGGAGCGCAACAGCGCGGTCGGCATCCGACTGATTTACGACGGTGCTCTGCACATGAACCGTGGCTTTGCGATCGGTTACCTGGGGCGTGGTGACGAAGGTGCCCCACTGGTCAATATGAACCGGGTCCGTGACCACAAGGCGGACGTGACGGTAAATGCCCGCGCCGGTGTACCACCGCGAAGCCGGTTGCTGGGAAGTGTCGGTGCGGACAGCGAGAACGTTCGATTTATTGGCCCCAAAGTGGAGGTGGCCGGTGAGGTCGTAGCGGAAGCTCACATAGCCATAGGGGCGCTTGCCCAGGTGGTATCCGTTGATCCAGACATCGCTGTTGGCCATGACGCCGTCGAAATCGATGAACACCTGCCGTCCCGCATCCCGGGCAGGCAGCGTGAACTGCTTTCGATACCAACCGACGCCGGAAGGAAGGAACGCGCCCGCGCCACGGGTTGGACTTTTTTGATCGAACGGTCCTTCAATGCTCCAGTCATGCGGCACGCTCAAAGACCTCCACGTTGCATCAGGAAAATCCGGTTGCTCCGCCCCCGGAGCGTCGGCTTTGAGGAACCGCCAATCGAAGTCGAAGGATACCGTGATTCGACCGGGCTGTGAAGAACCGGGCTTCGTGGCCATCGCAGGCACACCCGTCAGCAATGTAAAAATCAAAAAACCGTTGGCGAAACGCATGACTAAGCTTCCTTCCACCCGATAGGGATATTGGCTTGACTGTCCATGGGAGTGATGCTGTGATTATCGGCAACGGTGGTGGTGTTTGGCAAGATTGAATGCCGGGCCTTCGTACGAGATCGCTTGTCCATCATCACGCCGCCAGATCAACCCGCGCATGAACCAAAACCTGAACCCAAAGGATCACCCGTGAAGAAGTTGTTTCTCTGGTCGGTTTGGTTCGCGTTGACGCTCGCCTCGACGTTTGCCCAGTCGGTGCGCGTTGAACAGTTGCGTTGTGAGCATCTGCGGAATCCGATCGGCATCGGTGCCCAACAGCCACGCCTCTCGTGGAAACTGGTCTCCGACCGGAATGGCGAAGTCCAAACCGCCTACGAGATTCGTGCGGCTTCTTCGCTTTCCGGTCTTCAGGGGAACCACCCGGCTCTCTGGGACCCCGGTAAAATCGTTTCCGATCAATCCGTTCTCGTTGCCTGGGGCGGCAAACCGCTCGCCTCGCGCTCCCGGGTTTTCTGGCAGGTACGCGTCTGGGGTAAGAACGATCGTCGTTCTCCCTGGAGCCACGCCGCCTCGTTCGAGCTTGGATTGCTCAGTCCCGCTACCGAATGGAAAGGCCAATGGATCACGGCCGATCTCCCACGATATGACATCTTGCAGTCCGCACTGGCGAAATCATACTGGATCAACGCGGGATCGACCGCCAATCAAGCCGCGGCGGCTCGCTTCGTCCTCGATCTTCCGCCGCATGCGGCCGTTCGAAGCGCGTCAATCGATGCCGCAGCGGATGGCCTCATCACCATCTACGTCAACGGCCAACCCACCCGACAGGGCAGCAGCAGCCGGACGGCGCCGGTCCACGCAGATGTCAGCACGGGTTTGGGACCGGGAAAAAATGTCATCGCCATTTCGTCCGCCGCTGTGAGGAACGCCATTCGTCGTGACTCCGGGGCGGCCGGAAGAAATGCGATGGTCGCCCACGGTGTCATCGAACTGGAAACCGGACAGCGCCTTGAATTCGATACGGGAAGCTTTTGGAAAGCTGCGGTGGCGCCAGGCGGCGATTGGTTTACGGCAGGTTTCGACGACTCCGCCTGGGCTGCGGCGACCGTCCTCGGCCCTTATGTCGCGCAGCCTTCCCATTACGCCGACAACACGATCGGGCCGGGTCGCTATTTGCGGAAGAATTTTACCATCAAAGGACCCGTCGCCAAAGCGCGTCTCTACGCAACCGCGCTCGGCGTTTACGAGGCCTCGATCAATGGCCAGCGCGTCAGTGACAACCAACTCGACCCCGGTTGGACCGACTACGACAAGCGCGTCATGGTGCAGGCCTTCGACGTCACCCGTTTGATCCGTCCGGGCCAGAATGCGGTGGGCGCCCTGCTCGGCGACGGATGGTACGCGGGGCGTCTCGGCTGGATGGGTCTCGCAACATATGGCAGCCGTCCGGTGTTCAACACCCAACTCGAAATTACCTATGCCGACGGATCGACCGACTTCGTTGCGACGGACGATTCCTGGCAGTCCGGTCCGGGTGAGGTCATCGGCTCCGACCAACAGTGGGGCGAAATCATCGATGCGCGCCAGGCGGTTGCTGATTGGGATCAGCCCGCTCGTGGCGGCTCCGCCTGGACAAATGCCGTGGTGGAACGGCATGACCTCGCCATGGTCCCGCAGTTGGGGCCGCCTATCCGCAAGTTGCTTGAGCTGGCTCCGAAGACAATCACCCGACGCGGTGACGCGTGGATGATTGATTTCGGCCAGAACATGGTCGGCCACATCCGTCTCACGGCGCACGGGCCGGCCGGGACCACCATCACGGTTCGACACGGCGAGATGCTCAATCCCGATCCCGCAGCCGCGGGACTGTACACCGAGAATCTTCGTCCTGCGCTTTCGACCGACACGTTCATTTTGAAAGGCGCCCGCCGCGAGATCTTTGAACCGCACTTCACCTTCCATGGGTTCCGATATGCCGAAGTGACCGGTTATTCCGGTAAGCTTACGCTGGATGATCTGCGCGGCATTGTCGTCGGATCCGATACGCCAGCCACCGGAACGTTTGAATGTTCCAGTCCGGAGCTCAACCGTCTGGCCCGGAACATTGTCTGGGGCCAGCGGGGCAATTTCCTGAGTGTCCCGACCGATTGTCCTCAACGCGACGAGCGCATGGGTTGGATGGGGGACGCACAGGTCTTCGCGCCCACGGCAGCCTTCAATGCCGATGTTTCTGCTTTCTTCACCAAGTGGATGGTGGATGTGAACGATGGACAGGGCACCAACGGTGATTTCGGCAATTACTCACCGCGTGTTGCCCAGCCCCAGCCGGGGTGGCCCGTGTGGGGCGATGCCGGGGTCATCATCCCCTGGGTCATGTACACCACGTACGGCGACCAAGCGTTCCTCGCAGACAATTATCCTTCCATGGCGCGATGGATCGAGTTCAACGTTCGTCGTTCCAATAATCTGATTCTGACCGGTGGTGTTGGCGACCATCTGGCTCCTCGCATGACCCCCGTCAACATCGTGGATACCGCCTATTTTGCCAACTCGGCGCACATCGTCGCCAAAGCCGCTGCCATTCTCGGCAAGTCAGAAGATGCCGCCAAATACGACAAGCTCTTCCACGACATTACCGATGCCTTCAATAAAACGTTCGTCGGCCCCGACGGTTCCATCACCGCGATCGGGGGCGGCGGTTTTCGGGGTGGACGCGGCGCCGCGCCGCCCTCAACTAGTACCAGCACCAATGCCACCCGGGTAGGCAACACCCAGACCGCCTACATCCTCGCGCTGCAGTTTGACCTGGTGCCGGAAAATCTTCGCCGGATTGTCGCCCAGCGCCTGGCCCAGGATGTTGAACAGAACGGTCATCTGACCACCGGGTTTGTCGGCGTCGGTCTCATTTGTCCCACGCTCACGCAAATCGGCCGCTCCGATCTCGCCTGGCAGCTTGTGCTGACCGACACGTATCCGTCGTGGCTGTTTTCCGTGAAGAACGGTGCCACCACGATCTGGGAGCGATGGGACGGCTGGACACCGGAACACGGCTTTCAGGATTCAGCGATGAACTCGTTCAATCATTACTCGCTTGGATCGGTCGGTGCGTGGCTCTACTCCGGCGCCGCCGGCATCCAACCCGATGAATCCCGCCCTGGGTACAAACATTTCTTCCTCCAGCCACAGTTCACCAAGCGCCTCTCCCATGTGAAAGCCTCGCTTGATTCGCCCTACGGCCTGATTCGCTGCGCCTGGGAACGAAAGGGCGACCAAATCGCTCTCATGCTCACCGTGCCGCCGAACACGACGGCCACGCTCGGGCTACCGGCGCGTGATAACAGGAACAACAGGGGAGTGCGGGTTGTGGAAACACGCGAGGGCCACGCTTGCTACGAACTGCCGCCGGGCGAATACACGTTCACGACAAGACTGCCTTAGACGGAACGATGCAGTCACCAACCCGATGGCCGATGCGGCTGCCTGAGTTGAACAGGCTGCCTCCCCCGCCAAAGCGCTAGCGGCGGCCGGGTCCAGCCTGTTGGAGTTGTGCGTGATGCCAATACCGAACGGTGCGGCGTATTCGTGCCCGGCTCGACGGAGACGCCGTTGACTCGGCTCAAAGCGCTTTTTCCAGCAATTGGACCAATTCCCTGGGCCTCGACCACTGGACGTTGTGGTCGCCTTCCATGATCTGCGTCGGCCAGTTGCGAGCCTTGGCGCGCTCATAGAACGGAAAGAACATGTCGTCCCTGGGTTCCTTGCCCTTGTCAACCGTCAGAATGTACGTGGTGGGAATCTTCCTGGCGGCTTCTTGATTCTTGAGCGAGATCGGTTCGCTGAATGTCCTGGCCGGTTGCGGAACGTCGTGAGGGATGGGCCTGTTCGGGTTGTAGGTCGACAGATAAACAAACCCGTTCGTGAGAACAGTTTTCAAACCCGACTTGCCTGCCATCTCGCGGATCGTATCCACGCTCTCGCCGTTCTCGGGCAGGAACGCGTCGATGTAGATCAGGTGTTTGATCCGATCGGGGACGCGGTCGGCAACACCGGTAACCACCATCCCGCCGTAGCTGTGGCCGACCAGCACGATGTCGTGAAGGTTTTCATAAAGGATCACGTTGACGATGTCCTGGATATGCGTGCTCAGGTCGGTATTGGTCGTCGCCAGATGAACTTTTTCGCCCTGCCCGGTCAGCGTGGGCCGGTAGACTTTGTGTCCATCGGCGGTGAGACGATTGTCCACCTCCTTGAACGCCCACCCGCCACCCCACGCGCCATGGACAATGACGTAGGTGAATTTGCGATTGGATGTTGGGATCATGTTTGTGGAAGAGCTGTCGGCGAAGGCAGCACCACCCAGCATGAGGCTGGAGACTGTCGCCAACAAGATCGAGACTCGTGCGCATGCGGTCATTCGCTTGATCCTTTCGCCGTTGATCGTGAAGTCACCCGTCACCAAGTGAAGCTAACGTTGACGGTTCAAGTCGTTCAAGAAGATAACGCGCACGCGAGGCTGGATTTCGATTCCTGGTATTCCGTCAAATTTCCTTTGGAGGGCGAGCCTCCCGGCGAGCCGTGGTCGCGAGGGGGCAACAAAGCGGCTCGGCGGGAGCCTCGCCCTCCAACGACAATATTAAGAGCCCCTAACGAAACCGACCCCCTGTAGCCGCACCGTTGCCGCACACGACAGCGGCGTCTCGTCCGACTCGGCTTACGGGTGCGCCTTTCCCACGCAGGCTGAAGCCTGCGGCTACAGTTTTGTTAGGCGCTCGTTTCTCCTTGTCGAGCAGTGACCGTTTCCTTGGGATGCCCCAGCGGTAGCCGCCGAGGCGGCCGTTCTTGCGGACGACGCGGTGGCAGGGGATGACGAGCGCGACGGGATTGGTGGCGCAGGCGCGGGCCACAGCGCGGACGGCTTTCGGTATTCCAACGGCCTTGGCGATCTCGCTGTAGCTCCGTGTCTGCCCGTACGGTATTGCCTGAAGCGCCTTCCACACGCGCCATTGAAAGGTAGTTCCGCGGATGTCCAAGGGCAGATCGAGACCGGGCTGTTTGCCGTCGAGATGACGGACGATTGTCCGCACCCAGGCGTCGAGTTTCGCGCTGTCACGGTGGAGATCGGCAGAATGAAACTCCCTCCCAAGTTCGCGCTCCAGCGCGGCAGCCGAGTCGGCCAGACCGATCCTGCAGATCCCTTTGTCGGTCGCGGCCACCAGCAGCCGGTCCAGAGCGCATCTGACGATGGCGTAACGGATGCAAGCCTGCCAGCGCTGATCGGAACGTTGATCTGTTTTCATCGCGAGACAGAATACGCCGAACCGGTAGGAGAGACTAGCCGCACTTTGTGGTCAAAGTTGTGGGATTCGATGCTTGGTGGTCGGAATGCCGCACAGGTTCTTTGGAGGGCGAGCTCCGACAAGGAGTCGCGAGTTCTTCTCGGACCTCCCGGCGAGCTGTGGTCGCGAGGGCGCAACAAAGCGGCTCAGCAGGAGCTTCGCCCTCCAGCGTTGTTTGTAGTCGGGTGGTGCAGCAGACTTTGCGGGCGACGCGCAACGGCGGTCGTGCGGATGCCCGGCCCTCCGAATGAAGCGATTGTCTTTCGCCGCGGAGAACAGGTATCCTGAATGCTCATGGACCCGATCTGGCAGTTCACCATTCTGTTCGTTACGGGATTGGCCGCTGGCTTTGTTGACACGATTGCCGGGGGCGGCGGGCTGATCACGTTGCCGGTGCTGTTGAGTCTCGGCCTGCCTCCGAAGGACGCTCTGGCGACGAACAAGCTGCAGTCGACATTCGGATCGGGGAGCGCCACCGTTCATTACGCGCGGGCGGGCGTGATGAACCTGAGAGATTGCGCCCTCGGAATTTTGTTCACCTTCATCGGGACATCGCTGGGTTCATTGGCCGTGTTGCGTGTCAACGCGGATTTCTTGAAGCGGCTGATCCCCCTCTTGTTGGTGGCGATTGTTGGTTATCTGCTGTGGAAGCCGAAAGCCGGGTTTGAGGACGCACGGCCTCGGATGGGGCGTACGGCGTTCTATGTGTTGTTCGGGTTGGCGCTGGGATTCTACGACGGATTTTTCGGACCAGGTACTGGATCTTTCTGGGCGATGGCGTTCATGGTATTCCTCGGATTCAACATGACCCGGGCCACGGGTTACACCAAGGTAATGAATTTCACCAGCAACCTGTTCGCGCTGGTTGTTTTCATCGTCGGCGGGCACGTGCATTACGCGTTTGGCGCGGTCATGGCGGTCGGGCAGTTGGTCGGAGCGTGGCTCGGCGCCCGTGAGGTGATCAAACGCGGGACGCGGTTTATCCGGCCTGTGTTTCTTACCGTGGTGGGCGCACTCACGCTGAAGCTGGTGTACGACGGATTCCTGGCAGGAAGGTGACGGCGTCCTCGCCATCTCTTCCACGACAGGATCCGCGGGCGATTCCCCCTGGCGTGGGTGAGCAGGCTCGCTACGAAACGTGAGCACGGACCAGCAGTTCCGCGAGCTGCGGGGCCGGGCCGTGCGCGGCGGTTGCCGGTGCCTCTAGAGGGAGAGACTTCGGTGTCCGTCCTGCCGTCACCGCTTCCAGGATGATTCGGGCGAACACCATTGGTTTGGAACAATCGATCACGGTCCCGCTGGCCCCATAATGATGATGGGAAACCACACGGCAACCGGCCGAGGTTGCTTCCGCGATGCTCAGCCCATAGCTTTCGTGAAGCGAGGGTGACACGAACAGGTCGGCGCGACGCAACAGGGCTGTCTTCAGCACGCCGGTCACGTGACCTGGAAAATCCACGCGGATCTGTTTCAGTTGGGCGGCCAGGTTCTGAAGTTTGCGGGCGTAACGCTGTCCTTTCATGTAGGCCGGGGCGCCGCAGATGATCACGCGGAGCCGATACTTCGCGTCGTCCAAATGACGGAGCGCCAACAGAAGTTGTTCGATGCCCTTTTCCGGTGACAGCCGGCTCAGGGTCAAAAGAACAAATTCGTCATCGGCGATGTCGGCAATCTCCACGACGGGCGAGGGCGGTGCGCCCGCATCGGCCAACTGGGGGCTGACATCTCCCCAGGGCAGAATGACGATCTTCTGGGGCGGACACTCCGGATAACACAACAGAATGGTATCCCGCATGGGCGCGGAGGGGACAACGATCCTGGCGCTGTACAGCACGCACTCGAACTGTTTTTGGAACACCAGTTTCAATACCTCCGGCAACAGCGAGAACCGATGAAACTTCGTCAACCTCGGAAGCGGGACGAGATTCCGGAGGTAGAACTTTGCGAAGTACTCGACCACGTCCACGTGAAAGATCGTGACGATTCGATAGCCGTTCTGCCCCAACAGGGCGAAATCGGGCCCTTCGCTGATGTCGTTGCTCAGGACCACGCAATCGCCCGGATCGCGCTTCAGAATCTCAGCCGTGGCGGCCTTTTCAAACTGGCGGCAGAAAAGACCATACTTGCGCTCAGTCATTTGCGTGATCGGCTTGGCAAGGGACAAGCCGAGTGATGCGGGACTTAACACGGTGAGCGCGAAGGGCGCATGGAGGCGCCATTTCCGAATCAGGTGGTCCGCCACAGCTTTGCCGCCGCCGAGAGGTTCCGTGTCCGGAAACTCCGCATGAGCGGCACTGTAGAGAAGTTCGAAGTTCATTGCAGATAACCATCTGCTCCCAGCGGTCGGCTCCCTCTGTACCATACCCGGCCCGAGATGCCAATGCTGAATGCCCCTGGCGGCAGGGCGATTGCATTTAGAAGTTCAGCAATGAACGCAGGTAGTTGTGATCCCAACCGGCCACCTTTTGTTTACTGCGGATGCCGCATTTGACCTGACGATCCCGCCGCAACAGGTTCAGGCAC